>Ga0118677_10003107_pt1 | contig 32105 bp, 34 predicted proteins | sample AliMusrvi5mmetaG_FD_86154 | JGI IMG/M metagenome (GOLD analysis project Ga0118677, IMG submission 86154) | reverse complement strand
CCTAACTGAAGCGAGGAAAGATGAATTAAAACAGGCATTGAAAAGACTTGTTATTAAAATAGAATATCAGTCTATGTTTGGAGAAAAATGGACTATAAAGTGTCCATATTCGGCAAGCGAACTGCCTTTGAAATACTGATTCACGGAAGAAAAGATTTGTGTTTGGCGGGTAAGGGGAGAAAGGGGAAATAATGGCCGACTGTCCTTGCTCACAATTAAGGAAACGACATGAACACGACCTTCACCTTCCCCTTTGGTCAGCCTGTTGAAACCCTCAAGCAACAGGACAAAGAACTGCCCAAGTCCCATTTCGTTCTGGGGGTATATGCCAGTGCCGTTCATGCGCGTTGGGTCTATAACGGCAAACAAATGGTCGCCGCCCTTGCCGTAGCCAGTGAACCTTATATCTTCTGGCGGGGGGAAGGAGCCGAAGATATTATTGCGAAGATCGAGATTCAACCGGGGGCAGGAACACTCAAAGCTGTCCCTCAAAATATGAACGGTCCCTCTGGTCGCTCTCTGGATGAATGCTTTCTCACGCCATTGGGAATCAGTAGGAAAGAGGCTTGGCTCTGCGATATTGTTCCCCGTAGCTGCCGCAACCCGAAACAGGCAAAGGCCATTGAAGAAAAATACGAACACTCCTCAATGACGAAATATAACCTACCCAAAGCCTCCCTGCCGCCCGTCCCAAATCCTCTCTGTGATGATAAAAGGCGTGATGAAATACTGGCAGAGCTCAAGGAATCGGGGGCAGGAACGATAGTCCTTTTGGGTGATGAGCCGGTAAAATGGCTTCAATCCGTTTCCGGGTGTCAAGAAAAGCGACTGGCGGACTTTGGCGATAAAGCGGACACCTATGGCAAACCGCACGGAATTAACATTGGTGGGAAGGAATACAAGGTGCTGCCTCTTGCCCATCCCCGGCAGGTATCGAAGTTGGGAATTCACTCGCCAAAATGGAATAAATTGCATCAGGGGTGGATGGCGGCTAAGAAAGCGGAAAAAACTTAATGCAAGAAAAATACGATAAATTTGACGATTATAGGACGCCATTAGGCGAATGCCGTGAATTAATTGTGAATTCTACGGATGAGGAGTTGGACGAAATCATTCTCCGTGTCGCTGGCACCACTGACCGATACAACATTGCCTTTGCTGAACGACAACGACGGCAATACGAAAAATTGAAGAAGCCACATTGGACAGTCACTCCGACGTTCTGGGTTGCCGTCATCAGTGCCCTTGCCGCAATTGTAGCGGCGTATTTTGCTTGGCTGCCAAAGAAATAGACACTCGACTGACAGAACGAGTTCCCGGATATAAACCGAGATTTCACCGTGTATCTGAACGCATGGAACCAAATCGAGAAAATACTCAAATGATCCGAGGGCGGGATATGACCATCACGGATACGAATGCGAATACTAATGGGTGCATTTCCATGATTGCGAAATCGAACTTTCGTAATCCTATTGGCCAAATATAGACTCCGACCCCCTTTTAAGCGCATAGTTAGTCAGAGTAAACAACGCAATTCCAGCACTCTCCAGCTTCATAGAACTATTTGGTATCACTAAACCGCCGGGGACCAATTTGCAGAGTCGCCCCGCAATCGGTTGGTCTTTTTGTGAGCCAATCGGAAACAATAACAAGAGAGCGGCCACCATCATGTTTATCGTAAATATTCGGCAAATTCACCCCATCTCCCTTTTTATTAAGCAGATCAGTATAACGGGTTCCCCACCAGTTCTTCGTACAATCCATTTGAGTGCTTTCCGTGCTGGACGCATCAACCCCGGTATTGTCTGTGATAATAGAGTCATTGATTGTTGAGTTATGTCTGAAATCAGAGACCCCGCCCCCCATGTTGAAGGTAACAATGCAATGAGTTGCTGCGAAACTCCCGTTCGGCCCACCATCTAATCCAACTCCGCCGTTTTTGGTGATGGTGGTGCTGGCGATTGTCGAACGCCCGAAATCAACCGTTATGCCCACGCCTTTATTCCTTTCTGCGACACAGTTTGAATAGGCGCAATTCTGACCATAGGACCCGGTTTCGTTTTCCGTAAGTAAACAGTTTTCAATATTGCCTTTGCTGACGGCGATTCCGCACTTGGCATCTCTTACTATAGCAAAGGAAATTATACAGGTTTCAGGGTTTCCAGAGATGCCATTCCACGAGCCGGGGGTCTTAAAACGCCCCTTGAAAGTAACAGGCGCAACCGCTGTGCCATTTACTACTAATGTCCCATTCACTTCCAGAAACGCCCCTTTGTCGAAAACAATTGTAACACCTTGTTGGATGAGTAATTGTTGGCCATTTCTAAGCACATAACTTCCCTCTATCATATACGTTTTCCCAGCTATCAGTTCCACTACGTCTTGCTTTTGGATGCCACTAAGTCTGAAGCCATTTTGAGAAGCATCATCATTCTTGCTTTCAATGACCGGTTTGATTGGTTCTAGTCTTGGTTTGGACTGAGTTGGCTGAGTTTCATTCGGCTCCTCTGCTGGGGGTTCTATTTGAGAAGTTTTTTCCACAAAGGGTTGGATCTTCTCTGTCTTTAACACCTTTGTCTCTGAGTTGACGAGAAGCGCAATCGCCGTCTCCTTCTCCTCCTTGGCTTCCTTGGCCTCCGATATCTTGTCTTCAATCATTAATTGCCTAATCAATCCATCCAGTGCGACCATGTACTTCTTCATGAGTTCCGCTGTGGCTTTGTGGTAGGACTCAACCGCTGGACCGTACGTCGCCACGGTATTAGTTGGAAGCGGGACGGTCCTCTCTGTATCGAACCGCTTCTGTTCCGCCATCAAAACCAGCACGGAATCAAGATCGCCCTTCTGTTTGTAAGACTTCACCAAGGACTCAAGGGTATTGCTGTACCTGACGAGAAGGCCCTGTTCTTGACGCTGGAGTGATGCCTTGTAGGAGTCCAGCTTATTAGTCGGCTGAACAGCGGAATTGACGATAACGGATGGTTTGATACTTGCGGCGATGGTGGTCGATTGGGTTGCGTCTGGAATGGCAATGGACGTGGAGGGCACTGTGGGCACATTGGACGACACTTCGGGAGGAGGCGGGGATATGGAATCGACGGTGGCGACGGATTCAACTCTGGGCGATGTGGGGGAGACAACGCTGGGAGTGGGCGTTGAGGGCGACACCGGAGGAGGAATGTCAGCCGGGTAGTCAAGCGGCTTGATTACGGATGAATCGGTGGCTACAAGGGGTGGGATTGAATCAGAAGGTCGCAGGATAGCGAGTCCGAATATTGCCAATCCAACCAGAATGCAAATTATCAAAACGATGGCAACAAGCTTAAGTGGAGATGTGGATGAATTTGCGATGACAGTGGATGGTAGAGCCACCGTCATTGGATGCGATGGCGGCTTGATCTCGGGAAACTTAGTATGTACAGGGGAGTCTTGAGGACAGGGTGGCGTGGTGATGAAAACGTTGCATATCGGGCACTGGAAAGACTCGGCGAAGTGCTGTGCCGGAACCGCCAATGGGGCTGAACAATGAGAGCATGCGAAAGATACCGCTGGTTTCGGAATCACGAGAGAAGTTTTGCAATCGACACACCGGATAACAACCCCGGCATTTTTGACATCGATGGTTAGAGATTTAGTGCAATTCGGGCATTTAAAAAGCAGGTCTCGCATAAGGATATACTCCTATTTCGGATAATTTGTCAGGATGCTTCTTCAGGTTTCTCCAATAAAGTGGCGAAATCAGCATTTGAGATGTCATTTGTCCCACTCGCAAATGTAGCCGACAATGCTGTCATTCGTGTTGGATGAGGTCTTCCATCCCTTGCCGAATTCTTTAAACTCACCCATGAGCACATAATCCATGCCGGTACCGTTCTGCTCTGGTTGTTTTGGATACCAACCGTTGAACTTTACACGAGTGCCATTAATCCATTTGTCAAATTTGCCTGTGGATACGTTCCTGCGCAACCCAATCCAAAGGGAGGCTCCGGGTGTCGCAGGATAGTATTGATGAATCAGCCAGAATCCCACATATTCGAACTCCTTGTCGGTTTCGAGGGTCACGAGATGCCCACCCATCTCCTCGCATCTCGCTTTCGCCGTACTCCAATCGGTCACTGTCTTTACATGAAAGTAATGGTGTCCCTCGAACGAGTTGGCGTCAGGTGGAATGCTCGGGCTGTTGTCAGTGTTGCCACCGAGGGCTTCGTTGGCCATGTGTTCTTGGGGTTTCTCGACGCTGGAGTCTTTCAGTTGTTCCGACGGGCTTTCTGATGATTCATTTTCAGTTTTATTCATCCTAGAAAGATTCAAAGGACATCCACCATCTGCCCAAGTTGTATACCCATCTACAGTCATTCCATCTTCCGAAAGCTGTCCCTTACATGTCGCATCGGCACTCGGTGTTCTCTTGTCGTAGATAAAGGTGAATTTAACCTCTCCTGTCCGACTCACCGTGCCAGTTCCCCTTGCCCATATTCCATTCAAAACCGTCTTCATTTTAATAGTGTTCCCAATTTGGGTAATTGTATAGACCCTATCCCCTTGGTTCCATTTACCCGCCAACGATGGATATTTAACAACAGGCTCAACCTTCGGAACCGTTTTAATCTCAATTATCGGTAGCATCCCCTCAGCAGTTTTTAATTGGGACGCTGCCCTTTCTTTTTCTGCCTTTGCTTGGACCGCTTCATCAATGTGGTCTGCAATCACCAATTTCTTAACCAGCCCATCCAAAGCGGCGACGTACTGTTTCAGCAACTCCGCCGACGCTTTGTTATAAACCTCAACCGCAGGGCGAAATGCGTCCTTTGCGTCAGCAGGAGCCAACACGGTTTTCTCTACATCAAAACGCTTTTCTTCCGCTTCAACAATTAAAAAGGTTTCGAGATCACCCTTCAGCTTATAAGACTTTGTCAGGGAAGTAAGAGCATTGCTGTACTGGATGAGGAGTCCCTGCTCTTGCCTTTTGAGAGCCGTTTTGTAGGTCTCCAGATTATTCGTCTGCTGGGCATAAGTGGCTGGGACGAACAGGACCATCAGCAGCAAAATTGCCGTTAAGAGGGGGCGGAAAATTGAACGGGGAACTGGTGATTGGACGAAATCTACTTCTGCCGTAATCTGACTCATGGCTCTGCTCCTCTAGCTTTATTGATCCGCCAAGCCAGAGCCAAAAGAAAAGCCGTGCCTTCCCCCGCTTGCCCGACGGAAGGTCTGCGACGACCCTTTGACGGACAGCATGACAAGGAAGGCACGGCACATACGTGCCATGCCTCCTGCCAGTGCCTCCGCCAAAAGTGAAACGTCGCAGTTTACCGTCGGGGACTCTGACTAGAACGCAAATTGTTATTTTTCAAGCCGACTCTACATCAACACCTTTCGTTTTACGGCCGGCGATATATTCAGAAACGTGTACGCCAGCAATACCGTCCAGCTTATACCACAAATCCGCCCCCTGTGAACCTTAAAGAGAGGGACGGGGGGCATGAAATCGCCGGACTGAAAATGGATGGGGGTGTATTCTCGCTGTCTACAAAACTGCCTTTGACCAGACTTTCCCCGGCCTGATCCATAAAGCTCTCCCATTTCTGGAATTTACGAGACGGATTGGGTCGTAACTTCCGCTATACGGTTGTGTAGACGGTAATCAAAGGTGTCGCCATGAATATTTTCCTTCCAGAAAAGATGAGGGCGGAGGTGTGCCGTAGGGTTGAAGCGATGAAAGCACGGGGCGGTCCTACGGTGGTCGACTTCAAACGGGCGCAGGAGACCTTTGAAATGCTGGGTGAGAGGGGCGATGTATTGCTCTACGGGGGTGGACAGCCGGGGGAATATGCCGACCTGTTCAATCGTGCTGCTAATGCCTATTCAGTGATGGCGTTCATTCCCGGTGGTGTGGCGGTTTTCGGGGTACAGGTCGAGGCGAAGCCGACGGGGAAAGACACAGGAGCAGTCGCAATTGAGGAGGGGAACGATGGATAAACAGGAGCGGGAAATGCTTCAAGAGGTCGCTTTGCGGAACGCCATTTCCAAATTTCGAAGGCTTAACAGGAAGGCGGCTATTCCGGAGGTGGGGATTTTCTGGATTGACGGATTAGGGACGATGTATGCCGAGAGCATATCGTTAAGGGATGCGGCGGATTATGGTGAGTTTAGGACTTTTGAGGGAAGCCACCTTAATTCGTGGGACAAAGCCATCAGAGCTAATCCAAAATGGCGAGGTTTGGAATATGAAGGGATTCCTCGGGGGCGGGTGGTTTATCGGAGAGACCCAAAGAAGCCTGAGTTTATCGTCTATATGCCGAAGCAGTTGGTGAAGCACAAGGGCAAGGTAATTTCGAGGTTTGAGCTACCGAGGGGGCATGTTCGTTTTGATTTTTCAGATGAGCACTACAGGATTCATCCGGATTGGCGATTGAACGTTGCTATACAGGGTAGAAGGAAAAAAACATGATAAACGACTTTGATGAAAAACGGGTTGGCTATATGGACCTGCTCAATGCACTGATTCTGGAGGCAATTGAACGGCGGGATGCGGTGCTTCACGAATTGTGCCCACCCCGGATAGACATATCGAATGAGAAAATGCTCTTGAAACAACTAGCCGCCTCTAATCAAAAAATTGCCAGTATGTGTGACCGAATGCGACTGGCTGAACGGCAAGCTGGGGGTCGCCTTGGTGTTCCGGCCCTGATAAGCGGCGGAGATATTCCCAACCCCGTTCGAACAGTTTTGGCCTTTTTGATATCGAAATGTTTAAGCCAAGTCGTGTTCCGAGAGTGCAGAACGGTTGGGGATTTGGCAGAGACGGCAGCGGGAAACGATTCAAACCAGCTTTTAGAGGTCCACGATGCGTTTTCCAAGGGAGGGACGCTGCGCCCCCATATTCATTATGACTACGGGCGAACAATCTCAGAAATATCCGACATCACGCTTAAGGAATCAGCGTTTAGGCAGTTGCTTGGGTTGGCGCAGGACTCGGAACTGGAAACGCTGGAGATTTTAGCGAACACCAAGGGCGTAATACGGCGGTTGAAATAGGAGGGAAGGGCACATGCTGAGTTTTAAAAGTGAGATGGGACCGATGCTTCAGGTGTTTGTGGCGATTTTAGGGACGAAGGACGTTACGAGGGAGTTTGTGGGTGTCATGGAGGGTTTGGGAAAAGGGGAGGAGTTTTGGGGGGCTATAAAGGAAATTGCTGTGGAACGTGCGCAGCAAAATGCCCCGGAACCCTGTAGCAATTGACAAAAAAGCCGGAGAAGGAGTCATAAAAACGACGACTTTGACGGCTCTGACGACTTGGGCGGGAGGCATTCTGGTCCTGCGACGCTTCCGAGTCTCCAATTGGAGAATCGGCGGCACCGGAACCTCCCGCCTACCATAAAAAGGGCGAAAGGAACTAAACCGATGAGACAAATTGTTGAAACGAAGCTGGTTGAAACACTGGATAAGGGCGATTTCGTGGTGGTTTCCCGGAACGATGGGTTGCTGGTGATCCGGGCGGTGACGGGTATCGAGCGGCTGGATAACGGAAAATGGATTGAGGTGGGAACGGATGATGGATTGAGGCGGCTGGTCGGGAAGGGTGATCAGATTGTGGTGCTGCGCCCGACATAATAAGGAAGGGAAAGAGCCTCGGAGGGCAGGGTGGGATACCGGGATTGCGAGGCTACGAGGCGGCTTTGGTTGGCTTCAGTCCCGCAGGAGTTGCAAGGTTGAGGGCGTGATAGGGCATTATTCATCGCCACCAAGTAGAAGGCATAGAGAGGGCAAAGAAAGCGTGCGAAAGAAGTGGAGAGGGGCCAGACAACCATTTCCGCCATACGGCGGAAATGGTCGAGATTGGAAGCGGAGCAAAGCGTCAGAAGGACGATTGCTTCCTCGACAGTTAACGGCCCCAGGGGCGGACAAAGGCAGTGGTGGGGCGATTCCGGGGGAGAATCGGGGAAGGATCGCCGAGCGTAAGGCATACGAGCTATTAAAAGGAGATGCCGCATGACTGATAATAAAAATCCGAATTGGGAACTCACTCCTGAAAAGTTTTTGAATCCACATGAACTCGCTATCCTTATGAACAGGGCAGAGGAACTGTACGTGCTGGGGACGACGAAGAATAGAAAGGCTTTGGTGCGGGACTGGTTTATCATTAATCTCGCCATCAACACGGGTTTGCGCCGAATGGAAATGTGCGACCTAAAAGTCGAGGATATCAAAATTGGCAACGGGCAGAGCCATTTACTGGTTAGGCATGGCAAGGGGGACAAAGCACGGGTCGTCCATATCGGCAAGGAATTCAAATCCGTGCTGAAAAAATATCTACAATGGAAACATGAGAACGGCGAGTTGGCGGCGGATTCTTTTTTGCTTCGAACGGAACGGTCACAGAAATATTGCGTCGGAGGTATCTGGTATCGATGGAAGAAATATTGCCCCAAGCGTCTCCATGCCGCACGGCACAGTTACGGCACCTACACCTATCAGGCAACCCGAAATATCCGGCTGGTCCAGAAGCAATTGGGCCATTCCAAAATCACCACAACCGCCATTTATTCGGACGTGACGCCCGATGTTATTACGGCTGGGATGGATGACTTTGAGCGACTCACGAAGGGGCTACGTCGGGCGAGAACCGGCGTCCAAAACCCGGCTGCCCAATCGGCCTAGTGACGCCAGACCCCCCTAAAACCGCCTCCTATCTTTGAAGCTTATAGCAGAACCCTTCAGAGTCCCGATTCAAATATTCAGAATTCGAAGGGTTTTGGTCCTGAAAGCTTCAGAGTAAATGGCTGGAAAATACCGGGTTCTGAACATTTTCTATTGGTGACGGTGGTTTCAAGGAAAGACGCCATTGGGCAGGTGCAGTGAATCTTAGTATGGAAATTATCATGTTCGTGACACCACGAAGATGATCACAGGCGCAGTGGATCTAAGTATGGGAATTACCGGGCAAGCAAGGTAAGCCGGGGAAGTACCGCAATACCGTAATCAAATGTTTGTGGAAAAGCGGCTGGGGTCTCTGATAAAGTCGAAGGGATTGGATATATCGTGAAAGAATCTGACCCCATCGACAAAATCAGGACTTTGCTGGAGCCCTATGCCCAGCTTCCCCTTGAATGCGACGGGATGACGAGGGTGATTACCTACCTGCTTAAAACGGCAAGCATCCCCCATAGCGTTTTTGTCGGCACGATTGATTTTAAGGGCAAAAGGAAATTCTATCCCCATTTCTGGATTAAATTGGGAGCCGGGGAGATTATTGATTACCGGTCAAGGATGTGGCTGGGGGAGGACAAGACCATTCCCCAAGGCATTTTTAAGGAGCAGCCCAAAAAGGTTTCATACGAGGGGGAAGAAATAGCCCTGCCGGTTGGGAAGACTGTTTTTGAGATTCTGACGAGGGCTTGAGTTCCCGCCGTCCTTCGAATCATTGGCTTCCCATTTAATTAAGGCTGAAAAATGGGTGATGAACAGGCACGGACTGGGGATATTGGCCTTTACATGACCCAATCCAACGCTACAATTTGCGAAAAGACACGGATGAAGCGAACCGTGGTAGGTCGTTCATCCGAAATAAATCCTAACTGAGTGATAGCGTGAATTGTTAGTTGAGGATGAGAGGAAAATATGGATGACTTGATAAAAGTATTACTGGGCGGTGTCATCGGTGCATTGATTACAGCCTCGACAAACCTTTTTATCCATTTTCGGACAAAGAAAAAGCCTAGTGGCCACGCATACGAACTGCTTAAGAAAATGGAGAAACTCCTCGAAACTACTGAGGCAGATTACTATTTCACCCAATCGGCAGACGACAACTACAATGTTTGTAACCATATTTACATTCATGCAGACGCGACTATAATCGCGACAGCCTTCAATGAAGACCCGTCAACATATGGAAAACGTGACCTAATTCGTTCGTACCGGTACGGCTCTCTCTTCTTCCGAATCACATCGGAAGATGTCTGTAATGTGGCAGCGCAGACAGAAACACGCACAAACATGGCTGAACTTCTGCCCGGATCCCGACTTGTCGTCATTCCCACAGGAAAGCCGTTTACAAGAATCGACGGCATATTTTGCAAATTCAAAGATAATACCTATCTTTGCGCGATGGCCTTTAGAGACCCAAACAATATTTCAAAGAACCGCGGCGTAGTGTTCCGTAATGGAATAGCGAAGGGATTCTACGAGTACTATCAAAAACTGATAGACGAGTATCAGAAATAGACCCCAACAATCCACCGAAGTTATTGACTCGAAGAATCTGAATAACCTCAACGGTAATGTTGACTCAACGAGAAGAACATGACAGAGCACGACATTGAATGCATTAACACATCGATTGCCCTAGCCCAGAAATGCATACCTGAGGATGACAGTGATCCTCCAAAGGTGGCGGCAGTACTATCAAGAGGGGGGGTCGTGATAGGCACAGCGTTCCGGGGAGAATTATCCCCCAACGAGGGCGATCACGCCGAATTCACATTATTGGACAAGAAGCTGAAAGGGCATGATGTTTCTGGATCAACACTATATACAACTCTTGAGCCTTGCACAGAGCGTTCGCCCAAGAAGACTCCATGTGTTTTCCGGGTTATTGATGCAAAGGTTGCGCGAGTTGTCATAGGCCAACTTGATCCTGATCCCACCGTTCATGGGCGTGGTGTCCTCGCGTTGCGAGAGGCTAATATCATCGTTGAGATGTATCCCGCCGAGAAAATGGCAGTCCTTGAATCAATCAACAGGGACTTCGTGCGTCGTTCGAAGAGGCGTGCCGCCAAGATGCAACCGACGACCAAGCCTCTTCCCATTTGGCGAGTAACGCTATCAGCAGGGGTGGACTGTGCTTCACCGGATGCAGTTTCGGACATTCTTAGCGCATTGCGCAAACTCTCCGGGGATATCAACCTTTCCCTTGTGCAAGTGAAAGAGAGAAGTGAACCCTTGGAACCCGTGGAACTCGACATTCAAACCGAGAAAACCGCAGCGTTTGAAATCCAGAGGGCTGCGTCAGAAGGTGAGCTTAACAAGGATGGTATAGTCGCCATTACTCGATCCACATCGCCCATAGAAACGAGTAACACCGCACTTTTGTACCTGCTGTTTCGGTGTTGTTTTTCCATTGAAGACAAACTCGCATTCCTCAGGAATGGACGCGATTTTGAACCCATTCACACGATGCTCGTTCCTTTTGCACTTAACGTGCTCTCAAACCATGAGGCAGGATTCCGAAAAGAAGCAGCGAAGGTACTGAACTACATCACCCTTATCCAAACGAACTATCTGTTCGCTCTCCGAGACCATGGGTTGATTACGAAAGAAGAACTGCAATCAACCGCATCCAACCTCGGCGAAGAGTCATCCCCTGAAATTGTTCTACGTCTCCACAATGTTCTGTGTGGATTCGATGCTGGTCTCGGCACGCTCCAGATGGCCGACATCACAACTGTAGTGCGCCCTGCTCTCGCTATTCCCCAAAAGGCGGAATCCGAGTTGGTCTCTACCATTGAGTTGATGCGACACTGGCAACAACGTTTGGCGGAAACCTTTAAGTTCTACGCATCAAACCATCACAAAGTCGTCATGAACTTGTCCGCCCTTCTGGAGGACTACCGTGAGTTCTTGTACCACTTATCTGCTTCTGGAAACGAGAATCTATCTCCAGATTCCGAATCATTAGAGCACATTGCGGAGGCAATCAATTCCTTTCGCCGTGCCGCTCTGCAATCGATGATGTCCATCCAGTCTACACTCGCTATGAACGAGGCTCTTGAGAGGGCAGACGTTATCGCCCTGTTGCGATTGAGACAACTCCACATCTCGTCCCGTTACTCGAAACCGACGATAGAGGATTTTGCCCGGCAGACAGAACGTTTGATATCCAAATACATGGCGGAATGAAACCGCATAGGGAATTGTTTCGGATGCGATGATTTGGAAGAATCGGTCACCATCATGTAGGACGAAGGGGACTGTTTCAGGATTTGGTTTAGGGTTCCGTTTCATTTAAAAAGCATCCCGTACCTCCCAGCCATATCAGTTAAGTTGAAAGCCTTGCCCAACGTCGGCTTGCCATTAGCATCCCGAATAATAGGCTCAACCCACGTCACGACTTGCCCGTCATTGGAGTGAATCCCGACCAACAGGGCTTCGCTTCTATCGGCAGGCAACAAATCGGATACCGCCATTTCGCCGTAGATAAGTTGCGTGGTGATGTGGTCCCCGTGTCCGCCGATTCGCATCCAAGCTTCGGCGATGTGGACAATACCAATCACGGCATATCGTTTGATGAGATCCCGCAGATGGATGACAAACTGGTCCCGGTCTCCCTTGACAAGCAGCAAAAAACACTCGCCGCTGCTCTTAAAAATGAACATCAATTCAACGTGAGTGCCGTCCTTAAGGAACATCCATTTAGCTTTTTGGTGCAGGGACTCGGCATAGTGGTGAAATGACCCCATCGGATCATTGGCATTCCATTTGGGGGGTACTGGCTCGGGATTGTGTTCGGGGGTGGGGCGTTTCTTTTTGGTGGGCATGGGCACTCCTCCGTTGATCACCAGCACAACGTGGACAATGTGTGCGCCGGAGTCAAGCGGGTAAGAAAGATAAACAAGGGTACCCAGAAATGGTCGTTAACTACGTTTTATACTTCTTTTTGTATATCTTCGGATAGAGTTCTTGGCCGTAAAGCATCTTTAAAGTGTCACCGGGCGCTTCAAAACCAGCCAGTAGTGGGCAGATCAAAACCAGCCACCCTGTGTGTTTCTGATTATCACTCTTTGGATACCTTGTCCATAGCATCTTTGGGCGTGGCGCGATCCTTGAGCCGGTAGCTGCGACCCGTGATTTTGATGATTTCGGCGTGGTGGAGGAACCGGTCAAGGATGGCGGAGGCCGACGGGACATCCCCGATGAGCTTGCCCCATTCTTCGATGGGCCGGTTGCTGGTCATGATGGTGGACCGGTTTTCATACCGACGCATGATGATTTCGAAGAGATATTCCCCTGATTTTTTAGGCAACTGCTTGAGGCCCATATCATCGATGATCAGGAGGTCCGGTTTCAGATAACGCGACAAGCCTTTGAGGGAGCCGCTCATCGTCTCATTTTCCGTGAGATCGTGGACCACGTCGAAGATCGAGCGATAGAAGACGAGGAGTCCGTTTCGGAGGGCTTGGTAGCCGATGGCCTGCACGAGGTGGCTCTTGCCGACCCCCGGCGGCCCCAGGAACAGCACATCCCGGCGGTCACGGATGAACTGGCTGGTGGCCAGGTCGAAGATCTGCTTGCGCTTGATGGAGGGATTGAAGCTGAAGTCGAAGTCATCCAGTGTCCGGGTGTCATGGAAGGCCGCCGCCTTGACCCGACGGGCCAGAAGCCGTTGATGACGGGTGTTCAACTCATCCTGAAGGATCAGTTCCAGGAACTCCTGGTGGTTCAGGCGGTTGGACGCCGCCTCCTGAACCCGGACTTCCAGCGACTGGGCCAGTCCGGAGAGCCGAAGTTGACGTAACGTGCGGTGGATGGTGTCGTTCATACTGGCATGGCCTCCTGGGGTTGGGTGGGGTTGATTTCGTCTTCAGGGTATAACTCCTGAAGGAACTGTCCGTACTCCTTGATGTCGCGGATCAGAGGGTGGGTTTCAAGGAAGGGCATGATCTCCTGCTGAGCTTGGGGACTATCCAAGATCGCCTTGATGTCCTTGAGATGAAAGCGGCCTTCCGCCAAGGCGATGGAGCAGGCCTGCTCCAGGCGGGCGGCGGCATGGGATCGGGCCAGGGCTAACAACCCATAGAGCGGACGGATGGCTTCCACTCCGCGCTGGGCCAACGACGCATCGGCCCAGGCGCCGCATTGCGGTCCGATTTTAATGGCTTTTTGCACCAGCCAGACGGCCGACCGTGTTACTCCACACGGCCGGTTCCGGCTGGTGGTTTCCGGCGAGTAGCTGAACCGCCCTTTCGCCGCGCAGGCATGAACCTGGACTTGTTCAAAGCGATCATTGAAGATCCGCACCGTCCGCCCGTCCCAGCGGACCCAGACATCGCGCTGGATATATTCCTCCGGAACCTCGTAGTAGGCTTTTTCCACTTCCACGAAACTGTCGCGGTGCACGCGGCGCCGACCTTCCTGAAAGCAGGGAAAGATCGAAGCCGGCAAGGGGCGCAGAGACAGTTTCTCCTGCTGGAACCGCGCCCCCACCTGCTGGCGAGTCGTGCCGTGGATTCGTTGATCCGCCACCTGCTCTTCCCACGCCAGCAGATACCTATTCTCAGCGGCCAGGGAGTCGAAAATCCGCCCCTTCAAAGCATTCCCTTTTACATAGCCGACGGATTTCTCGACCTTGCCCTTATGTTCGGGGGTATATGGTCGGGTCGGCAGGATGACGGTGCCGTAGTGTCGGGCAAATTCCCGTACCTTGGGATTGAGTTCCGGTTCGTACCAATCCGGTTGCTTCACGGCCGCCCGCAAATTGTCGATCACCACCGTCTCGGGCACGCCCCCAAAATAGCGAAAGGCGTTTTCCAGGGCGCGGATAAACGCTTCGGTCGTCTGGCGCAGAACCACTTCGCTATAGGCTTTCCGGCTAAAAGAAAGGACGACCCGTAAAAACCACGTCGTCTGGAGCCGCCCTTCGGTCGTCCGGACCGGAGCGCCCCGTCCAAAATCCACCTGCGCTTCCTCACCCGGCAGGCATTCCATGCGGAAGAACCGTTCCGGCGTTTTTATTCTCAGCCGCCGGACATACCGTTTGACGGCATCGTAGCTGCCCGGAAACACCGTCTCCAGGCTTAAATCCTGGTAGATCCGTTGCGCCGACAACCCGACTTCCAAAGCCTCTTCAATCCGCCCTTTGTACGGCTCACACTGGCTGATTCGTCCAGAATCGCCGGCGGGCACAATGGCTGGTTTTGCTTCTCCTGCCCCGGCGGGCGGAATGGCCGGGTTTGAACCCTCCGTCCCGGGGGGCACAATGGCTGGGTTTGAACTCGCCAACCCCAGATATCGCGCCACCGTTTCCCGGTTAATCCCCAACGTGCGCGCGATCCGCCGCCGAGACCAACCCAGCCTCGAATACTCTATTATTGCGTCTTTTATTGCCATTTTGACTTGGTTCGCCATGTCCGAATGCTCCTTTCATGAAGCATCCTAACAGGTCGAACCCTCCGTCAAAGTGGCTGGTTTTCAAGTGCCCCTAGGTGGCTGGTTTTGACCGCCCGCTGACACCTTGCAATACGGGCAAACAAATTCGATGTCGGGCATAAATTGTATGCTTTCTTAAACCCGCCTCAAGATAGCATTCCTATATCGTGTGGAAATTACTCTTTCAAGGGGTTGGGCGGCAAGTGATTTAGGTTGAAAGGGGAGGGATAGAGGGGGCTACGATGGGCGATTTATTGGAGGGGTTGGGGAATCGGTTTTCCTTTTCGCTGTAACCGCAGCAAATAAGCTGCATATTATGATAATTACGCCGATAATAGAAGGATAAATCATGAGATGAAAGTAGGGCCAACAATAGGCAGGGATGAATACGCCAATCACTCCGAAAAAGCATCCCCCTAAAAATAACCCCAGACTTAAATGCTTATCTTTCCCATCTCGCCTAAAGGCTTTACGTAGATTGAGAAGTGAAAAGGCAAACCATACTGCTCCACCAAATAAGAATTTCCAAAAGATTTCAGTCTTAACAATGATTGGCCTTGATACCACACGCAATGATATCGGGTCGGATTCTACGGCCTTCTGAAGTTGTGCCAAAAGTCTGTCACATATTGCTTTCGACTCAGGATCAAGATTGTGACTGCGTAACTCGGTGAGTTCGCTGAGTAATTCCACAGACTTCTGAATTCTGTTTAATGAAAATGAGGAGGTGAACCGCTCATATCCCACAAATCCGAGCAAACATAAGATGAGCATGCAGATAAGTGAGATGAACTTTCGGATTGTAAGTTCGCTGAATGTTTCAAATATCGACTCAAATATTGATTTCATTTAATCTCCTACTAAACAGTCTTTATCCTCCACACACAGTTCTTGGCAATCTCCTTCTTGTCAGTTCCAAGGCAAGAATGAACAAACTTTTTACAATATACTCCCTGCTCTTGGCTTGGTCTAGCCCAATGAAAAATCACATCATCATTCTCTAAAGATAAAGTTTTTACCACATCCCACTCGCCTTCTCACCCTCCAGCTTATTCTCCAACCCATCCTCCAAATCGCTGAAAAAGTCCAACCCACTTTCCTCCTCAATCTCGTCAACGCTGGTCAAAAAAGTATTCAGAGGCTCGGTTCCCTGTACATCCTGCCCCATCTGAAACGCCAGCATCCTTGGTTTCCCATCCACTTCATCGACCAATATCTTGTAACAGGCAGCGGGGATTTCAGTGCCGATTTTTAATCGGTTAGAAGTGTTTCCGAAGATTGGTCCCGTCACTACCCAGATTTCCTTAAACCGTTGGGCATAATCACGGATCTCCAACCGTTCCAGATTCTCCCAATCCTCTTGGTTCAGGTGGGGTCGTTGGGGAAGGATATTGGACATCAAAAAGGTTTGGGCTTGTGCTGCCGACCCGTAACAGATTGCGATGGCGAAGTTGGGAGCCTGATGTCCTCTTTGGTATCCACTACCCGTATAATCGCTAGAACTGACCTTTGCCCTTGTCCTGTAGTCAACTGAGAACCCGGAAGGTCTTGGTGGGGCTTTCAATCTAGACACTTGAAAAAGACGATAACAAACCCAAACGGGATCCTTGCGTGATTCGGAATAGCCCACAACATAGCCGATATTGGTCAGGACAGTCAGGGGTTGGGATGACTTTGGCATTCCCGCATAGTAAAACGGACCTCTAAAATCGATTGGGATGGGTGGGGATGCTGGGACGTGGGTGGCGGTATTTGAGGCGGTTCTGGACGATTATTTGCGACTTCCCGATAGTGTTGAAACCAAATAATCCCGACCATGACGAGGATGATCAGGAGCAGAAATAAAATAAAGAGGGTGAAACGGCGGGGGTAGTTGGGAGAAGATTGAGTCATTGATCAATTATAATACGGCTAAAAATACCGTTTCAGTAATCCGTTGCTTCATTTAAATGTGCTTTCAACGGTCTCGTAGTTCGAATCCTGTTTGTTCGATTTTGATCTGAAGTTCCTCTACTATTTTCCTAACCGAAGCATAGAGGCTGGTTCGGTCCTCATAGTCCATGCCAGTAATGCTCTTTAGCCCTGCGCTCTCATTGACAGCGTCGTCTTCTAGTCGGTCAATAAGTTCAAGCATGTCATCCGCTGTCCAAAGAAACGCATTCTGGATGGATATCGGCGAGTTGTCGGCTTTGCCCGTGAACTTAACCCCGACGCCCCCAAGAGAATATCCAGTGCTGACAAACATTTTTTCATCGGATGTTAGGGGACGATTCAGGACTTTCTCCACAGCTTTCTTCACTAAAACAGACGAAACTCTTTTTGCGTCTTTGGGTTTCATGCGAACCGCCATATCCCAAGCCTTAGACTGTTGTTCTGGACTCAATGCTTCCAAGGTCAGGGGGCGTACTTGGGATTCATTAATAGGCTTTTCATTGGTTGTAGACAGCGTGTCTACATTTACTGAGACCTCTGCTGCCCGGATCAGTTTATAGACATAATCTCGACCTCCGCCTCGCTCCTCGGTGCAGTATTCAGCAAAAGTTCGTGTCATATTGTCGGGAGTCTTGTAAAGCCGATTATCCCGAATAACCTTCAGAGCCTGTCCAACCTCCCGAAACATCTGTTCGTGGTGCTTGATTACAGCCTCTGTTCTGAAGTATAGCTTTTTGACCAACTCCCAGTACGGAGGCGATGATTTCCTTTTAGACAAAGGACTATTCACGATGAGAAGCTCGAAATGGTTCTCCCTCTTCCCAGAACGTCCAGCAATGGAATAATCCACAGGAAGCTTCTTGATGTCGGCCCAAGCGTAGAGTAAATCAGAAACCCATGGATGGTCTCCATAGCTGACCACCACCCACGCCTTGTTCACGCCACGCAAGGTCTCGGACAGCCGGATGTGGTCCTCGTCATTTTCCATGTTGTTATCGGGGCGGTACACATCACCAACATCTACGTAGGGCGGGTCACAGTAGATAAGCGTTCCGGGGTGGTCGTATTTCTCAATTATAGTGCTGAAATCTTCGTTATGCACCTCCAGTACCGAGCCGATAGCTTCGTGGAGAGCTAGAATCCGACTTATCGATTCGTTAGGCTTGTACTGGGAAAGCATATTGATGGCGGCGTTCTTTTGCTCTTTGCCGCCTTGGGGTCCGCCCCTCTCCAGCATCCCGCCATAGCTTGTCCGATTGAGCAAAATGGCAGCATATCCCCCCGTCACAAAGTCATCCGAGTTCAGCAGCGGCTTATTTCGATAATATTCCTTGAGAAGTTCTTCGTTCGACATCCCGACGGTTTTCCTGATTTCTTCGACTAACCGCTCAGTCAAATCCTTGTCGGCGATGCATTCCCAGAAAGACGCCACGGCCTTGTCCTTATCATTCACAATAATCCTTTTGGGCATCTGGCGGTTCACCATGGCGCAAAGCATCTGACCGCCGCCAACAAAGGGCTCGACATAGACGAGATTGCCCCGCAGCAAGGGTTTGATTTCATCCAGAATACGGGGAGCCAATTGGGATTTTCCACCGGGATAACGGAACGGGGAAAGTAGTTTCACCTTTTTTGTGCTCATATTTATGTCCTTTTGTATCAGCGTATGACTGGGAAATAAAGACTCGCAGAAAACTAATCCGATTACTACGGAAAACCTCCAACCCAGCCATCCTAATTTTCACAGTAGGTTTGACGCCCATTTCATTTTGGCCGGTTCACCCATTGATAATACCTCGTTTGATGGCCGAATATCCCGTGCCTGATGATCAAAGTTTCGGGTCGGCAGGGGTTTCGCCAGGGGCGGAACGCCCCCGCAACCGGATGCCGTGGTTCCAAAATCTCGCAAATCAATGCCCGGTTCCCCCTCTTTTCGCACCCTAAACAGGCTCCAGACACAAAAAATGCCCCTCACGGTACCGATTCTTGGCAACTTTGATCCGAATTGAAACGGAGTTCCCGCTATACAAAGGCGTACCGAGGGCACTGATTTGGTGCAAAATTATAAAGAATCGGTACAGAAAGGCATAAAATGGGACGTGGAGAGGCAACATTTCACGGATACTGCGGTCAAAAAGGCGTCGTATCCTCGATTCGGGAGCACTGTAACGGGGCTTTGAGCAAGGGCATCCCCCTCCCGCACATCATGTTGAGCGGCCAAAGCGGTATGGGGAAGACCCAGCTTGCCAAGGCCATCGCCGCCGAAATGGGCACGACCTGTCACGAAGTGTATGCCAGCCCTCAAACTAAACGATGGCAATTGGCAAAGGTATTCGCATCCGTCAAACAGGGCGATTTGGTGTTCATCGACGAGATACACGCCCTGCTCGATGGACCGCAGGAGCTTTTGTACCCGGCGATTGATGCGCACAGGGTTCCCGTCGTTGACATAGGAACCCATCGAATTAAAGAGGGTGAGTGGATTGAGGGCATCCCATCCTTTACGGTTATCGCAGCTACGGATCAACCCGGACGTCTCAAAAACGCCCTTCAGCAGAGATTGGTCCTTCGGTTCACGCTTCAGCCTTACACGGAGTCTGAAATGCGTGTCATTGTCTTTAACCGGGCGAGTGAAATGGGAATTTTACTGTCCCCACAAGCTGCCCGTAGAATTGCCCAAGCCTCACGGGGTATTCCACGACGGGCAAGACATCTGCTCCAGAGCCTTCATACGGTCATGGAGGATTCGGCGGTAACGGTATCACGAGCCACTGCGACCCGGCATCTGGCATCATTGGGCATCGACCAAGATAACCTCACGGATAATGACCGGAACTATTTGGCCCTTCTGGCTCGTAGAAGCGGATGCGTGGGATTGGAGACCGTGGCGTTGCAGATGGGGCTGGATGACGTGACCCTGAAACGGGATGTGGAGACTTGGCTGATTCACCAAGAACTTATCGGTATCGGGCAAGGCAGATATTTAACAGAAAAGGGAAAGGCCTACGTGAAAAAGAGGGGGATAGCGTAATGAAAGCAGGAAAAGACGTTATTGCCCTTATCAAACTCGCATACGCCTCCAACCGGCCAGTGCTAATTGAGGGAAAGCACGGTTGTGGTAAGTCGCAGCTAATCGAACAGGCCTCACAGCACCTTGGAATAGAATGCATCGTTCGGGACCTTTCGTTGATGGAGCCACCAGATTTGATTGGGTTGCCCCGTCACGATAATGGAGTCACCCGATACTCGCCCCCCGCTTTCCTGCCCACATCCGGGAAAGGATTGCTGGTTTTCGAAGAGTTAAATCGCTGTGAAAAATATATGATGGCTCCCTGCCTCCAGCTTTTAACTGCAAGACGGCTCAACGATTATGTTCTGCCTCCGGGATGGTTGCCCGTCGCCGCCATCAATCCGAGTGACGATGGATATGATGTGAATGAATGCGATTTGGCCCTCCGCTCCAGATTTATCAACATCACCATAAAATCCAGCGTTCGGGAGTGGCTAAAATGGGCTGAGAGCAGTGAGGTCCATTCTGCCGTTTGTCGCTTCGTAAAAAACACTCCCAATATTTTCGAGGCAGCCGAATCAAATCCAAGGGCATGGAAATATGTATCCGATGTGTTGCAAACCTATCAAGGCATTGAAGAGCCAAACGAGGGATTACTCGCCGTGGCAATTAGCGGTCTTGTCGGCGAGGCCTTGGGAGTAGCGTTCACCCAGAATTATTTAAATGGGGAAGAGCCTTTGTCTGCTACAGCTATTTTCGACGAGTATGACAGCCACAGGAAAACGGTAAAAAGTTGGGTGAAGGATAAGCGTGTGGACCTGTTAAACGCTACTTGCCATAACGTAATGGTGGAACTGCAAAACCGGGACGTAGCTGTGAGAGTCGCCAATATGGAGACTGCCCGACGAAATCTCGACGATTTTTCAAGCGATATACCTGCTGACCTTGGTAAAAAATTACGGAAGGCTTCTAAAGACGCCGGGGTGAAGTTGTGAAATCTTCCCTTGCTATTGGCAGGATCAGGTTGGCAATAGATAGATTAGCGACGGATCAACCTTTCATCGCCGGAATCCTTGCTCAATGGAAAATTATTGAGGACGATACGATTTCAACGATGGCGATTGGATTCAGACAGGGAAAACTTACGCTGCTGGTGTCCCCCCGATTTTGCGAATCTATCAGTCTGGATGAAATACAGGCCGTCCTATGCCACGAAGCCAATCACTGTGTTATGGGGCATGTCTTTCATCGCCCTGAACCGACAGAGAACCACCGAGCCTTGACTATAGCGGCTGAAACAGTAGCTAATCAGTGGGTTTCTGGTCCGTTGCCGGGTAAGCCAGTTCTTCTTGCCGATTATCCAATGCTTTCCCCAGAAATGACGACGGAGGAACGATACGAAAAACTGAAGGACATTGTGCCCGACGATAAGGTTTTAATTCTGACGTTAGACGACCATACGACTTGGGCCGAGATTGAAGCGGCAGGGGTTTTGGCTGGAGTGGTGATAAATTCAAATATTGCCAAGGTTGTGCTTAAACTAACGCCCCAACAACTCGCCACGATGCCCGACGCCCTCCGAAATCAAATAATGGGGGCTGGTACGGGGTCTGGGGGTTCCGTTTGCGCCCTAGGGCAAGGTGTTGCTGTTGTGGACTGGAAAAAGGCTTTGAGGCGGTTCGTTGGGCGCATATTCCAACGCCGAACTACATATTCAAAACCTCCCCGGCGATTTCCTGAAATGATTGGAATAATACCGGGAAAATCACGTTCAGCGTCAAAGCCCAAAATATTAACGGTAATCGATACCTCCGGTTCGATGAATCCCACTATGCTCTCCAATATTGCTGCGGAATTGAGCGTGATGGCCAAAACCAATGCCGTCGAGATTATTGAGGTCGATACGAAAATAAAATCTCGTTACAAATTTTCTGGCAAAATTGACACGTTTCGGGGGAGGGGCGGTACGGACCTCAGAGTTGTGTTTAAGCACGAAATATTGAGAGGCTCTGATTTGCTGATACTGTTTACGGATGGTCAAAGTCCTATGCCACCATCGCCGCCCAAGATTCCAGTGATTTGGGCGATGACTAAAGGTCGGAAGCCGGTTGAATGGGGAAAAGAAATTCGACTTTATTGACAGGAGTGCGCCGATGGATGGGGGCTATATCGTCCCCTGAAGTGCGCATTACTTTTTTCTCCTAATTACATCTCCGCATTCATAATTCGGTTTTCTTCTCAGTCGCCTTTCGACAAGCATCCATAACCGTTCGGGCTAGATGTTATTTCCCGCTAATGAAGGGCAAACCGTGTGAGAGAAACTGCCGCTTCCGTCTCCGCCATCTTTTATTCCTTTCGTTGTTATCCAGTGTTTATCCCTTCGGGTCCTCGAAACATATCGGGCACAACGCCATCTGTGACTCGGCGCAAAGCCATAGCAGTCTGAACTTTAAATATCCTCGTTCATTGGATGGAGGCACGAGTCCTTGTTCGAGTTTCATTTCAAACAGACATTCCGTACAGAACGTCTTTTCGCAGCCTTCGCATGTAAATAAGTACCGTCGTAACGATGCCCGAACACTTGCAGAAATATATCCGCATCTATCACATTGTCCATTCATATTAAGCGCTCCTTCTTCGTAGTATTTCGGAACATACGGTGAATTATTTTCACCGTCATCCTTAACATTGTGGCTATTTCCACGTTATTCATTTTCATAACACTACCACCTCCATTTCATTGAATTCATTAACCCGTTGCCGAACTTAAGCATTATACGAATCTCGACACCTCTTCTGATTAAAAACTTTCAATTATTTTCAGAAACTTCTTCATCACCTCAAAACCAGTCTTAAAATAATTCAATATTCCCGACATAGGTGGGGGCGGATACATCTATTTTGCTCCCTATGAAACATAGAGCGGTGAATCCCGATATAATGAACTGATGGAATAAAATGGAGAAAATAATAAATGAATGAAAACGAGACCTATCAAACATCGGACTTCTTAGAAATTGCCTATTTAATCACAAACGACTCTCGAATCCTTGGTGCAAGACGTGAAGGGAATTCAGACCGAGTATTATTCACCTTCGCAAACTGGGTTTCGTGTGAAAAACAAATCAACTCCCTTTTGCTGGGTGATGACAATGTTTCCGCTTCCCGTTTTCTGGGTGCCATTAAAAAAGCTCGTAAGATTATTCACTCCGTTCCGTGATCTGGGAAGACACCCACATGAATAAAATTAAACAAATGAGGATGAAGTATGAACAACAAAAGCCCATCTGACAATTCACCCATCTCCCTTCTTTCGAATACTTCTGACGGGGACACAGCCGATAGTTTCATATACCATAGGTATAATAATCTTCCCCTTCCTCCTTCATCGCCCTTATCTCCTCCAGATACTCACGAACCTACTGATATTATTACTCTTTCCGCATTTCCTCCCTTTAACTATCCCACTGCCAAAAACAGCATCACTATAACCATCCTCCGTACCATCCAATCCTTACTATTAACTCTATTTGATTCCTCCTCCCTCCCTTCCTTCCGTCTAAAATTATCAATACCTAACGATGAAGGGATTAATTTATTAGATGGTAAAGAAGGTATTGTTTTTCATTTCTCAAAGATGGAATCAGAAAGATTAAAGAGGATGTTGGATTGCAGATATCTGACTGGACGAAGTCAATACTGTGGATGCTGCCCCAAATGTCTTTCAAAACAATCCAAGCAGAAGGTGTTTATTAATTTAGATGCAGAAAGAAGGAGGTTGGGGAGGGAATTGGATATGTTGAAAAAGCTGAAAAGATATCCACAGGTATTTCTCAAAAGGGTTCGGGATGATTGGGAAAAAGCAGGGAGTCGTCGAAATAACAAACGAGCGGTTGGATTGGGTAGGCGTTTGGAGTGGTTAAAATCATGTTTAGGGATTGAAGATGAGGAGATATTGGCACGGGAAGAGGAGTTAAAGCGGATTAATGAGAAAAAAAGATTGGAGTGCAAGGGGAAGACAAAATTGATTCAAGGTTGGCATTACTTCATATCCCTCTCTTTTCCTTCAAAATTAAGGGGGCTTTTCGATGTGGATGACAGGTGGTTTCAGGACATTTCGCTGTCTTTTGACGGGAGACGGACGGGAAAAGACATTCAGGCGGCTTTAGGGTTGATGGAGGGGAAGGTGATGGATTGCGGTGCTAAGGAATTCTTTCGGGACCTACTCAGAAGGCTTTTGGCGCAGGAGTTGGAGGAAATGTTTCCGGATATTGAGCTGCCATACGTCCAACAGGTACATCCCCATGGTCTTTTCGACGAGGCTCCCGACATCCATTTCCTTTTAAGCAGGTGGGGTGTCGGAAAGGATGGTCAAGCAAGGAAGGTTTTATTGGATGAAAATGCGTTTAGGTTAGCGGTCTTAAAAGCGTATCGGATTCTGGGACAGGTTGCGGTATGGGGTGCGAAGCGTTGGACGGACGGATGCAGATTAAAGGCGTTCAAAGATTGGCGTATGGAGCTGGATGCGGCATTGGTGGAATTGGAGGGTGGTTTGCCGGAGAAGTGTGTTGATGTGCGGATGGTGCAAGCAGATGACCTTTTGACGGTTCAGCGATATATGCGACGAATGCCGATGGAGCGATTACGGTCTCTGCGGTATGACCTGCCCAAGAACGAGGTGATAGCTGGGTTTTGGGAGAAGACGGGGGTCAAGTCTGTGCGATTGACGGTGGCTCAGTTTTTAAGACGTTTAGCGGGATCTGATGGACGGCAGGGGAGTCTACGGGTGATGTATGGGGGGCTTTATGCCTTGAACAATCCAGAAAGACGACGGGAGGGATTTGGGCAGCTTGATGAGAGTAGGCGAGATTTGATGGAAGGGGCGGTTGAGAGGATGCGGGTGAGAAATAATGAAGGATGGTTAAAAAATAATAACTGAGGAGATTGGTGAATGAAGGATGAATTAAATGTGGATGAGATGGTTGAGCCTAAAATGTCTGCCGAGGAGGAGGCGATGTTTTTGAAAGAGGCTGCGGAGTTAAGGGCCGAGAACGAGGAGCGGAAACGATTGGGTAGAAAACCGGGATTATTAGATTTAAATGAGGCACGGATTTATTCAGGGCGGAGTAAATGTGTGATTGTGATGGCGATAGGCACTGGAGAGTTAAAGGCGATTAAGTTTATGGGTAAGGGGTCGGGGCGATGGCAGTTTCAAAAACAGAACTTGGATGTGTGGATGGATAAAAATAATAAGGAGGAATAGGATATGAAAATGACAGATACTCAACGAGAAAGGAAGGTAATGAAAAGGTTGGGACTCAAAAGAAAGGATGTCGAGCTTCCCCTGCTTATTCTGGGGATAACTTGTAGAACCCGCATCACCTCCGAGATACCTAAATGCCGACTCTATTTGCCGCCGTGGAAATGGTTCACGCACACAATCATAAAATATTTCAGGCATGGGCGGGGATGGGATGTAGTTCGTGACCCCAAGGTGCGGTGGCCATCGAAAATGATGAAAAACGGGATAAAACGCAGACTTCCGTATTTTTTTAAATCCAAGGCAGAGGACGACTCCAGCTTTTCCCCCGCAAGCTCATTTGGGAAGGCGACATCCCCGGATACGACAACAACTTCCGGAATTCTCGTCACCCCGTTTGAAAATGCGAAGTCAGTCTAGTTTGCGTGTGGGAAAGCCTGACAAATGTTTGAGAAAATAATTAGAGGCGGCTATTTAGGATTTATCGTTGAGTTGATTAAACAGCTTATCGACATCCCGCTTCCCATCGAATATTTTATAGGCCGCTTTCAGGTCAATGCCGTTCGCAAGACATTCAGCGGAGGTGGGTGTCCGTCCAAGCCGTCTGCCAAGGTTCTGGTATTTTTCGAGGGTCTTGGAAAATGACATCCGTTCGCATAGCCATTTAAGATTGTCATGTGACCCAAATAAACGGCGGACCCAGTATGTAGATGGAACTGCGGCGGGGTTTCGACGATGGGCGGTAATCCAGTCATCCCTCCGCCATAGATTTAATTCAAGGACACAGCGAGCTAAATACTCCGAGGTAGGGCGTTCCGGCTCCATACAAGGCATCGGCTTTCCAAATGCGGCCTCGATTGATTTAACCCATGTTCCGAATGCTTTAATATAATCCCAGAGGGTGGGGTCGATGGGCTGGCGTTTCTTTTTGAGTTGGCCAGTGGAACGGATGGAGTTGTCCCGCAGAAAGGTTGCCAGTTCGTCGGGGGTCCTTGGTGGTCTGGGGTGATAGGATCCTCTGCGGCGGGGTCTGAGTCTCCGGTACGGGCGTTGGGTCGGCAATAATTTCATCAGTCGTTCGGTATCCATAGAGTGTCCTCCTTCTATAATATGGCGGGAATATCAGTAAATTCTAATGGGTAGGGACTGATCCGGAGGGTAGGCATAAAAGCCATAACGAGCCTCAAAAAAACCCCTTACGATTTGGGACGCCTATTAACTCAGTCCTACCAGTGAATCCCCATACGCCCCAGTCGTCTGTTCCGCAAAAAACAGAGTAATGAAAACGCCTTGTGGGGTCATTTGGTACTCAGATGCGGCTTCGCCATCGTTCCACCGGCTAATCTCGCAATTCGAGAATCGGGAAATTCAAAATTTCGAGTTTTTCAAAATTCCGATTTCACCTTTTTTGAATTTTACCTCTTTCCCATCCCCGTAATTTAATATTCAGGGTGGCGGAAGTGTTTTCACTAGATTTATTTTATTCGTCTTGACCAATGTTAACGGGGTTTTTGTGAGTGCCATTAAAATATTTCATCAAAAGTGAAAATAGATGTGAGTTTCTTGAGATTTGAAACGTATAATGCAGTTAAAGTCCGAGCGGTTTTTAAATAAGGAACAGGATGGCGGGGGAAGTGTTGGATGCAGGCGTATTGGCCGGAGCGCATCAAAATTGAGAGCGGGGCGAAAATCGATCCGGATTGGAGGCAAGAGACCGCTATACATGAGTAGAGGGTGCAGGAGGAGCGGATGGATGCCCTTATATAATGAAAGGAATGAACGATGAAACCTTTAATCCCAACGGCGGTAGCAAACGAAATTCAACGGCAAGCAAAGGTTCGGGCTGAGACTGAACCGGAAGTCTTGTTGCCGGAAGACAGGGAGTCGTTTCTGGCTAACCTGCCGCCAGAGCATCAGGTCGAGGGTAAACAGGAGTGGCATGACGCTGTTGACCATGTCCGGGAGCAGACCGAGGCGGCTGAAAGATTGCGACGTATGGGAGCCCCAACGACTACCTCGACTCAGCGGTATTTCCTGACGGTTCGGGATGTCGCTAATCGTTGGAACTTGAGTGTGCGGAGCATCTGGCGACTTATCAAATCAGGAGAACTGCCCTCATGTCAATTTGGAGCGGCACGTCGTGTTCTTGAGGCGGATGTCGAGGCGTATGAAAATACACGGTTACTGAAAGCGGGATGATTTAGCAATGGGACGCAAGGTCAAAGGGACGTTATTTAAACGAGGGCGCACTTACTGGTGTAAATATTCACATCAGGGTGTGCTCTACCGTTTCTCCCTCAAAACCACCAAGGCAAACCATGCACGACACGAGATTGACCGCCTAATGGCTCTCCGTTTGGGTGCAATCGCCGATAGCTCGTTCGATGAAAAATTTGGCGGGAAGCCTGTGCCGGTTCATAGTGAAAGCGGCAAAATGCTGCTCACCGAGGCGTGGCGGCACTATATTGCATCGAGTGAACGCCCGGATTCGGGACCAACGACTTTACGGCAATACGCTTTTCAATTTAATGCTTTTGTCGAATGGGTAAAAAGGGAGTATCCGAACCTCCGTTTTTTAGCCGAAGTTAATCGGGACATCGTTAATGCCTTTGCGGCTCATCTTCGGAAAACTGTGTGCGCAGGTACTTTCAACAAATACATCCGCCTCCTTGGGTTGGTTTTCCGTATTTTATCAGAGGATGCTGGTATTGGGGAAAACCCGTGGCGAAAAATCACCCGGTTAAGGCACGAAGCCATCAATAAAAGAGATTTCAGCGAAGAAGAATTGAAGGCAATATTTGATGTTGCCACCGGGGAAATTCGGACCCTTTTCCTTGTGGGGTATCACACGGCCCTACGCCTTGGCGATGTCTGCCTGATGGAATGGGCGGAGGTGAATTTAGCAACTGGCTTGATAACCCGCATCCCATTGAAAACGAGAAGGAGAAATAAGAAGCCAGTGATCATTCCCATGAACGACGAACTGCTGGCGCATCTGAAATCAATGGCGGAACAGCCGAAGGGCAAGTATGTATGCCCGAAGATGGCTGCGACATATAATCGAGACTCAGGAGCTGTGACTGACCGGCTCCAACGGTTTTTCAAGGATTGTGGGATTCGGACCCAGCAGGAGAATACCGGCAAAGGGACGGGTAAAAGGGCGGTGGTTGAAGTCGGTTTTCATTCGTTTCGCCACACATGGGTGACATCGGCTGGAGATAGAATGGACTCGACCAGTATTCGAGCCATTGCTGGTTGGGGAAGTCCCGCCATGGAGAAAACCTATTCACATGTTTCGATGGCTCGTCTCAAACAGGGGATTCAGGGACAAAAACGGGTAACGGGACTCGTCCCACAGCCATCCACCGTTGAAGGGATGACGGACGATCAGGTACGGCAAATGGCCGATGTGATTGAAGCGGAAATGCGGCGGCGAAAAGACAAAACGTCGGACAAGAACGGTTCAGTTGCGGCTTAGCGGAAATTATTGACCTCGACGCACAAAAAGGGCACAATTTCGCCGAATAGAGGGCACAACTGGGGAGTTCTCTAGGAAATAACGTGGTTGGGGCAGACTGTAAATCTGCTGGCTACGCCTTCGAAGGTTCGAGTCCTTCCCCCACCACCATTTTTGCAGTACTCCCCTGCAAATATTTATTTATCTAAAATCACCGCGGTGCCTTTGAAATACCCTGTGCGGCCGGGGTTCCAATCGGCCTTGGGGTTGATATAATAAGCACCGGATTGGGCGGAAATCAGTGCGTTTGGCTGGAAATTCCAATAACTCATGAACGGGGTCAGGCCATGGAGTCGGATCGGGGTCCACTCGCCCGTGGAGGCGTTTTGGGAAGGCCATTGATCTGGTTTTTTCATGGCGCTCAGCCAGGTCGTGTCGCTGTCCAGGGAACCATGGGCATATCGCACATGAACTCTTAACCAGAACGGTCCGGGACGGTCGGGTGCGATGACTTCGGCGGTGATTTGATGGGTGCCGGGAGTTGCGTCGATTCCCCGGTAACTCAAGGCTAAAGGCTGATCCCCATCCAACATCAATTGCCCATCCCAGTAGACTTTGAAGCGGCCATTGGCATTGGCGGTCAGGATCGCTCGGTTGGTTCCCTGGTGGAACCAATCCAGCAGTTCGGCTTGTTCCTGAATTGCCGGCGCATAGGTCGCGTCCTTGAAGGCTGCGTAAGCCGTTTTGACCGCCGGATACCCTTCCAATATTTCACGATAGGCCACCTCACGAAGCGCGATCATCGCGCGTTCCGGCGCATCGGGATTCTGCGCCAGGTATTCCAAACATCGTTGACGAGCTTCATCATAATATCCCAGCCGTTCCAACTCGAATAAACCGGCCATGATGGCATAACGCGATAGAGGATCGCGGGGTGGGAAACGGGATTCCAGCGAAGGTATCAGGCTTCCCGCTGGACGAGGTTGATCCGCATACCAATAGGCAACACTGGACATATACCCTTTGGAGGTGTTGCCGTGACCAAATTCCCAATTCATCACGAAATTGTGATCGAAACGGATGGGATCGGGCAGGTGAAACCGATACTGGGAAGTCCGGATCGGAAACTTGTCGACCAACCCGTGCAGGGGAAGATCGAACAAGCCGTAATAATACCAGCCTCCGTTGAAATAATCCTCCAAGCCGGTCCCGAAATATTCACGGGCACCGTCATCCACGCGGATATGTTCGTCACCTTCCAGAATATTCCAACCGCCATCCATGCCGATGCACACCAGATAACAGCCCACATAATGGCCCGGCCCCGGCGCATCCAAAACGGAAAAGGGTTTACCTGTGCCAACGGCGCTACGCCAGGTGGCATGAAAGTAGCGGGTTGTCGGTGTGGTCGGCCCCGATCCGAGCGACAGCCCATAACTGAGCCGCACAGATTTGGAGCTGTCATTTTTTAATTCGATGCGCATGCCTTTCTTGAAGGGCATGGGAAACCGGCAGACATATTGATTTGCCAAGCGGGCCAAGGGCAGGGAGGCAAATTGGCGGCGATGAATGGCATTGCAAAAAAAGTCACCGAGCGGCGCTTCTACACTGGGCATCGTTGCCCCATCCCAATAAATTCGTAATACCAGGGCCCGGCTTAATAGCATTTGATCCAATGGTTCTTCAGGATCGATCGTCTTCCAGTCAAGCCATAGGGTTTGCAGGGTGCCTGGCCCGGACCCAGCATAAAGAATGGCATTCGCCCCCGCTTGAATAGTTAGATTGGAGGGTGCTCCGCACAGAAGCACGGAATCGGCCGCATCGGATGCCATGTTCGTCCAGGCCCGCGCCGTTTGTTCAATGGCCATTCGATCCGCTGGCGAGAAATGGTCGGGAGCCGGCAGGGATTTGATTTTTCGACCGGGCAGTGGCGTATAGTTGATCTGAAAATAAGGGCGGGGATCCTTCCATATAGGCGGGGTGGAAAGGGTTATTTTGAGGCTTTTTTCGTAGGGGATAGGCAGGTAACAGTATTTGGCGCCGCTGAGTTGTTGGGCTAGAGGAGGGATAAAGGGAAAGGATCCACCGAACAGGTTGGTCAGAGGCATGTTATAACGAGGTGTTTTTTCACCGTCGAATTGGAGCGTGACATTGACCTGGTATTCGTCGGGGATGCCGGTCAACCAGAAACGGTTGATGACGCCGGGTCCTTTGAGCTCCGCGACAGTCATGGGCTGACCGACGCGGAAAGACTGAGGGCTAAGCCAGTCATTGTTGCCGCCGGTTCGGTCATAGGTGCTGAGGAGGGTGACGGGCTGAGCGGGTGCAATCGCGAAAGCATTGAGATTGGTGAGATCGGAGAGCCATGCGGCATAGGCCTCAGTGGAAGGAGTGACGGATGGGCGACACCCAACGAGGGGGAGAAGGAGTGCGAGCAGGCCGAGCTTGAGTGTTTTCATGAAGGCAATGATAGAGGTGGCTACGGGGTGACGTCAAGCGCGGAGGATAGGGGATTGATGCATAAGGGTAGAACCCCAATCTATCCTTTATATATGGATTACCCAAACCCGCAAAATTATGGTCAAGAATTTCGGACGCATACAAATAAAAATTGAAAAGCGGTTAGATTTGGGAAAATCGGGAGCATCGAGGCAAAGCCGGTATAAAGAGTTTGATGAATGTCATAGCCGGCCTCTTGCAGCAACTGGCGACTGGTAGCGCGGGTAAAAAAACGGAGATGCCCTTTGGATAAAGCGCCGCCATCTTCGTATGTGAAATCGCCTAGTAATAATTTAAGACGGAATTCGATCCGGGCGACGTTGGGTAGGGAGCAAATTAATTGTCCAGTTCCCGGCTTAAGATGCTGTCGAAGTAATGATAAGAAACGATCCGGACGTTTCATATGCTCCAAAACATCCAATACAAGAATCGAGTCAAAGAAATTATTTTGAAAGGGAAGCGATTCCATCTGATCCGCATCGCCCTCCACTACTTGAACGCAATGTTGACGTGCGAGTTCGGCCGCATCATGATCGATTTCCACCCCGTAGACGGGGCAATTTTTTTTGGCCAGTTCACGAGCCATATGCCCCTTGGCGCATCCGACATCAAGAACTGTGTCGCCTGAACGAACTAAATGCAACGCTTTGAACGCCGGACTATGAGGCCAGGGAGTAAATTCCTGCAACGCAGCAACGTTTGATAGTGGCGGCGTGATAACTCCTTAAAAACGCCGGTTTGGAATGGGATGTATGGATGGATAGGGACCGGGCGGCTTTTGCCGCCCGGCCGCGGG
>Ga0118677_10003106_pt1 | contig 32112 bp, 16 predicted proteins | sample AliMusrvi5mmetaG_FD_86154 | JGI IMG/M metagenome (GOLD analysis project Ga0118677, IMG submission 86154) | reverse complement strand
ATCTAAAATTGGTCCAGAATGTTCATCTGCGACCCACGCATGTGGTTGTCGCTATGATTCAAATTGATCAAGGTGATGGGATCAGGATGCGAAATGCCTTGGTTTCCCATGATGAGCTAATGTTTTCACCTCTTCCTGCGACTGGATCAGGGGTCAAGGATAATGAACCTACTCCTGCGATGATTCACTGCAGTCCGGCTCATGTGGCGGCCACCGTTCGGACATTGGATTGCGACGTGCTGCTGGTGGCGGTGGAGCGGGAACAGGAATTGGCGGGTGTCTATTCGCAAATGCGGCGACTTCGGTTTGAGGGCGTATCCGTGCTTTCTCCGTTGAATGTGGCGGAAGTGTATTCGGGGAAAGTCCCCTTGGCGTTGGTAGATGAACTTTGGTTGATGAATGCCAGTCAGGGGCACATTTCGCCGATGGCCATGCGTGTCAAACGGGTGATCGATATTGTGTTGATCCTTTTGACTTTCCCGGTGACATTATATTTTGGCCTGTTAATAGCATTGCTTATTAAATGTTCCGCTCTCTGCAGTCCGGTTTTCTATTTGCAAGAGAGGGTGGGACGGTTTGGGCGTATATTTAAGATCTATAAGTTCCGTACAATGACTGTAGATGCGGAGCAGGAGCAAGGGGCGGTATGGTCTCCCGAGAATGACCCCCGTATTTCATGGGTTGGCCGGTCGTTGAGGAAATATCGTTTGGATGAATTGCCGCAGTTGTGGAATGTATTGAAGGGGGATATGAGTTTGGTGGGGCCCAGGCCTGAACGGCCGGAGATGGTTGAAAAGCTTGAAAAAGTGGTCCCCTATTATCGGGAGCGGGAAAACCTGCTGCCGGGTCTTACCGGTTGGGCGCAGATCCGCTATCCCTATGGAGCAAATATTGAGGACGCAAGGGCTAAACTAGAATTTGATCTCTACTACCTGCAGAATCTTTCTACCGCTTTGGATATGCGCATTATCCTCCGCACACTGAGAATTGTGGTTTTCGGTCTTGAACGCGAAACGAGATAGTTTTTTCACTCAAGTCTTTTTTCGCGGAAGGTTGGTACTTTGAACAATTTCGCGGAGCACAGTGCGATAGCCTTTATTGCCTTCTTCAATTTCCTTGGAGACTTCACGGACGATGGTTTGCGTGCCTTTTTGAGGAGGCTTTGAGAGTGTGAATTCGTGTGTTCCGATGCGGATGACGTCGCCCAACTTAAGCACCGCTACCAGTACTTTTATGCCGTTGACGTAAATGCCATTCCGCGAATTAAGATCCTTGATGACATAATCCGAATCCCAAAGCTTGATTTCGGCATGAATACGTGAAATCCGGTTTTCAGGAATGCAGATATCCGCTTCGGGTGTACGTCCGAACGTAATAGAGGTGCGACCCTCTAGCTGAACCTCGTGGCGCTTACCATCAATATTTGTAAATTCCAGGAACATAAAAAGACCTCCCCGTCTTGAATGGGCCATATATATATATCAAAAATGTTCCCCTTTCCGCAAGTATATGGAAACGGAGCCTTTCTTGATTGCACCGAAGACCTGTAATGCCTATCCTTTTACCTTCATTTTCAATAAGGAGAAGGCGATGGGCATGAATGTGGTTCAGAAAATATTGAAAGAACATTTGGTTAGTGGCGAATTGACGCCCGGGCAGGAAATTTCAATCAGGATTGACCAGACGTTGACTCAGGATGCAACAGGGACGATGGCGTACCTTCAGTTTGAAGCGATGGGACTTGAGCGGGTTCGAAACGAGCTAGCCGTTAGCTATGTGGATCACAATACGATCCAGGTCGGTTTTGAAAATGCGGATGACCATCAGTATCTTCAGAGTGTGGCCGCCAAATATGGGATCATTTATTCCAAGCCGGGCAATGGGATTTGTCATCAACTCCATCTGGAACGATTCGGGGTGCCAGGGAAAACGTTGTTGGGATCCGATTCTCACACTCCCACCGGGGGCGGGGTTGGCATGATTGCCATTGGGGCTGGTGGGATTGATGTGGCTGTGGCCATGGGTGGGGGCCCCTTCTATCTGATCGCTCCCAAGGTGGTGAAAATCAATCTGACCGGAAAACTCAAGCCCTGGGTGACGGCGAAGGATGTGATTCTGAAGGTTCTGCAACTGTTTACGACCCGGGGGAATGTGGGGTGTGTCTTCGAATATGGCGGCCCGGGTTTGAAACATCTTTCTGTGCCTGAGCGTGCCACGATCACTAATATGGGCGCCGAATCCGGTGCCACCACCTCAATTTTTCCAAGTGATGAGGTAACCAAAGCCTTTCTGGTGGCGCAGGGTAGGGGTGAGGTTTGGCGGGAAGTGGTTGCGGATTCAGATGCAACGTATAATAAAGAGGTGACGATCAACTTGTCAAAGTTGGAGGCGCTTGCGGCGGCTCCGCACTCACCGGATAATATCGTGACCGTCGCTTCGATTGCCGGAACAAAAGTGGATCAGGTTTTGATAGGCTCCTGTACCAACTCGTCCTATATGGATCTTAAAACGGTGGCCAAGATTTTGCGCGGTCGCCAGGTACATCCTGATGTGACGGCAGGTGTGGCCCCTGGCTCTAAGCAGGTGCTTGAAATGATCGCGGATGACGGGGGCATGAGCACCCTGCTCGCCGCAGGGGTCCGACTCTTTGAGAATGCCTGTGGATTCTGTATTGGGAACTCGCAGTCACCGAAGACCAATTCGGTTTCGCTGCGTACCAATAACCGGAACTTTGAGGGTCGGTCTGGAACGAAGTCGGCTGGCGTCTATTTGGTCAGCCCACCTGTGGCTGCACTGGCGATTTTGCAGGGGAAAATTGTGGATCCCGCGACCGTGACGGATATCAAATATCCGATAGTGAAAATGCCGAAGGCGTATAAGGTGGATGACGCGATGTTGATTCTTCCGTCAAGGGATCCGGCTTCGGTCGTGATTGTGCGGGGGCCGAATATCGGGGAACCGCCGCGGAATGTTCCGCTGCCTGAATCGCTGAATGGGGTGGTGACGTTGAAGGTGGGCGACAAGATTACCACGGATCACATTATGCCGGCGGGGGCGAGATTGAAATACCGGTCAAATGTGCCGGCGTATTCCGCGTATGTTTTTGAGCCGAATGACCCTACCTTTCCAAAACGTGCGGCAGCACTGCGGGATGCCGGGAAACATAATATTGTGATCGCCGGTGAGTCTTATGGCCAGGGTTCCAGTCGCGAACATGCCGCATTGTGCCCAATGTATCTTGGGGTTAAGGCGGTATTGGCAAAATCCATTGAACGCATTCACTCCGCCAATTTAATCAACTTCGGGATTGTTCCCCTTTTGTTTGCGAATCCTGCGGATTATGACGCTATTACTCAGGGGGACGAACTGGTGGGTGGCGGGATGCGGGAGGCCGTGAAGAGTGGGCGTGAGCTTGTGGTGCTGCGCAACGTAACCAAAGGATGTGACGTGCCAGCCAAAATGAATCTGACGGCCCGGCAGCGGGCGATCATTTTAGCAGGTGGGTTATTGAATTTCACGAAGGACGGAAAGTAAATGGATGTAAAAGGAGTAAATCATGAGCTATCAAAAGATTACCATTCCGGTAAATGGCAGGAAAATAGTGATGGGGGCGAATGGTAAATTGGATGTGCCGGATCATCCGATTATTCCGTTTATTGAAGGGGATGGAATTGGCCCAGACATTACGCGCGCGGCGATGATCGTGTGGGATGCGGCGGTTCTGCAGGCTTATGGAGGCAAGCGTAAGGTAGCCTGGATGGAAGTCTATGCCGGTGAGAAGGCCAATGAAGTGTATGGACAGCCGATCTGGTTGCCGCCGGAAACCCTGACCGCCTGCCGTGAATTTCTGGTGTCCATCAAGGGCCCATTGACGACCCCCGTGGGGGGGGGGATCCGCAGTATCAATGTGGCGCTGCGTCAAGAGTTGGACCTTTATGTGTGTCAACGTCCGGTGCAGTGGTTTAAAGGTGTGCCTTCGCCGGTGAAACAACCTGAATTGACGGATATGGTGATTTTTCGCGAGAACACCGAGGACATTTATGCCGGTATCGAGTGGGCGGCCGGGACGCCAGAGGTTGAGAAAGTGATTCACTTTCTCCAAAAAGAGATGGGGGTCAAAAAAATTAGGTTCCCCAACACCTCTGGTATTGGGATCAAACCGGTTTCGCAAGAGGGAACCGAACGGTTGGTCAGGGCGGCGATAGGCTATGCCATTGACCAACGCCGTCCTTCCCTGACATTGGTGCATAAAGGGAACATTATGAAGTTTACGGAAGGGGCATTCCGTGACTGGGGCTATGAAGTCGCTCGAAAACAATTTGGCGCCACTCCGATCGACAAGGGGCCATGGCACAAGATTACGACGGCCGATGGCCATGAATTGGTGGTCAAGGATGTGATTGCCGATGCATTTCTTCAGCAAATCCTGACGCGTCCGGCCGATTATTCGGTCATTGCGACCTTAAATTTGAATGGCGATTATATTTCTGACGCTTTGGCAGCCTGTGTGGGTGGCATTGGCATCGCGCCGGGTGCCAACATCAACTATGACAGTGGCGTCGCCTGTTTTGAGGCGACGCATGGTACGGCGCCCAAATATGCCAATCTGGATAAGGTGAATCCGGGTTCGTTGATTCTTTCCGGCGAAATGATGTTCCGTTATATGGGTTGGACGGAGGCGGCCGATCACATTCTTGCGGGTGTGGAGCGGACCATTAGTAAAAAAACCGTAACCTACGACTTCGAACGCTTGATGGAGGGGGCCACTCTGCTTAAATGTAGTGAGTTCGGGCAGGCGATTGCCGATAATATGTGAGACATGATCTCGTGAATGTCCATTTTGCATATCTCTCGTCTGCCGAATTGACCGACATTGGGCGGCGTCGGAAAAACAATGAAGACTCCATGATAAGTTTGTCTGAGAGTGGGGTGTTTTGTGTGGCGGATGGTATGGGGGGGGTTCAAGGTGGAGAGGTGGCCAGTAAGGCGGTCGTGGATGCTCTGCGGAAAGCCTTTTTGGAATTGCCTGAAGCTGCTTTTGCGGTGACCGCTGAGGGTTCCGCCACGGTGTTCGAACTCGCATTGAATGAGGCTAGTCGGTGGATCAAGAATCGGGCGGATGCATGGGGGATCCACGGAACCGGAAGTACGGTGGTGGGGTTGGTGTTTGATCGGGTGATGCCGTCGAAGGGGATTGTTCTGCATGCGGGGGATAGTCGGGCCTATCGGCTGCGTGATGGCAATCTGGAACAATTGACCACGGATCATTCCATCGCTGCTGCCGCTGGGCTTTCCGATGACAGTACCCTGCCGCCCATGTTTCGGGGGGTCATTACGCATGCGGTCGGGTTGGATCAGAAGGTGAGCCTTGAGTCCGCCCACTTTGATGTTGCGGCGGGTGATATTTTCCTGCTGTGTTCCGATGGGTTAGATAAGATGTTAAGCGATCACCGGATCCGAAAGATTATTCGTAGGCATCAATTTGACGCTCTGGAACAGATAGCAAAATGCCTGGTTGATGAAGCCGTGCATGCGGGGGGGGATGATAACGTCACGGTCATTGTAATTCGAGTTGCCTCAAATTTGCCTTTGGGATCTACGATGGAGATTCCTCAGGAAACCCTAGCACTTGAGCAACGGGTTGTGGCAGATCCGGAGGCTGATGAATTGGCCTCTTGGCGTGATGCGTTGGGGGGGGCATCTGAGAGGGTTAACTTGGTTGGGGATCGTTTGGCGGGTGCGAGGGTGTTTTCGGGGATGCCTTCGGAATGGCGAGGTTGGGTCCGTTCTCGCCCGGAAATTAAACGCACTGTTATCCCCTCGGGCGGGGGAAAATTATGGGTTTGGCTACTGTTTACCTTTGTTATTGCTGGGGGAGTGGGGGCCTTTTTGCTATGGAATAAATGGTGATCAACATGAAAATTATTGATTGTGATTATCTGGTTTTGGGGAGTGGCATCGCAGGGTTGATGTCGGCCTTGCATTTGGCAAAACATGGGCGGGTTTTGGTGGTTACGAAGAAGGATCGTGCGGAGAGTAATACTAATTATGCTCAGGGCGGGATTGCCTGCGTAGTGGATTTAGAAGATAGTTTTGCTGAGCATGTAAAAGATACATTGGATGCGGGGGCAGGGTTGTGTGATGAAAACGTCGTTCGGGAGATTGTCAGCAATGGACCCGAGCGGATTGCGGAACTGGAACGGTTTGGTCTTCATTTTGCCAGGGAGGCTGGTAAAGATGGACAGGTCTATGATCTGGGCCGTGAGGGCGGGCATTCCCAGCGGCGTATCCTGCATGCTGGCGACATTACCGGGCAGGCTGTGGAGAAAATTCTTCTAGCACAGGCACAGGCCATCCCCTCCATTTCCATGATGGATCACTGCATGGTCATTGATCTGATTACCACTGGATGGCTGGCAGATCGAGCGGTAGCTACCGGGCAGCCTGCTTTGTGTCCGGAGGATAATCGCTGTGTTGGGGTTTATGCATTGGATGAGAATACGCGTGAGATTTTCGCCATACGTGCCTCGGCTACGGTGCTAGCGACCGGTGGCGGAGGGAAAGTGTATCTCTATACCAGTAATCCGGATATTGCCACTGGTGATGGGGTGGCGATGGCATGGCGGGCTGGTGTGCCCATCAAAAATATGGAATTCATTCAGTTTCATCCCACCATTCTTCATCACCCTAAGGCGAAATCATTTTTGATTAGTGAGGCGGTACGGGGGGAAGGCGCCCAACTCGTGGATGGGGAAGGGCGGCCATTTATGGCCGGCTATGATCCGCGGGGGGCTCTTGCGCCCCGAGACATTGTGGCGCGGGCGATTGATCGTGAAATGAAGCTCAGTGGTGCGCCCTGTGTGTATCTGGACATACGCCGTCATGCGGCTGACTTTCTGATCAATCGATTCCCTAATATTTACGCCCGATGCCTCTCACTGGGGATAGATATGGCGAGAGATCTCATTCCGGTCGTTCCGGCAGCGCACTATTTCTGCGGAGGAGTGGACGCGACTGTGGAGGGCAGGACGGCGATGCCGGGGTTATTTGCCTGTGGGGAGGTGGCCTGTACGGGTTTGCATGGGGCCAATCGGTTGGCAAGTAATTCCATGCTGGAGGCCTTGGTTTGTGCCGCCAAAATGGCGGAGCATATGGGACGAATGGAGCGCTGGGACATCAGCGCTGTGAGTATTCCGGGTTGGGAATATGGATCTGCCGTGCCCAGTGATGAGAGCATTGTTCTGGAACATAACTGGAATGAGGTCCGCACGTGTATGTGGGATTATGTGGGGATTGTCAGATCTGAAAAACGTTTGGAGCGAGCCGCCCGCCGTATCCATAATCTTCGCGAGGAAATTCGCGAGTATTATCTCGATTATCTGGTGACACCGGATACCCTTGAATTGCGGAATATTGCGGATGTCGGTGAGTTAATCATCCGTTCGGCTCAATGCCGAAAGGAAAGTCGAGGTCTTCACTATACCCTCGATTATCCAGAGCGGAATGATTTCACGGAGCGACATGATACCATTATTCGGGATCAGCCGGGCGGGCGGGTAGGACTGAATGGATCAGCGATCTGAACGTCTGGATTTCTATTTGACAGGAATAAGTCAAACGGTGCATAGTCACACTATTAATAACCACTTTTATACCAGAGGACAGACATGGACAAAGCCTTGAAAGTCTTGGTCGTTGTATTGCTTCTTTTAAGCGTTGCTGCCGTAGTTATCGAGTTCAATATATATGGTCAGCGGACGGAACTGAAAGGGCGGGTAAATAAACTTGTTGATTATGTCGTGAGAATCGCCGGGACTGTTGAGGTTCCTCCCACTACGCTTACCGATTTGGCTGCCAGCGACAATATTCCCCGTGTAATTGTCAAAACAGATGATCTCAAACGGTACTATAAAATTGGCGATGATGGAAAGCCCAGTAAGGTAACATCAGGAACAGGGACGATGGATGACGTGCTCACTACAGTTTTTAGTAGTGCAGATCGGCAACACACGCGTCTGAATGATACCCGTACCGAACTTACGCAGACCCGGACTACTTTGGGGCAGACGAGTAATAATTTGGTGGCGACGGAGGGAGTGCTTGCGAACACCAGTAATAGTTTGGTGAGAACAATCGGAGAGCTTGCTGAAACCAAACAGGAAGTGGAAAAGAAAAAGACAGAAATTGATACGTTAAATGCCCAGATTGAGATTAATAAGGCTGAGATTGAGAAGAAGGCAGGCGAAGTGGCGAAGCTGACGGAGAAGGTGAGTGCCTGTGAATCCGAAATTGATGCCGGTAAGCGTTATATTGCCAAGGTGGAAAAAGAGTTAAGCCTGATGAAGGGCGTTAGCAACACCAATGCACTTCCTGTTGGGACGCAGGGGCATATTGCTGTCATGAACACGAATTGGAATTTTGTAGTCATTGATATCCTGCCTGAATCCGCGTTGATGCCCATGACGGATCTTGTTGTCCAGCGTAATGCTCAACTGGTCGGGAAAGTCCGGGTTTCGGAGGTCCGTAAAGAGCAACGGGTTGCTGTGGCTGAAGTACTTCCGGAATACCAGCAGTTAGTCCCTGCCAAGGGGGATATGGTCTTTTATACCAACTAAACTGATCGGTGAAGGGGTTTTCATGCGCCTTATGGCTCTTCTTGTGATGATATTCGGGCTTTTTTTGGCGGGCGGATGTGCCTCGGAAAATGACTCCGATATGCCTTGGAGCACCCCACAGTCTTGGGAAGGCGCTCCCGGAATCCCGGGATTTTCCCCGCCCGATCGCTAATTACCAGGCAATAAAAAGCCCCGTAACCGTTAAGGGTACGGGGCTTTTTATTGCAATATTATTTCTTGGCCAAGCCGCGTGCAATCATGACTTCAGCGATCTGGATTGCATTCTGGGCGGCACCTTTCCAGATGTTGTCCCCGGCGCACCACAGTATCAACCCATTATCAGTACTGTGATCTTTGCGGATGCGTCCGACAAGGACATCGTATTGCCCTGAGGCGTCGATGGGCATTGGGTAGGCGTTGGCTTTGGGATTATCCACCACGCGGACGCCAGGAGTCTTGGACAGCAGTGTCCGGGCTTCTTCAGCGGAAAGTGGCTTCTCCAGTTCGATGTTGATGGCAATACTGTGACCGTTGAAGACAGGGACACGAACGCAGGTGGTGGCCACCCGGATCGATGCATCCAAAATCTTGTGGGTCTCCTTGCGCATTTTGATTTCCTCGGTTGATTCACCTGATTCGTCTTTAAAAGAACCGACGCAAGGAATCAGGTTAAACGCAATTTGATGGGGATACACTTCGCGGGGAAGGGATTGACCGGTGGCCCAAGCCTTGGTCTGCGCATCGAGTTCTTTAACGGCGGCGCTACCTGTGCCTGAGACGGCTTGATAGGTGCTGGCAATCAGGCGCTTGATGCGGGCGGCCTTATGAATGGCCACCAACGGCATCAGCGTAATGATGGTACTGCAATTCGGATTGGCAATAAACCCCTGGTGCTTATCGAGCGCTTCAGGGTTGATTTCCGGGATGACCAGCGGGACGCGCGGATCCATGCGGAAATCGTCTCCGTTATCTACGACAATGCACCCCCGCTTGGCCGCTTCCCAACCGAGGGTCTGGGAAGCGCCTTTGGCACCTTCTGTTCCCGCAAAGAAGGCGAAATCCATACCATCGAAGGCTTCGGGAGCGGCGACTTTCACGGTATAGCTTTCGCCATCAATGATTTCTGTGCGTTCACTGCGTGCCAGGATGATCAAAGATTGAGTGGGAAAATTACGCTTTTTGAGCAGGCGGATCATCTCTGTACCGACCGCTCCAATGCCAACCACGCAAACATTATATTTTTTCATATTTTTCTCTTTCATGCGTTTCGGGCGCATTCTTTTTTCTGGTTGGGGATGCTACCCAAGACTCATGATGGGAGTCCAGATCAAACCTTAGTGGATTTTTATTTTTTCATAGCGGCTGAACAGGTATTGTAACGGTCGTTGCATATGAAACAATACAAATTAATCGACTTTTCCGGGTTTATTCTGCATCAGTCATTCCTTTCATTTCTCCGGAACAAGGGAATGGAGAAGGCGGCCGTTTTGGCTTATAACAGTTTTTTTGCCCTATTCCCCCTCATGTTGCTCATGTTGTATGTTGCGGGGCGGTATATGGCCTCTTCCGACGTAACCATGGAGGCGGTTGGCCGGGTTGTGACCCAGATGATGCCGATGTTTAGTGAAGTCATTATCAGGGAAGTAGCGGGACTATCGATTCAAAAAACCTGGGGAGGGATTAGTTTGCTGCTGCTGTTGTGGGGAGTCATTCCTTTGGCGGGAGCGATTCGTGGAGCTTTTGATCAAATTTATAAGCGGGATCGACCGCTTCCTTTCCTGAAAGAAAAACTAGTGGATGGAGGCGCCGTTTTTTTGATGTTGGTGATGCTGTTTCTGCTGGTAGCAGGTGAAATTGCCTATGCCGTCATGGGTAGTATGATTGCGGGGAAAATGCCGTTGGTATTGCGGTTGACTGACATCCTTGTTCCGGTATTGGTTACCGTGATGTTTCTCTCCATCATTCATTATGTTTTTGCTCCGGTAAAATTGCGTTTGTTTGCCGTTGTGACGGGGGGACTGGTGACGGCGGTTCTGTTGGGATTGATGGGGCCTGTTTTTACGACGATTATGAAGTTCAATCCTGATTACGGCTATGCGTTTGGCTCGCTTAAGGCTGTTTTTCTGCTCTTAATCTGGATTTACTACTCATTTGTGGCCATTTTAATCGGTATTGAGGTGGCGGCCTGTATTCATTGGCGCGAAGCGATTTTGGTAAGGGAGTTGTTCGTGTCTCCTGAAAAGCGGCACAAACATGCCGAGCGATTACGGCAATACAGGCAAGGTTATGAGGAAAATTACATCCTGTTCAAGGAGGGTGATCCCGGGGATTCCATGTATTACATTATTACCGGTGCGGTACGCTTGATGAAGGGGGAACAAGTCCTGCGGGTGTTGCGGGAAGGAGAATATTTCGGGGAAATGGCGATGTTGCTTAAGGCTAACCGTTCTGCGACTGCCGTGGTGAGTGAGCCGGGGACGCAACTGGTGGCGATATCGTCCGCTAATATGGAGGCTATGCTGCGGCAGAATCCCGCGGTGATTCTCGCTTTGCTTCAGGAAATGGCGCAGCGCTTGAAAAATACCAATGCCTTGTTGCCTTCTTCGTAATGAGAATTACGGGGGGGGGAGATTCTTGTCTTTTTTGAATGGTGGTTTCTGGCATAATGAAGCAAAACAAACGATAGGAGTGGGTGTATGGCGGTTAATTTTGTTCAACGTATTGATGACAGCGTGAAGATTCGTAATGTTCTGGCGAGTGTGTCGGATAAGACGGGTTTAGATCGGTTTATCCCTGCCTTGTTGAAAATCAATCCGGCTGTGAAGATTTACTCTACGGGAGGAACGTTGACGGCCTTACGTGATATTCTTGGTATGGCTTCGGCCAATTTGATTTCTGTTTCAGATTATACTGGTCAGCCTGAAATGCAGGGAGGGTTGGTCAAAACCCTCGATTTTAAGATTTACCTGGGATTGCTGAGCGAGACTTATAATCCTGCCCATGGCGAGGATCTCAAGCGGACTCATGGGGTGCCGTTGGATATGGTGATCGTTAACCTTTACCCTTTTGTGCAGACGGTGGCAAAGCGGGATGCCACTCCGGAGAAGGCGCGCGCTAATATTGACATTGGTGGTCCCTGCATGGTCCGGGCTTCCGCAAAGAATTTCCTGCGGGTGGCCTCGGTGACTGACCCGTCGGACTATGACGAGGTGATCAAGGAACTGAACATTGGGCACGGGGCTCTGTCGCTGAAAACCCGGTTTGAATTAGCCCAAAAGGCGTTTTTGCACACGGCGGCCTACGACACGGCTATCGCCGCCTATCTCAATGGAAAAGGCTTTGCGGATGTTAAGGCTTGTTACCAGTTTGCGCCATGAAGGATGTTTTTCTATGTTTGAATTAAGTGTCAAAACTCATTTTTCAGCGGCTCACCGGCTCGTTGGTTATGATGGCGCCTGCGCCAATTTGCATGGCCACAATTGGGAGGTTGAGATTTTTGTACGGGGGCAAAGCGTTAATAATTTGGGGATGTTGGTAGACTTCCGTGATATCAAGGCGGCGATCAAGGAGGTCATGAAAGAGGTTGATCACTGTGATCTTAATCAATTGCCGATGTTTTTGCGCGATAATCCGACATCGGAAAATTTAGCCCGCTATTTATATGTGAAGCTGGGGTTGTATCTGAATGATGAGCGGCATCGTGTTTGTAAGGTGACGATTTGTGAAACGCCTGGGACTACCGCGAGCTATTGGGATGAAGTGTAAATCCGTATTTGTTACAGAGACCTTTACCTCCATTCAGGGGGAGTCCACCTGGATGGGTGCTCCGTGTTTTTTTGTCCGGCTGAGCGGGTGTAATTTGCGTTGCCGCTATTGTGATTCAACGCACAGCTTCCCGCGCGGGCGGAAAACTTCCGTGATTTCATTGGCGAGACAATTTGCCGTCAGTTCGGCCACCATCGCTGAGATCACCGGCGGGGAGCCGCTGATACAGCCTGGTTTTCAGGCGTTGGCGCTGGCTATGCGGGAAGCGGGAAAGGGCCGGCCGGTGCTGGTGGAAACCAATGGAAGTAAAAGTATTGCTGCCGTTCCTGAAGACGTGATTGCTGTGATGGATATCAAATGTCCCGATAGCGGAGAGACGGCGGCCATGGATTTGGGCAATCTGGTGCGGTTGCGCCCCTATGATGAGGTTAAGTTTGTTATTTCCAGTCGCCGCGATTTTGGATGGGCCCGTCGTTTGGTTGTAAAGCATGGCCTTGCCCGACGCTGCCATGCCGTGCTGTTCAGCCCTGTACAAGAACATGTGTCGGCCGTCCGGTTGGCAGAATGGGTGATCGCAGCGGGGCTTACGGTTCGTGTGCAGGTGCAATTACACAAAGTTTTGGGGGTGCTGTGAGATGAGGGCGGTGGTTTTACTATCCGGTGGCTTGGATTCTTCAACCCTGCTCCATTACGTCATTCAGCGGCTTGGGGCAAAGGAAGTCTACGCGTTGTCATTTATGTACGGGCAGAAACACCAATGCGAATTGAAGGCGGCGGCTTGGCAGGCAAAAACGGCCAGAGTAAAAGCGTATGATGTGGTGGATATGAGCTTTTTCAGCGCCTTGACGCCCGGTGGTTCCGCGCTGACGGATGGCCGGATTGGTGTGCCCCGATTAGCGGATTTGGCCGCCTCGCAATTATCCCAGCCGCCAACCTATGTACCCAATCGGAATATGATGTTGCTTTCCGTCGCGGCGGCGTATGCGGAGACGCGGGGGGTGTCAGCCCTCTATTATGGTGCACAAACTCAGGATCGTTATGGATATTGGGATTGTACCCCGGAATTTCTGGTGAAGATCAATGCCGTGCTGGAATTAAATCGCCGTATGCCTGTGACGGTGGTTGCTCCTTTTGTGAACATGCGCAAAGCGGATGAGATTAGACTCGGATTGGAGCTGGGGGTGGATTATGCCCATACCTGGACCTGCTATCGGGGTGATGCCTCCCCATGTGGTGAATGTCCCTCCTGTGCCGAGCGTATGGCGGCGTTTAATGAAGTAGGGATGCCCGACCCGCTTTTGGCGGCGAAGGATTGACGAAATGCGTGCCCGTGATACCTTGTAGGAATTCATTTTAAGGAGTTCAGTTAACATGCAAAAAGATTCTTTTGATTTTCTCAAACAAGTCATCGGGGTGGCCAGCCCTTCTGGTTTCGAGTGGCATGTACAAGCCCTCTTTAAAAAACGGATGACGGCCTGTTGTGATGAGGTCCGTGCGGATGTCCATGGCAATCTCATTGGTATCATCAATCCTGGTGCGCCAGTGCGGGTGATGTTATCGGGGCATTGTGATGAAATCGGGTTGATGGTGGTTCACATTGAGGACCGGGGGTTTCTTTCCTTTGCTGCCGTTGGGGGGATTGATCCGGCCGTGATTAGCGGGCAGCGCGTCAGAATTCATGCGGCGAAGGGCCCGGTATTTGGCGTGATTGGGCGTAAACCGATTCATATGCTGGAGCCCGAAGAGCGGGGGAAGGCGATCAAGTTACATGAGATGTGGATTGATATCGGCGCCAAGAATCGCAGGGAGGCGGCGAAGACGGTTACGATTGGCGACTATGTGACGATTGATGTCGGCTTGGAAACGATGTTGAATAACCTGGTGGCTGGACGTGGATTCGATGACCGGGCCGGTGCGTTTGTGGTGGCAGAGACCCTGCGCCGCTTGAAAGGGCGCAAGCTCAAGGTGGGGGTCTATGGGGTGACCAGTGTTCAGGAGGAGATTGGATTGCGTGGCGCCCGGACCAGTGCCTTTGGGATTGATCCGCATGTGGGGATTGCGGTGGATGTGGGGTTTGCCTCGGATTATCCCGGTGGTGATGTCAAACGCACCGGTGAGTGCAAACTGGGTAAGGGGCCTACGCTGCATCGGGGACCCAACATCAATCCGGTGTTGGCCCGCCTGATGGAGGCCTCTGCCAAAAAGAATAAAATTCCATTCCAGATTACAGCAGAACCTTCGGCGACGGGGACAGATGCGAATGCGATGCAGGTAAATCGTTCAGGTGTCGCTGCTGCGCTTCTGAGCATTCCTAACCGTTATATGCATACCTCTGTGGAAGTGATCTCGCTGGATGATTTGGATGACTGCTCGAAACTACTGGCTGAATTTATTGCCGGTATGGAGCCTCAGCAGAAATTCATTCCCGGTATGTAAGTGGCGGCAGCTATTTCTTAGTCCACAAAGCGATATTTGATGATGCACCAGAGGGCGCGAAAACCATCTTTCCAGGTGATTTTTTTACCTTCCTCGTAAGAGCGGCCGTAGTAGGAGATCGGAACTTCATAGAGGCGCCATTTGCCGTGGCTCACCTTGGCGGTGATTTCTACTTCAAAGCCGAAGCGATCTTCCTTGAGGGAAATCGCTTGCAGCACTTCCCGGCGGAAGACCTTGTAGCAGACCTCCATATCAGTCAGATTCAGATTGGTCATCATGTTAGACAAGGTGGTTAGGAATTTATTGCCCTGATAATGCCAGAAGTAACATACCCGGTGGGGCCCACCACCCAGGAAACGGGAGCCGAAGACAACGTCGGCACGGTTTTCAAGGAGCGGGCGCAAGAGGAGCGGATACTCTCGGGGATCATATTCAAGATCCGCGTCTTGAATGATTACAAAATCACCGGTGGCGGCCGCAAAGCCGGTTCGCAAAGCGGCGCCTTTGCCCCGGTTGACATCGTGAAAGAGCACTCGCCATTCAGGATGATCGGCGGCCACCTGCTTGAGCACGTCGCGGGTGTTGTCTTTGGAGCAGTCGTCAACAACAATGAGCTCCTTTTCCATCCCGACATCAATACTGGCAACTACTTTCAGGATTTCCTGAATGGTGGCCGCTTCATTATAGACCGGAATGACGATGGATAATTTCATTTCAGATTTCCCCCCGATGTCTATTTGCGCGCAGTCCTTTCACTGACCCATTGGTGAATGGCTTCCCTGGTTTTGGCCCAGACCTTCGCGTCGGTTCGCTCTTTGAGGAAACGGTCATAAATCTCAAGGAAAGCGGTGGTGAAGGTTGACAATGAGGTCATTCGTTCTTGGAATCGGCTAATAGGATCCAACTTTTCACCTTCTGGCAGTTTCAGTCCCCTGAATAGGAATTGATCTGCATCCAGTGTAACCTGCCAGGTGTCCTGGCCGCGGGCAAGAAGGAGCTTGGCTTTGCGTAATTTTTTGCCGCCCAATAAGGCGATTTTGGCCTCCACGCTGATTTCGGGTGAACCCCGCCGCAATACGGTTTCATGGGCACCCTGGCCCTCAAGCACAAAGGTGAGCGGGCCTTCAATCATGATGGCGAAGTCTCCGCCGGACGAGAGCTTGATGATGCCGCCACGGGTTTCGGAGTAGAACCACATCCAAGTGAGGAAATCCTGCCCCGCATTGTTGTCGGCGGCATCGATGCCGCCGACAACAATGCGGGGCAGGATTTCCTCACTTGGATGTGGTTCTACTCCGAAACCCGTGGCGGCATCATCAAGCTCTCGTCCGGCGGAGACTTCGCCATCATGATTGAAGGCCCGCTCACCTTTGTGCTTGAGGGCCAGGGTGCCCATGAAACCGTATTGCGGCGGGGTTCACCCGAAATCAGCGTGGAGGCCAAAATCGCCTTATTGGGCGGCAAAAAATTACGCAAAGCCAAGCTCCTTCTTGCCCGCGGCCAGGACACCTGGCAGGTTACACTGGATGCAGATCAATTCCTATTCAGGGGACTGAAACTGCCAGAAGGTGAAAAGTTGGATCCTATTAGCCGATTCCAAGAACGAATGACCTCATTGTCAACCTTCACCACCGCTTTCCTTGAGATTTATGACCGTTTCCTCAAAGAGCGAACCGACGCGAAGGTCTGGGCCAAAACCAGGGAAGCCATTCACCAATGGGTCAGTGAAAGGACTGCGCGCAAATAGACATCGGGGGGAAATCTGAAATGAAATTATCCATCGTCATTCCGGTCTATAATGAAGCGGCCACCATTCAGGAAATCCTGAAAGTAGTTGCCAGTATTGATGTCGGGATGGAAAAGGAGCTCATTGTTGTTGACGACTGCTCCAAAGACAACACCCGCGACGTGCTCAAGCAGGTGGCCGCCGATCATCCTGAATGGCGAGTGCTCTTTCACGATGTCAACCGGGGCAAAGGCGCCGCTTTGCGAACCGGCTTTGCGGCCGCCACCGGTGATTTTGTAATCATTCAAGACGCGGATCTTGAATATGATCCCCGAGAGTATCCGCTCCTCTTGCGCCCGCTCCTTGAAAACCGTGCCGACGTTGTCTTCGGCTCCCGTTTCCTGGGTGGTGGGCCCCACCGGGTATGTTACTTCTGGCATTATCAGGGCAATAAATTCCTAACCACCTTGTCTAACATGATGACCAATCTGAATCTGACTGATATGGAGGTCTGCTACAAGGTCTTCCGCCGGGAAGTGCTGCAAGCGATTTCCCTCAAGGAAGATCGCTTCGGCTTTGAAGTAGAAATCACCGCCAAGGTGAGCCACGGCAAATGGCGCCTCTATGAAGTTCCGATCTCCTACTACGGCCGCTCTTACGAGGAAGGTAAAAAAATCACCTGGAAAGATGGTTTTCGCGCCCTCTGGTGCATCATCAAATATCGCTTTGTGGACTAAGAAATAGCTGCCGCCACTTACATACCGGGAATGAATTTCTGCTGAGGCTCCATACCGGCAATAAATTCAGCCAGTAGTTTCGAGCAGTCATCCAAATCATCCAGCGAGATCACTTCCACAGAGGTATGCATATAACGGTTAGGAATGCTCAGAAGCGCAGCAGCGACACCTGAACGATTTACCTGCATCGCATTCGCATCTGTCCCCGTCGCCGAAGGTTCTGCTGTAATCTGGAATGGAATTTTATTCTTTTTGGCAGAGGCCTCCATCAGGCGGGCCAACACCGGATTGATGTTGGGTCCCCGATGCAGCGTAGGCCCCTTACCCAGTTTGCACTCACCGGTGCGTTTGACATCACCACCGGGATAATCCGAGGCAAACCCCACATCCACCGCAATCCCCACATGCGGATCAATCCCAAAGGCACTGGTCCGGGCGCCACGCAATCCAATCTCCTCCTGAACACTGGTCACCCCATAGACCCCCACCTTGAGCTTGCGCCCTTTCAAGCGGCGCAGGGTCTCTGCCACCACAAACGCACCGGCCCGGTCATCGAATCCACGTCCAGCCACCAGGTTATTCAACATCGTTTCCAAGCCGACATCAATCGTCACATAGTCGCCAATCGTAACCGTCTTCGCCGCCTCCCTGCGATTCTTGGCGCCGATATCAATCCACATCTCATGTAACTTGATCGCCTTCCCCCGCTCTTCGGGCTCCAGCATATGAATCGGTTTACGCCCAATCACGCCAAATACCGGGCCCTTCGCCGCATGAATTCTGACGCGCTGCCCGCTAATCACGGCCGGATCAATCCCCCCAACGGCAGCAAAGGAAAGAAACCCCCGGTCCTCAATGTGAACCACCATCAACCCGATTTCATCACAATGCCCCGATAACATCACCCGCACTGGCGCACCAGGATTGATGATACCAATGAGATTGCCATGGACATCCGCACGGACCTCATCACAACAGGCCGTCATCCGTTTTTTAAAGAGGGCTTGTACATGCCACTCGAAACCAGAAGGGCTGGCCACCCCGATGACTTGTTTGAGAAAATCAAAAGAATCTTTTTGCATGTTAACTGAACTCCTTAAAATGAATTCCTACAAGGTATCACGGGCACGCATTTCGTCAATCCTTCGCCGCCAAAAGCGGGTCGGGCATCCCTACTTCATTAAACGCCGCCATACGCTCGGCACAGGAGGGACATTCACCACATGGGGAGGCATCACCCCGATAGCAGGTCCAGGTATGGGCATAATCCACCCCCAGCTCCAATCCGAGTCTAATCTCATCCGCTTTGCGCATGTTCACAAAAGGAGCAACCACCGTCACAGGCATACGGCGATTTAATTCCAGCACGGCATTGATCTTCACCAGAAATTCCGGGGTACAATCCCAATATCCATAACGATCCTGAGTTTGTGCACCATAATAGAGGGCTGACACCCCCCGCGTCTCCGCATACGCCGCCGCGACGGAAAGCAACATCATATTCCGATTGGGTACATAGGTTGGCGGCTGGGATAATTGCGAGGCGGCCAAATCCGCTAATCGGGGCACACCAATCCGGCCATCCGTCAGCGCGGAACCACCGGGCGTCAAGGCGCTGAAAAAGCTCATATCCACCACATCATACGCTTTTACTCTGGCCGTTTTTGCCTGCCAAGCCGCCGCCTTCAATTCGCATTGGTGTTTCTGCCCGTACATAAATGACAACGCGTAGACTTCCTTTGCCCCAAGCCGCTGAATGACGTAATGGAGCAGGGTTGAAGAATCCAAGCCACCGGATAGTAAAACCACCGCCCTCATCTCACAGCACCCCCAAAACTTTGTGTAATTGCACCTGCACACGAACCGTAAGCCCCGCTGCGATCACCCATTCTGCCAACCGGACGGCCGACACATGTTCTTGTACAGGGCTGAACAGCACGGCATGGCAGCGTCGGGCAAGGCCATGCTTTACAACCAAACGACGGGCCCATCCAAAATCGCGGCGACTGGAAATAACAAACTTAACCTCATCATAGGGGCGCAACCGCACCAGATTGCCCAAATCCATGGCCGCCGTCTCTCCGCTATCGGGACATTTGATATCCATCACAGCAATCACGTCTTCAGGAACGGCAGCAATACTTTTACTTCCATTGGTTTCCACCAGCACCGGCCGGCCCTTTCCCGCTTCCCGCATAGCCAGCGCCAACGCCTGAAAACCAGGCTGTATCAGCGGCTCCCCGCCGGTGATCTCAGCGATGGTGGCCGAACTGACGGCAAATTGTCTCGCCAATGAAATCACGGAAGTTTTCCGCCCGCGCGGGAAGCTGTGCGTTGAATCACAATAGCGGCAACGCAAATTACACCCGCTCAGCCGGACAAAAAAACACGGAGCACCCATCCAGGTGGACTCCCCCTGAATGGAGGTAAAGGTCTCTGTAACAAATACGGATTTACACTTCATCCCAATAGCTCGCGGTAGTCCCAGGCGTTTCACAAATCGTCACCTTACAAACACGATGCCGCTCATCATTCAGATACAACCCCAGCTTCACATATAAATAGCGGGCTAAATTTTCCGATGTCGGATTATCGCGCAAAAACATCGGCAATTGATTAAGATCACAGTGATCAACCTCTTTCATGACCTCCTTGATCGCCGCCTTGATATCACGGAAGTCTACCAACATCCCCAAATTATTAACGCTTTGCCCCCGTACAAAAATCTCAACCTCCCAATTGTGGCCATGCAAATTGGCGCAGGCGCCATCATAACCAACGAGCCGGTGAGCCGCTGAAAAATGAGTTTTGACACTTAATTCAAACATAGAAAAACATCCTTCATGGCGCAAACTGGTAACAAGCCTTAACATCCGCAAAGCCTTTTCCATTGAGATAGGCGGCGATAGCCGTGTCGTAGGCCGCCGTGTGCAAAAACGCCTTTTGGGCTAATTCAAACCGGGTTTTCAGCGACAGAGCCCCGTGCCCAATGTTCAGTTCCTTGATCACCTCGTCATAGTCCGACGGGTCAGTCACCGAGGCCACCCGCAGGAAATTCTTTGCGGAAGCCCGGACCATGCAGGGACCACCAATGTCAATATTAGCGCGCGCCTTCTCCGGAGTGGCATCCCGCTTTGCCACCGTCTGCACAAAAGGGTAAAGGTTAACGATCACCATATCCAACGGCACCCCATGAGTCCGCTTGAGATCCTCGCCATGGGCAGGATTATAAGTCTCGCTCAGCAATCCCAGGTAAATCTTAAAATCGAGGGTTTTGACCAACCCTCCCTGCATTTCAGGCTGACCAGTATAATCTGAAACAGAAATCAAATTGGCCGAAGCCATACCAAGAATATCACGTAAGGCCGTCAACGTTCCTCCCGTAGAGTAAATCTTCACAGCCGGATTGATTTTCAACAAGGCAGGGATAAACCGATCTAAACCCGTCTTATCCGACACACTCGCCAGAACATTACGAATCTTCACGCTGTCATCAATACGTTGAACAAAATTAACCGCCATACACCCACTCCTATCGTTTGTTTTGCTTCATTATGCCAGAAACCACCATTCAAAAAAGACAAGAATCTCCCCCCCCCGTAATTCTCATTACGAAGAAGGCAACAAGGCATTGGTATTTTTCAAGCGCTGCGCCATTTCCTGAAGCAAAGCGAGAATCACCGCGGGATTCTGCCGCAGCATAGCCTCCATATTAGCGGACGATATCGCCACCAGTTGCGTCCCCGGCTCACTCACCACGGCAGTCGCAGAACGGTTAGCCTTAAGCAACATCGCCATTTCCCCGAAATATTCTCCTTCCCGCAACACCCGCAGGACTTGTTCCCCCTTCATCAAGCGTACCGCACCGGTAATAATGTAATACATGGAATCCCCGGGATCACCCTCCTTGAACAGGATGTAATTTTCCTCATAACCTTGCCTGTATTGCCGTAATCGCTCGGCATGTTTGTGCCGCTTTTCAGGAGACACGAACAACTCCCTTACCAAAATCGCTTCGCGCCAATGAATACAGGCCGCCACCTCAATACCGATTAAAATGGCCACAAATGAGTAGTAAATCCAGATTAAGAGCAGAAAAACAGCCTTAAGCGAGCCAAACGCATAGCCGTAATCAGGATTGAACTTCATAATCGTCGTAAAAACAGGCCCCATCAATCCCAACAGAACCGCCGTCACCAGTCCCCCCGTCACAACGGCAAACAAACGCAATTTTACCGGAGCAAAAACATAATGAATGATGGAGAGAAACATCACGGTAACCAATACCGGAACAAGGATGTCAGTCAACCGCAATACCAACGGCATTTTCCCCGCAATCATACTACCCATGACGGCATAGGCAATTTCACCTGCTACCAGCAGAAACAGCATCACCAACATCAAAAAAACGGCGCCTCCATCCACTAGTTTTTCTTTCAGGAAAGGAAGCGGTCGATCCCGCTTATAAATTTGATCAAAAGCTCCACGAATCGCTCCCGCCAAAGGAATGACTCCCCACAACAGCAGCAGCAAACTAATCCCTCCCCAGGTTTTTTGAATCGATAGTCCCGCTACTTCCCTGATAATGACTTCACTAAACATCGGCATCATCTGGGTCACAACCCGGCCAACCGCCTCCATGGTTACGTCGGAAGAGGCCATATACCGCCCCGCAACATACAACATGAGCAACATGAGGGGGAATAGGGCAAAAAAACTGTTATAAGCCAAAACGGCCGCCTTCTCCATTCCCTTGTTCCGGAGAAATGAAAGGAATGACTGATGCAGAATAAACCCGGAAAAGTCGATTAATTTGTATTGTTTCATATGCAACGACCGTTACAATACCTGTTCAGCCGCTATGAAAAAATAAAAATCCACTAAGGTTTGATCTGGACTCCCATCATGAGTCTTGGGTAGCATCCCCAACCAGAAAAAAGAATGCGCCCGAAACGCATGAAAGAGAAAAATATGAAAAAATATAATGTTTGCGTGGTTGGCATTGGAGCGGTCGGTACAGAGATGATCCGCCTGCTCAAAAAGCGTAATTTTCCCACTCAATCTTTGATCATCCTGGCACGCAGTGAACGCACAGAAATCATTGATGGCGAAAGCTATACCGTGAAAGTCGCCGCTCCCGAAGCCTTCGATGGTATGGATTTCGCCTTCTTTGCGGGAACAGAAGGTGCCAAAGGCGCTTCCCAGACCCTCGGTTGGGAAGCGGCCAAGCGGGGGTGCATTGTCGTAGATAACGGAGACGATTTCCGCATGGATCCGCGCGTCCCGCTGGTCATCCCGGAAATCAACCCTGAAGCGCTCGATAAGCACCAGGGGTTTATTGCCAATCCGAATTGCAGTACCATCATTACGCTGATGCCGTTGGTGGCCATTCATAAGGCCGCCCGCATCAAGCGCCTGATTGCCAGCACCTATCAAGCCGTCTCAGGCACAGGTAGCGCCGCCGTTAAAGAACTCGATGCGCAGACCAAGGCTTGGGCCACCGGTCAATCCCTTCCCCGCGAAGTGTATCCCCATCAAATTGCGTTTAACCTGATTCCTTGCGTCGGTTCTTTTAAAGACGAATCAGGTGAATCAACCGAGGAAATCAAAATGCGCAAGGAGACCCACAAGATTTTGGATGCATCGATCCGGGTGGCCACCACCTGCGTTCGTGTCCCTGTCTTCAACGGTCACAGTATTGCCATCAACATCGAACTGGAGAAGCCACTTTCCGCTGAAGAAGCCCGGACACTGCTGTCCAAGACTCCTGGCGTCCGCGTGGTGGATAATCCCAAAGCCAACGCCTACCCAATGCCCATCGACGCCTCAGGGCAATACGATGTCCTTGTCGGACGCATCCGCAAAGATCACAGTACTGATAATGGGTTGATACTGTGGTGCGCCGGGGACAACATCTGGAAAGGTGCCGCCCAGAATGCAATCCAGATCGCTGAAGTCATGATTGCACGCGGCTTGGCCAAGAAATAATATTGCAATAAAAAGCCCCGTACCCTTAACGGTTACGGGGCTTTTTATTGCCTGGTAATTAGCGATCGGGCGGGGAAAATCCCGGGATTCCGGGAGCGCCTTCCCAAGACTGTGGGGTGCTCCAAGGCATATCGGAGTCATTTTCCGAGGCACATCCGCCCGCCAAAAAAAGCCCGAATATCATCACAAGAAGAGCCATAAGGCGCATGAAAACCCCTTCACCGATCAGTTTAGTTGGTATAAAAGACCATATCCCCCTTGGCAGGGACTAACTGCTGGTATTCCGGAAGTACTTCAGCCACAGCAACCCGTTGCTCTTTACGGACCTCCGAAACCCGGACTTTCCCGACCAGTTGAGCATTACGCTGGACAACAAGATCCGTCATGGGCATCAACGCGGATTCAGGCAGGATATCAATGACTACAAAATTCCAATTCGTGTTCATGACAGCAATATGCCCCTGCGTCCCAACAGGAAGTGCATTGGTGTTGCTAACGCCCTTCATCAGGCTTAACTCTTTTTCCACCTTGGCAATATAACGCTTACCGGCATCAATTTCGGATTCACAGGCACTCACCTTCTCCGTCAGCTTCGCCACTTCGCCTGCCTTCTTCTCAATCTCAGCCTTATTAATCTCAATCTGGGCATTTAACGTATCAATTTCTGTCTTTTTCTTTTCCACTTCCTGTTTGGTTTCAGCAAGCTCTCCGATTGTTCTCACCAAACTATTACTGGTGTTCGCAAGCACTCCCTCCGTCGCCACCAAATTATTACTCGTCTGCCCCAAAGTAGTCCGGGTCTGCGTAAGTTCGGTACGGGTATCATTCAGACGCGTGTGTTGCCGATCTGCACTACTAAAAACTGTAGTGAGCACGTCATCCATCGTCCCTGTTCCTGATGTTACCTTACTGGGCTTTCCATCATCGCCAATTTTATAGTACCGTTTGAGATCATCTGTTTTGACAATTACACGGGGAATATTGTCGCTGGCAGCCAAATCGGTAAGCGTAGTGGGAGGAACCTCAACAGTCCCGGCGATTCTCACGACATAATCAACAAGTTTATTTACCCGCCCTTTCAGTTCCGTCCGCTGACCATATATATTGAACTCGATAACTACGGCAGCAACGCTTAAAAGAAGCAATACAACGACCAAGACTTTCAAGGCTTTGTCCATGTCTGTCCTCTGGTATAAAAGTGGTTATTAATAGTGTGACTATGCACCGTTTGACTTATTCCTGTCAAATAGAAATCCAGACGTTCAGATCGCTGATCCATTCAGTCCTACCCGCCCGCCCGGCTGATCCCGAATAATGGTATCATGTCGCTCCGTGAAATCATTCCGCTCTGGATAATCGAGGGTATAGTGAAGACCTCGACTTTCCTTTCGGCATTGAGCCGAACGGATGATTAACTCACCGACATCCGCAATATTCCGCAATTCAAGGGTATCCGGTGTCACCAGATAATCGAGATAATACTCGCGAATTTCCTCGCGAAGATTATGGATACGGCGGGCGGCTCGCTCCAAACGTTTTTCAGATCTGACAATCCCCACATAATCCCACATACACGTGCGGACCTCATTCCAGTTATGTTCCAGAACAATGCTCTCATCACTGGGCACGGCAGATCCATATTCCCAACCCGGAATACTCACAGCGCTGATGTCCCAGCGCTCCATTCGTCCCATATGCTCCGCCATTTTGGCGGCACAAACCAAGGCCTCCAGCATGGAATTACTTGCCAACCGATTGGCCCCATGCAAACCCGTACAGGCCACCTCCCCACAGGCAAATAACCCCGGCATCGCCGTCCTGCCCTCCACAGTCGCGTCCACTCCTCCGCAGAAATAGTGCGCTGCCGGAACGACCGGAATGAGATCTCTCGCCATATCTATCCCCAGTGAGAGGCATCGGGCGTAAATATTAGGGAATCGATTGATCAGAAAGTCAGCCGCATGACGGCGTATGTCCAGATACACACAGGGCGCACCACTGAGCTTCATTTCACGATCAATCGCCCGCGCCACAATGTCTCGGGGCGCAAGAGCCCCCCGCGGATCATAGCCGGCCATAAATGGCCGCCCTTCCCCATCCACGAGTTGGGCGCCTTCCCCCCGTACCGCCTCACTAATCAAAAATGATTTCGCCTTAGGGTGATGAAGAATGGTGGGATGAAACTGAATGAATTCCATATTTTTGATGGGCACACCAGCCCGCCATGCCATCGCCACCCCATCACCAGTGGCAATATCCGGATTACTGGTATAGAGATACACTTTCCCTCCGCCACCGGTCGCTAGCACCGTAGCCGAGGCACGTATGGCGAAAATCTCACGCGTATTCTCATCCAATGCATAAACCCCAACACAGCGATTATCCTCCGGACACAAAGCAGGCTGCCCGGTAGCTACCGCTCGATCTGCCAGCCATCCAGTGGTAATCAGATCAATGACCATGCAGTGATCCATCATGGAAATGGAGGGGATGGCCTGTGCCTGTGCTAGAAGAATTTTCTCCACAGCCTGCCCGGTAATGTCGCCAGCATGCAGGATACGCCGCTGGGAATGCCCGCCCTCACGGCCCAGATCATAGACCTGTCCATCTTTACCAGCCTCCCTGGCAAAATGAAGACCAAACCGTTCCAGTTCCGCAATCCGCTCGGGTCCATTGCTGACAATCTCCCGAACGACGTTTTCATCACACAACCCTGCCCCCGCATCCAATGTATCTTTTACATGCTCAGCAAAACTATCTTCTAAATCCACTACGCAGGCAATCCCGCCCTGAGCATAATTAGTATTACTCTCCGCACGATCCTTCTTCGTAACCACCAAAACCCGCCCATGTTTTGCCAAATGCAAGGCCGACATCAACCCTGCGATGCCACTCCCCAAAACCAGATAATCACAATCAATAATTTTCATGTTGATCACCATTTATTCCATAGCAAAAAGGCCCCCACTCCCCCAGCAATAACAAAGGTAAACAGTAGCCAAACCCATAATTTTCCCCCGCCCGAGGGGATAACAGTGCGTTTAATTTCCGGGCGAGAACGGACCCAACCTCGCCATTCCGAAGGCATCCCCGAAAACACCCTCGCACCCGCCAAACGATCCCCAACCAAGTTAACCCTCTCAGATGCCCCCCCCAACGCATCACGCCAAGAGGCCAATTCATCAGCCTCCGGATCTGCCACAACCCGTTGCTCAAGTGCTAGGGTTTCCTGAGGAATCTCCATCGTAGATCCCAAAGGCAAATTTGAGGCAACTCGAATTACAATGACCGTGACGTTATCATCCCCCCCCGCATGCACGGCTTCATCAACCAGGCATTTTGCTATCTGTTCCAGAGCGTCAAATTGATGCCTACGAATAATCTTTCGGATCCGGTGATCGCTTAACATCTTATCTAACCCATCGGAACACAGCAGGAAAATATCACCCGCCGCAACATCAAAGTGGGCGGACTCAAGGCTCACCTTCTGATCCAACCCGACCGCATGCGTAATGACCCCCCGAAACATGGGCGGCAGGGTACTGTCATCGGAAAGCCCAGCGGCAGCAGCGATGGAATGATCCGTGGTCAATTGTTCCAGATTGCCATCACGCAGCCGATAGGCCCGACTATCCCCCGCATGCAGAACAATCCCCTTCGACGGCATCACCCGATCAAACACCAACCCCACCACCGTACTTCCGGTTCCGTGGATCCCCCATGCATCCGCCCGATTCTTGATCCACCGACTAGCCTCATTCAATGCGAGTTCGAACACCGTGGCGGAACCCTCAGCGGTCACCGCAAAAGCAGCTTCAGGCAATTCCAAAAAGGCTTTCCGCAGAGCATCCACGACCGCCTTACTGGCCACCTCTCCACCTTGAACCCCCCCCATACCATCCGCCACACAAAACACCCCACTCTCAGACAAACTTATCATGGAGTCTTCATTGTTTTTCCGACGCCGCCCAATGTCGGTCAATTCGGCAGACGAGAGATATGCAAAATGGACATTCACGAGATCATGTCTCACATATTATCGGCAATCGCCTGCCCGAACTCACTACATTTAAGCAGAGTGGCCCCCTCCATCAAGCGTTCGAAGTCGTAGGTTACGGTTTTTTTACTAATGGTCCGCTCCACACCCGCAAGAATGTGATCGGCCGCCTCCGTCCAACCCATATAACGGAACATCATTTCGCCGGAAAGAATCAACGAACCCGGATTCACCTTATCCAGATTGGCATATTTGGGCGCCGTACCATGCGTCGCCTCAAAACAGGCGACGCCACTGTCATAGTTGATGTTGGCACCCGGCGCGATGCCAATGCCACCCACACAGGCTGCCAAAGCGTCAGAAATATAATCGCCATTCAAATTTAAGGTCGCAATGACCGAATAATCGGCCGGACGCGTCAGGATTTGCTGAAGAAATGCATCGGCAATCACATCCTTGACCACCAATTCATGGCCATCGGCCGTCGTAATCTTGTGCCATGGCCCCTTGTCGATCGGAGTGGCGCCAAATTGTTTTCGAGCGACTTCATAGCCCCAGTCACGGAATGCCCCTTCCGTAAACTTCATAATGTTCCCTTTATGCACCAATGTCAGGGAAGGACGGCGTTGGTCAATGGCATAGCCTATCGCCGCCCTGACCAACCGTTCGGTTCCCTCTTGCGAAACCGGTTTGATCCCAATACCAGAGGTGTTGGGGAACCTAATTTTTTTGACCCCCATCTCTTTTTGGAGAAAGTGAATCACTTTCTCAACCTCTGGCGTCCCGGCCGCCCACTCGATACCGGCATAAATGTCCTCGGTGTTCTCGCGAAAAATCACCATATCCGTCAATTCAGGTTGTTTCACCGGCGAAGGCACACCTTTAAACCACTGCACCGGACGTTGACACACATAAAGGTCCAACTCTTGACGCAGCGCCACATTGATACTGCGGATCCCCCCCCCCACGGGGGTCGTCAATGGGCCCTTGATGGACACCAGAAATTCACGGCAGGCGGTCAGGGTTTCCGGCGGCAACCAGATCGGCTGTCCATACACTTCATTGGCCTTCTCACCGGCATAGACTTCCATCCAGGCTACCTTACGCTTGCCTCCATAAGCCTGCAGAACCGCCGCATCCCACACGATCATCGCCGCGCGCGTAATGTCTGGGCCAATTCCATCCCCTTCAATAAACGGAATAATCGGATGATCCGGCACATCCAATTTACCATTCGCCCCCATCACTATTTTCCTGCCATTTACCGGAATGGTAATCTTTTGATAGCTCATGATTTACTCCTTTTACATCCATTTACTTTCCGTCCTTCGTGAAATTCAATAACCCACCTGCTAAAATGATCGCCCGCTGCCGGGCCGTCAGATTCATTTTGGCTGGCACGTCACATCCTTTGGTTACGTTGCGCAGCACCACAAGCTCACGCCCACTCTTCACGGCCTCCCGCATCCCGCCACCCACCAGTTCGTCCCCCTGAGTAATAGCGTCATAATCCGCAGGATTCGCAAACAAAAGGGGAACAATCCCGAAGTTGATTAAATTGGCGGAGTGAATGCGTTCAATGGATTTTGCCAATACCGCCTTAACCCCAAGATACATTGGGCACAATGCGGCATGTTCGCGACTGGAACCCTGGCCATAAGACTCACCGGCGATCACAATATTATGTTTCCCGGCATCCCGCAGTGCTGCCGCACGTTTTGGAAAGGTAGGGTCATTCGGCTCAAAAACATACGCGGAATACGCCGGCACATTTGACCGGTATTTCAATCTCGCCCCCGCCGGCATAATGTGATCCGTGGTAATCTTGTCGCCCACCTTCAACGTCACCACCCCATTCAGCGATTCAGGCAGCGGAACATTCCGCGGCGGTTCCCCGATATTCGGCCCCCGCACAATCACGACCGAAGCCGGATCCCTTGACGGAAGAATCAACATCGCGTCATCCACCTTATACGCCTTCGGCATTTTCACTATCGGATATTTGATATCCGTCACGGTCGCGGGATCCACAATTTTCCCCTGCAAAATCGCCAGTGCAGCCACAGGTGGGCTGACCAAATAGACGCCAGCCGACTTCGTTCCAGACCGACCCTCAAAGTTCCGGTTATTGGTACGCAGCGAAACCGAATTGGTCTTCGGTGACTGCGAGTTCCCAATACAGAATCCACAGGCATTCTCAAAGAGTCGGACCCCTGCGGCGAGCAGGGTGCTCATGCCCCCGTCATCCGCGATCATTTCAAGCACCTGCTTAGAGCCAGGGGCCACACCTGCCGTCACATCAGGATGTACCTGGCGACCGCGCAAAATCTTGGCCACCGTTTTAAGATCCATATAGGACGAGTTGGTACAGGAGCCTATCAAAACCTGATCCACTTTTGTTCCGGCAATCGAAGCGACGGTCACGATATTATCCGGTGAGTGCGGAGCCGCCGCAAGCGCCTCCAACTTTGACAAGTTGATCGTCACCTCTTTATTATACGTTGCATCTGAATCCGCAACCACTTCCCGCCAAACCTCACCCCTACCCTGCGCCACCAGAAAGGCTTTGGTTACCTCATCACTTGGAAAAATTGAGGTGGTGGCACCGGATTCGGCGCCCATATTAGTGATCGTGGCACGCTCAGGCACAGAAAGATGTTTCAAACCCGGGCCGCCATATTCGAAGACACACCCCACATTCCCCCGGGTCGTAAACAGTTGCAGAACCTTCAGAATCACATCCTTCGCCGTCACCCAGGGCTTGAGTTTTCCGGTCAGATTGATTTTCACCACCTTGGGAGCGATCAGATAGAAGGGGCCCCCACCCATGGCCACAGCCACATCAATCCCACCAGCCCCAATGGCAATCATGCCAACCCCGCCCCCGGTGGGAGTGTGAGAATCGGATCCCAACAACGTTTTCCCTGGCACCCCGAATCGTTCCAGATGGAGTTGATGACAAATCCCATTGCCCGGCTTGGAATAAATGATCCCATATTTGGCGGCCACACTCTGAAGATACTGATGGTCATCCGCATTTTCAAAACCGACCTGGATCGTATTGTGATCCACATAGCTAACGGCTAGCTCGTTTCGAACCCGCTCAAGTCCCATCGCTTCAAACTGAAGGTACGCCATCGTCCCTGTTGCATCCTGAGTCAACGTCTGGTCAATCCTGATTGAAATTTCCTGCCCGGGCGTCAATTCGCCACTAACCAAATGTTCTTTCAATATTTTCTGAACCACATTCATGCCCATCGCCTTCTCCTTATTGAAAATGAAGGTAAAAGGATAGGCATTACAGGTCTTCGGTGCAATCAAGAAAGGCTCCGTTTCCATATACTTGCGGAAAGGGGAACATTTTTGATATATATATATGGCCCATTCAAGACGGGGAGGTCTTTTTATGTTCCTGGAATTTACAAATATTGATGGTAAGCGCCACGAGGTTCAGCTAGAGGGTCGCACCTCTATTACGTTCGGACGTACACCCGAAGCGGATATCTGCATTCCTGAAAACCGGATTTCACGTATTCATGCCGAAATCAAGCTTTGGGATTCGGATTATGTCATCAAGGATCTTAATTCGCGGAATGGCATTTACGTCAACGGCATAAAAGTACTGGTAGCGGTGCTTAAGTTGGGCGACGTCATCCGCATCGGAACACACGAATTCACACTCTCAAAGCCTCCTCAAAAAGGCACGCAAACCATCGTCCGTGAAGTCTCCAAGGAAATTGAAGAAGGCAATAAAGGCTATCGCACTGTGCTCCGCGAAATTGTTCAAAGTACCAACCTTCCGCGAAAAAAGACTTGAGTGAAAAAACTATCTCGTTTCGCGTTCAAGACCGAAAACCACAATTCTCAGTGTGCGGAGGATAATGCGCATATCCAAAGCGGTAGAAAGATTCTGCAGGTAGTAGAGATCAAATTCTAGTTTAGCCCTTGCGTCCTCAATATTTGCTCCATAGGGATAGCGGATCTGCGCCCAACCGGTAAGACCCGGCAGCAGGTTTTCCCGCTCCCGATAATAGGGGACCACTTTTTCAAGCTTTTCAACCATCTCCGGCCGTTCAGGCCTGGGCCCCACCAAACTCATATCCCCCTTCAATACATTCCACAACTGCGGCAATTCATCCAAACGATATTTCCTCAACGACCGGCCAACCCATGAAATACGGGGGTCATTCTCGGGAGACCATACCGCCCCTTGCTCCTGCTCCGCATCTACAGTCATTGTACGGAACTTATAGATCTTAAATATACGCCCAAACCGTCCCACCCTCTCTTGCAAATAGAAAACCGGACTGCAGAGAGCGGAACATTTAATAAGCAATGCTATTAACAGGCCAAAATATAATGTCACCGGGAAAGTCAAAAGGATCAACACAATATCGATCACCCGTTTGACACGCATGGCCATCGGCGAAATGTGCCCCTGACTGGCATTCATCAACCAAAGTTCATCTACCAACGCCAAGGGGACTTTCCCCGAATACACTTCCGCCACATTCAACGGAGAAAGCACGGATACGCCCTCAAACCGAAGTCGCCGCATTTGCGAATAGACACCCGCCAATTCCTGTTCCCGCTCCACCGCCACCAGCAGCACGTCGCAATCCAATGTCCGAACGGTGGCCGCCACATGAGCCGGACTGCAGTGAATCATCGCAGGAGTAGGTTCATTATCCTTGACCCCTGATCCAGTCGCAGGAAGAGGTGAAAACATTAGCTCATCATGGGAAACCAAGGCATTTCGCATCCTGATCCCATCACCTTGATCAATTTGAATCATAGCGACAACCACATGCGTGGGTCGCAGATGAACATTCTGGACCAATTTTAGAT
>Ga0118677_10003105_pt1 | contig 32116 bp, 18 predicted proteins | sample AliMusrvi5mmetaG_FD_86154 | JGI IMG/M metagenome (GOLD analysis project Ga0118677, IMG submission 86154) | reverse complement strand
GCTAAAAAATGATGCCACCGCCCGCAAATCGTCACACGCTTTGCTGACCGATGGTATCTTTACCCAATGAACGCCCCTCAACAACCCACACCAACCCTAGCCCCACCTTTCTTGCAGGAAACCGCCCCTTATTTCCTCGCCGCTTGCAAACGGCTCGCTCAAATATGGGACCGATGGGATGAAGATGACGAGGATGACTGGGAAGATGCAATCCACGATGCCCGCAACGCCCTTGTATTCGCCGAAGGTCTCTTGAAGCCTTCACGGCCTCCAAAGGAAATCACACTCAATAAGAGCAAATGGAGCCATCTTCGCTCCTGCATCCCGGAGGATTTCCCCTCGTTGGAAGCCGCTGCCCCGCACCTTCTGGCCGCGTGCAGACGCCTCCTCCGAGACTGGGATGACAAGAAATACGTTACCAGTGGAGTGGTGGAAGATGCCCAAATAGCCATATTGATAGCCGAAGGCTGGGTTTGATTGCACTCCGCCCCCGCCTCTGGGCCGCCACTGGTCTCAAACCCATCCCGGTGCGCAAGTGCGCATACGAGCCGTAGCAATGCCGCAGCCTCCGGCTCTATTCCCGGTCGCGGAGGTTCTCTCCCGCATTCTTCTTTGGGGTTCTAAGCGGATGTTTTTTTGTCTCCTTGATAATACCCCTTAACCTTGTGGTTTGATAATAGCCAAATGGCTATTACGCAAGGAATAATCATATCCAGTAGCATCGGCAGAACTCTATCCACAACCTTCTCAACGAAAGAAGCAGAGTGATGAAGATTTATCATATCAATCCCAAACAAGAGCGCTGCTGGGATTGCAATCACCATCAACGCCATATACCAGAGCGACACCTTACTTCTCACGAACGAAAGAATCCCTGCCAAGAAAATGGCCAGTGCGCCACCGAGGAAAACAAAAGCCCCTAGGCGGCCATGCCCGTGATTCGCCCAGAAGAAAACCATCCAAGCCGAAATTGCAAAAAAGACAAATCGGATAACCCAAATAGAAAAAGGCACAATCCTCATAAGGCTCCTATTTCCCCAAGAAGCGTTGGAATGCTTGCTGTCTGTTCAGCATCGCCTTTGCCATCTCAACCCGCTGCCCCGGAGTTGCATTATCGTCATTGTCACCGATTATCCCCGTTGCTAACCGAGCAGCTAGCTCGTTAGCGGCGCTCGGGTATCCCATAAGGTTCCGCATACTCTCAAACAGATTTCTCGCCTTTTGACCGCAATTCCCCCCCATATTGGCACCCATCGTTCCACCGCGTTCAACAGAACCATCGTAAATCTGTGTGTCTCCTCCGGAATCAATGACGTCTTGCAAATGCGCCATCGCCGCTTGATTGCTCGCACTCGCAGCATCAATTTCCGACTGTGGCAACATAGCCTTCTGAATCTGAACTGAACCCTGTGAAATAACAGCGCCTCCCACCGCTACGGCAGCAGCAATGCCAAGCGGACTCTTGCCGTTCGGGTCAACATAGTTCGCGGGACTATTGTTTACGTAACCATAAAGGTTCAACCCTCCGGCCTCCCCGAGCGGGTCGCGGCTGATCCACCTTCCAGCCAACGGGTCGTAAGCGCGGAAAGGAGCCAAGTATAAACCCGATGCGGTATGATAGTAGTGCCCTGTGAACCCAAACTCCGCATCGACAGGGGTGGTTGCAATCAGGTTTCCTGAGCGATTCCCCCAAATGTCGTAATCATAACGTGCCCGAACGGCCCCCGCGCTATCAACCATTTCCCGAACGCTGCCGAGGTGGTCGCGGGTGTAGTAGTAGCTACCGGAATTGCTGCCGATGGTTACCTGCATGCCTTGGCTATAGTAGCGTTTGGTCACGGCGTTATTTGAATCCCTTTCCTCGCTGAGTTCAAGCCCATCCCATATCCAACGCTTCGTTTCTACGTCATTGGTCCATTCTCTTACGCGGCGGCCTGCTCCGTCGTAGTCGAAGCGGGTGGTTGTTCCGCTCTTGATGATGCTTGTTAGCCGGTTTGCCGCGTCCCAGGTGTAGGCTGTTTCCGGCGCCCCAGCTGTGCCCCCTGCGGTCATGTTCCCGTTGTCGTCGTAAATGTAGGCTTTTGCTGGTGCTGCGTTGGGGGGCACGTCGACGTATTTGTCGTTCGTGTTTCCATTGGCGTCGGTGGCGACAATGTGTACCCGCGTGCTGGTGCTGGAGCTCACGCTTGCATAGCCCTCAAAGCTGTTATCCCCATGAAGCACGGCTGGGCCGCCTCCGATGCTCACTCTGGCAGGTTTGCTTAGTTTCCCGGCAAAACGCATGGTTCCGCCGCCCGCTTTTTGGATCAGCTGGTTTAGCGTATTTGGAGTTTCGGTCGACACGGCCCCATTTTCTTGCACCGTAGTCCGGTTCACGGCGGCATCGTAACCATACGCCAAGTCGCTTAAGACCGCGTTGGTCCCCATATCCTGCAATTGGGCGCTCTTCATCTGGTCCGCTGAGTCATAGCCAAATGCGTACTGTCGAGCGTTGGAAAGCCCGGAGTTGGATTGTGCCCAGCTGAGAATTTCGCCAACGGGGTTGTAGGTGTAGTCAAACTGCGAGATGATATTGCCGGATGGGTTAAGGTGTTTGATTTTTTGCAGACGCTGGTCGCCCGTGTTGTCATAATAGCTGTAGACGGTGCCCTGGCCGTTAGGATTCGTCCCGGTTTCCACCATCCCTGTTGCGCGGACGTACGTGTAGCCAAAGCTGCCCAGTGGATTGGTTATTCCGGTGGTCCGCCCCAAGCTGTCATACCCATAGATGGTGTGGTTGGCCGTTCCGTTCGTGTCGCCGGTGATGGAGCGGGTGGCGAGGCGACCGAGTTGGTCGTAGGTATAGCTCACTGCAGCCCATGGTCCGGTTATGGTTGAAAGTTTGCCTGCTCCAAGATTTCCCGTAGCGGTAATGAGGTTATAGGTATTCTGAGTGGTCCCAATGCCATCAGTATATGTTAAAACACGAGGATATATTGAGTCGTACGTGTAGCTCACAGATGGCGTGGCGGGATTCAACGGATTTCCCGATGCATCTGTGTAATCAACCTGACGGAGGCTATTATCGATATAATACTGGTATTGTGCAACCTGCCCTTTGGCATCGCTAACCGTCTTGAGGCGTCCGGTCCCATCGTATACATATCCCACTGACTTATTGTCTGGATATACCTTGGTGGATACGCGACTCTGAAGATCCCGTAGAAACGTGGTCGTATTCCCCAAAGGATCAGTGACAGACTCCAGTGCGCCGCAAGCGCACCAACCATATTGAGTTATCCGATTCAAGGGATCGATGACAACTTCCACCTGCCGATCAGCGTTGTACAAGGAATGGGTCCAACGGCCCATTCGGTCTTTGATCCACTCCGCGTCAAGTTTGTTGTAAATGATCTCGACGGTAGTCGAATTCTGATCCGGATAAGTAATTTTAACAGGACGATTGAAGGTCTTCAACGGATCTCCACCGATAGCTTCGTATTCTGTGGTGACGGTATAACCTTCAGAATCAGTCTTTTTCCAGAGACGATACATGCTGTCATATTGAAAGGTCGTAGTCGCTCCCGCAACCGGCCCCGTGATACCGATCAAGTAACCATCCGTCAGGCCATCGTTATCCTGGTCCCTATCATAAGTAAAGGTCGTGGCCTCGCCCTTCGGATTCGTCACGGTCAGAACTTGTCCAAACGCATTGTAAGTAAAACGAGTGGTTTGGCCGGAAGCATCCGTCGAACTCATTATCAAGTGCTTGCCTTGAGTATCGTAGATAAACGATTGAAGCAGGTCTGCAGGTTGTCCGTATCCGTCAACACTTTGCCCATTGGGGTTTTCCTGGTAAACCGCCAAGAGGTCGATCTCATTGTTTGCATACCGATAGGTTGTGGTTCGAGACGGTGTGTTCGCATCGCCTGGGGTAACAGATTTAGTTAGTTTTCCAATGGAGTTGTATTCATATTGAGTTAGCTGCGCGGAACCGTCATCCAAGACTCTCCCGATGATGCTAGGTTGGTTGCTCGTGCCAGTCAACAGTGGGCTATCTTGTCCCAAATAACTATAGAAAATCCGATTCTCGCATGGAGGTTTTACGCTATCCAAAACATCGCTTGTGGCACTCCAATCAGCGGTATGAAGCCAATGCATTATTGTTGCTGCATTGTAATTTCCGGGAGCTTCTGCATAAGCCTTTTTATTCCAATAGAATGTGTTTCTCGCATCAAAGTAGTTCGTAGTATTATTCATGCCATCGGGTACCGGCCCCCAATCTGGGGGAATCTGAGAGTACTTGTACTGTGCGCACTCCTGCTTGCCTATGGGATCTGTTATCACCAACGTCCGATCTTTATCAACCTGCGTTGATTCAAATTTTGTATCACCGTACGGAGTGGTCAGCTTGGATATGAAATCGTCCGAACCGTAAGTGAACTCGGAGGAAATCCCCCCCATGTCCGTGATTTTTTGCAAATGCCCGTCAGAGGTGTAGTCAAACGTTGCTTTCCGCAAGAACGGATCAGTAACTTGTTTAATCCTGTAAAATCCGCTGTTTGAAGAATCGTCACTTGCATAAGCAATAGCTGTGACCTTTCCGAGCGAATCTGTCACGGACAGCAAGCGAAAATTCGTAGAGTCATATTGATACGAAATCTTATTTCCGACAGAATCATAAGATTCCGTCATAAAAATGCGTTTGGGCACTGAATTGTCAGCAAGCTCAAACACCTGCCAGGAGCCATCTGGAAATGTTCGTTTATATGATGCGCTCGACGTGCGGATGAGAATACTCTTTGTTCGCGGCTCTAGCGCAAAACGGTCTCCACTAAAACCACTGTAGGAGAGTTGCCCACCCCCGGGGCCATAACTCTGGGTTGTTTGGTTATTTGGATCATCCAAAATGAAACATATCCAGCGGCAATTCCATTTGGGACCAAGATTGGGATAATTTGGAACCGCCGAGAACGGAACATCTCGCTGATTGTAATCGGCCGTAAATTCGATCGCGGGGCCGTGCGGCGGAGTATAATAGACCGGAGTATCCGAAAGCTGCAATCCAATACGTGTGAAATCGATGGAATAATCAGCCATCTTTTTGCATTCACGTTTATCCGGATCGGGAGGGGGCGGAGGGGTCGTAGGCTCAACCCAGCCTTTGCCCCACACTTTTTCCCCTTCCGAAGGTTCGACAGATCTCCATCCGGCAGGCAATTTACCTTGCGGAATCAAAAAATACCCACTGGATTCCCGGTCGATTGCTCTTTCGCTAATTGCGAATTTTCTGCCAAACGTTACATCCTCGACAATATATCTGCCATTTACCTGTTGAGTTAACGCCGCGTGATGCCCCACTTTCCAGTTGACTACGCTTGGTACGATAACTTTCGAACCGGCCGCCCGAAATGCCATTTGATAATTTAACCCCAATTCATGGGTAAACTGTCTAAGTTGAACAAATGTGGTTCCGAGCTCGTTCGGGACCGGTTCCTTAAGCTCATTCGAGGAAGCTTTAACTCGGTCGATAGAGGCCAAAATTCTCCTCACCGCAAGCGGACCGCATCGGGCTGTCTTCGTCTCATCTTTCTGCATCAAATAGAGACCAGCGCGCGCATTGGAAATCAACTCGCTTGCAGGGCCGTGCAAATCGCGCCCTTTTGCTTGCTCAAGCAACATTTTCAAATAGTCCACCCAGCTAATCTTAAGCGCCAAGTCAGCAGCTGACCCCAGAGCCTGATCAACTATGAGCTTCCGCATCGGCTCTGTTTCCATCTTCCCTAATTGCCAGGCCTTTTCCCATGATGAAAATGCCTCCACCCAATATCCACCGTCACGATATAGAATGCCCATGTTCGTCAGCAGCGATACCCGCCACGCCGAATTGGGATAATCTGAAAGGAACTTCTCTAGTTGTTCCATATTGTCCGAGCTGGGGTTTTGCGCAAAGGTCGTAACTGCCGCAGCAAATGCCTTGTTCTCCGCGGGTGAAGTATGCCCCCCCATTGGCAACAATGGTTCCGCAAACAGCCGAAATTTCATGAACTCATCATCCCGAGGATCACCACTAAACCTAAAAGGTTCAGATGGCATAATCGTAGGCGGTGCCATGTCAACCCTAATATCCCCTAGAAGCTGCCCATACAGGGTGAAACTACCGCTATTATCTGAACCGATCGCAAATACTTGTCCTGAACTGAATGCTAATAAATATGCAAACATCAGTAAAACGAATGCTAGTCGGTGCAACACGGGAAGCTTTCTATACTTGGTCATTTTCATCCGATCTGTAAGGCAAAATCTGACGTATTGGCGAAAAGGCTGTAGCGACATTATGGTTGAAGGATAAATCCGTAGGGTGTCGTTAGCGTAATTTCGGGGGGAGTGCGATCATTAGGATCCAGCGAAGGAAGGGCCGACATCGTCGGATCGAGCGGATATGAATCCACACTGTCATTAACTCCGTCGCCATCTGTATCCGATCGCATCGGATCCGTCCCATTCGCAAATTCCTGTGCATTCGTGATGCCGTCGCCGTCAAAATCAGTGTTTCTCGGGTCAAGACCACAGCGAATCATCTTTTGAAATGAAAGAAACTGTCCAGGAAGGACTCGCAGCCCATCCGAAACTCCCGTATTCCCGGTATCGGCAGCGTGAGGATTAAGGTGCAGTCGGTATTCCCAAATATTGGGAACTCCGTCCCTATCAGGATCTTCGTTTGCGTCGTTTACTAGAGGATTTAAACTATTTGCGACCTCCCAACCGTCAGGCATTCCGTCGCCATCAGTGTCTGGATTTGTGGGGTCGGTCCAATTTGCGTACTCTTCACGATTTGTGAGGCCATCGCCATCAGGATCCCCATTTGGATCTACATCCGTCGTTCCAAAGTACATCTGTTTCCACCAATTTGGAAACGGATCATTAACAGGAGAAAACTGATAAGCGCCGATATCTGGATAGTTGCCCCTTATTTTGCCAAGTATATCGCACAAAATCCAAGAATCTCTGGCGGCTCTGTTTTGACAGGGCGAACTCTCGGTTAGGTTCCCATCTGGCGCAAGCAGAGGATCAGCATCAAAATTTCCTACCCCAAGGTACCCACCTTGAACATCGCTGTAAGTAATCTGAACTTGACCAATAACCCGTTGTCCTCCATCGCCGTTCCACATTATACTGTTAATTACTTGAGCCGTCCCGTCTGCGTAAATCGAATTTTCATAATCTGAAACATTATTAACAAATGTGCAGTATGCTACGGTGGCGTCAGCCACCGAATAGATAGCGCCACTATTGTTTACAAAAACACAATTTTGCACATCTAGTTTCCATGTAGAATTATTTCCACCCATTACACATATTCCATTAGATAAGTAATTTTTGATAATGCAGTTTGAAATTAATGCATATCTTAACGGTAGTGAATCCCTATTATCTGACGGCATCGCCACAATGGAAGGAGCCATTTCCATCCCGATAAAGATGCCTCCCTCCCATCGAGATGAATCCTGAGTGAGTGAAAATCCATTTAACACAAAACTGCTATTGCTAGATATTGTATAATTATTCCAACCGCCACCCCCGCTAAGTTCGGTAGATTGTGGTCCATCGCGTGAGATCAACATCATCCTTATTGCGTCGTCACCCTGCAACGTAATCGCCTCATTGTAGCTCCCGGGCAAAACTTGCACTATTTGATAATCTTTCGCAATTGCAGCTACGGCCTCCGAAATCGTGCGATAAGTTCCATTAGGAGGGTTCGCACCCGCGTTCGGGTCGACGATAAAATCTGGTTTTGGCACCGCTCCGGAGTGCAGACTAATTCCGTGGGCATATTTAACAATATTTGGATATCCATTCCCATCAGAATCGCCGTAAGCGTCACTCGGGTCATTTGGATCAAGCCCGTTTGCAATCTCCCATGCATCCGGAATGCCATCACCATCACTATCTTGCAAACCTGTTATCGTGATCGAAGAATTGGCTAACTCCTCTCCAGTTGATCCGATCAATACCGCCGAAATCGAATGGATCCCCACAGTTAGGCCAGACCAAATATAGCGATATTGGTTATTTGTAGCATTCCCCTCTGACGTCCCGATCCAATTGTCTCCATCGTAAAATTCGACATGATCAACTATACTATCAGAAGAGGCTGTAGCCACCAAAATTACTGTCTGCCCTTCACTCTGGCTGAATCCGTCAGAAGGTGCCTTAAACGTAACAAGAGACTGCGGCGGCATCACCGCCAATGTTGCAGGAACGGTGATGGCCTCATTCGCTGCTCCCGTTTGCGCTATCTGGATATTGGCCGAATAGTTACCCGCAGGGAGGCTAAGCGAATGGAAAACGACATCCAGTTTTGTGCTACCACCCGCAGGGATTGAACCCAATGGAGGCGTCTCGAGGAACGGTAGCGATATTGGAGTGATGCGAACTGCCATATTATCTCCTAAGTGGCTGTCATCATATGCAATTCGGACTCCTTCCGTACCGTCTGCATTTTGGATGCCTGCTGTACCGTATGACCACGATCCACTCAAATACCGGAATTCAATAGTCCCATCCTGTGACAGTACAACCTGGAATGTATAAGATCCCCACCACGAACTAACATTTTGGTATTGAACGATCAGACGATTAGCCTCTTCCTTGTAGTAAATATCGCTGCCCCATTCAGGATGCATATCGACCCAAAACGGCGCAATCATATTGCGAGGCGACCCACTAAACGGAAGCTGTGTATGATTAGACATCGATGTCCCTTCGCCAAATGTGAGCAGTCCGTTTGACGAAACATAGACTATCGAGAAATTTTTACCGAAAAAAGGAAATGCGAACCCACTAATTTGCACTGCTTCGAAATCGTCATTTTGGGAAGATACCCAATCGAGTCTGGTTCCTGTTGAACTGATGTCATCCCACGTAAATTGAACCTCGCCGGAATTAGAATCAGTAACTGAATAGGTCTGTCCCTGAACCAAATTGGCGGTCAATAAAACTGAATAAGCTATCGTTTGACTTGTCGAGTTGCTAAGGGTAATTGTTTGAGTACCCGACTGGTGAGTATAAAGCGCGACATTAAGAGCCGAAGGAGTTGCAGAAACCCCCGACACATTGTCGCTCATTGGATTGATGTTCTGCTGGTACGCCTGCAATATTGTAAGCCCATCTCCCCGGGGCGCAATAGCTGTTGGATCTTGGCCTATCGCGCCAAAGTAATAGCGCTCCCACCAATCCGGGAGCCCGTTGGCATCCGTGTCATGGGCGGCATCCGTGCTCGTGAGATCAAACGAGAACAAGTTCTTCATCTGACCGATGTTGGCCATGGCGTAATCGTTGGGGACGCTCGCCGCGTTCGCCCAAGGGTATTGATTTGTGTAACCAACTGCAATAAGCCGATCATAGAACGGGGCGGCCACAGCCTTTAGCTGACCGATATTGACGGCGGAATAATCGTTGGTATTTGAAGCGGATTGGGCCACTCGAGTTCCGTCACCCTGCAATGTGCTCCACTTGTTTACGAGATTTTCAAGGTCAGTCCCCGCTCCGCCGGGCAGGTGCGCGTCCAAGTCCGCAACTGCGGCGGTGGCGATGTTTTTGACCTGCCCCTGGTTGACGGCACCGTAGTCGTTGGCCGGGTTGGTATTTTGAACCCCGCGAGCAGCCCACCATCCCGGCGCTTGCGCCCACAGGAACATGGGTAACATGCCCAGAATGGCGATCCCCAGCAGGAGGCGCAACGATACCCGGCCCTTCTTATCTGTAGATTTCAGCAACTTAATCATGCGACCTCCGTTTCTTGGGTGAGGAAGGTGGCCAGGAGCTATTGAGGCGCACTGCCCGTTTTATATAGCCCCATATCCAAGTCACCCTGAGGCTGGATGAGTATAGTGCCGGAGACTTGCACCATCCCTTTGAATTGCGACGTGCCACTTACGGCGGGATCCAACACAATCGTCGGCTTCACACTCGTCCCCGAGGTCTGAACGCTCGGATCGAAAAGATTAAGCCGGTTGGATGAATCTAGGCTCATCGTGATAAGCTGATTGTTGCTGCCGTCGGCATCAGCATGGCTCCACGCCCACTTCGTTAACTGCCGGGTCCCGGCGAACTGGATCACGCTCGGTTGGCTGTTTGCGTAGGAGAGGATCAAGCCGGGCATCGAAGTCCCGGAAAGCAGCCAGTTCCCCAAACTAAAGCTGTTGCCTTGGACGTCGAAGTTGCCAAGCGCCTCCATCGTTGCGTTGCTCGTCGGCGTGTTGTCATTGGCGTTCCTCCCGGTCGAGGAATGGAGCACAAATCCCTGTGTGGTGTCTGCCTGGATGGTCCCCGGGGGCTGACCGGTAAAGGTGAACTGGTAGCTGTTGGGGTCATACGCGCCGGTATACTGGCTGCCATCTGCCCCATAGAGGGTCACCGTACCGTCTGCGCCGACCATGGCGAGCATCCCGAGCCCCAAGGAGTCGCTATAAACGTCCGCTCCCGATGGGTTGGTCGACGATACGACCGAGGCCTGCGGGTCATAGACCAATTCAACGCCATTCCATTTGATCTGGGGCGGGCCGGATTGGGCGGTGAAGGACGGTACATCCACGCTAATGACGAGCCCGCTGGGAAGCCCGGAAAAGACCTGCCCCCCGTCCCATAAGCCATTCACATTCCCGAATAGATTATAATTGCCGCCAATCGTGGCAGAAAATCCATGGACTGCGTTTGACCAAGCCCAGCTATCGCTCGCTGCATCATAAACCCACCCATAAGGGGCTCCCCAGGTCCAGCTGAGCGTGAAGACTTGACCGGCCGGTTGAACGCGGTAAACGACCTGCCCTCCAGACTCCTGGCCAATAACGCTGCCACTGTTTGGATTATAAATGGGGGTTGTCCAACTGTTCTGGGTAGTGGCGTCGATGCTGGCGTAATGGCCGTTGACGTAGAGCTGCCGGGGATAGAGATTTGACGACGCCCACGCTCCATTGGAACCTGTCTTTAATACAAAATCTCCACCGCTGGGGCTATAGCGATACACCGGCGAGGTAAAGTTGCCACTGGCATCGGCAACGACAAACAAGCTGCCTTGCGGGATGCCAAGATATTTGACACCCCGAGATCCATCAGTCCGTCTATAGTTATAAATAGTTGTGTTCGAACTGGTCAGCAAGGTGCCATCACCCAACTTGATCGACTGGCCAATTCCGGCCTGCGTACCACTAAAATACATCGAGAGGCCCACAGGCGTCCCGAGCAGGTTACCATTTGCATCCTGGCCCACAAAAGACTTCATGGCCTGATTCTCATTGAAGTTAAACTGATAAGTATCCGAATTGTAGGTTCCTGTTACGGTGGCGGTTCCGCTGACCGTCACAGTGGAACCACTGATCATAATTTGAAGATTTCCGGTTGGATTTGTGTAACCTCCACCACTATTTGAGTAGGGGAATTCGGTTCCATTCCAAGCGATTTCTGCTGGGTATCCTTGCGGGGCTGCTTCGGGCATCGGGCCGAAAGCTACATTAATAGGGTTCCCTGAATTCCCAGGGACACTAAAATGGCTGCTGCCGCTAGTAAGGAGATTTACTTGGTACCAATAGCTTTGATATTGATCTCCATTTGCCGCAGAAATAGATAAAAAAAGGAAAGATGGAGCGTTAGCATCATAGCCATAAGTTGTACCCCCCATCGCGCCTCCAGGTCCGGAATAGTTAAAGCTATATACCCATCCGCAATCCCAATAGAACCACTGATAGGCAGAGTCTAGATTGACTAGATTTCCATCAATGTAAGCTTGAGACGGGAATGCAGCATTACCCCCGCCTGCAGGAGTGGGCCACCCATCAATCGTATCCAAAACCATATTGGTACTATAATTATATACATACCCTCCATCTATCTGAAACTGTGCCCCCCAATTAAAAGAATCAACTGAAACCGAATTTCCCCACTGCCATAGCCATACATATTTAAATACGGCTGTTCCGTCAGATCGGTACAACGAGTAATCGGGCCCACCGCTTGACGCGTACATAACAGGAAAACTTAATCCACCCGGCCTCCCTCCCGTTGTGTAAACCCAAAGTCCATCGGGAAGCCCCAACATCGTTGTCCCATCGGCGCTAACAGCCGCGCAATCTCCTAGTTCCGTGCTAAAACTCTTGCTGCTGGGGTCGTAAGTTCCCGTAACAGTCGAACCAGCGCTGTTGACCGTGACGGTATTACTGCTACTGATAGCGACCCATTTTTGTTTGCTCAGATCACAATAGACATCGTTATTTTGCGCATCGAGATAGCAAAATGGCAAAAGCGTGCCGTTGACCTCAACCTGCGGTGGCCCGGATCTAGGGTTAGCCGTGGCGGTGGGCACAAGACTCGTCGTGCCAAGAATCGGGTCGGCGATGAACATCTTGGTTCCAGGGTTCCACTGGGCTGTGACATTGGTGTTTTCAACGGTTCCCCACATCTCCCCTATCGAACCGCTAATATAAATATGCAGTTCCCCATAGGTTGCTCCGGAGCTATTTTGTCCTTGGTAGGATATGTTACTCCAGTAGCCGTTTCCTATACCGTCAGTAGAGGAAGTCATGGCCAGCGTGTCATTATTAAAGTTGATCGTCGAAGATAGTAAGGCAACGTTGGATGGGGGGAAGACGCCATTTATTGCACTAATCCCCAGAGGGGTCATGGGACCACCGGGACCATATCGATAACATGGGCTAGTGATGCCATACCCATTACTAAGATAGAAAATATATCCATCCAGGAGCCCATTGTAGGCAACGGCATTCCAAGTCGACCAATTGTACCCGACGCCCATCGGTTGTATCTGCTGACCATCATACCCAAACAAGGTTGGCGTTGGGTCATAACTTGAATAATAAAGAATTACTTGTGGCAGCGTGATTGTGTAGGATCCGCCATCCCCGGATAGCACAATTGGTTGTGAATAATCATTGTTCCATGTACCAGTGGACAATGGGTAGTTCAGAGCTCCATATTCATCGTATGCCCATACGGCTGCGCCGCCGGTTTCCCCATAGAGGACGAACACGCCGGTACCATAGCAGTCGTAATATTCAGCATAGCTGGTGTCGCTGACGTATGTCTGCGTGTAAATCATCCCATTAACAACCAGAGCAGGCGGAAAACTACCAAATGCCACCCCTCCGAAGAGCAAATACGCTATGGCGGCGAGTGCGCAGATGCGCTGGAAGAATGTTCCTGTAGGTTGCTTCTGGCGGTGGTCGCGTTGTGCCTTGCCCAAAAAACTTCGCCCGACGGAACCGGGCTCGCAGCGCAACAGGGTGCAAACAGAATCAACGATAGCCATGATCGCATTCTTATTCATAGGAGTATTCAGGAGAATTAAGGGTGAGAAGGAAAGAGAGGGGCGATTCTGCCAAAGAAACGGGATTTCTTGGAATTTGTGGTAGGGAAGGCCGGAGACCAACGACGGCAACGTTCTTGGAAAAAAACGCCCAGAGCGCGCGGCGAACGATGAAAGATTTGTCCATAAATTGCTTTCTTCAGAAGGAAAACACGTCTGAGCAGCCCCGCCCCCCAAACGAGCGGCTCCGGCAAAACTCTAACGCCCTTTTCGCGGAAATATTTGCCTAAAGTTCATCCCAAAACCGCCTCTCTTCGGCAAGTTTATTTTGCTAATAAATGCGATGCCGTATTATTGCGTACATTGCGATGGCATCTTCGCATCAGGGATTCCCTGATACCTCCATTCAACTGCCAACTCCAGGGAATCATTGACAGTTCCTGCTCGAACACGTGTCATTCCGGACCGTTCGGACCACTTTTTCTAACTCCTTGGGAAAAGATGAAATTTACAAAACTGTCTTCTGCTCGATGAACGTGGTCATCATCCCGTATGGACTCACAGAATGTGGTCCAGGAGGTCCGAGACCTGGCAGAACAATGTCTCCATGTGGGGGAGATGGTGAAATGAGTGGTTATCGAGATGGATAGAGGGTGAATCTAGGACACACTCCATGCGGGTCGTTTCTATCGAGAATATTCGTTAACGGGACAAACTTACTCATTGGCTTGATATACTGACCGCACACGCTCAGCAGGGGCACACTTGCTGCGTTTTTACTGTCGCAGTCACTCCACAATTTCCGCCACGGGCTTTTTTATTCCTGTCGAGTCCCCCTACGAACGGGCTAAAAAATCGGCTGTGCTGGTCTATACTTTCGGAGCGGGAATCGCTGTTTTGGTCTATACCGCGGTCTATACCCGACAGAGTAGATGCGCCTGAAAATGGCGTAAAAGCAGTTTTCTCAGAGAGAATGTTTTCTTTTATAAGCTCCACAAACCGAATGATTTATGGAGCGGGTGACGAGACTCGAACTCGCGACGTCTTCCTTGGCAAGGATAAGTGCGACATTTTGTAAGTAGTTGAATTACAGGGTATGATTCGCCTGATTTTTTACTCGTATCTACCGGCGTATCTACCGATAATGGCGGCATGAGCAAGAACCAGACGGTCTTACAGCTTAAGAAAATCGCGTCTGTTCCCTACCTTTATCGCCACGAAGGAAACTCCAGATTCTACGGGGTGAAAAAGCTTGCTGGCAAGATTGTCAGGAAAGCCCTCAAAGATGCCGCTGGTGAACCGATCACCAGCTTGCAAGACGCAAAGGAAGCTCTTGCGGAATGGCTAGTGTTGCTAGCGTCCACCTCTGCCCCCAGTGTCAGAAAGTCTCCTGCGTTTTCGTTGAAGTCTTTTATTCGGTCTATCTCTGAATCCTCCGGGGTAGACCTAGCTGCAATCTCCCCCGCTGCATCCATCATGTCCCAGGGAACCGGCACCATCGGGGACGAGATGCGGAATACGAAGCAACTCATCGCAACCCAAAGGAGAGCGAAGGAGATTGAGAGAGACTCGATGAGTATGGCGAAAGCGGAAGTAATTGGGGAGGCGCGAGAGTATGAACAGGGCAGGAAAGAGGAAGTAGCAAAAACCAACACCCCCACTCTCGCCCAGTCCTTTGATGATTTCCTGATCTACAAGACTGGCGTGAGTGCTGGCACCCTCGCCAAGTATAAATACGCTAAAAGATCATTCGAGCTTTACGGCGGGAAGGTTCTCCTCAAAACACCGGTTGCCAAGATCACGCCCCAAGCACTGGCGGAATTTTTAATCAAACTCCCCGGAAAGCCTCAATCATTCAACACCTTCTCCATCGTCATCAATCAAGTGTTCGAGATGGTCAGGATCAACAGAATTATCAAGGAAAACCCATTTGATCTCCTTCCCCGGAATATCACGCATCGTAAGGTGCAACTTACCCGTGATGTAGTGCCAACGATTGAACAGTGCGAAAAAATTGCTGCATGTATCAGGAGCCAGAGCACTGCCGACACGCGGGAAGAGTCCGCCAATATATGTGAGTTCATCCATCGTGCGGCACTGGGCCAAGCTGAAATCAGTTCCTTAACCTGGGGGGACTTGGACTTCGAAAAAAGTATCATCAGAGTCAAAAGGATCAAGACTGGGAAGCCGTTTGATGTGCCCATGTATCCTTGCTTACGGCCTTTTCTAGAGGAACTAGTGGCGAAGTTTCCCAAGAAAAAAACCACGGACAAAATTTTCAAAATTCAAAGCATCCAGAAAGGACTTTATGCAGCTTGTGAACGGCTGGGACTTCCTTCTTACAGTCCCCGCGACTTGCGCAAGGCCCGTATTACTTGGTTGCTGAGAAAGGGCTACCCCGTGGACCTGATCGCCGAAGCCCAAGGACACAGCGACGGCGGGGTACTCGTCAGACGGGTCTATTCCAACGTAATCGACGAGGCCAGGGACACCTATAAGCAGGAACAGCTGGCAAAGCTCCTGTAAGCCTCTGTAGGAACGTCGGCCAAAGAAGCCGAGGAAATTGGATCGGAAGCTGACGCCTCTTGAAGCGAGGTGTCGGTGTGAGCTGGCGACCCCAGCTAATTATTCTATCGCAAATCTCAAGCCTCTGTGCCATCCCCTTTTAACTTCGCCTCAACAACAATCCTCCGTTGCCACCTATACATGAATAACGAGATTTCGATTCCGATCCCTCTTCCTTGTAAGATTATAGGTCATAAGTCGTCATTCGATGACCCCTGCATGCCTCTATTGCAAGAGACCAGACGGTATCGAGCATCTCGGGCCAAAGGCCCATTCAAGTGTTCTCATATTCAGACCGGAGACCATCTGAAGGCCTCCGGTCAACTCATGCTTCAACATTACGGGGCAGCCTGTGGCATGCTCACCATTACCTCCAAGGACTTGACTGCTACGGAAGTCCGAGAGCGCTGCAGCCGCCTGATGATACGCATAAAAAGACACTTTCCGGCCTACCTTGGAATCTTAGCTCCGAACGGACGTGGGTACCCCCACCTGCACATATTGGTAGCTTGCACTCGGGACATCAGGGAGGGGTTTGATCCTGTGGCCTATGAAGAACTCAAGGAACTCTCCCATAACGCCGCTGAGCACCAGTTTCGCATGTCCAGAGAAGTAACCAAGCGGATGCTTCAAAATCCATTTTTGAAGTCACTATGGGATATCCTTGGAAAGGAGATCATCAAAGCAGGCCTTGGCCCTCGCTTCTGGCTGATTCCGATATTGGACGCGTCCACTCCAGGTGTCCCCAACCAATATAATCCTCAAGCCGCCGTCAAATATCTGATCAAAAATTACTTTGATGGCGTGCGGGCCAACAACAGATCCAAGCAGAAGCTCCGTATCTGTAGTCGCAGCAAAGGCTTCCCATGGCCTCCACGCCCCAAGCCTGACCCGCAGAGTTTATGGCAGCGTCAAGCCGATGCCGTGTCCTTGGCGCTCGGGTTGCCCAGAGATCAGTTTGCGGATGTGTTTGGCCCCAGGTGGGCGGTGTGGTTTACCAATATCTTTGACGACATCAGTATCTACAATAATCCTACCCCTGATGACTGGCCAACCGCGACCATTGTCGAGACGGTTTTCCAGCATCTCCAACCTCGGACGAAATACTTCCGTGACTTACAGTGGCATATTCTCAATAACCCCCAGGAATGGAGAAGAACCTGCCGTGATCACCACGGGAATCTTGTTGGGCAGGGCAGATGGGATATTCCAGTGCCAATGGAAACCCTGGTTCCACCACCCGAAATACCAGCCATCCCCCTATCGCCACCAGATACAGAGCCATAATTTCCTGCACCTGCACGGAGTTGTGGTAAAAGGGCCGTCCCAGTATCAAGAGAGATCAAAAGGCGAAGCCAACAAAGCGAGGAGGAATCGTGAGGGGGGCGCAGGCCCCCCGAGGGATTCCGACGCAGCTTCACTCGCGAGTCATGCACCCGCAAGCACGACCTGGGGAGCGTCGCAAAGCGACGCCTCCGGGGCGCGAGGGGGCTGATCGAGCGGCACCATACAGGGCTTCCTCGCCTCAGCCCTGGGTTCAGGGTGGTACCCGTAGCCAGTCGTCGGGGTTCCTTACTATGGATTAGCCTGTTTTGGCATCCTTGAGCTGGCGACTCCTGATAGGACGCAGGAATGAGTCTGGCTGGAATCACGCGCCTCCTGTTTTTGGTCTGCCTTGGGACTCCGATCCTTTGGGCCGGAGAAGGTCTCCCGGACCGGGCAGTGGCCAGCAGCTTTCCCCCGTCCTAAACCATCAGCCAAAAAGACCGGCATTGAATGTTTGCAGCCGCTCCCGGATGAACCGGGTCAGGCGGGTCGCTGTTGCCGGGGTCCGAGCTTGGAGCACGTTTTCCCGGAAATGGCGTCCTTGAACTCAGTGGATGGACGCAATCAACGAAGTTAAATCGGCAGCAATAGACGGTCATTGTAATGTTACCTTGCCACCCGTTGTCCGTAGCTTGACTAAATCGCCATGCCAACACACGATGCTACGCGATGAAGCATGGCTTCACAGACAAATGCGGGTCCAAGCTGGGGCCTTGGCACGAGGAAAAACACGAGGAATTGACTTATGGCAGACACGATCGACCAGATTGCGAAGCGACTGAATACGCTCATTACGGAGAGCAAGAACGATCTCGTTACCAAGCTTGCAGCCCCTGATTCCGTCGACGGGCCGAACGCGGAACGGACGCTCAGCAACACTTCACTTCTCCTTGAATCGCTCGCGAATTTCTACGCCGACCCCAAAGCCGAATTTTTTCCGACGGTTATCACCACCGCCATACGCGAACGCCTGATCCAAGCCGAGGTCACATTAGCGGGCCTTCCGGATGCAGGCCAGCCTGTCCCGGCAGATTTGACATCAGGTACTCTTAAACAGCTTGAGGAGCTGTTCGCCTACTGCCTGCAGTATGGCCTGATTACCTATGGATTCACAGGAAAGCTCGCGCAGGAACAGATCGAGTTGATCCGCTGCGCCCGCCAACAGACCCAATCGGCTGCCAATAGAATGTTGGCGGCTCTCGATGGGCACGAATCGGAACTCACCAGCAAGCTGGACACGTTTGAAAAGTCGCTGGTTCAGTTGGAAGCTGACTTCAACGCGAAAGTGACAGAGCGACTCAATGCTCTGCAACCATCGATTGATGGACTCGCGGCCCTTCTCGCAGCAGGGCAGACTGATTCGACAGAGATCCGGACACTCATGAATGCGGCGACGGAGAACGCAACCGCAGTTGGAAAGGTGCGCGTTGAACTTGATGCCGCCGCAACAGCGGCCACGGCTGAGTTCACTGCCCGCAAGACTACGGCGGACGGAGAACTCGCGACTATTCAAGCACTTGTCCTTCAGGTACAGAAATTTGAGGCCGACGCCAAGACCATGCACCAAAGCGTCACTGACGCCAGGTCGAAAATGACGGACCAACTCACCCAGATTACAGCGTTCTATGGCGAGATCGAGACGCACCGACTGCAGATGACTGAAGCCGGAAAGGCAGCCCAATTACATTTGTCCGACCTAAGCAGCAGCACCGAGAAGGCGGTTACGGATCTTCGCGAGCGCACGGATGATGTCGTCAGTACGAACGAGTCGCTCATCGACCAGATCAAGGACCACTTGCGAAAGGCTATTGGAGCATCATTGTTCACCGCTTTCGATACGCGGCGGCGGCGAATTTCTATTGCTAGTTGGGTGTGGGCAGCTCTGCTACTCGCGTCGGTCAGCTGCACAATCTGGTTTGCCTTCTGGTTCGTCTCAGAGGTCGCCAAACTCACTAGCGTCGCAGATGTCGCCAAACTCAACAAAGAGGCCCCGCCAAGTTTTCAATGGATTGTGGTCTACGCCCGCCTCGTCATTGTTGCGCCCTTGGCATTTCTTATCACCTTCGCCGCAAAACGGTATACGAGTGAACGGCGAGCCGAAGAAGAGTGGGCGTTCAAATCTGCCATTAGTATTAGCCTCGATCCATTCCGTGACTTGATTGCACGGATGAAGAATGATGGCCAGGACACGGTCTTTGTGGAGCGCTTGGTCTCCGAAATCTTCGACAATCCGAGCAAGCGACTCTATACGGTGCCGCAAGACAAAGAGAAGAAGGACGGACCGGACATTCTTGGCCTTGTGAAGGACGCGCTGGACAAGATTCCCAAGGCGCACTAACTCGCGTCTTGCGTCTTTTAGTCGTGCTGTCGAGTTTCTCTGCATTTGGGGAAGCTGGAACATCCCCAGGACTGCGATCCCGAATTGGCTCCGGTTCTGGTAGTTCTCAACCACGCCCGCCTCGACTGTCAACGAAAGGCTCACCCCGCAACTTGGCGTAGTCCAGGTGCTTGCCGCCCCATCCCACTTCGGTTCATTTGATGTTAGTTCAGAAATAGCCATGTGGCCGCCCAAGACGGAGGATGACGCCGCTCCCGTCGCCCTTGCCCAAGGCTACGTTCCCTCCGGAGCGGTCGCGTAGCTCTGGACAGCTGGGCGCTAATCCAAGATACGGGGCAATTGGAGATAGTTAACCGATGCCAACTGGCGAGGAATCCAGGGCTTGATGCTGAATCTCCGGTATGTCAGCCTCTGTCGCGTGGCCAATCGCCAGATGATCTCAAAATTTCATCTGGCATTCGCAATATCCTGCCAAAGGAGACATCCATGAATAAAAACGTCACAGAAGAAAGATCATCTGAATTTCATGGAGTCTGGAGATTAAATGAGAAGCTCTGGGCAATGGGGGTCAAGGAAATCAAAATTCGACGCAATTTTCAGAATGAGATCGCGGCTGCAGCCCATTTCAATGCCGTGGTTCGGACCCTGTGGCCCGATCCTGAAGATGCCAATCGTCCCCCGCTCAATGACCTGGGGCGTGGCCTCAACATTGACCCCTATTACGAGGATGATGACGGCACCTATCTCCAGATCGAAATTGACGCGGATAACTTTGCGATCCTCGATGACGACGTCACCCTCTATAATTCCCTGATGGCGCACGAGTGGTTCGTCCAGGGCGGGATTACCCAAACAATCACAGCCTTCGACGTAGGTAAGCGCACATTCAAAGTTCAATCCATGCATGAGATGATCTTTGGCGGCCCGTGCGAACATCGGTCGGGGAATCAATTGGATAATCGCCAATGCAATCTGGCGGCACCAGGGAGCGTTGTCATTCAATCCAACCCAAACCGTCGTCCCTCTTATCCTCTTCGTGATTTTCATTGCCACCCCCTTACCCCCGGCATGACAAAATTCGTGGATGCTCTAAATCTTAGGGTCCAATGGGAAAAGCAGGTGGATCTTCACGGACTCGACGTCAAACCAGAGCCACCCGACCCTCGGATTATGAAGCGTTACCGAAAATTCTGGCCCGTTCTCGGACTTTGATTTCTCCAAAGAATGGCACCGGCAGGGCACTCATCGGCTTATGTCCAACGAGTTGATGCGAAGTGCGTCCGACTCCAGAGATTGTAAAGATCAGTGGAGGTTCCCCCGTGGAGTCCTGCTTTTCAATACCGTGCGAGAATATACTCCCGTGGGACAATAAACCCGCCCTGTTGATCGTGCAGAAAAGGGGTTTATCCACAGCATAGATCCATCCTTCGAGTAGGTCCGTGTGAAGCCAGCCTGACCCACAAGCCAAGTCGTCGACGTTTCAAGGAAGAGGGCTAGATCGCCACTCGAAGAGTCGATAGATCTGTAGATTAGAATTCAAAAAACGTCAGGCACACCCCGCCCCAACGCCCCTTTTTGTGCGAAGTCCCGTTTTTGGACTGCAACTTTGAGCCTCAAAATGATGGTCTTTTGAGCCAATCTGACCCACAAGACCTTCAGTTTTGGCTTTTGAACGAATCAACACAATCAACTCAACCGCAGCATCTTAGACCCTAATATATGAACTGTTTCTTGCCTGCCATTACCTCCTCTGATGAGCCGACAAGATCCGAAGCCGAGTTTCCCGAGGCGTTGGGAACCAGTCTCGCTTCAGAGGCTTATTTTCCAGGAACAAACAGTCTTCCAATAGTGGCTGAGCTAATCTATTTTTTACCCTCTGATGCAAATTGAACTCGAAGATCTGGAATACCAGCGCCGCGCAATAGCGACGGTTGTCGGCGTTCTTGCTGGGCAAACCAAGAACACCTTCGACAACTCCAACCTCTTCGGCATCCAGGCGAACATTACCGACCTGACGCCGGAGCAGATCGAGAAGAACAAGCGCAGCATCATCGCGGAAAATGGCGTTGCGGAGGAGGATGCGAAGCTCTCCCCTGACGCGGACATCTGCATCGAGATGGAGACCGGCACAGGGAAGACCCTTGTCTATCTCCGCACGGCCTATGAACTCTACAAGGAATACCGGCTGACCAAATTCATCATCCTTGTCCCGTCCATTGCCATCAAGGAAGGTGTGCTCACGGCGGTCGCGGATTTCAAAAAGCCTCTTGCCGACCGCTACGGTTTCACCCCGGCATGCTTCGAATATGACAGCGGCAAGCTCTCCCGCCTGAAACACTTTATTGAGGACACCCAGCCGCAAATCATGGTGATGACCATCCAGTCCATCACCTCCGACGACCGCATCATCAACCAAGCGGGCCGGGATGATTCCTTTCATGGCCTGACATTCCTTCAATCCCTTGGCCAGTGCCGCCCCGTCATCATCATGGACGAGCCGCAGGAGGGCATGGACACGGAGAATGCCATCGCCCGCCTCACCACGCTCAATCCATTTGTTAAGCTCCGCTACTCCGCCACGCACAAGGTTGTCAAAAACCTTCTCTACCGGCTTTCACCTTTCGATGCCTACCGACAGGGGCTGGTGAAAAAGATCGAGGTTCTATCCGTGGCCGAAAAGAATGACGAGGCGACACTCAAGATTGAGTTCTCCAGCGTCCAATCCAACTCCAGCGGCCTCAGGGCAAAGCTCGCCGTCTGGCGCGTCAATGGCGAGGGATTCAAGTGGAAAGAAACCAACTGGCTGAAAGTCGGAGACAACCTTGCCGAAAAGTCAGGCAACGTCAGCTATCGGGATTACACCATCGAGCGCATCTGGAAGAGCCTCCATGACCAAAAGCACCATCTGAAATTCACCAACGGCATCGAACTCATCCTCAAGGAGCGCGATGGCGATGTTTCGGGCCTCTTCCGACAGCAGCTCCAGTGGCTCATCCGCCGCCATTTCCAGAAAAAGGCCGTGCTCGTTCCTCGGGGAATCAAGTGCCTTTCCCTCATCTTTATCGATAAGGTGGACAACTACATCCGTGACGATGGCATTATTAAAGTCCTCTTCCAGGAGGAATACGCCGCCATTCACCGAGAAATCCTCGGAATCGACCCAACACCCGGACAGATCACCGAATGCCAGGGCTACTACTTCGCCAAGACCGGCGGGGATGAATACACCGACAGTGAGAATGCCATGTTGAAGAACAAGAAAATCTTCGACGAGATTCTCCGGGACAAGGAAGCGTTGCTCGACCTCGCCAACCCTCGTGAGTTCATCTTCTCCCACTCCGCGCTCGGCGTCGGTTGGGACAACCCGAATATCTTCAACATCGCTACCCTTAACGAGTCCTACAGCGATGTGAAAAAGCGGCAGGAACTCGGGCGCGGCCTTCGCATCTGCCGCAATCAGGATGGGCAGCGCATCTATGACCCGGAAGGGGTGAAAGAGGGCGAAGAGACGAACCTCCTCACCATCGTGCCCAATGAGACCTACGAGACCTTCGCCGCCCAGTATCAGGAGCAGATCAAGGAAATCTACGGCACCGCCGCCGCTGGCAGTGCGCTCCGCAAGAAGCACAAGGGCCAGGACGAGAAAAACAAGCTCACCCGTACCAAGCACTTCGAGTCCACCGCGTTCAAGGCATTCTGGGAACGGCTCGCCCGCAAGACAGACTACGCCGTGGCCTTTGATGAAGAGAAGGTCGTCGAGCGGGCCATCGAGGCGCTGAACAAGCTGGTCATCGGTGATTATCAGGCAGAGGTCGTGCTTACCCGGATTCGCAGTATCGCCGCTGAGTCTATCGGCAGCGAGGAAGTAGGCCGTGAGATTGAGAACCTCCGCGCCAGCTTCACCCCGTTCGACCTCGTCGAGGAGCTGAGCGAAAATACGGCCCTCTCCTATTCCACAGTAATGTCGATTGTGAGCGGCATCGAAAACTTCGCCGCCATAGCCAGGAACCCGCCCAAATTCCTTTCAGCCGCCTGCGCCCTCATCCATGAGATTGAGTTGGATGAAATGCTGCGCACACTCAGCTACCATCCCACCGGGGAAAGTATCCCCCTCACGGAATTTCAGGAAGTCATTGAGACCTTCCTCCCGGTCGAACCCACGCCCCATCGCGGCGTTTACGATGCCGTGGCCTACGAGAGCACCTTTGAACGCTCCTTCACAAAGGACGCCGAGCAGGATAACGAAGTCGTCTGCTTCCTCAAGCTGCCGAGTTGCTACCGCATTCCCACCCCCATCGGTCAATATTACGAACCGGACTTCGGCCTGATCCTCAAACGCCGCAACCTACGATCCGGCGACGAGCACGAATACTACTTCGTCATCGAAACCAAGAGCACCAACAATCTCGACGACCGCAAGGCGCTGACGGATGAAGAACGCTGGAAAATCAAGTGTGCCATCAAGCACTTTGACGCCATCCAGATCGAGGCCAAGTTCGAATACCGCCCCTACGTTGCCCCGGTGAAGGACTACCGGGCCGACTTCAAATGCAAGGTTCCAAACCCATGAGCAAACCCAAGAAATCCACCATCGAAGTCCGGGATACCGAAGTCACCATTCTGTCCTACGGTGACGCGGACTTCATCTCCCTGACCGATATGCTCAAGGCCAAGGATGGGGATTTTTTCATCTCCGATTGGCTCAGAAACCGGAATACGGTCGAATTCCTTGGCATCTGGGAAACCGTCCACAACCCGAATTTTAATTCTGGCGAATTCGCCATAATTAAAAGCCAGGCGGGGCTCAATAGCTACAAGCTCAGCGTGAAGGAGTGGGTGGAAAAGACCCGTGCCATTGGTTTGAAAGCCAGCGCAGGCCGCTACGGTGGCACCTTTGCCCACAAGGACATCGCTTTTGAATTCGGCATGTGGATCAGTCCCGAGTTCAAGATTTACCTCATCAAGGAATTCCAACGCCTCAAGGAGGATGAAAATCGCCGCCTCTCCCTCGCTTGGAATCTCAATCGCACCCTCTCCAAGCTCAATTACCGCATCCACACCGATGCGGTGAAAACCCATCTCATTCCGCCCGAGGTCACTCCCGCACAGGCCGCCATTACCTATGCCACCGAGGCCGACCTCCTCAACGTCGCTCTTTTTGGCCAGACCGCCCGCCAATGGCGCGACGGCAACCCAAAGCTCGATGGCAATATGCGGGATTACGCTTCCATCGAGCAGCTTCTCGTACTCGCCAATATCGAGGGCATGAACGCCGAGTTCATCCACATGAGCCTCCCGCAGGGCGAACGGCTGAAACGGCTGAACCAGATCGCCATTCGCCAGATGACAACCCTTACGGCCACCACACGCCCGGCCCTCCCCGGAGAAAAGACCCCATGAACCTCACCGACCTTCCTGCTCTCGCCGCCGTCTCCTCGCCCGACCACAACGCGGAGCGACTCGCCGCACTGAAGCAGCTCTTCCCTGACCTCTTCACCAACGAGGGGCGGCTCAACGTGGATGAATTGAAGAAAGTCGTGGACCCCTCGCTCGTATCTGAGACGGAGCGTTATGACTTCCGCTGGTATGGTAAGACCCGCTCCAAACGCGAGGCCTTCACCCCCAGCCGCGCCGCGCTTGTCTATGACGAAAAGCGTTCCGTGAACCCACAAAAGGCCGGAGGCAACCTGATCATCGAGGGGGAGAACTTGGAAGTCCTCAAGCTCCTCTCCAGCGCCTACCGCGAGCGCATCAAGTGCATCTACATCGACCCGCCCTACAATACGGGGAAGGACTTCGTCTATTCCGACCGCTTCGCGGAGGGAGAAAAGCCGTATTGGGAACAGACCGGCGTGACTGAGGAGGGGGTGAAGGTGGACACGAACACAGACAGCGACGGGCGCTTCCATTCCAATTGGCTCTCCATGATGCACAGCCGGTTGCTCATGGCTCGGTATCTATTGAAGCCTGATGGAGTGATCCTGTTATCGATTGATGACCATGAGTATCAGAACCTGAAGCGACTGCTGGATGAAGTCTTTGGAGAGGAGAATTTCATCGCCACGCTCATTTGGGAAAAGGGCCGCAAGAACGATGCGCGCTTCTTTTCGGTTGGGCATGAATATCTGATCGCTTACGCTAGAGACTTTCAAGAGCTCAAGGACAAGAAAACTGTCTGGCGACAGCCCATGCCTGGAGCCGCCGAAATCTGGGAACAATATCTCGTCCTAAAAAAGAAGCATGACTGTGACTTTTCTTCTATCGAAGCAGACCTTTCTGCGTGGTTCGGTGGACTCACGGATAAGCACCCTGCAAAGAAGCTAAGCCGCTACCGCCGGGTCGATAAATACGGACCGTGGCGCGACCGCGACATTTCATGGCCTGGAGGCGGTGGCCCCCGCTATGACGTGATTCATCCGAAGACCAAGAAGCCGTGCAAAGTTCCAGCAGACGGTTGGCGCTTCTCCAAGCCTGAAGAAATGCAGCGGCAAATCGACTTGGGTCTTGTCGAGTTCCGTGAAGATCATACCGAACCACCATTCCGCAAGGCACATATCAAACCGGTGCCAGATGAGCTGCTTGGCGATGGCGACGAGAGCGATGAGGTGTCTGAAAATGAAGAGGAGATGGCGACCCAAGTTAGAGGCTCATATTTCTACGCTCAATCACAAGTCGCTGTGAAATACCTCAAAAAGATTATGGGAGGAAAGCTATTCCCAAATCCCAAGGACCACCGCGAGATTTCAAAGCTTATCGATTATGTCACAAATGGCGACAACGACGACATCATCCTAGATTTCTTTGCCGGATCGGGAACCACAGCGGAAGCCGTGATCGACCTGAACAACACGAAGGGAACGAGTAAGCGATTCATTCTTGTTCAGCTTCCAGAATTAACAGGTGAAAAGGATGTCGCGCGTAAGGCCGGGTTTAAGAAGATCAGCGACATCACCATCGAGCGGGCCAAGCGGGTAATTGCCAAGATGCAAACCGAAGCCGAAGGTTTTCTGCCGAATGACTCCCAGCGCCAGTTTGCAGACGGGCTTGGCTTCAAGGTCTTCAAGCTGGCCAAGTCGAACTTCCCGCGTGTGGAATACGCCCCGGACCCGGACAAGACCGAGGCGGAGAACATCGAATTGCTCAAGCAATACATCCGCGACAAGGAAGCCACCTTCCACATCCAGTGGGAGCGGGAGACCGTGCTGGACGAGGTGCTGCTCAAGAACGGATTCATGCTCGACTACACCCTCACGCGCCGCCCCGAGTTCACCAAGAACGAGGTCTTCCTTGCCAAAGACGCCCACAAGGAAAGCCTCGTGTGTCTGGACGCCAGCATCGCGCCCGAGACGGTGGATCATTTCAAGACGCACCCTGAGAACTTTTTCATCTGCCTGGAACTCGCCCTCGACACGACCAAAAAGTGGAACCTCAAACACCACCTCGGCGACAAGTTGAAGGCGTTCTGATCCTCTCTCAATCGCCAGACGGATCTTCGCTAAACTGCTTGAAGGCAATGTCAAAAATAGCGTCTCGCCATTATAAACAAGGTTTGCTTATATTTGCCTAATCCATTGACCGAGACCTGAGGGAGCTTTTCAATGTCCGTAACCATTTCTGAGATAATCCGTCGCAGCGAACAGGGGGTAACTCGCCCGTTTCTTTGCCGGAGCGCGACCGGATCAGTTTACTTCGTAAAGGGGAGTGGGGTTGGAAAAGGGCAACTACGTGTGGAGTGGATGGCCGGTTGTCTGGCGCGATCACTCGGGTTACCAATCCCGGACTTCGACCAAGTGGAGATCCCTCGTGAACTGATCAAACATAGTTCCGTGGCTGGGATCGCCGATCTGGGAACGGGGATTGCCTTCGGTTCATCGCTGATTCAGAGCGCGCAGGAGATCCGTTATCTTCAGAGCCAGGCAGTGGATTTGACGACGCAGGCGAAAATACTCCTTTTTGATTGGTGGGTGCAAAACGGAGACCGGACGCTGACAGCCCTCGGGGGAAATCCAAACGTAATCTGCACTGGGCGCAAGGTACCGCAGATTTCGATCATCGATCACCATGCAGCATTCGATGAGGAATTGGACGCCTCAGCCCTCTGGGGTTCCCATGTTTTCACTGGGGGACGGCAGCTTTGGACTCCCTCTTTCATCGCCGAGATGACACCCCGACTGGCTGCCACAATGGCCCAGCTTTCGGGATTCTGGTCTCAGATGCCCGAACCATGGTTCCCAAATGAGGATCCAAAATCAGATGTTTCTGCTCTTGAGTTTACCCGTCTTCATAAGATATTAAACCGGCCCTTCGATTCGCCAGATTCGTTCTGGAATGGTGTCCTATGAAACTGCCCATTGCTTGCAACTATAGTGTCGTTCGTTTCCTGCCTTACCCGGAAACAGGGGAGTTCGTGAACATTGGGGTCGTCATCAATAGCCCTCAGACGGGTTTCTTCGATTTTCGTATCGAGCGTCGCAAGTTTCGGCGCGTCGCCAATTTTTTCCCTGAACTTCACGCAGAGGTTTACCGGGAGGGCATTTTGGCCTGTGCTGACGAGATCGATCGGATCACAGCAGAAATCGGTATCAGTGGTAAAACTGCCGACCAGATAGCAATTGACCCCGCATTTAGCGCAGATTTGTTCCGTGAGCTGATCCGCCCACGAGAGACACTCATCCGGTATAGCGAACCTGGCACGGTTCTTACTCCGGAGCCCGAGACCCTGCTTAACGAACTTTTCGCCCATTACGTCGAACGGATGTTCGCTCAGGAGGAGGATTACCAAGAAGAGGTGATGCGCAAACGTGTCTTCAAAATGCTTGAGGACCACAAACTCATCTCACGTTTCAAGCAACGTCAACGTGTGGGGAACGAAGAATACAGGGTCAGCTTTCCATTTGTCACCGAGCCACGCATTGGACTTATTGACAAGGCCATCAAGCCGCTCAATTTGGCCCAAAATGACAGCTCGAAGATTTTTGACCACGGGGAACAGTGGGTAAATCGAGTAAAGCGCCTGCAGAAGATAAAGGCGGCTCCTCGTGAGATCCTCTTCACAGTAAACGAACCGCCGGTTGGCAGCCGAATGCATAGTGCCTTTGATGAGGTTTGTGCCGAACTCCAGGCTCAGGGAGCCAGAATTTTGCCTGCGGCCGACGAGGTGGCCATCATTCGTTTTGCCAAAGCCGAAAGCTAGGGGTTAAGAACGCTGCCTCTGGCGGGTGTCGAGAGATTAAGTTTCCAAAAATCACAGGAAATGCCCCTGCCTTATGTGGCGTCGGTTGGTCCCGGCGCAGAGGGGGCTGCGTAATTACCGCCTGATGGCTAAAAAAAGAACCCACCCTTCAGGGGACGGATTCTTTTTCTCCCTGCCGAACCAACTCTGCCAAAGGGCGGAATCAGTTCAGCAGAGGGGCGGTCAACCCGACGTGGTTATCGAGGAGACCATGGAGGGCTTCGGTGCGGCGAGGGAGTTCGATCAGGTTTCCCTTGAGCGCCTCGGTGAAGGCGTTGAAGAGGCTCCAGACGTTGCGCGGCTCGAAGTCGTCGTGGCGGGGGTGCCGCCATTCCCTCAGGACTTCCGGTATGGTCCGGTTGGGAACTACTCCGACATCGCATGACCGGATGACCAGATCGTGCGCGGTACGGTCGTCGATGTCGGCCAGCTTATAGGTGGCGAGCCGGGTGTCCTGGTGATGCCAGCGACCCATCAGCCTGCCTACGGCGGATTGGACGAGCCTAGGCAGATCCCGGGTAATGAACCGGGTGTGTTTTCGGGCCAGCTTCACCTCGCCGCTGAAGCTCAAGTTGTCACAGACGAGGACCTGGGCACCAGCGGCAATGCCCGCCGGGAACGTCTTATCATGACTGTTACGAAGGCCCAGCACCCAGCAGTAATCCTCATCGGATTCGCTGCGCTGGATCTCCATGAGGCCGAAGTAGCGGGCTCCGTCGTGGCTGAGGCTGTGGGCCTGATTGCCGACGACGAGACCGTTGGCCCGGAGGGTTTGTTCCACATGGGCCACCAAAGCGATATGGGCGATGGGCGTCCATGTGTCGGTGGGCCAAGGCGTGGGGATGTCCATGACCTGTTCGCGTTCGACCGCCCTGGCTCCGCAATGAAGGAGGAGATTCGGGCGGTGGTGAACTGGACGTTGGATGGGAAGCGGATTTAGTAATGCGACCATAATATTTTTCTTTCTTTTGTTGATGGCAACGAAGTGGGGCCGGTCGTGCCTTTGTCGGCACCGCCCGGCCCCGTGTTTCCGTCGCCAAATGGGTTAGATCCGGACACTTTGGAGTGAGCGCAGGGTTTGCCTCACGCCTTGGATATCCTTTTCGCTGACTTTCTGCTCGCGGCTGGCCTGCTTGAGCAGGTCGCCGAGTTTGCTAAGGCCTGCAACGGCGCTTCGGAACTCGCCCCGGATCACATCGATCTGGGCGAGCGCCGTTTCGAGGGCTGGCCTTTCAGCCGTCTCCATGGGGGTGGCCGTGGTGATGGAGCGCGTGGCTCCGTTAGTGCTGTTGTTTTCTGTCATCGGTTTTCTTTCTGGTTGCTCCGCATGGCGCGGAGGGATTGTGGTGGCTGCCACGGGCGCGGATTGCGTCCGGGACATGTGGATTGAAGTGGCGGGCGTGGGCCGCACGGGCATGACGATCATCTGCCGCCCGCCGTTGCTGAAGCGCAACGGGGTGAACGGGTCGGTGATTTCGATGCGGGTGAGACCCAGACGCAGCGCCTTGGTGAGGAGCTGCCGGTTGATGTCGATGGTCACATCGGGACCGACCGCCTTGATGGCGCTCAGTTCGACCCGTGTCGACTGATCGGTGCCCGGTGATTTACTGACCAGGGAGAGCCGCCCACTGGCGATCTCCAGCCCGATGGCATGATGCTGGGCATCGGGATCGGGCATCCGGGCGATGGTCCGAATCACGTCTTCCGCCTCGGCCCCGAGCTCGATCTCGACGGTCGTCTTGACGTTGTTGGGATTGGGAACCACGGCCCGCCAGTTCGGGTAGCGGCCTTCCAGCGACTGGGCAATGAAGCGCCAGTGCCGGGAGCCGATCTCGAAGCGTGGCGGCTGTTTGCGCTCTGGCCTGGCAGCCCGGAGCGTCCAGTCCCCGTCCTGATTGAACTCCTTCCAACCGAGGAACCGATGGCTCGGGATGATGATCGAGTCCTTGAGCGGCAACGTGAAGGAGTTGGAACTGAACAGGTGATGCCCGTCCGTTGCCACCACATAGTGGCCTTGCGGCTGGCTGACATCCAGGCACGCTCCGTTGAGGATAGCCCTGTTTGTATCCGTGCAGGCACACCCCATGGCATCCCGGATCGCATCCCGGAGGTGGCGGTCGAGCGGGATCGGATTGGCACAGATGCCCAATATGTCCGGGTATTCGTCAACCGGTATGGACGGGCACCGGTGCTCGGTGGGCTGGCCACCGACCGGGAATCGGATGGCGACCTGGTTATCTTCGACCAAGGTAATGGCAAGCGAGTCCCCGCGTCCGCAGCTCTTGGCCGCGTTGTTGAGGTCCTCGTATTGAACGAGGAATGCCGCCGGTTCGCCTTGGACAGGGGTGTCGAGTTGGACGACGGCGGATGTATCGAGATCGGTGGCGGCAAGCTCGATCCGATTGGTCTTGGTGCGCTCGATGCGGATGCAACCGAGCACCGGCAGCGTGGGGCGCCGGGTAATGATCTTGTTGAGACCCGCGAGGGCGGGCCGGAGTTCTGCGATGGGAAGGGTGATGGGATTCATAGATTTCCTTTCGGTTTGAGTGTTGAAAGCACGACAGCCCGCCGAACCCCTGAGGGCTGGCGGGCTGTTCGTGCAGGATGTCTTGTTGTTGATGACGGTTCAGGCGACCACGCTGGCGGGCTTGAACTTGAGCTGGTTGACGGTGCATTCCTCGGCCCGGATGTCATCCCGGAGCCCGAGATAGACGGGTTGGAAGATGCTGCCGCCACGATAGGCATAGAGGAACCTTGCCTCGACGATGGCCCCGACCTCGGGGATGTCGTGGTTGAGCGGGATCGTGACGTTCCCAGCCGGAACCAGGATGCCATTATTGAGGAGCATCAACTCGACGCTCCGTTTGGCGTTGATCTGGCTGACGATGAACGAGGCCGACTCGGTGAACTTCAGCTTCAACTGCGATCCGCCCGAGTTGGGACGGCCCGCCGTGTAGGGGGCTTCAATGTCTTTGAACACGATGCCTTCTTTGTCATCGGCCCGGAACCTTTCCGCGAACGCCCGCTTCTGCCCCGGCATGAACGCCGTGGCGACGAGCCGTATGGCGCGAGATGCATTCGAACCGATCACATCCATCAACTGGAGGTAGCGATCCCGGTAGGGCTGGGGCCGCAGGTCGGTGCCGTTGAGGCTCAGGAGGTCGAATGCGTGAAGGCGCTCGCCCACGGCTTCACCGTCGATGATGAAGTCCGATGCGATGGCTTCGGCGACCGCTGCAATGGGTTCAGGGACGGCCACGGTCAGCCCGAGCCGGTTGATGCCGGTGAGGGTGCCGCATTCCTTGCGGATCAGCAACCGGCGTCCATCAAACTTTTCCTGGACGCACCATGCCGG
>Ga0118677_10003104_pt1 | contig 32120 bp, 20 predicted proteins | sample AliMusrvi5mmetaG_FD_86154 | JGI IMG/M metagenome (GOLD analysis project Ga0118677, IMG submission 86154) | reverse complement strand
AAGAGACAGGCCCAAGCCAAGACTCGTCTATGAAATCGTCGATACGGGCATCGGCATGACCCCCGCACAACTGGAGAACCTCTTCCGGCCGTTTCAGCAGGCCGATGCCTCGACCACCCGAAAGTTCGGTGGCAGCGGACTGGGGCTGGCGATCAGCAAGTGCCTGGCGGAAATGCTCGGGGGCGACATCGACGCGACCAGTCAGCCGGAGAAGGGGAGCACATTCACCTTGAGTATCGATCCCGGCCCGCTGGCGGGCGTGGCCCTGCTCGATCACCCCAGCGAAGCTATCGCCGCTGTTCCCGTAGCAAGATCGACAGGCCACACCTCTCTGCCGAAGTTGAGTTGCCGGATCCTCCTCGCGGAAGATGGTCCCGACAACCAGCGGTTCATCTCCTTCTTGTTGAAGAAAGCCGGAGCCGAGGTGGCGATGGTTGAAAACGGCCAGAAAGCGCTAGAGATGGCCCTGGGGGCCAGCGGCCACTACGGAAATCGATTTGACGATCCCTGCGAGCCGTTCGACCTGATCTTGATGGACATGCAAATGCCCGTGATGGATGGTTACGAGGCCACGCGCCGCTTGCGGGAAGAAGGCTATCGCGGTCCCATCATTGCACTCACCGCCCACGCCATGGCCAACGATCGGCAGAAGTGCCTGGACGCGGGCTGCGACGACTACGCCACCAAACCGATTGACCGAGTCACACTGCTGAACACGATCGCCGCCATGCTCGATAAACAGTGCGCGCTTGTGGGCGGGACTACGACCGTTGTGGAAATATAGGGTGGGAAGAATGAAACGAGCCGCGCCATGAATCCAAACAACCTTTTCACAATTATTTCCAAGGAGTCTTTCAATGCCACTCTTCGATCGTTCAACGACGCTTTTGTTGGTCGATGACGACCCATGCATGGTGCGGCTGCTCGCGAAAATCATCGAGCGGTCGTTCGGCAGCCGCATGCGGTTGCACTCTCTGACCGATCCCAAAGAGGCTCGTCAGTGGATCGAGCAGAACCTGATCGACATCCTGGTGACCGACCTCGAGATGCCGGGCGTCAACGGATTGGAGCTGTTGCGCTGCGCCAAGCGGAAGAACCCCTGCGCCCAAGTCCTGTTCGTTACGGGGCACTCGACACTCGAAGCCTTGGCCGACGCACTCGAGCTTGGCGCCACGGATTACTTGCTGAAGCCGTTGGACCAGACGGAATTGATCGAGCTTATCGAGGACGCTGAAAAACGTCTCTGGAGGTGGCGGCAAGCTTTATCGGGCACGGCAACCGCCAGACGCGAGAACCTTGTTGCGGCCGGTCTCTGACCGCCTGTTGTGGCCGGTCTCTGACCGAGCCACACCTCCGACCGAAGGTCTCCCTTTCACTCCGGCACGCTACCATTGCCGTTGAAAGCGAGTCGGATGTGCGGATTCTATTTTGGAAATGTCATGGAATACGTTTTGCCAGCCGGTCCGGAGCCAGTCATTAGAATTTTGCCTTTGCTGCTGACTGTGACTTTTTGTTGGTCGCCATCGCGTTCTACCACCAGATCCCACGACCGTCCGAAGGTGCGAATGTCGCGCAGAGCCATCTGCGGCCACTCTTTCGGCAGCCATGGCGTACATTCGAAGGAATCAAGACTCGTGGGCACGATGCCAAAGACACCTTCCGTAAAAACGCGCGGATACAACGAGCCGGGGCAGAGCATGTCAATGGCGTCTTCATCGGGATACGGCCCATTTTTGCCGAATATCTGCGCCTTTACCACCCGGCGGGTTAAATCCAGCGCCTCCTCGGTGTGGCCGGCTTTGAACAATACTCGCAAAGCGTAGTAGGTTTCACGTCCCCATTCAGTCGCCCGGGTTGACTCCGCCAGAATATCCCCGCCGTCTTTGCGGTTGGGCCAGAGTTTGTCTGACATCAGTGCGGCGACCGTTTGCTCTTTCCGGTCGGTGATGCCCATGGCTAGCGGCAACAGTATCCATCCGCGCAGCGTGATGTTACCGTCGTAATAGCGATAGGTTTTGAAGCCTTCCACCTCCGCGCCAAAGTAATTTTCAATGGCCGGACGCAGCCGGTCGGCACGGGCGTCAAACTCAACCGCCACGGGCTTGCCCAAGGCGCGCGCCACCCGCGCCGCTTGGCGATAACCTCCATACGCTAGGGACGACGTGCTTAAGTTGGCCTTGCCCGTCGGATAGCGTCCTTCCATTTCATCGGTTTCAGAGGCGATGATTCCCTTGGTCGTAGTATGCCTGAGCACGGATGCCGCGCTGAATTCGATCAACGGCCACAGCTCTTCGGCGGCGGCGCGGTCGCCTTGGAACAACAAGAATTGCGACAACCCATACAGCACCATCGCATCGTCGCCGCGCTCCGTCTCTCGCATCTCCAGGGTTTCCTGCCAAAACGAGCCGGGGAATGGAATGATGCCTTTCTGTTGACAATAATCCTGCCAGACCCGGTACATGTTCATGCTGGCACGGTTGAGTGCGGCATCACCGAAGAACGGAAAGATCGGGCTGGAATACTCCACCGGGTCATTGGCCCAGACGCCGGGCGAATACATCAGGCTGCCGTTGTGCGCGATGACGCCCCGGAAGGTCTCGATCGGATTTTCCAGCACGTGAAACTTCTGTAGAGCGAACGCCTCGTTGAGCGCGGGTTCAGGCGTTTCCAATCGTCCCGCGCCGTGCCAGGCTGCATCGGCCACGGCCAGCCGCGCGGAGCGTTCCGCCGCCACGTTGACGTCAGGCATCGGTTGGGCTGTCTCGCAAACTTGCACGGAGGCTGCAAATGACACGACTTCACCAGGCTTCACGGAAACTTTTGTTACGCCTTGACAGATCCAGACGATGTCTGTTTTCTTATCCGCCGATTGAATTTTGCGACCGAGGGGAACCGCCACCGAGACGGGTTGGCTGCCAATATTTTTCACCTGCCATTCTTCGATCACCAAGGCCCGGGTCATGGAAGGATAGAGTGTGCGGGTGACGACAATCCCGTTGGCTGCCGAATACGTGAAGGTCAACCGTCCGTCGAATGTGGCCGTCGATGGAAACCCGATCTTCAATATCCGGTCGTTGATCCTTAGTTCGGGAATGGAGTCTGCCCCGGCCTCGAACAGGATTTTTTTCTTTTGGGGAAGATCCCGCTTCTGTTGCACGTTGTAGAATCGGGCGATGTAGCACAAACCGTTGGTGCCGCCACCGGTCACCTGCATCACCACCTTGCGCCCTTGCAGGCAAATCACCAGCGGCTGTTTTTCGGTGCAATCGTGGGTGATGCGCCCCGCGCCATCCTGCACCCAGAAATCGGACGCGGCGGAAGCCGACAGGCAAAACGATGTCGCAACAGTCAGCGCCGCAATTAACCCGGAACGTGTAATTTTCATGTTTTTTGGTCCAGTAAGAAAGTCTCTCTTGCGCCAGGCGGGTATCTTAATAACCCCGACGAGTGCGGCGGTCCGGCCCTACCTCAAACCATGCACGATCTCAACCGCGTAGCCCGCCATGGTCTTTGTCGCGGAAGAAGCGTCACGATAACCGGCGGCTTCATGTCTGGTATTGATAATGATGGCGCCTGCCGGTTTGCCTTCCGCAGTTACCCGTTCCACCACCACAACACCGGGATCGGATACAATCTCCGCCCAAGGCGCCAGGCGCCCGATCAATTTCTTCAGCCAAGCATCGTCCGGCTGAGTGCCAAGGAGCATCACGTGGCCCTTGCCGATCGGACACTCCACGACCGCCGCCAGGCCGTCCAGCGGCCCGCCGGAATAGGCGGCCAGCACGCGACGGTTGGACTGACGCAACTCATAGGAATCACACCACAGCCGGCACCCGATGGTTTCGCCTTCAACCTTGAGTTTTGTAACTCCGCCCGGCGTCAGCCGGTGCCGCACATGTATGCCCAGCCATCGCTCGAATTCGGCGCTGTAACAGGCATCCCGATAAGCAGTGGCTTCCGCCGTGCGACATGCGGAGAGCGGTCCCAGAATCCAAGTTCCGCCCTGCTCGACGAAGCGCCGCATGCGCTTCATCAAGTCAGCGTCAATCGCCGGCAGGTAAGGTGAAATAACAACCTGATATTTATCGACCGACGCACCCGGCACGATCACGTCCCTTGAGACGCCTGATTCGGAGAGCAGGCGATGAAACGCGGTGATGGATGAGTCATATTGGAATCCATTCGCAATGGGACTGGCCTCGAACTGCCATTGAACTGGCACACCGTAATGCAGGGCGACCGTGGGCGGCTTCGGATGCGTAGTCCGCAGCCAGTCGGTGTGTGCGGACAGCTCTGCGGCCACGGCGCGGATTTCGCGTGTGTTGGCGCACTCATCACCCCAGGGGTAAACCACACTACCGTGTTCCAGCTCCTGCCCCGCCCAATGCGCCCTCCAAAGCCAGAAGCTCACCGCCTCGCCGCCCAGCGCGTAGGTGAGCCACATTTTGGCGCGCAGCGCCCCTGGCGCAAAGACAAACGAATCCCCATCGCCCACCGAGGTGCCTGCGCTGTGGGTGGCGGCGGTTTCCGCCAGCCAAAACCGCTTTCCCATCGGCCTCATCCAGTCGGCCTCAAAGGCATAGCGCAGCAGGTTGTCGGCCTCGGCGTAACTGTCAGTACACACGATATCCAGATCCGCAAAGAGCCTCTCGTAATCGATACGTTGGTATACCGGATTATGCGCATTCGTGGTCACGGTCCTGCCGGTCCTGCCGGTCCTGCTATGCAACACCCGGGCCTGGGCATTGCAGAAGGCGACGTAGCTGTCGCTCATGAAATGCCGGTAGGCCGCCCGCAGTGATGGATGATGCTGGCCCCCGACGCGTTGCGGATTCGGAAGCGGCACCTGGTCGAAGGACTGATACTCCTGGCTCCACAAAACCGTGAGCCATGCCCTATTCAACGCCTCGACCGTTCCAAACCGCTTCTTCAGCCAGACATGGAAAGCCTCTTCGCAACGGGGGCAATAACATTCCTCCCAGAACTCGTTATCAATCTGCCAAGCAACAACGGGCGAAGATCCATCGAATTCTTCGCCAAGCTTTTCTGCGATTCCAACGGCAAGTCGCCGATACTCCGGTGAATTCGGACAGTAGTGCCGCCGGCCGCCGTGTCCGATGGTCTGTCCTGCCGCGTTGACGCGCAAGATGTCCGGATGGTTCCGGCTCAGCCATACCGGCGGTGAGGCGGTCGGAGTACACAGCACCACGGCCATGCCGGCCGCCGTGAATTTGTCAACCGCCTGGTGCAGCCATTTGAAATCGTAAGAACCCTCGTCCGGCTCCATGCGGCACCAGGAGAATTCTCCCATGCGGACCATGTTGATGCCGATCTCTTTCATCTGCCGGATGTCCCGGTCTATTTCGTCGCCGGCGACTTCCGGATAATAGGAGACTCCCACATAAGGCGGTTGCGGCGGCGCTCCGCACAAAGGCCGACCGGCCGGTAACAGACCGATAATCAAAGCTACTACCCACACAGACATTTGTAACTTTTGTATTTTCATTGTTTCAACTTCTCTCGTTAATTGCTCAGTCGCGGTGCTGAAGGGCGCCGGTGTTCCGCTTGAAGTAAGCAAGAGCCGATTCAAAGCTCATTTATTTCCTCGCGCCGATGATGTCGCAGGTATCGTAATTGTAATAATCGGGACTGTTTCTAGTCAACCGCCGCATGCGGGCGGTGGGCGACTGACCTTTAACCTGTTCGATAACGAGGAGTTAGAAATGAGCGACCTGAGCGCGCAAAAAAAGCCCCCGGAAAGGCTGTGTCCCAGGGGGGCGAAGGACACTGACTTTTCCGGGAGCGATTGGACGCATCCGCGTCGGCCCCGCCAGCGCACCGGATCCCCAGGACACGACGCTTCAAGCAGGGAATTCACTTTGTATTGGAAGCGAGCCGCCCACATCCTTGTCGACGGTGATTCGCTTCGTAGTCCGCGGGAAAACCCTCGTTGCGGTCTTCCTAGTGCAGACCCACCCACGTGGATCGTTGCTCGTTGATACACGACTCGCTCTCACCAAGCCACATCCGTATGGTGGTGACAGCGATTAGGTGACGCGGAAGATAGGGTTATTTAGTTTTCCGGTCAAGACCGGTTTTTGGAAGGGGGAAAAAAGGAGTTAGGAGTTAGGAGTTAGGAGTTAGGAGTTAGGAGTTAGGAGTTAGGAGTTAGGAGTTAGAATAAGGTATCTGCTAGCACTGCTTGCGCTGCTAGCTGCCGGGTGGAACGACCGAATTCGACGATTAGAAGTTGGAAGAATTTCCCACATTCTAACTTCTAACTCCTAACTCCTAACTCCTTCCCTGCTAGCTGCCGGGTGGAACGATCAACACTGAGTTCGACGGATCGCTCGCCGCGCGCCGCAATTGCACTGCGCCGCGCTTCTCGGCGATGGCAGCCTGGAATTCCTTCGGCGTGCGCACGGGCCGGCCATCGACATGACTGATGAGCATGCCGGGCTTCATGCCCGACTGCGCGGCGGGTGTGTTCGGATCGACTTCCGAGACGACCACCGCGTCGTCGGTCATCGGCAAGCCGAAACGTTGCGGCTGCTCGGGTTCCAAGAAGGCAGAGGCATAATCGACCCGCACGCCTCGCCAGGCCTCGGGTCGCAGGCTGACAATTTTCCGCCCACGGACCGGATATTTGCTGAGCACGACGTCGATCGTCTGCCGCGTACCGTTGCGGATAACGCCCAAATGGGCGACAGCCTCAACGGGCAAGCGGCCAACCTCCAAGACCAAACTGTCGGAGTCATGGATCGTCGCGCCATTGACCGAGGTGATGATGTCGTCTTCGCGAAGAGCCGACCGCGCGGCTGGCGTGCCCTGCACGATTCGGGCGCGAATTCCCTGCAAGCCGGCGGCGATCTCCGCTGCTTGCAAGTTGGCGGGCAGAATGCCGAGGAAACCGTATTCCGCCTCGCGGCCCTGCTGTAGTGCGTTCAACACGCGGCGAAACGTGGCATCGACTGGTATGGCATAGCCCGCCGACGACTCGTAGCCCGCCGTGACCGCCTGAGAGACGCAGAGACCGATCATTTCGCCGCGAAGATTCAGCAGCGGCCCGCCACTGGTGCCGAGGTGCAGCTTGGCATCGGTCTGGATCAGGCCGCCAAAGTGGTGGAGGGTCGTTTTGCCGCTAGCATCCGTCTCGTCGGCAACTGGTGGGGCCTTGCGGCCGAGGTTGGAAACGATGCCCCAGCCGGCGCTGGACTGGCCATCGCGGGCAATCGCATAGGGATTGCCCAGCGAGACAACGATTTGCCCCTTGCGCAAGGTGGCGGCATTGCCCATGCGGATCGGAACCAGGTTGGCCGAAGCCACATCGGCCCCATCGATGCTCAAGATGGCCAAGTCGCTCCGCGGGTCGGCCGCCTTGATCCAGGCGCGATAGACGCGGCGGTCGGAGGTGGTGATGTAGTAGCTGTCATTCTCATCGCCCAGCAGATGGCAGGCGGTGAGGATCAGCCCACGACGATCGACCACCACACCGGTACCGTACTCGTTGGGAACGAAATTCGGATCGGTGGGCTGTAACGGGATACCTATCGCCAGCCTGCGTCCGAACGGATCGGGACGCGACTCCAGCCGGACCGAGTCACCGCCCTGCTCCTTGCGAACCCGCGCGATCGCCACGACCGACTTCTCGGCCGCCGCGATCGTTTGTACCAGCGCGCTCTCAATGGCCGCCGCAGCGCCGAGGCCGGAAAGTTCGTCGCCGCGAGCGATGCCCAACAGCATTGATGTCCCGACAAAAATTACCATGAACCGACAAATAATGGACCCCCAAGTGGTCACAGGTACGTGGGTCGACAAATCGACGACCCCGAAGGGGTCGAAATGCGCGTTGGGCCCCGATACCGGTTGAAATCCCTTCGGGATGGACCTCGGAGGAATGGACCCCGAAGGGGTCACAGCTATTAGCCCCGGGTCGCGCAGCGAAACCCGGGGTACGTGGGTCGATAAATTGACGACCCCGAAGGGGTCGCAGCCGGACTGGCATCCCTCCGGGATGGACCCCGAAGGGGTCACTGAAACCCGGGAAAAATGGTCAATCGAGATATTTGGGATCATATTCGATTCCTGCTTTTTGGAGCAATCCGATCAATTCTTCGCGAAACGATTTCGTGCAGTGGTGTTCTTCTTGATTGGCGACGTAGGTCTGCACCGATGCACATGCGGTTGCGCTTACGGTAAAGGCCGCGTAGCCCTCCTGCCAAGCAAACGGTTGTAGGCCGATTTCGTCATGCACCCAAAGCGAAGATGCTTTTTTCAATTCGCGCAAGACATCGGCCAAGCGATGCGTGGCCTTCAAACCAACGAGAAGATGCACATGATCGGCCACGCCGCCGACGCCTTGTGGAAATCCGCCCAGGCCGGAAATCGTGCCTCCCAGGTATTTATGCAGGCGCGGCTGCCAGGATGGTGCAATCCAGGGTTCCCGGTTCTTCGTTCCAAAAACCAAGTGGTAATGAAGACTGAGATAGGTAGACATGTTGTTTCCGCGCTCATTGGTTCGGCCGCGCTGCGACCCCTTCGGGGTCGGAAAGCGCGCTAGGCCTCGATACCGGTGGTGGCGTCGCTTACGCTCCGCAACCACCGGCTAATCGCTGAAATCCCTTCGGGATGGACCCCCAAGGAGTCACATCTATTAGCCCCGGGTCGCGCAGCGAAACCCGGGGTACGTGGGTCGATAAATCGACGACCCCGAAGGGGTCGAAATGCGCGTTGGGCCCCGATACCGGTGGTGGCGTCGCTTGCGCTCCGCAACCACCGGCTAATTGCTGAAATCCCTTCGGGATGGACCTCGAAACATTCGTCATTTATTCCTCCGGTGGAACATCGTCGTCATCGTCGGCAACCTTGGCGGCCGGTGCTGTCTTGCCGCTGGCTAAAGCGTGGTTCGCCGCGAGCTTCTCGCGGAGTTCCTCTGCCAATTCGGGATGCTCCTTGAGGTAATCCTTGGTCTTTTCACGGCCCTGGCCGAGTTGCAGATCGCCGTAGCGGAACCAAGCACCGGCACGCGCGACCAACTTGGCCTCGGCGGCCATGTCCAGCACGTCGCCCTCGTAGCTGATGCCGTTGGCGGCCATCATGTCGAACTCGGCGGTGCGGAACGGCGGGGCAACCTTGTTTTTGACCACCTTCGCGCGAACCCGCTGGCCGACAACCTCTTCACCTTCCTTGATCTGCCCGATGCGGCGGACGTCAATGCGGCACGAGCTATAGAACTTTAATGCCCTGCCGCCGGGAGTCGTTTCCGGACTGCCGAACATCACGCCAATCTTCTCGCGGATCTGGTTGATGAAGATCACCGCCGTCTTGCTCTTGGCGATCACGCTAGTGAGCTTTCGCAGCGACTGGCTCATCAGCCGGGCTTGCAGGCCGACGTGCGAATCGCCAATTTCACCTTCCAACTCCTTTTTGGGAACCAGCGCGGCCACGGAGTCGATGACGATAACATCGACCGCATTGGACTTGATGAGCATTTCGGCGATCTGCATCGCCTCTTCGCCGCTGCCGGGCTGGCTGACCAGGAGCGTTTCCAGCTCGACGCCCAGTTTCTTGGCCCAGCCGGGATCCAGGGCGTGCTCGGCGTCGATGAAGGCGGCGATGCCGCCCTTGCGCTGAGCATTGGCCACGACATGCAAGGCGAGAGTTGTCTTGCCGCTCGATTCAGGTCCAAAGATCTCGACCACGCGGCCATGGGGAATGCCCTGACCGCCCAAGGCCAGGTCCAGCGAGAGGCTGCCGGTCGAGATGCCGGTGATTACGCAGACATGGTCGGCGCCCAAGGGCATGATGGCCCCTTCGCCGAACTGTTTCTCAATCTGGGCGACAGTCATCTTCAAGGCCGGGTGGGTAGCCAACATCGCTTCACAATCGGGCTTGCCACTGGTCTTCTCGGCCGGCTTGGCGGCTACAGCTTTTTTTGCCATGGGTCTCTTTACTTTCAATTGAAGGGCGGTGACCATAATATCGACTCCTCATTATACGGAGTATTCTCTGCTCCATGAATTAGTATACACAGGTACACATTATCGTTCAAGGGAGCATGGGTCGATTCTTGCGGCGCGGAAAAGGGAAATGGTTGGTTTGAATCATGCGTATTTTTCCCAAGCACCCTATATTACCAAACAGATCGATCCAATCTTTTGACCGATATGAAATTGATGAGAAAAGTAACTAACCCGTGCAGTTGCGGTGCAAGGATTCGGAGAGCATAATCAGAGATTTACCAGCAGAGTTTTTGACAGAAATATCAAGGGACATAAATAGAAATATAGAAGGAAGACCTATTGAAACAAGGCATGAAGTTTCTGCCACGGCCTGGCTGATTGTCTTTCCTTTATTCTTCCTGTATTCATTTTTCTGCCCCCCCCTATTTTTCTGTCAAAGATTTTTCCCATTCCTCTCCCGGAGCCACCATGAACTGTGCCCTTGCCATTCTCCTGACCGCCTCAGCCTTGACCGCAGCCGAAGCCAAAACGGAATTTGCCTTCCGCGAAATCAGCCCGACGGGCATGCAGCTTTCCGACGGCGGCAAGCCGGTCTTCGTCTACAATTTTGGGATGGTGCTGGCCCCAGGTTTTCCGGAGTCGATGAAGCGGTCGTGCTACCTGCACCCCGTGTATGCCCCGAACGGCGCGTTATTGAGCGACGACTTCAACGCCGATCATCCGCACCATCGCGGCATCTCTTGGATGTGGCCGGAAGTGACGGTTGACGGACATCAGGGCGACCTCTGGATGGTCGAACGGTTTCAACAACGGTTTGTGGGCTGGAAGGCGCGGGAGACCAAGGGAGAGACGGCGAAACTGGCGGTCGAGAACGGTTGGTTCGAGGGCGATCGCAAGTTCGTGAAGGAAGATGTCGAGATGGTTGTTCACGGCATGGATCAAGCGGCAGGCGGAAATGCGCAGCGCGCGATCGACTTCACATTGCGCTTCGAGGCGGTCGACAAGCCGGTGCGGATTCTTGGCACCGCGGAGGGTAAGAAGGGGTTTGGCGGGTTCTGTTTCCGTTTTGCCCCGCGCGACGGCGGCACGGCCCGGACGATCATCCGCAGCGAGAAGGGTCTTTCCCCCAAGGACGCCGTGCTGGGCAAGCATCGCTGGGCCGAGGTTGCCGGCGTCTTTCAAGGAAAGCCCGCCTGGGGACGAATCGACGATGGAGAAGGCAATCCCGGCTATCCCATTAATGGCTGGCTGCTGCGGCACGGCTTCGGGTTCTTGAACGTCTCCTATCCGGGCCTAGTGCCGCACACGCTCGAACCCGGCAAGCCGCTCCTGCTGAAGTACCGCGTGACGCTGGGGGCTGGGGAGGACTAGCCCAGATTATTCAGGGTGGGTGGAGCACGGGCTCAATCGGTGGTGCGTTGCGCGAACCGGTCCAAACTAGGTGAAAGGTTGCCGTTCATTGGATTCCGTGCGCAACCCGCCATTTCCCAAGGGGTTCGCTCCACGCACCCACCCATTCTCTCCTTCTCCCCTTCTCCCCTTCTCCCTTTCCCTCAGCACGTCACGTGAATCAGCGCCGCCTTGCGGGCTTTCGACTTGTTGTAGAGGTCGATAAGCTGCACGGCCGGCAAGATCTCGCAACGGATCGAGCGCTGGCTCAGATAGCGCTGTGCTTGCTCGCTGAGGACGACCTCCTTGACCTTCGTGCAACCGATGAACAGCACCTCGGGACCGCCTCGGCAAACCTCTCCAAGCTCCTTCGGCCCGATGGCATGCACGTTCTCGTCGTTGCGTTTGGCGAGGTTCTTATCGCGCAATTTGACTTTGCCGCTGACCAGGATATGGATGTCTCGATCGTAAGCCTTCTCGCCGACCACGATCTCGCCGAAACTGAAACGAACGATATGAGGATAGGTCGGTTCGACGCGATAACGATTCTTGAAAGGGCTGCGACCGACCTGCTTGCGGGCCAAGGCCACCGCGCCCAGGACCACGGCGTCGTCGCCCAGGGCCGATAACAGCACATGACCGCCATCACGGGCACCTGGCAGGCGGTCGGTGCCGACGATGTTCTCCAGGATGGGCATCATGAACTCGCTGCAAGCCTCGATCAGGCCGCCACCCAAGACGATGACCTCCGGGTCCACCAGATGGCGCACGGTCAGGCAGGCGTAGCCCAGCGTCTCGGCGGCGCGATGCAGGATGCCGGTCACCATGGGGTCTTCAGCCTTCAACGCCTTGCGGATAGCGCCGCTGCGGATGACGCTCAGATCGCCGCCGGAAAGCTCGGTCAGTTTGCTGGTGCCGCCAGCCTGTAGCGCAACGCGGATATCGCGCTCAATCGCCGTGCGGCTGGCCAATGCCTCCAGGCAACCGCGATTGCCACAGCCGCAGAGCGGGCCGCCAATCTGCATGATGATATGGCCAATCTCTCCGGCCGACTCGCGGGCACCGCGCCACATACGCCCCCTCTGGACCAACCCCGCTCCAATGCCTGTACCCACCCAGATGCCCAAGGCACTTCTCGCTTTGCGGGCGGAACCGAGCCAAGCCTCCCCATAGGTGCCCAGGTTACCGTCGTTGCCAATCGCGACGGGCACGTGGAAGCGGCCTTCCAGATGGGAACCGATTGACACGCCGGTTAGACTCATGTTGGGCGTGACGACGACATAGCCCGACTTCGGCTCGACGACGCCCGGCACGGCAACACCGATGGCCGTGAGATCCGTCGTTTCGAGTTTGGCCTGGGTGAGCACTTCCTGTATTACCGTTTCGATCATCGACAAAACTTGCTCTGGTCCGCCAGTCCGCGGCGTCGATTGCCGCTGCTTCCCCAGGATGGCCCCCGATTCACTGACCAGCGATGCCTGAATCTTCGTGCCGCCAATATCAACACCCAGGTAAAGCCGTTCGCGTACTGTTTTTGTTCCCATAATGAACTCCCTTTGTTTTCAGTCATTGAAACACGGAACCTACATCGTCTACGCAAGACGAATTGTACTGTATGGGGCGTGGGGCGTGGGGCGGACCTCGATTCTCCCTGCGATTGTGATCTGATCCTCGCTTTCCTGTTGTGGCCGGTATCTGACCGAGCCACTCTGCCGACCGAAGGTTTCCAATTTACCGGGAGACCTTTGGTCGGACATTTCGGCGGGGTCAGGAGACCCGCGCCGAGCTCACGCTCCCCGCCTCACGCTCCCAGCCCCACGGTTGACATTAAGAAAACCATTCGTTAACTTAGGGGGTAGGGACAATAGGGGCACTCTCTCGCCGCTCACACCCTTCCTTCGGGTAGCCAGGATTCGCCAATGGCCAAAAAGAAAGCCGAATATACCGAGATTCTCATCCGCCAGGGACTTGTCAGCCCTGAACAAATCAGCGAAGCCAAACAAATGGCCAAAGAATCAGGCATCAAACTGCCTGACGCTTTGGTCCGTTTGGGCTATGCGACGGGCGAAGATGTCACCCGGGCGATCGCGGAGCAGAACGGTCTGAACTATATCAATATCAGCGAAATCACCATTCCGCCGTCGGTTATCGAATTGGTTCCCGAGTCGGTTGCACGAGAAAACGCGGTTCTCCCTCTTTCGGAGGGCGATGGCCGCTTGACGGTGATTCTTAGCGACCCTTGGGATATCGACGCAGTCGACAAGTTGCGGTTCATTCTCAATAGACAGATCGATCTGGTGTTGGCTCCCCGCGAGGCGATCCTCGAGGCCATCAACCACTACTATGGTCAGACGATCGCCGAAAGTGCGGACTCCATGCTTCAGGAGTTCACCGATACGGCCATCGACTTCACGGAAACGGTGGACGACGGTCCCAGGGGTGACGAGTCCCTGGACGAATCGAGTGCCCCCATCGTGCGGTTGGTGCAGATGGTGATCTCCGAAGCGGTGCAGGCGCGGGCCTCCGACATTCATATCGAACCGTTTGAAAACCGCATTCGAGTCCGCTATCGGATCGACGGAATGTTGATTGAGCGCGACAGCCCCCCACGACGGCTGTTGGGTGCCATTCTATCGCGCATCAAGATTCTCGCCCGGCTCGACATTGCCGAACGACGTCGAACCCAGGACGGACGGATCAAAGTCACCGTGGGCGAGAAGGAACTCGACCTTCGGGTGAGTATTATCCCCACCTCTCACGGCCAGTCGATCGTGATGCGAATTCTGGATAAAGACAACATTCGCGTCGGCCTCAAACAGCTCGGCTTCGGTGAGGACGATTTCCTGAAGTTCCGGCAGCTCATCCAGCGTCCCAACGGAATTATCCTCGTAACCGGACCCACAGGTTCCGGCAAGACGACTTCGCTCTATGCCGCTTTGAACGCGCTCAACACCCCGGATCGAAAGATCATCACGGCCGAGGATCCGGTGGAATACTACCTTCCCGGAGTGAACCAAGTAGAAATTCGACACGAGATCGGTCTCGATTTTGCGCGTGTGATCCGCGCCATGTTGCGACAAGCACCGAACGTGATTCTGGTTGGAGAAATGCGCGATTTGGAAACTGCGCAAATGGGCATCCAGGCATCTTTAACTGGACACTTAGTATTCAGTACACTGCATACGAACGATGCGCCCAGTGCTATTACACGTTTAATCGACATGGGAGTGCCCTCCTACCTGGTGGCTAGTAGCGTCGTGGCGATCATGGCACAGCGTTTGGTCCGCGTCGTTTGCCAGAAGTGCAAGCAGCCGTACAACCCTAGTGAAGCCACCTTGCAGGCGGCAGGAGTCACTCCTGAGATGCTCGCTAGGGCTTCCTTCTCACGGGGGAAGGGGTGCAGCAACTGCCAGGGTTCCGGTTATCGCGGAAGATTGGGTATTTATGAACTGATGTTGATGTCCTCGAAGGTCCGCGAGCTGACCTTTAATGAGGCACCGACAGAGCACGTTCGCCGTGCCGCCCAATCCGAAGGAATGCGGACACTGTATTGGGACGGCCTGGAAAAGGCGGTGAAGGGAATAACTACCCTGGACGAGGTGTTCCGCGTTGCCAAGCGGGCCGAGAGCGATTAAAGGCGTGAGGCGTGAGGCTGTTGTGGCCGGTCTCTGACCGAGCCACGCCGCCGACCGAAGGTCTCCCGTTCACCTGGAGACCTTCGGTCAGACGTTTCGGCGGGGCGGGAGACCCGCGCCGAAGAGTGCGATTAACACTAATTTATTGTCATTCCTGAGAACATTACGAACAATCGTAATGCTCAGGGCCAAGGGCGAGGGAACCCCAAGCAAGACAGGCTTCTCGATCCGATTCACTGGATAGTTGCGTTTGCTGGGAATCTCATTTGGTTCCAGGCGAACCGGAAAGTATTTGGCTATGGGCACAATTCTCATCGACAAACTGTTGCACACGGTCGTCAAACGCAAGGCGAGCGATCTGCATATAGCCGTCGGGCAACCACCCGTGCTGCGGCTCGATGGCCACATGAAACGGCTGGAAACCAAGGTTCTCGAGCCTGAGGACACGATGGCCCTGATGAAGAGCATCGCCCCGGAGCGGTCACAAAAAGAGCTTCAGGAGAAAGGCGGCGCCGACTTCGGCTTTGCGTTCGGCGATCTGGCCCGCTTCCGCGTTTCGCTCTTCAAGCAGAAGGGCTTCGTGGGGATGGTCTTGCGGCAGATCCCCAACAAGCTTTTGACTTTTGACGATTTGGGCACTCCTCCGGTGCTCAAGGACTTGATCATGCGGCCTCGCGGCCTGGTGCTGGTCACCGGCCCTACCGGTTCGGGTAAGACGACGACCCTAGCCGCGGCGATCGACTACCTCAACCAGACCTGCGACCACCATATCATCACGATCGAGGATCCGATCGAGTTCTATCACCCGCACAAGCGGTGTACAGTCAACCAGCGTGAAATCGGCGTCGATGTAGGCAGTTTCGCCGAGGCGATTCGGCGAGCCTTGCGGCAGGATCCCGACATCATCATGGTGGGCGAAATGCGCGACCTAGAAACGATTGAAGCGGCCATCACCGCCGCGGAAACTGGGCACATCGTGTTCGGCACGCTGCACACCACGGGTGCCCAGGGCACGGTCAACCGCGTCATCGACGTCTTTCCCACGAACCAGCAGGAACAGATCCGCACCCAGTTGTCCACATCGGTTATTGGCATCCTTTCGCAGGCATTGCTGCCCAAGATCGGCGGCGGCCGCGTGGCAGCCTACGAGATGCTCGTCGTCACGCCCGCCATTGGCAACCTGATTCGCGAAAACAAAACCTTTCGTATCACTTCGTCGATCCAGACGGGGCAAAAACAAGGCATGCAACTCTTGGACGACCACATGTTCAAACTTTGGAAATCGGGCCTCGTGGACAAAAAAGAGGTGCTGCTTCGGGCCAATAATCTCGATGACCTGGCGGCGCGGATTGCCAAGGCCGAACGTGGTATTTTCGATGACGACGGATCGGATAAGCCGTTATAAGGAGGCTCGACTATGGCAATGCGACGTATCGGACGAATTTTGGTCGATCTCGGTTTTCTCAGCGAAGATCGGGTGAAGGTGATCCTCGAGGAGCAGCGTCAGCGGCCCACCGAGCTGTTTGGTCAGGTGGCCATCGGCATGGGCTTGCTGAGCGACGAGCAACTCGTGCAGGGTCTGGCCGAGCAGATGGGGATGCAGGTCATCAGTCTGGCCGACCTGATGGTGCCGCCCAATGTGCTGGCGATGATTACCGAGCCGATGGCCCAGCTCTATCGCGTCGTGCCTGTCAACTTCGAGGACAATACGCTCACGATCGCCATGTGCGATCCGCAGAAACTGTCCGTGGTCGACGAGCTGCGGAGCTTCCTGGGTTACGACGTGCGTGCCGTGGTGGCGACGGAAAAGGACGTGCTCAAGGCATTGTCGCGGTACTATGCCGCCGGGAGCGAGAGCGTCGAGAACCTAATCGCCGACATGGAGCAAGACGTCGACCTGGCTGCCGCCGCCGCGGCACTGGAGAAGGGCGTGCTCGACCTGACCGGCGCCGAGGCCCTGGCCGACAGTGCCCCGGTCCGCAAGCTCTTGAACATGGTGCTCCTGATGGCCATCAAGGATCACGCCAGCGACTTGCACTTCGAGCCTTTCGAGAACGAGTTCAAGATCCGCATCCGTGCCGACGGCGTGCTCTATGAAATGGTGCCGCCACCCCGCCACCTGGCCTTTGCCATCACGACCCGCATCAAGGTCATGGCAAACCTCGACATCGCCGAGCGCCGCGTGCCTCAAGACGGCCGCATCCGCCTGACGGTCGGCGGCCACCCGGTCGACTTGCGAGTCAGCGTGCTCCCCACGATGTTCGGTGAAAGCGTCGTGATGCGAATCCTGGACCGCTCCGTGGTCATGCTCGATCTGGGCGCCGTGGGAATGGAATCGGCCACTCTGGCCCACTTCCGCGAGATCATCCGCCGGCCCAACGGCATCGTGCTGGTCACCGGCCCGACAGGTTCCGGCAAGACGACCACGCTCTACGGCGCCTTGAATGAATTGAACGTGATCGAGGACAAGATCATCACCACCGAAGACCCGGTGGAGTACGAGATCGACGGCATCGTGCAGATTCCCATCGATGCGAACATCGGCAATACGTTTGCCCAGTGCCTGCGTTCGATCCTGCGGCAGGATCCCGACAAGATCCTCGTCGGCGAGATCCGCGACCTGGAGACGGCCGAGATCGCCGTGCAGGCATCTCTCACGGGCCACATGGTGTTCAGCACGCTGCACACCAACGACGCCCCCAGCACGATCACCCGCTTGCGCGACATGGGCGTGCCGCCGTTTTTGCTCACGGCCACCCTGGAGGCCGTGCTGGCCCAGCGGCTGGTCCGCAAAATCTGCCCCAACTGCCGCGAGCCGACGATGCCCAACACCGAAACACTGGCCATGCTCGACATCTCGCCCGACGACGTCGTGGACAAAAAGTTCTTTCACGGCCGCGGCTGTCAGTTGTGCAACAACACGGGTTTCAAGGGCCGCATCGGCCTCTATGAATTCATGCTCATGAACGACCAACTCCGCGAGTTGGTCAACCGCGGGGCCTCGACCGAGAAGCTCCGCGATCTCGCCTTGCAGACCGGCATGCGGTCACTGCGGCTCGCTGGCTTGGAGAAGGTTTACAGCGGAGTTACCAGTATTGAAGAAGTCATCCGCGAAACGGTACACGAATAAGAAATAAATTATTTAGCCTTTTGTCCCCTTACACGGGTTCCTACCATGCCAACTTTTCAATTCGAGGCGATGGACAAAACCGGACAGGAAGTCCGCGACGTGATCGAGGCTGCCAGCCAGGAAGAGGCCCAGGCCACGATCCGCCAGCGGGGTCTGTTCGTCACGAAAATTGGTGTCAAGAAGGCCCGTAAAGGGCAGAGCGAAAAGGCGTCCGGGTCGAAGAAGGGCAAAACCTTCGTCCTCGGCGGCGTCAATTCCAAGGTGCTCACGACCTTCACCCGGCAGTTGGCCATTCTACAGGAAGCCGGCCTGCCGATCCTCCGCAGCCTGAAGATCCTGGAACAGCAGGCCAAGCCGGGCGCCCTGAAGAACTCGCTCATCGATGTCTGCGACGAAATCGAAAGCGGAGCTACCCTCTCCGAGGCCATGGGCAAGTCGCCCAAGGCATTCAACCGCCTGTACGTCAACATGATCAAGGCCGGCGAGGCGGGCGGCGCCCTGGAAATCATTCTCAAGCGCCTGGCCGAATTCCAGGAACGCGCCCAGTCGCTCAGACGCAAAGTCAAGGGGGCGATGATCTACCCGGTCTTCGTCGTACTCTTTGCCGTGGGCATCCTGGTCTTCATCATGATGAAGATCGTGCCCCAGTTCGAGAAGATCTTCAAAGACTTCAACACCAAGCTGCCCGACATCACGCTGATGCTGATCAACGTCTCGGGGTGGGTTGGCAAGTGGTGGTTCCTCATCCCGGCCATTCCCATCGGTTACTGGATGTACGTCAAACTTATGCGAAAATTTGCCCCGGGACGAATGGGATGGGACTTCTTTTCGTTGAAAGTGCCGATTTTCGGCCAACTCGTCGAGAAAAACATTATCGCCCGCACGATGCGGACGCTAGGCACGCTCGTTGCCAGCGGCGTGCCGATCCTTGAATCCCTGCACATCACGCGGGAAACGTCCGGCAATGCGGCCTTTGAAAAAATGTACGGCCAGGTCTACGATTCAATCCGCGAAGGCGAATCGATCGCCAAACCGATGAAAGAGAATTCCTTCGTCCTGAAGAACGCCAGTGCCATGCCCGCCTTGGCCTTCATGGGCATCATGCTCTTTCCGATCGGTCTGTTCTTCGGCTCGATCCTTGCCGTGTTCTTCGATTTCGGCATCCCCTCCGGCACGGCCGCCTGGTTCTTGGGACCATGCCTGGTCTTCGGCGCCGTAGTGTCGGGCTTGATCACGACCTTCCTCGCCTATCGCCTCCGCAACCCGATCCTCGACGACATGGTGGTCAACATGGTCGATGTGGGCGAGGAGACGGGCGAGTTGGATACGATGTTGTATAAGGTGGCCGACACGTTCGACGAAGAAGTGGCCGTGCTCACCGAGAGCCTCACGGCCTTGATGGAGCCGTTATTGATCATCACGCTCGGCGGCATCGTGGGCTTTATTGTGATTGCCCTGTTCATGCCTCTGATCGCGCTGATTTCGAACTTGAGCGGTGGGAAGTAGGAGTTAGGAAGTAGGAGTTAGGATGTGTAGGGTGCGCTCGGTCCACCCTACTGAGTACTGAGAAGCGTGTGAACCATCCAAGCGGAATTACCGTAAGAATAATAGAGGAGCAAGCCATGGCAAGCGAGATTGAAAATTGCAAATTGCAAAATGCAAATTGCAAATTACCCGGGAGATGTGACAACCTAGCCGAAAACCGCGGCGGCCGCTCACGATTTTCAATTTTCAATTTTCAATTTTCAATTTTCAATCCCTCCCGGCGGCGCGGTTTCACGCTCGTTGAGATCTTGGTGGTGATCGCCATCATCGGCTTGCTGGTCGGCATGCTCTTGCCGGCGATCGGTGGCGTGCGGCGAAGAGCCAAACTCGCAAAAATTAAGCTGGAGATGGCCAACCTTGTGATTGCGATCGAGCAAGTCCGCACCGGAATTGGCGGCGGGGAATATCCGCCCGACGGCTCGAACGCGGCCGATGTGACTCGTTTCCTCAAGCGGGCATTTCCCCGTGCGGCCGGCCTCACGGCGACCATCACCCCCGACACGGCCCTGGTCTACTGGTTGGGCGGTCCCGACGGATCCAGCGGTTTCAGTTCCAATCCGACAGCTCCCCTGGGTGCCGGGGGCGGCATTGGACCGTTCTTTGATTTTGCTAAAGAACGGCTGAATGGCCTCAAATACTACCCCCCAAACGATAAGGCCCAGGGCGATAACGCGCCGTACCTGTATTTCAAGGCGGTGGGAGGAAGTTACTCCGCTACCGCTTTGGCGGCCTACTCCCCTGCCCCCTTGCCCTATAAGGATTCATCCGATGCGGCTGGGGGTTACATGAATTCCAAGAGTTGTCAAATCCTCTGTCCCGGACTGGACGGTAAATATGGCCAGACTCAGGGTGATTATCCGGCTGGCGCGAAGTACGATCCAACCTACGGATTGGACGACATGACCAACTTTACCAGTGGCGCCACGGTCGGCGATGATACACCGTAAAGCGTTGGCAAACGAGCGGAGGCACGGCATGAAAATAATTAAAAATTCCCTTCCTAGCAGAAGGGCCTTCACGCTCATCGAGCTGCTGGTGGTGATTATCATCATCACGCTGCTTGCCGGGGCCTTGCTGGGTGCCTTGGCCAAGACCCGCGAAGTGGCTCGCCTGGCCGCCACCAAGGCCACGATTAAAAAACTCGACGAACTGGTGATGCGGAAGTACGAATCTTATACGACCCGCCGCGTGCCGTTGGATCTGTCGGGTATGAAACCCGCGGCGGCGGCACAACTTCGCCTGAGTGTGATCCGCGACCTGATGCGGATGGAAATGCCGGAACGATGGAACGACGTATCGAACGGTCCCAAAACGGCCATCAAGCAACCATCCATGCAACGAATTTACCAGGCCAAGTACGCCAAGCAGGCGCCCGGCGCTGACCATGCCCATGCCAAATGCCTTTACATGTGGGTCATGACCTCGATTCCCGAAGCCAAGACGATGTTCAGCGGCAGTGAATACGCCGATGTCGATGGCGACGGCTGGAAGACTTTTATCGACGGCTGGGGTCGGCCGATCAGCTTTCTCCGCTGGGCACCCGGTTTCTCTCCTGCCTCCGATATTCAAATTGCCGATCCCGTGAACCACCACGATCCGTTCGATCCGGGCAGCTTTGACGCAGCGGCCTACCAGTTGTTCCCGCTGATCTACGCGGGCGTGATCGGCAAGGCCAGCGATGGTACCGATGATTACGGCATCAACCCAGGGCAGAACATCATGCCGTCGGTATCCCCGTGTACCGACAACGCTGTTGTCGGTACCGTGACCAGCGGTCCTCCCCTCGTTACCAATCACCATATCGACCAGAGGTGACGCCATGCGATACGAACAGAGGAAGAATATGCAAGGTGTTGCTTTTCCGCGACAGAAACTACGTAGGGGCATGACGCTCGTCGAGTTGCTCGTCGTGGTGGTCATCATCTTGACGCTCGCCGCGGCGACGATCCCGCGGCTTCAGCCCGCCATGGATCGCTCGCGGATCCGCGAGGCGGCCCGCTCCGTGCAGCTTTATTTAAGCTCGGCCCGCAATCAGGCGCTTGCCACGGGCCGAAGTTGCGGAGTGATCTTCGAGCCGCTTCCCGGGGAAGGCGGTTGCTCGATGACGCTCAGCCAGGTCGAGTCGCCGGCGCCCTATGGCGGCGCGGCAACGCTGACACAGGGGACCGGTGGCGGTCTGACGGTAAAGTTCGACCCGAACACAAACGCAAACATCGTCAAACCAGGCGATCAGATCCAGTTCGGTGGTCAGGGTGTGTCGTTCAGCTTGTCGGGCGGCACCGCGGCGGGGTGGTCGGCTAATTTACAGGGGCAGACAACCCCTTGGGGTGGCAGCTCGTCTGCCATTCCCATCAAGATTTTCCGCCAGCCCGTCAAGTCGGTTGCGTCGGCCCTACAGTTGCCGGCGCCGGCGGTCGTCGATCTGACGCTTTCCGGATTCGACACGGTTCAACCCAATGGTACGGCCGCGTTTTGGGGCAGTGGGCCGGTGACCATCATGTTCGCGCCGGATGGAACGATCGACCGGGTCTATGTCGGGGGCACAGCCACGCGTCCGATAACGCCGGTTTGCCTGCTGATCGGCAAACGCGAGAACGTCAACGACCCGGATCCCAAAAAATTGAATCTACAGGACTATAACAGTCTGTGGGTCGCCATCAACCCTTGGACCGGCCTGATCGTGACGACCGATTTGTCCGCGGTCGGCGACAAGACGATGATCGATCAGAGCCGCGTCTATGCCCGCCAGTCCGATGCGATGGGAGGAAAGTAACATGGAGAGTTGTCCGCTGTCCGTTGTCGGTTGTCCGTTGTCGGAAGCAGCCGCACCGCGCATGGTTCACCGTCCACCTCCCACCTCCCACCGCGCACTTCCCCGCGGCATGAGTCTCCTGGAAGTCCTGGCGGCCATCGGCGTGCTGTCGATTGGCCTGTTGGGCCTGGCGGCGCTGCTTCCCATCGGACGGTACACGATTGCCGAAGCCACCAAGGCCGACCACGCCGGCAACTGCGGCCGCGCCGCGCTCCGCGATGTCGTCATCCGCCGCATGCTCGATTCGAGCAACTGGAGCAACAACCAGTTGCCCGGCAAGGGGGCTTTTCTCATCGATCCGTTGGGAGTAACCAATGGCCTGACCGGGAAGTTCGCTTCAAGCTTGCCAAGACTCTCGCTCAATAATATTACTAATATAGACCAGGCCAAACAGGTCTTCATGGCCACCGACGATCTGATCGTGCAACTGCCCGAGGAGATGAATCCACCCCAACCGGTCGGACGCCCTACAACCAACCCGACCCATAAGGGTGATTACTCGTGGTTTCTGACGGTGGTTCCGACGCCCAATAACCCCACGCGCTTCACCGTTTCCGTCGTGGTCTGCTGCAAACGAGACTTCCCTCCAATAGCGGCAACCGCATGTGAAGTCAGCGCACCGATATTGGCGTCCGGCTTCTACGATCTGGGATTCGGTGGCGGTAGCGTAGCACGCCCCAACCAATTTACCGGGTTAATAACAGTCAAAGAGAACGATTGGCTCGCTTTGTGCGGCACAAATGCCGCGAAACCAATTCAAACCATTTGCCGCTGGTATCGTGTCGTGGCAGTGGGCGACGACGGCCTCAGCATGACACTGGTGGGGCCAGATTGGGATACAAGCTATACAACAACTGCCGTCGCCGTGGGGCAAAGCGTGCTCGGCGTCTATACGACAACGGTCGATGTGGACACCAACCCCACATGGAAGAATTAAAAACTCGTCGCGTAGCGACGTTACGATGGTAGCCGTGGGTTTTAACCCACGGAACGGGTATTGCACGCGAACCGTGCGTGGCGTAGCCACGCTTGAACATCAATCGTCGCTACGCGACGAATGGAAGGTGCGGGGCTTCATGGCCCGTGGGTTAAAACCCACGGCTACCATCATGGCATCGCTACGCGATGAACCCTTCATCTCGAAACAGGGCAAGGCTGGTTTCTAACAATGGATTTATCATGATTATCAAACCGCGTCGCGGCGTTCTCTTGCTGGTGGTGCTTGCCTTGCTGGCCATGTTCTCCGTAGTGGCCTTGGCCTTCGTGATCTTGACCGGCGTGGAACGCAGGAGCGCAGATCGCATCCGCACGATGGACACGGTGGTCGTTTTACCGGCAAAACAGCTCAACGAGGCTTTCAATACGGTCGTTCGCGGGTCGAACAATCCGCAATCGGCGATCGGTTCCTGCAGCCTGCTCGAGAAGATCTACGGAACGAGTTCAGGTACCATGTCACTCGGCGGTATTACGGCCTCCAATGGTCAATTGCTTTCGGTCAGTTGCGGTACGCTCGATGCGATGCATCAGATGGGATGCACGATTACGATGCTCACGGGTGCGGCGGCTGGCTTGAGCGCGCGGATCGGCGGCCCCATGTTTGCCGGCAACGTCACGCCTGGCGGCGGCGACATTTGTGTCGTCAATGGTTTTCCTTACGGTGGAATGGGCTACGGATACAACACCAGTACAGGTTTGTTTGACGCCAAGTTGGCGATGCTCCCCAGGAGTACCGTGAATTTGAATCCGCCGGGCGGGGCGAATTGCGATTACACAGCGGCCGACTTTCAGGATCCATTGCTGGCGTCCATCGGGCCTGGCGCCAATGGCTCGGCCGTGCTGTACGCTGCTTCTTTGCACCGCCCCGAATTGACTGCGTACTGGACCAATAATGGCGGTCTCACCGCGGATATCTCGCGTCAAATCACCTTCCGGCCCAACGCGGCCGACCACCCGAATTTCCCTCCGCTGGGCAACTCGTTGGATGTCGATAACGACGGCGACGGCGTGCCCGATAGCGTGTGGGTCGATCTGGGCTTTCCCGTCAGTTATACGGCCGATGGCCGGCCCTACAAGCCGCTGTTCGCCATTCTTTGCCTCGACATGGACGGCCGCTTGAACCTCAACGCGCATGGCAACCTGGCGCAGGCCAATCCAAACTACTCTCAGAATGTGACGCTGCCTTACACGGGTTTCCTGCCGGGCGATACGCCACTGCCGTTTCCGCAGGTCAAATTCGCCGGCCAAGCCGCCAGTGCGACGCTTCCTCGCGGCCAAGGCTACGGGCCGGCGGAGGTGAATCTCTCCCCACTGTTCTCTAATCCGACACTGTATCAAGCCCTGCTCCAGGGCAGCGGCAATCAACTCGGCCGCTATGGCGAAGGCTTCGGCACCGGCATCCCGGGAAGCGCCAGCGACAAGCCGGGCTACACGTTCAATGGCGGCTACATGGGGCTGATCTGGAACCACTGGTTCAGTTATGGCGAGAACTATTGGACGGGCGTCACCAATGGCACGTCGGCCGACGCCTGGGGTTCGCCGCCCTGCACGCAGGGTTTCGGCGCGGTCGGCCTCGATGTCGCCGGGCGTCCGCTCTACATTTCCATGGGCGGATCGGTGAAGAACACGCCCTACGACCTCGACCTCAGCCGCAATGCGCCGCACGCTACCGGGGCCATGACGCCGGACAGCCCCTTCTCGGTCAGTGAGTTGGAACGGATCATCCGTCCCTACGATCGCGACGCACCCTCGCTGCCGCAGCGGCTGGCAAACCTGGCGGGCAACGTCCTGGTGCCGCACCGCACGGAAATCACCACCGAAGGTTTCAGCGTGCCCTGTGCCCCAGTGGTACTTCCGTTTTCGTCGGGCCGCAGTTTTCGGCCGACGCATCCCGCCGACCTGATTGCCGCCCGCACCGGCACGGTCGATTCTGCCAAGGCGTCCGCTCTGCTTCCTTGGGAAACGCTGCAAGGATTGAAGATGAATGTCAACCGCCCCTTCGGCGCCGGCGCGCGATCGAAGGGCGGCAGCATGGCGAACGGGGGGACGTATGTGGAACCCGACCAGCCGGGGCTGCAAGGTGAAACGGTCGATCTCTATCTCAACTCCGGCTCCGCCACGACATCGGTCCCCTTCAGTTACGATGCCACCGGGGCGACGACAAACTCGCTGGCCGCTCGACAGCTTTACGCCAAGCATCTCTACGTGTTGATGACGCTCGCGGCCGATACCAAGGCTATCGAGGCACGGCTCGGGTCGGCGGAAGCCCGTGCGCGGCTTATTGCACAATGGGCCGTCAATTGCGTCGCTTTCCGCGATCACAATGCGGTCATGATCCCGTTCAATTACTCGGTTGAGCCTGATATCAACGGATGGCAAAACGACGGCCTAATGATCCACACCGTCTGGGGTTGCAAACGGCCCGATCTGATCATTTTCGAGACGCTTGCCTTCCACGATCGGCGGACGGAGGATACCGACCAAGAAAAAGTCGATCCGGCCAACGCGCAGTACGGCGCCGACGCCGAGAGGAAGGATCCTGCCAAAACCACGGAAGTGGATCCGAAGAAAAAGGATCCGAATTTCGACCAGAAGTATCGGCCGCAAGGCTCGCTCTTTGTCGAGCTCTTCAATCCCTGGTCGCCTTTGGAGCCGCAAAGCCGTGACTTGCTCGGCGGCGCGCCCGCCGGCACGAACGGCGGAGTCGTGTTAACGCAGACCGCCACCGCCAATGGCGTCGTATCGCCCGTCTGGAGATTGATCATCGTCAATCCTACAGCAGTCGCGAAAAATCAACCCGTGAACGGTGAATTGCCCGACCCGGACGATCCCGATCCGGCCAAACGCCCGCAGATCGAGCGCGCCGTCTATTTCGCCAGTAAGACTAATGGGGCACTAACACTCCCTCCCGATGTGTCGACGGTCTATACGCCCTCCGCGGCAAAAACCTTGCTGGTCTCTCCCGGACAATACGCGGTCATCGGGTCGGGCGAAAAGGAAGTTGGGGCGCCAAGCCATGCACGGACCTTTATCGGCTTGGACAACACGAAGAAAGTCGGCAGCCTGCAAGGGCGATACATTACCCTGGACGACACGGAAGTGACGGCGGCGAATCCCGTGGTGGTAATACACAATGCCCCGGCTCCACCGGCTGCTTCGGCCATCAAGCAACCCTTGGTGTTGCCGATCGATACCCCCTGGCGGCTCAGCGTTTCGGAGCCGGTTGACGGCTATACGAAGTACGAGAAGACTCCCGATGGTGCATCTGTGCCCTACGATCCGGCCACGGAAACTTATGGCCCGACGATTTTTGACATTCCCTTCGATTTCCAACGTGAAAAAGATGGTACTGGCGACAAAAAACTGAACAACGACGGAACCTATCCCTGCTTCCGGATCATCTATCTGCAGCGACTGGCCGATCCCACGCGGCCCTACGCGGCAGCCACTGATGGCAACATTGATGCTTCAAATCCCTATCGCACGATCGACGCCATGCCGGTCGACTTGACCACGTTCAACGGCGTGGCCCCGGGAGACCCCAACAATACACCGATTGCCGTCCACTTTGAAGCACGGCAGCGCGGAGACAACAATGCTGCTGCCGGAGAGTTCAACCTCTGGAAGCAGGAACCTTATGCCAAGACCAATTGGAATGCTAGCCCGGACATTACCAACGGGGTCTATCTCAAGGGCCTGAGGACATCCCTGGGGTATTTGAACCAGGCGTTTGGCAATCCGCTGGATCAGACGACCGGCTACCAGGGCAGTCCTTCTTCTCCATTCCCCTGGTTCAACTGGGCCTATCGGCCGTTTGTCAACGAATATGAATTGCTGCAGGTGCCCGCCGTATCCTCTTCAAAACTCCTGGCCAACAGCGGCACTCCCCGCACCTACTACGGCTATGTCGACGGGACCGTGCGGGCAGGCATCGATGTCCATGCGGCGTCGGCCTTTCCACATTTACTCAACATGTTCGATTCCGGTCCCGCCAGCGCGGCAGGACAAACACCGCAGTTCCACCGGATCCTGGCTTATGTGGGAATACCTTCGCCCTACGTGAACATGCAGATTCAAGCTCCGGGCAATAATGCCCACCCGCCTTTTAATGGAATTCCAACCTACCGCGAGCCGGGCCGGATCAATCTCAATACGATCACTAGCCCGACGGTCTTCCAGGGATTGGCAAACTTTCACCCCGCATTGCAGGGCTTATGGGATAAGTTCGTGCAAAGCCGGAATGCACAGCCGTTCCGCACTCCTGGCGGGGCAGCGCTTTCGCCGACCGCGCCCAACCGCGAGATCGATGTGACTTTGCTGCGCAGCGACCCGACTGACGCGTCGCGGCCGCTCTTCCAGTTCGATGATAAGAATGGGGCACTTGGTCCAGCCACCGATTACAACCGGAGTTCCTATTTCCGCTATCAGGCGATCCAAAAACTGGGCAGCGTCACGACGTGCCATTCCAACGTCTTCGCCGTCTGGATCACGGTCGGTTACTTCGAGGTAACACCTGCCGCGAATCCAACCCTGAAAGACGCTGCCGGAAACCTGGTCTACCCTGACGGCTTTCAATTGGGCCAGGAACTCGGCGGCGACAGCGGCGATATCACCCGCCATCGCGCCTTCTATATGATCGACCGTTCCATCCCTGTCGGCTTCATCCGTGGGCAGGATGTCAATCACGACAAGGCTGTCTTGGTTAGACGGTATATTGAGTAACATGACACACCGGATCAGCTTCGTCTCCGATCTGCACCTCTTCGCCAGGCGGTCTGACGCCCCGCGCTATGTCGACGCGATACGCACGGCGGCGCGGCGGTCGGCGGTGCTGGTGTTGGGGGGCGATATATTCGACTTTAGCTGGTCGACCCTGCCCACTCTGGAAGACACCGTGGAGGCCGCCTTTCATTGGCTGCAACATTTGGCGGCCGAGCATCCCGATTGCCAGATTCATTACCTGCTGGGCAATCACGACTATTGCCAACTCTTCCTGGACTACCTGGAACAGCATGCGCACCTCATTCCGAACTTCGCCTGGCATCACTTCTATCTACGGCTGGGACCGAATATCTTCCTGCATGGCGATGCGGTCGAGAAGAAAGAGACGACCCACGAAAATCTGCTGAAATATCGTTCGCGGTGGCTGAATCTGCCCATGGCCGGCAAGTTTAGCCGCGGGGCTTATGCCGTCGTCCATCGCGCCCGCTTGCACAAGCCGCTGGCCTTTCTGCTCCATCGCAAGCGTCGCGTGGCGCGGCGAGTCCTGAGCTACCTGGAGCATCTGGGCGAAGGTCCGGAATCGGGCGTGCGACACGTTTACTTCGGCCACATTCACCGTCGCATGTTCAATTATCGCTATCGCGGCGTGACGTTTCACAACTGCGGCGCCCCGATCGCCGGCCTGCGTTTCCGCATCCTCGAAGGCAGCTACGACGGCAGCCTGCCGACCCACGACAGCCATCACTAACGCACCAACTCCGCCCATAACGTGGGCAGCGTCTGCCGGTGGTCGCCGCGGAAGTAATAGCTCTGTCCGCCGCCGGCAACTGTGCGAGCCAGGATGGTTTTCCACGGGCGGTAGTAATACCGGCTTTCCTGTTTCGAGGGCGTACCCTCGCGCCAGTTCTCCGGCAGGTCCATCAGATCGAAGACGGCCGTCGTGAAGTCGCCCGGCACTTCGCCCTTCTGCCGCGCCACGTTGCGGGCCATCGAGAGGGCCTTCAGAAAGACCTCCGGCCCGGTCACGGCGGTGCCGAAGTTGATGAAGACGCCGCCGGGAAGGTCTTGGACCGATCGCGCGAAGATCAGAAAGTCGGTGTCGCTCGCCGCGCCCCAAGCGGCGCCGTCGCAGTTGGGGTGCGCGTGGATGATGTCGCAGCCGATGCCCACGTGAATCGTCATCGGCACACCCATCCGCCAAGCTGCGGCGGCCAGACTGACCATCGCGTGCGGGGCTGGCTGGCTTGCCAGGATACGGCCGGCCGCTTCGCCCAGCCCTTCGCCCGCGGCAGCCGCTTGCCGGGCAATCTCGTTCAACTGGCTCGTTTCCTGCCACAGTCCAAACTGACCGACTTGAATCCAGCGCGCGACGTTCTCGCTCGTGCCGCCAAAGCTGGCTAATTCAAAATCGTGGACTAGGCCCGCGCCATTGGTGGCCAGGTGCGTGATCCACTTTTGCTCGATCAGATCGATGAGAAACCGCGAAAGACCAAGCTTGATCGCATGCGCTCCCATCATCAGGATCACCGGCCGCTGCTCGTCTCGGGCGGCGACGATTCGCTCGACCAGACCGTGCAACTCCGGATGTATGAAGCGTCTCTCCGGTGGACAGAGCGGCAGACAATCGGCGACCTCCAGGTCGTGGCCTCGTTGCGCTAGCGGCCAGAGTTCCACGCCACGGCGATCGAACAGTTCATAGCGGCTCATGGGGCCGATTATAGCTCCACGATACGATCCGTCACAAGAGCGGAATGACCGAGAAAGTAATTAGCGCATTCGGCTCCTCAAGATGGGATCTCGGTATCCCGAAGGGATGCCAGCGATTAGCCGGTGGTTGCGGAGCGTTAGCGACGCCACCACCGGTTCCGAGGCGTAAATTGGTTCGACCCCTTCGGTGGCCTGATGAATTGCCGAGAAGTTCGGTTATCCGAGGGCAATGGTGTGTTGGCCGTTTGTTGCGCAGGTTCGTCGCTGTATTCGTCGCGTAGCGACGTTATGATGGTAGCCGTGGGTTTCAACCCACGGGTTGGGGTACCCAGCAAATTCCGCTCGTCGCGTAGCGACGATTGAGTTCGCATTGGTAAGTTGGTTCGGCCAATTTCAGCCGTCGCTACGCGACGAAAAATGAATTTGGGGGACGCTTTCCGTGGGTTGAAACCCACGGCTACCGTCGCATCGTCGCTACGCGACGGCCAAGTGCCGCAACGGCAACATGGGCGCAACAAAAGTATCGGCAATGGGTTAGGCGTTTCATCAGGCTGGGCTAGGGGACAGAACGCCGTTGGCGTAGGCACGAGTTTTTAGGGCTTCGAGGCGCCAGACGCATTTGTGAGGTATGACTCGCTGCGCTCGTCCTACAATTGCATTCTCGGAAGGTCAGGATTATTCATGCTGCAACGCTGCTTGCCGTGCAGCGTTGGCATATCGAGTTGGGTTCTCCTGGAACGTATTTAACGTCGCGGAGCTGGAGAACAAGTAAAGTTGCCCGTGCAACAAGGCGGAGTGACTCACGCTGCCGGGCACGGTGCGGTTCTCTTCCACGGTCAAAACGATATCATTGCCACCCTGTACCGGGGCATATTTTTCCGGAGCCGCCTCGAATCGCTTCCGGGCTGCGTCGCTAGAGAAATGAAAGACTTGCCCCTGATAGGACCGTTGATAGTTCGGGTTGCCGGCGACCCAGCGATCATTCTCGCGCAATTGGACGGGGCAATAACCTTCCAGCGCGGAGCGGAGGGGATTACCCTTCTCCGACGTGCGCTGTTCAAAACTGGTGCGCCGCAGGAGGTTGTCGCTCATCGCTTCAGGCTCAAGCGAGGCATCCCAGTTGGCCTGCATCGGCAATTCACTCGGGATGGCGGTCGCTCTTGCCGCGACCGCATTTTTTCCATGCGGTAAAAGCGAACTGCCCTTCGGCTTATCTGGCAACAGTTCTGTCGGCTTGAGGGCAGGTAACGGTGTCAGGTCCGGAGGCAGAAGCGAGGATTTCGGCGCGGGAACCTCTTGGTTCGGTGTCTTCAATGGTTCTGCCGCGGGACGGCCCGGCGTCGGCGTGAGGATTTCCGGCGCACTTCCTCCCGGCAAGGACAAATCCTTGGGCGGAATTAGAGGTTCGACGCCATTGCCATCGGTTTTTGGCTTGCTCCCTGGCTGGCGGGGAGCAAGGTCAACTTCGGGGATGCCTGGCATTCCCTGGGGAACCGGAACCTGGAGATTCTGACCCGCGGGACGGCTGCTCGGACCGGTGGTCGTACTGCCATCGATCGTCGTCGTGCCGGGTGTTGAGCCGGGCAATGGCAATATCGATCCTCCGCTGCTTCCACCGGAAAGGGGTGGCTTGGCAGGCAGGCTTTCCGCATGGGGAAGTTGCTGCTCCAGAATCGGCGGCGGGGTTGGAAGGTCCGTGCCTCCAATCGTTCTGGAGTCGCGCTCCTCCGGACGCGGCTGCATCGGCCATTGCCGCCAGTTCGTGTCATTGAACCCAAAGGTTGCCGTATTGACTTTGCACTGGCCATTGGGCTTGCAGGTCGGCCGAATCGAATACGATTGAGCAAATCCCGGTGTCTCTGGCATCAGACAGAGCAGGGACGCGCCAACGACACTCAAAGCTAGGAAGCAGCGTAATGATTTATTCATGATGGTGTCGGGTGGTAAGCGGAAGCTAACCGCTTCCCTTGAACAGATTGGGGTTGTCTGAGAACTACTCCCCTCTCCCGTACACGGGAGAGGGGCTGGGGGTGAGGGCTTTTCAGCACAGTAGCGGCTCGCTCACCCCGGATTTCGGCTTTCTCAATTTCCATTTCGGTTGCGGTTGTAGTTGCGGCCCATCGTCTGGTAGCCGCGGATCGTGGAGTTGCTCAGTCCTAGGATGCCTCCGATGCGTTCGATCGGGGCAGTGACCTTGCCCACTATGTTGCTGAAGGTTACCA
>Ga0118677_10003103_pt1 | contig 32128 bp, 27 predicted proteins | sample AliMusrvi5mmetaG_FD_86154 | JGI IMG/M metagenome (GOLD analysis project Ga0118677, IMG submission 86154) | reverse complement strand
GTCGCCAATGGCAACTTTCCCAACACCAACCGGTGTTCCTGTAAAAAGAATATCTCCAATCTTAATTGTAAAGAAACGACTTACATACGCTATAAGTTCGTTAATGGGGAAAATCATATCGACTGAATTTCCTTGCTGAACGGTCTTGCCGTTTAAATCTAAACGGAATTGAATATTTTGAATATCACTCAATTCAGTTTTTGGTAAAAAGGTACCTATAACTGCCGAATTATCAAAGCCTTTGCAAATCTCCCACGGTTTTCCTTCTGCTTTTAATTTACGTTGTAAATCACGTGCAGTAAAATCAACTCCTAAACCTATTTCGGCAAAATATCTGTTTGCAAATTTGGAATCGATATTTTTGCCTAAACGGTTAAATTTGATAATCAACTCGGTTTCGTAATGTAATTCTTGAGTGAAATCGGGAATGTAAAAGGGTTTGTTATTTTTAAGCAGGGCTGAATCCGGTTTCATGAAAACGACCGGTTCGGTAGGATTATTACTGTTTAATTCTTTGTTGTGTTCTACGTAATTTTGGCCAATGGCAAATATTTTCATTTTGTTTTTTGCAGTTTTTGATATGAAATTCTTTTCTTTTCGTCTTCCTTAATTGCATTCAACCTATTGAACATCACTGCTAAATGTGCATAAATAGATGTGTTTTGTACGATTATATTTTCCGGAACACGTATCCGAAACGGAGTAAAATTCCAGATTGCCTGAATGCCACCGGCAATCATTATTTCCGAAACCATTTGAGCCTTATCAACAGGAACAGTTAGTACACCTATATTTATACCAGTTTGATGTTGAAGCTCAACAAATCGGTCGATATGATGAATTGGAATACGATTTATACTCGTTCCGGCTAATTCATATTTTACATCGAAACCGGCTACAATTTCCAATCCGAACTGTTGCAACCCATTATCGTGCATCAAAGCTCCACCTAAGCTCCCAACACCGAATAAGAAAGCTTTATGAGAATTTGTAAATCCTAAAAATGCTTCGAGAATGCCAACAAGTTCTTTGACATCATATCCAACACGGGTTCTTCCACTGATATTTACATACGACAAATCTTTGGCAACCATCGATGCATCGACGGCAATATTTTTTGCAATTTGTGTTGATGATAAATATAATTCACCTTCTTTTAAAACTAGTTGAGCATAAGCCAGATACCATGGTAAGCGGCGTAATGTAGGTTCGGGAACTTTGAATTCAATAGATCCGTGAAGATTAGGCATTTTCAGTGTGATTTTAAATAATTATCATACAAAAATAATCATTTTTTTTAAACAGTAGTGTAGGTGGTTCAATAAAAAATAATGAATACATTTTTTAGCTTGATTACTAATTTTTTATTCAGCTAAATTGATTAACTTTGCGAGCTAAATTTAGTTTTGAATAAGCGGGTAAAAAATAACGTGAATTACTTATTTTCAATATATTATGGAATATAATTTCAGAGAAATAGAACAAAAATGGCAAGCTTACTGGAAAAGCAATAATACCTACAAAACCGAAATAAACCCAAACAAACCCAAATATTATGTGTTGGATATGTTCCCTTATCCCTCGGGAGCTGGTTTGCATGTTGGACATCCACTCGGATATATTGCTTCGGATATTTTTAGTAGATACAAGCGCATGCAAGGGTTCAATGTACTTCACCCAATGGGATATGATGCTTATGGTTTGCCTGCCGAACAATATGCTATACAAACTGGTCAACACCCCGCTGTTACAACTAAGATAAACATTGCCCGGTATCGGGAACAATTGGAAAAAATTGGCTTTTGCTATGATTGGGATCGTGAAATCCGTACTTGTGAACCGAATTATTATCATTGGACTCAATGGGCATTTGTTCAAATGTTCAACCATTATTTTAATACTCAACTTCAAAAAGCACAAACTATTGAATCGTTGATAAAAGCGTTTGAAACTTCAGGTACTGAAAATATTCATGCTTCATACACTGAAGAGTTAAGCTTTACTGCCGAAGAGTGGAAGTCAAAATCCGAAAAAAACCAACAGGAAATATTGCTAAATTATCGCATTGCTTATCTGGCAGATTTGAAGGTAAACTGGTGTCCTATATTGGGAACTGTTTTGGCAAATGATGAAGTGAGTGAAGGTCTTTCCGTTCGTGGCGGTTATCCTGTTGAACAACGCGTTATGCGCCAGTGGAGTTTACGAGTTTCGGCTTATGCGCAACGTTTGCTTGACGGTTTGAACACAATAGATTGGACAGATTCATTGACAGAAACACAAAAAAACTGGATTGGTCGCTCAGAAGGTGCTGAGTTGCGATTTGATATAAAAGGACAGGATTTCAATTTCGAAGTATTTACTACCCGTGCCGATACTATATACGGCGTTACATTTATGGTGTTGGCACCTGAAAGTGAATTGGTAAAACACGTTACAACTCTTGAACAAGCTATTGAAGTTCAAAATTATTTGGATGCTACTAAAAAACGTACTGAACGTGAACGTTTAGCTGATAGGCGTATAACAGGAGTTTTCACGGGTTCATTTGCAATTAATCCGGTAAGTGGCACTGAAATTCCAATCTATATTTCCGATTATGTTTTAGCCGGTTATGGTACCGGTGCTATTATGGCAGTTCCGGCTCACGATACCCGTGATTACGCGTTTGCAAAACATTTCAATTTACCTATTATCCCATTGATTGAAGGATGTGATGTGAGCCAGGAAAGTTTGGATGCGAAAGAGGGAATTATGATAAATTCAGGGTTCTTGAACGGGCTGACAGTAAAAGAAGCCATTGCGAAAGCAAAAGAATATATCGCTGAAAAAGAACTAGGTCGTGTGAAAGTGAATTTCCGTTTGCGTGATGCTATTTTCAGTCGCCAGCGTTATTGGGGCGAACCGTTCCCAGTTTATTACAAAGACGGAATGCCTTATATGCTCGACGAAAGCAAACTCCCGTTGGAATTACCTGAAATTGATAAATTTCTTCCAACAGAAAATGGCGAACCACCATTGGGGCGTGCCAAAAATTGGGAGACTGAAGATCATTTCCCACTGGAACTATGTACAATGCCTGGTTTTGCAGGGTCGTCAGCGTATTATTTGCGCTATATGGACCCCAAAAACGATAAAGCATTAGTAAGCCCGGAAGCTAACCAATACTGGCGTAATGTAGATTTGTATATTGGTGGAACCGAACATGCTACCGGACATCTGATCTATAGCCGCTTCTGGAATAAATTCTTGTTCGATTTAGGTTTGGTTTGTGAAGATGAACCGTTCAAAAAGCTTGTTAATCAGGGAATGATTCAGGGACGAAGTAATTTTGTATATCGTATTAAAGATACAAACACTTTCGTTTCATTAAACCTGAAAGATCAATATGAAACGACTCAACTTCATGTAGATGTAAATATCGTTTCTAATGATATTTTGGATACAGAGAAATTCAAAAACTGGAATCCTGATTATAAAAATGCTGAATTCATCCTTGAAGAAGGTAAATATCATTGTGGATGGGTGGTAGAAAAAATGTCTAAGTCAATGTACAATGTAGTGAATCCGGATGATATTGTTGAAAGATACGGTGCCGACACATTGCGTTTATATGAAATGTTCCTTGGTCCATTGGAGCAGTCAAAACCATGGGATACCAATGGAATTGACGGAGTTCACCGCTTCCTGAAACGTTTATGGAGTCTATTCTACAAAGATGGAAACTTGCTTGTAAATAATGAAATTCCAACTGCAGATGAATTAAAGATTCTGCACAAAACAATCAAGAAGATTACGTTCGATATTGAAAATTTCTCATTCAATACCTCCGTTTCGGCCTTTATGATTTGTGTAAATGAATTGTTTACACTGAAATGTAGCAAAAAAACAATTCTCGAGCCGTTAGCCATTTTGCTTGCTCCATTTGCTCCGCATGTGGCAGAAGAATTATTCCAACTGCTTGGTAATAAAGGAACAGTGTGTGATGCGATATTTCCAATTTGCAATGAAGAATACCTGAAAGAATCTCTTGTGAAATACCCGATTTCATTTAATGGTAAAGTACGTTTTATGCTTGAATTACCTGCTGATATGAGTAAAGAAGATGTCGAAAGAACAGCCATGGCAAACGAACAAACTATTAAACATTTAGACGGAAATTCGCCTAAAAAGGTGATTGTAGTTCCAGGTAAAATCGTGAATATAGTAATATGATATTTTACTCCTCAATGTGGAGCTAATTTGCAATAGTCTTATTGGCCCCTATGATCTGGCTCAGGTTAGTAGAAAATCACAACTTGAAAATAATCAGCTAAATTCTAAGTTTGTATGAATATATTGTTTTTAAGTTCTTGGTATCCAACAAATTCAAACCCGAATTTTGGAATATTTGTAAAGGAGCATGCTCATGCAATACAAACAACTGAAAATAATATCGTTGTTCTTGCCATTGTTATTCACCGGAGTAAAAAAATATGTTCAGTAGCTACTTCTGAATCAGTTAGTAATAGTGGTGTTCGAACAGTTTTAATTGAAATAAACACCTGTTTTCGAGACCTATTTTACCATGCAGTTCCACTACAATATTATTTTGTCAAGAAAGTTTTTAGGAAACAAATATGTTCATCTTTTATACCTGACATTATACACTCAAATGTCATTTTTCCAGCCGGAATAATTGGACATTGGCTCGCAAAGTATCAAAAGAAACCTCATATAATTACCGAACATTGGACTCGAGTTAGAAATTTTGCACAAATCCCTATTTTATCATATTGGGGTAAAAAGGCTTATCAACATGCTGCACGTATTCTTCCGGTGTCTAGGTTTCTACAACTCGAAATAATGAATTCGTTTTCGATTGAAAATGAAAATAAGTTTAAAATTATTGGTAATGTCGTTGATTCAGATACATTTTCGTATAAAGAAAAAGAAAGTAACCCTAAGGAACTTAAACTTTGCGCCATTGCTACTTGGGCGCATCTTAAACACCCGGCCAAACAACCAGAGTTACTTATAAATGCTTTATCTTTATTGCAAACTGAAATAAATCAATCTATTTCATTAACAATGGTTGGTGGCGGCGATAAAGTGGATGAATTAAAAGAATTATGTCGAATGAAAGCTGTGAAGGCTGAATTTACGGGATATCTTGATAAATCAGAGATAGTCAAAAAACTTCAAGATTCTGATTTTTTTGTTCATGCTACTACAATTGAAACTTTTGGCGTAGTTGTAGCAGAAGCTTTATTGACAGGGACTCCGGTTATTTGTTCTAATGTTAGTGCACTTACTGAACTCATCTCTGAATCTAATGGAGAATTGTGCGAAAATAGTGTTGAAGATTGGGTAAGAGGATTAAAGAAAGCAATAAATACGAACTACGATAAAAAGCAAATCGCATTAGATATTAAGCAGAAATATGAAAAAGTAACAATAGGAAAGTTAATAAATTCTGTGTATCAAGATGTTTTTTTTGAATAAAGAGTGAGAAGTTCGACCCTTGAATGAATATTATTTAAATATGAAAAGAAGATTTCTGTTTTTGAAAAAATGAATAAAACAATGAATATTCTATATTACTTCAAAGATTACAAAGGTTATATGTCGCAATGGCAATACACTCATATTTTTGATGAGTTGGAACGTAATGGTCATCAAATTACTGTATATAATCCGTTGTCATATCGAAACCCTGACGATGCAAATGAAAATTTGATTCCATATATTCTTAAGTCAAAGATTAAGTTTGACTTATTCCTGAATTGCGAGAGCGATGGCTTTTTATATCCATCCTCTGTAAAGGCTCTACATAAATTAGGACTTGCAACAGTTCTAATTTGTTTTGACAATCTACATGCTCCTTACATACATAAAAAAATCGCTCCGCTTTTCGACTTAGTCTGGATTACATCTATTGAAACCAAATGGTTGTTTGAAAAATGGGGTTGTAAAAACATTTTATTCCAAACTTACGCTGCAAATCCGTTCAACTTTAGTCCGCATTGGCAAGCACCTATACAATCGGTTTGTTTTATAGGATCTCCTTATGGAAGCAGAATTGATATTCTGAATACGTTAACACAAGCTGAAATTAATTGTGATGTGTATACCGATTCGTTTGCTGATAATAGGAAAGCCACAAGCAAGAGTAAAATACCAAATGTCAAGGTCTCTCCAATAGAAGAAGTTCGAAGGGCTTTAAGTTTTGATATTGGTCGAAAAGTATTGTTTTCAGCATTATTAAACAGATCGTTTCTTAAAAACAAATCGATATTAGATCAGAATGGTTTTTTATCTATTCATGAGTCGGTGTCTTTCGATGAAATGCAAAAAATTTATTCGAACAATGCATTATCATTAAATATTACATTCCTACGGCATACTTATTTGCTGAAAAAGCCAGTTCAGAAAATGCATCTCAGAACTTTTGAAATACCAATGTGTGGTGGGTTAGAAATTGCACCTTTTTCAGAAGAATTGGCGGAATATTTTGAGGATGATAAAGAAATTGTACTTTATAAGTCAGAAGAAGAATTTGTTTCAAAAGCGAAATTTTTCTTAAATCCGACAAACAACGCGTTGTGCTTACAAATGAAAAAAAATGCCAGAAAACGAGCTGAAGGTGAACATACTTGGACATGTCGGTTTGACAAGGTGTTTAAGCAAATATAATCTTTGGCACGTTTCTTATCAAAAACGGGTTTATTTATAACTTACTCTACCAAGCTTTTTAGTAAGTGTTTCGATATCAGCATGAAATAAGCTAAAAATTATTCCTACGACTGAACGCAATTTCCAGATTGGTTCTTTTAATCCAAAATTGAATATAGATTTGAAATAATCTTTTCGAGCTCCTTTAAAATCTTTTCGAATTAATTTATATCTTCCTGAACGGGAGTAACAAATTACAAGTTTCTTTTTATAGAATTTGTGTAAATCAATTTCCGAAAAATTAATTGAAGAAAAATACTCATTATTTTGATGGTAAAAATTTAAAGCGAGCTGATAAAAGCCTTCTGTTATTTCTACGGTGTATGTTTTTGTAACTTGAGTGGGATAAAACCTCCATTTTCCAAGCGGCTGATCTATAAAAGTAAATTTGCCAATCAATGAAAGTTGTTGCCATGTAGGCATATCAACTAAAGGAAGATTGAAATTTTGAATAAATCCACCTATTTTTTCCAAAGAGCTTTTTCGGGCTAAGACAGTAAGAGCCGGAATAAAATTAATAAAAAGGAAATCTTTTGAAGCTGATTTTATCGGTGTATTGCTAAGTATATTGTATCCCCTGTTTATAAGCAAATTCATATCATAATCTTTTGACAGATCTATAGTAGAGCTGAATGCTCGTCCCCATGAAAGAACAGCTGTATCATCTGCCTCCAAAGTGGGTACTTGTAAAGCCAGTTTCTCGGGTAACCATACGTCATCACCTTCTAATATTGCAATGTATTTTCCATTGGATTTGCCTAAAGCAAAATTATACGTTTCTCCAAGCCTGAAAATACCAATATTTTTTTGTGTAAAAACATGAATTCGGTTGTCTTTCTCTGCAAATGATTTCGCTATGGATAATGTTTCATCAGTACTACCATCATCCATAACAATCATTTCCCAATTGGTATAGGTTTGCTTTTGTGCCGATTTTATACAATCGGATATGTAATTCTGATGATTGTAAGTAGGAGTTATTATTGAAACTAAAGGTTGCATAGGTAATTCTATCTTTTTTTAAAAAATGCAATTTAAAGCGAACTAATAAATTGTGATTTTCTGGTGGTTACTTATTATTTTAAAAAGAAAATTTAGTGTTATGAATTTTGAGAAATTGTTTGTAAAGATAGAAAAATCCCAAGATTAGAATGAGTTCTTGAGTTGCCCGGTTTTACCTAAAGAACCATGCCAACAAGCTAAAAAAATCGCATGAAATTTTCTAATTCGGTCCTTCTCCAGCAATAACTTAAGTATTCTAAAAATTATTTTATACCAGATAAAATGAATTTTTTCGAAAATATTGTATGCTGTCGGGTAGAGTTTCCAGGTGATAATATTGTTTCTTATAATATAATATGTACTCGTAGCGCTATAATTATTCAGGGTCACTCCCCATTTTTTATAAGCATGTCCTTCATGGTGTTGTAGAACTATATTGCCAACAGTCACAATTCTAAGACCTTGATTCCTTATGCGCAAACAGAACTCAATGTCCAGCATATAAATAAAAAAATCTTCTCTAAATCCCCCCAATTTAAAAATATCTAGAGGATATAATGAACCTGAAGAAATGACGGTTTTTTGTTCAGTAAATATTTTGTTATTCGTTTGAAAACCAGTCCGTTGTGGTGCATATATACCAATATCTTTTAATTGATTTTCAAATACTAATTGTAAGAAAGTGGTAAACTGATTTGTTTCAAAAAAACTATCTTGATCCATTGTCAATAACCAATTACACCCTAACTCTCCAGCTTTATGTATGCAGGTATTAAAAGGAATAGCCAAACCTTCATTTTTGCCATTGGATATCACATGTACTTTTTCATTAGAAAATTGATTTTTAATAGCTAGTGATTGACTTTCCGAAGCAGGAGTATTATCCCAAATAAAAAGAACATCCAAAAAGTCAATATAACTATTGATGTTTTGAAATAATTCATCCAATATTGGATAATAAACTGTAACTACACCTGCTATTTTTTGCATCTACTTTTTTACGATAAAATGATCATAAGTGCCTAATTTTCCGATTCTAGCATGCCACAATGCCGTCAGCATAGCATGTATCTTGCGCAAGGTGTCCGGTTCAAAAATCATTTTCAACGTGCGATAAACAATTTTGTATTTCACAAAATTACGCTGGTTAATATACTCGAATTCACTTGGATAATGTTTCCACATCCACAAAGAATTTCGAATATAATAGTAAGTTCTTTGTGCTGAGTAAGGTACTAAAGTAACACCAGTCCAGTGCTTGTGACGATAACCCAGACTATGTTCTAGAGAAACCTGATGTGCATACAAAGTTTTATAGCCGTTTTTTTTGGCACGCATGCAATATTCTGTATCAATTGCGTCAATCAACAAATCCTCCTTGAAACCACCCAGCTTAAGAAAGGTATCTATACGAATGATTGAACCGGACATAATCACAGCATTTCTCTCTTCCAAAAAATCTTTCAATACTTTATTCTCCATGCTATTCGAGCCAACTACAGCAACATCCCCAGAATTAAAACATTTCTCAGCCAGAACCATTAACAGTGAAAAACCATTTTCATCAAAACAACTATCCTGATCCATTGTTAGGACAAAATCATAGCCAAGTGTTTTTGCTTCAGCAATACAACGATTGAAAGGTGCCGCGAGGTATTCATTTTTGCCAATGGTATGAATTTCTACTTTTGTACTGTCAAGTAGTTCTTTTAACAAAGCTGACTGACTTTTTTCGGCTGGAGTATTTTCCCAAATAATAAGTTTATCCAAACCATATAAATAGGTTTGGATATTCTTTACAAGTTCATCGATATTAGGATAAAATGTAGAAACGATACCAATAATTTTCATTCTAATACATTTTCTTTTTTAAAGGTATCCTTTAAAGTTTTTTTATAATCAGCTATTGTCAATTTAAGTTCTCTGGATACTAATAAAGGCCATTTCCAATTCTGATAACTAATTTGCGCAATACCAGGAGCTAAAATCATGCCCCAAATACCCAAATCAGTAAAATAAAAGCTTGCAAATAATAGTATCAATACAGCTAATCCCGAAAAAATAGAGGCTTTCATAAATGGCACTTCATTTTTAGTCAATAAATATCCCGATGATATGGACTGGTTTGATTCTAAAAAAGCTACAATCAAAAACACAAAAATCATTGCTCCGGGGATTAAATGCGTTTTACTATGAATCAAATCTAACAAAGGTGGACCTACGAAGATTATTCCTAAACCACAAATGATAAAAACAAAAATAAGCGCAAGCTTTCCTTTAATATAGAGGCGTTTAACTCCGTCCATTTGATCATTCACCCGGTATAAAGTTACCTTAGGATAATATGTACTGAACCAAATACCACCAATTGAAGCAATTAGATCAATCATTTGTTTAGTCGTTCCATATGAAGCAATTTGTGGTAATGACAAGTACAATGGAGAAATAAGTAAAATTCCTCTGGTAATTAGAAATCCACCCAATGTAGTCACACCAATTTTAACTGCATTTGGTGTCATAATTTTCATGACCTCATTTACAGGAATGGGTTTGCTTACTTTGATGTCATGCTTAATTTTTTTGTCGTAAAATGCATAATAGCACAAAGTCCTGTTTAGGAAATCACTCACAAAAAATCCTACTACTAAGGAAAATAAACCAAAACCTAACAAGAGTAAAATTATCGTTGAAATAATCCGAAAACCTTGTGAAACTATTATAATTTGGAGGTTTCGCTTTACTAGTCCTCTTCCCGTTAATAATGATCCATAGTAATAAGTATATAATTGATATGCAACTAAACCACCATAAGTGAACCAAGAAATCCATACTGTTTTTATATCACCTGTATAGTGTTCTTTTTCTAGAATATAAGACATATAAAAATGGCTTATTGCTAGAAAGATTGCCAGAAAGATAATAGCTAAAATAGCATAATAACGGCGCATGGCACTTATTACACTTTTAAGTAACCCAAAGTCAATCGTTGTGTCGTTTTTATCAACGGAAGAATAACCTTTTGATTGTAAAGTTTTTACGCCACTAAAGACGTATGTGATATTTCTTGAAAAAGCATTTGAAAATCCAAAATCTAGTAATGCTGCAATAGAACCAATGGATAAAAAAATATTCCAGAGCCCGACATCAGGAGATGGTAATAGTCTCAAAACCAAAGGCAACACAATGAGACCTGATGCCACACGCATAAATGTTGCAGCAAAATTCCAAATCACATCTTTTCTCCCTATTTGCATGTTTTGTGACATCTTCTTTTTTATAATTTATAAATTCATTCTCCTACCTTTTCTACAGCACGCCTATTTTCCAACAAATCTATTGAAAAATTTGAATTTATACGATTTGTATTTTTTTCAATATTTCAATTATGCGCTCAGCTGTTTTTCCATCCCAGTATTTTGGATTTGTTCCTATCTTCCCTTCACCTCTGACGATAGCTTCTGTTTCAGATAATATCTCTTGCAATTTTATTAGCTTATTAGAACCTTCCCAAACAGTTACAGGACGCTCTGTATTAGGGCGTACTGTCAGACAAGGAATATTTAAATGTGTTGTTTCTTCCTGAATCCCTCCTGAATCGGTAAGGGCAAATTTTGCTTTGCTTACCAAGTGGATAAATTCCAGATAACCAAGCGGATTGATCAAATAAATATTGGGGCGATTAATTTTTTCCAACAAGCCGAATTGCGCAATGTTTTTGTAAGTTCTTGGATGGATAGGGAAAACTAAAGGAATTTTTTCAGAAATGGTGCTCCAAATTTCTACTAATGTTTCAAGCGTTTGTTTGTCATCTACATTCGATGGTCGATGAAAAGTCATAACACCATAACCGGTTTCTTGCAATTGGTCAATATCAATCTGGTCAGGTTTGTTCAGTAGCGAAAAAACTTGCGCTGAACTAGATGCTTTTTTCAGATTTGCTTCAAGAGTATCAATCATTAAATTTCCAACCATGAAAATTTTATTTTTATCAACACCCTCTTTTATAAGATTCTCATCCGCATCTGCACTAGTCGTGAAGAAGTAATCGCTTATAGAATCAGTAACCAACCTGTTTATTTCTTCGGGCATTGTTCTATCATAACTTCTTAAGCCAGCTTCGTAATGAATAGTTTTAATATTAAGTTTCGCAGCCACAAGCGTACATGCAGCCGTACTATTTACATCGCCAACAACCAAAACAAAATCAGGATTCTCTTCAATACAAACCTTTTCAAAACCAATCATTATTTTGGCGGTTTGCTCTGCATGAGAAGCAGAACCAACTTCAAGATTAATATCAGGAATAGGAATTCCAAGTTCTTCAAAAAAGCGCCCGGACATTTGTGTGTCATAATGCTGCCCTGTGTGCACCAAAATAGGTTTAATTTCTGTATCTCCTTTAAGTAAATGCATTAAAGGGGCTATTTTCATAAAATTAGGACGGGCACCTACAACCAATATGATTTTTTTCATAGACTATTTTTTAGAATAATTTTCGTTTTCGTATTTCTAATTTGTATTGGAAATCTCATTCAGTAATTGAGCCATCACACCGCATTGAGCCTTTCTGGAATATTGTTGAAAATTAGATGCTTCGGAATCAAGTTTCCCCTGTTTGTATTTTTCAAAAAGATGAATTATAGCTGACTTCATACCTGTAACATCATCAAAATCTACAATCGTTCCTGCATTGGTTTCGGTTAGTAAATCAGCTATGTCACCCTTAGTAGGACCAATTGCTAATATAGGACGATTCGAAGCCATGTATTCGTATAGTTTTCCTGTTAGAATTCCATTTGCATTTGGAGTGTTATTGATTAAAAGCAACAAAAGCTGAGATGTTTGTTGGAAATTAATAGCCTCACTATGTGATAAATATCCAACTTTTTCAACATGATTTCCCAATTGGTATTGCTCAATGTCTGAAAAAACAACAGGTTCAATATTTCCTACCAATTTGATTTTCAGATGTTTTTTTAATTCGTCATCATTTTTAAGCAGTTCGCTTAATGCCAACCAGAGCACTTTCGGGTTTCGGGCTGCATTAATACTACCAATATGTACAATTGAAAAATCTATGTCAATAGGATTGTTTGATTTAATTATGTCTTCTTCATCATATCCATTATGAACCAATTCAACAGTTCTATTGGCTTTTTCAGCCAACTCTTTGCACCAAGTAGGAGTGACACTTACTACTTTATTAGCTTTTGTAATTACTTGATTTTCTTTTTTGTGATGAATTTTATCTGCCAGCCAGCTTAAATTGAGTTCTCTGTAAAAGTCAATATTTGTCCATGGATCTCTAAAGTCCGCAATCCAGGGAATATTAGTCTTTCTATGTAATTTCAAACCGATTAAATGCATAGAATGGGGAGGTCCGGTTGAAATAATTGCATCAACGGGATTTTTTTTTAAATAATTTATAAGGAATCGCACTGATGGTTTAATCCAAAAACAACGTGGATCAGGAATCAATAAATTTCCCCGTACAGATAATGCTAATTTATGAATATGCCCCTTTTTTCCACCTTCAGCAAAAGAAACATTCACTTTTTGCCCTTTTTTTCCTATCAGTGTTTTATAAATTTCATAGGGTTCCCAAATCGGTTTTTTTATTACTTTCAACTCCTTTGAAACATCCTTTAATAAGCTTTCGTCTTCAACTGCAAAATCAGGATTTTCAGGTGTATATATTAAAGGTTCCCAACCGTATTGTGGAAGGTATTTTGAAAATTTCAACCAACGCTGAACGCCAGCTCCGCCCGATGGAGGCCAATAATATGTTATGATCAATACTTTTTTCATTTCAACTGGAATTGTTTTATTTTAAGGTAATTGAACACATCTATTTTTTTTTATTAATCTTTCAAAACGTTCAATGCTAATTCCGAAAGGCACAATGTATTTTTGTGTACTCGGAATTTGTTTGTTAAGATATCGTAGTGAGTCGGTGTGACGTTTTTGCATGGTATTTTGTATCGCGAATTCAAATTTTTCCAAAGTTTGAAACGTAGGATAAGTGATATAGAATTATTTTCCAATAGTTTCAACAGCCTTTTTCAGACGTTTAATTGTTTCTTCTTTGCCTATAATAGATGTTATATCGAACATGTGCGGACCTTTCGATTCTCCCACTACAGACAGACGGAAAGCATTCATAATACTACCTAGATTATATTCTTTGTCAGCAATCCATTTTTTTACAATTTCTTCGGTATTTTGGGCTGAGAAATTCTCAATACTAGTCAAAACTTCGCAAAGTTCAGTCATTTGAGCGGGAGTTTCAGCTTTCCAGCGTTTCTGAATAGTCTTTTCGTCGTAAATGGCTGGTGCAACAAAGAAGAATGAAGATTGAGCCCACAAGTCATTGACAAAGTTTGAACGTTCGCGAACTAACGAAATGACTTTCTGTACTTTCTCAGAATCTTCAACTATATTTTTTTCAACTAAAATGTGTTGGAATAAATTTGTAATTTCGTCTATTGATTTGCTTTGCAGATATTTATGGTTAAACCATTTACCTTTTTCGTAATCAAATTTTGCTCCACTTTTACTTACACGGTCAAGTGAGAAAAGGTCAATTAATTCTTGCATGGAAAAAATTTCTTGTTCGGTTCCCGGATTCCAACCTAGCAATGAAAGGAAATTTACAACAGCTTCCGGAAAATAACCAGCTTCGCGGTATCCAGACGATGTTTCGCCTGTTTTCGGATCTTTCCAGTTTAATGGAAATAAAGGAAATCCAAGGCGGTCACCGTCACGTTTGCTGAGTTTTCCGTTTCCGTCGGGTTTGAGCAATAATGGAAGGTGGGCAAACTGAGGCATTGAATCTGTCCAGCCTAAATAGCGATAAAGCAGTACATGGAGTGGTGCAGATGGTAACCATTCTTCACCACGAATTACGTGAGAGATTTCCATCAAATAATCGTCAACCACGTTTGCCAAGTGATAAGTCGGTAATTGGTCGGATGATTTAAACAGCACCTTGTCATCGATAACCGAAGAGTTGATAATCACCTCGCCACGAATCAAATCCTGTACTTTAATTTCCTCGTTTGGTTCAATTTTGATACGAACTACATATTGTTCACCTTTTTCAATGCGTGCTTTCACTTCGTCAGCCGACAAAGTCAGGGAATTTGACATTAACCCACGAGTACTGGCATCGTACTGAAAATTAGCAATTTCAGCACGTTTAGCATCTAATTCGGCTGGAGTATCGAAAGCGATGTACGCCAATCCACCTTCCAATAATCGGTCGATATATTTGCGGTAAATAGATTTACGTTCACTTTGACGATAAGGCGCATGTTTGCCTACGTTTTTTGCTCCAATTCCTTCATCAATACCAATTCCAAGCCAGCTAAGTGCTTCAACAATATAATCTTCCGCTCCGGGAACAAAACGCGCTGAATCGGTATCTTCGATGCGTAGCAACATATCTCCACCGTGTTTTTTTGCAAAAAGGTAATTGTACAATGCGGTGCGTACTCCGCCAATATGTAAAGGTCCGGTTGGACTCGGTGCAAAGCGCACTCTGACTTTTCTCATTCTGATAAATTGATAGTTGCTTCGCGAAAGAAATAGTTAGTTTGTCGCGATATTATTTTTTTATAACGTGCAAAAATAACACATTTTGTCGAGATTAAGGCAGAAATAGAGAAACAAAAAACCTCCCGAAATCAATCGAGAGGTTTCTAAATTGTCAACTATTAATTGTCAACTGTGAATTGAAAATTATTCCTGATTCAAAGTTACTCGTTTGAAAGCAACTGCGGTAGCTTTGTTTGTTTTCAAATAGTCAGCAACAGTGATTTTTCCGTCTTTGATAAATGCTTGTTCCAATAAAGTTGATTCCTGAAAGAATTTGTTTAAACGGCCTTGGGCAATTTTATCTAACATGTTTTCAGGTTTACCTTCTTCACGTGCTTTTTCCCGACCGATTTCCAATTCGGTATCGATAACTTTCTGAGGAACTGAGGTGCGATCCAATGAAACAGGATTCATTGCAGCTGCTTGCATAGCTACGTCACGTACAACTTGTGTGTCAACGCCTTCTTCTGCAACTGCTACTAAAGTAGCCAGTTTGTTCCCTGGATGAATGTACGCTGCGGTTGTTCCACCCTGAACGAATTCGTAGTAGTCTAATTCCATTTTCTCACCGGTGATACCAGAACGATCAGTGATCACTTCAGAGATTACGCGACCATCGATAGTTAAAGCTGCAAGTTCTTCAATTGTAGCTGGTTTTGAAGCCATTGCCACATCAAGAACTGATTGAGTTAATGCTACGAAATCAGCGTTTTTTGCAACGAAGTCAGTTTCGCATTTCAATGCTAGAACTGCTGCAAAACCACCATTAGCGGCTGCCAAAACACAACCTTCAGAAGCTTCGCGGTCGCTACGTTTTGCAGCTGTTGCTTGTCCTTTTTTACGAATAATTTCAATTGCTTTGTCAAAATCACTAGCGGCTTCTGTGAGTGCATTTTTGCAATCCATCATACCGGCACCAGTCATGGTGCGCAATTTTGAAATTTCTGCCATTGTTACTGCCATAATATAGCCTCCTTTAATTCCCCATGAAGGGGGAAAATCTGGTGGGATAGACTTTTTAAAAGTTTTTTATATAGTGCTTAATTTAATATTTTAAAAAATGAGTTACAAGCATTCAAAACCCGCAACTCATTTTATTCGTGCTCTCAACAACTCTCCCTTCAGGGGGCTGGGGGCTTGACTTATTCTTCTTCTTTGATGAATTTTATTGCCACGTTAGCATTCAACGCTTCTTCATCTTCTTTCTGAGTTCTTGGTCTTTTTGTAATTCTCGATTTCTTTTCTTTTGCGGCTGGTACTTCATTAGTAGCTTCAGAATCCACTTTTTCTACTTTACGTTCTTCCAAACCTTCCTGAATAGCAGCAACCATTGCAGAAAGAATTACATCTACTGATTTAGTTGCATCATCATTAGCAGGAATAATGAAATCAATTCCGTTAGGATTTGAGTTAGTATCCACGATTGCAAAAACCGGAATACCCAAACGTTGAGCTTCAAGTACGGCAATGTGTTCTTTCATTACGTCAACGATGAAAAGTGCTGAAGGCAAACGGGTCAAATCAGCGATTGAACCCAAGTTCTTTTCTAGTTTCTCACGTTGACGAGTGATTTGTAATTTTTCGCGTTTCGAGATATTATCAAAAGTGCCATCAGTTGCCATTTTGTCAATTGTGCTCATCTTTTTAACCGCTTTACGGATTGTAGGGAAGTTGGTTAACATACCACCTGCCCAACGTTCTGTAATATATGGCATTCCAACAGCAGTTGCTTTTTCAGATACTACGTCTTTAGCTTGTTTTTTAGTTGCAACGAAAAGGATTTTACGTCCTGATTTTGCAATTTGTTTCAATGCAGCAGCAGCTTCATCAATTTTTACAACTGTTTTGTGCAAATCGATAATGTGGATATCATTACGCTCCATGAAAATGTAAGGAGCCATAGCAGGATTCCATTTGCGTTTCAAGTGACCAAAGTGGCAGCCGGCTTCTAATAATTCTTCAAAATTTGTTCTAGACATTTTTTTTGTTTTAATTTTTGTTTACTTTCTGTAATAATCAATCGCCAAGTAGTCATCCAGTGTACTATGAGTCTCGGCAATTTAGATACTAAACCTAATACAATTAGTAATTAATAATTCACAATTAATAATTGGGAACTGAAAATTAAATAATTGGAAATTGATATTAACGTTTTGAGAACTGGAATCTCTTACGAGCTTTCGGTTGACCTGGTTTTTTACGTTCAACTTCACGTGGGTCACGAGTCATGAATCCGTCTGCTTTCAAAGCAGGTTTGTCTTCAGGATTGATTTTTACCAATGCACGGGCAATTGCCAAGCGTAATGCTCCGGCTTGTCCATTGAAACCACCACCATCAAGATTTACTTTGATGTCGTATTTTTCAGCAACTCCTAATTTGTTTAAAGGTTGTTTTACAACGAATTGTAAAATTGGTGAAGGGAAATATACAGAGATATCACGTTTGTTGATTGTAATTTGTCCGGTTCCTTCGCTCACGAAAACACGAGCAACAGCCGCTTTTCTTCTTCCTAAGGCATTTATTACTTCCATACTGATTATTTAAGTGAGTTTAAATCGATTTCTTTTGGTTGTTGAGCTTCCATGTTATGTTCCGCACCTGCGAAAACATACAAATTGCCTAACAGTTGAGCTCCTAAACGGTTTTTAGGTAACATACCTTTAACCACTTTTTTGATAAGTTTTTCAGGACTTTTTTCCATCAATTTAGCAGGAGTAATTTCGCGTTGTCCACCTGGATAGCCAGTATGGCTTAGGTAAATGCGATCATTCCATTTATTACCTGTTAATTGAACTTTGTCTGCATTGATAAGAATTACATTATCTCCGCAATCAACGTGAGGAGTAAAACTTGGTTTGTATTTGCCGCGCAAAAGTTTTGCAACTTTCGTGCCCATACGTCCCAATACCAAATCGGTAGCATCCACAACTACCCATTCTTTCTGCGCCGTAGCTTTGTTGGCAGAAATGGTTTTATAACTTAACGTATCCACTTTATAAAAATGTTTTTTGATTAATAATTCAGTCGTTTTATTTGTTTCAATCTTATTTTGGAAGAGGCTAATCGGCACAAAATAGGATATTTACACACAATAAGATAGACTTTTACACTGTGATAATAAACGGACTGCAAAAATACTGTTTTTCTTTGGATTACCAAACAATTGAGCATCTTTTTTTTAAACAGCTTTTTCGGGACAAATAAACCCTAATTCTGGGTAAAATAACTAAGTTTGCAGTATGAAAAGATTGTCTGCCAATTTCTACAAGCAAGATGCAGTTGTAGTTGCCGAAAAACTTTTAGGGAAGATATTGGTTCGTATATGGGAAGATGGTACTGAAACCAGATATAGAATAACTGAAACCGAAGCTTATCGGGGCGAAGTGGATAAAGCATGTCATGCAAGCAAAGGGCGAACGCCACGGACTGAGGTTATGTATTCCGAAGGTGGAAAGGTTTATGTTTATCTTATTTACGGCATGTATTGGATGTTGAATGTGGTAACGGGTACAGAAAATCATCCGCAGGCAGTATTAATTAGAGGAATCAATAATATAGTTGGTTCAGGGAAAGTTGGACGGGAACTTAAAATGGATAAGAGTTTTTATGCCGAAGATATGTTGACTTCCACCCGAATTTGGATTGAAGATGCACCGGATGTTTCTGAGTTTATTGCAACTCACCGGATTGGGATTGATTATGCGGGAGACGAATGGCGTGATAAACCATGGCGATTTATCCTGCAGCTATCAAAATAAAAAAAAATTCATGATAAAAACTATCAATTTTAAAGAACCTGCCTTTAAGCCTCCAGCATCTAATGTGATGTTTAGTGTTATTTTTTATGCTGATTTTATTGCGGGGTTTCACATGTCATTATTGCCGATGGGTTGAGCAATATTGTTTCCGGATTTGCAGGTTCACCACTAAACTCTACCTAAAGTGAAAATATTGGTGTGATGGCTATTACAAGTGTTTATTCTGTTTAGGTTATCCAAAATCACTAACTAAAAAATGACTTCCAATAAAAATATTTTCAATATTACTTATCCGATTTTACTGACGCTAATTGCGCAGAACTTGATTAACGTCACCAATACTGCCTTTTTGGGTCGTGTTGGTGAAGTGGAATTGGGTGCTTCGGCTATTGGTGGTGTCTTCTATTTTGCGATTTTTATGATTGGCTTTGGGTTTAGTCAGGGTGCTCAGATCTTGATTGGAAGACGAAATGGAGAGGGGAATTTTTCTCAAATTGGTCATATTTTTAATAATGCGCTTATTTTCAATTTTTTGTTGAGCATTATGATTTTTGCTCTTTCTGTAAAAGGTGTGCCACTGGTCATGAAATATGCGGTGAGTTCTTCACAAGTGTATGATGCTACCATTGCTTATCTCGACTGGCGTATTTATGGTTTTTTCTTTGCGTTTATGAATGCTATTTTCCGAGCTTTTTATGTAGGTATTACACAAACCCGCATTCTAACTACTTCGGCTATTTTAATGGCGATTACCAATATTTTTTTCGATTATATACTTATTTTCGGTCATTTTGGATTTCCAAAATTAGGTATTGAAGGTGCTGGAATTTCATCAGTTATTGCTGAAATTGTTACACTTATTTATGTGGTTTTGTTTACGTTTTGGCGTACCGATATCAAGTTCTACGGGTTGTTTCAATTGAAGAAGGTAGAATTCAAAACCATTCTGCAAATTCTGGACTTGTCTGTTTTTATTATGTTTCAGTATTTTATCTCCATTTTTACCTGGTTTATGTTTTTTATTTTTATTGAGCACATGGGTGAGCGACCGCTAGCAGTTTCCAATATTGGTCGGAGTTTATACATTTTACTTATGATACCTGCTTCAGCTCTGGCAACGACAGTTAATACATTGGTTAGCAATTTAATCGGTGCTGGGCGAAAAGAAGAAGTCTTGCCATTTGTCAATCGAGTGGCGTTTATTTCTTTAATTATTGTGTCACCGTTAGTGTTATTGACTGTTTTCTTTCCCGAAATGGTAGCGCATATTTATACCGACGATGCAGGATTAATAAAAGCAAGTATTCCGGTAGTAAAAATAGTTGCCCTTGCTAACTTGATTTTCGCAATCAGCTTTATTGTTTTCAATGGAGTTTCGGGAACAGGAAATACACGAACTGCTTTTGTTATTGAGTTTTTGACACTTTTTTTTTATATCAGTTACGTTTATTACACAACAATAATTCACCCAAGTTCAGTGGCTGTTGTTTGGTTATCGGAATTCGTTTATTGGGTAATAATCGGGACACTCGGATATTTGTATTTGTGGAAAGGAAACTGGAGGAAAAAAGAGATTTAATATGCCAACGAACTAAATTTTTTATTAGCATATTGGCTCATTGTTGAATTGGTTCATTTTTCCTACTTTTGTAAAAATTATATTCATAAGGGCAACAATAGTTAACTGTCGTCTGTCAATATTTATACTTAGAAAAACATGGCCAAAACCAAATCCGTATTCGTTTGTCAAAACTGTGGAGTAGATTCTCCCAAATGGATAGGCAAATGCCCATCGTGTGGCGAATGGAACTCTTATGTAGAAGAAATTATAAGCAAAGATAATTCGCCGAAAATCAGTCTTGGCGGGCTCGAAATTACCAAACAGAAACCAGTTCGGCTTAACGAAGTCGAAATTTCGGAAGAAAGCCGCATTGATACTTCGAGTAACGAGTTGAACCGTGTGTTGGGAGGTGGACTCGTTCCCGGCTCATTGGTGCTTATTGGTGGCGAACCCGGTATAGGCAAGTCAACATTGGTACTACAGGTAGTGCTGAATCTGAAAGGGAAACGAACGCTTTATATCTCGGGCGAAGAAAGCGTAAAACAGCTGAAACTGCGTGCCGAACGACTCAAATTTGATAATCCCGATTGCTATATCGTTAGCGAAACCTCACTTGAACAGATTTTTGTTCATATACAAAACGTTCAGCCTGATGTAGTGATTATTGATTCTATTCAGACGGTTTCTACCGAAATGATTGAATCGTCGCCAGGGTCAGTGTCCCAAGTGCGGGAATGCGCTGCTCATTTGCTTAAATACTGCAAAACATCTGCTACACCGGTTCTACTCATAGGCCATATCAATAAAGAAGGCAGCATTGCCGGTCCGAAAGTGCTGGAGCATATTGTGGACACTGTACTGCAATTTGAAGGTGATCAGCATTATATGTACCGCATTTTGCGTTCCATAAAAAACCGCTTTGGAAGTACTTCAGAAATGGGGATTTACGAAATGCGGCAAAACGGCTTGCGTGAAGTAAGCAATCCGTCTGAATTATTGCTTTCGCAAAATCACGAAGGACTGAGCGGTGTGGCCATTGCTTCCGCTATCGAAGGAGTGCGACCATTTTTAATAGAAGTGCAGGCATTGGTAAGTTCGGCTGCTTATGGTACACCACAACGCTCCAGCACGGGCTTTGATCTTCGCCGGTTGAATATGTTACTGGCTGTGCTTGAAAAACGCGCCGGTTTTAAAATTGCTCAAAAAGACGTGTTCCTCAACATTGCCGGCGGAATCAAAGTAAATGATCCGGCTATCGACTTGGCGGTTATCTCAGCCATTTTGTCGTCAAACGTGGATATTGCTATTGAGAAACATGTTTGTGTAGCTGGTGAAGTAGGACTATCGGGTGAAATTCGCCCGATTAACCGTATTGAACAGCGGATTCTGGAAGCCGAAAAGCTGGGCTTCAAAAAAATGATTATGCCGGAATATAACCTTAAAAGCCTTAATTTGAGTAAGCTGAATATCGAATTGATTCAGGTAAAGAAAGTGGAAGAGGCATTTAGAGTATTATTTAAGAAATAAGATTTTACTTATATTGAATTAAACTTTATTTATGAATAGTCTATACTTTACTTTTATTGCATTTTCTTATATGTATCTTGGGAGGAAAATTGGCTGGATAATATCAAGATTAATTCTATATAATCCAAAATTTCAAATCTTGGTACGATCATAATATCAATTGTATTAGGACTATTAGCTACATTGTTAATTCATTTTTTGATTATTTTGGAACAACCTAATATTATAATAAAAATACTCTTTGGATATTTACTTGGAGCGTATGTTTCTATTCCAAATTTTGGTCTAGAAGAGACAAATACAATCCCAGAAGATAAGTTACTTCATCATAATTTAATAACCTGAGTTCGGGATAAGCAATGAATGACGAGAATAATCATTTTAATGATATGTTCTGTTTTTCATATACTTACAAATACAATGTTTCGGTGCGCTGCACCTCTGGTTTTATGTGTATGATAGATTTCTACAAATAGGTTGGTGCTCTGCACCTTTTTTAGGGACAGAGTCCCGTTATATAGGTAGTATTTATCGTTAAATATTTTCATTTGGTGCAGAGCACCGTAATATCCAATTGATTATTTTGAAAATCAACTCCTGCTTATACCGAACTCAGGTTAATAGGTAATTCGTCCTTGATTACATATATTATTTCTTTGATTTTATTCGAGTTATTGAATTGATTTTAAATTAAATTAAATTAAATTAAATTAAAACAAAATGACCCTACGTACCGTAAATGTAACCCGCTATATCACTCCTTTGCGCGAAGGAGGTTCGTTGCCGGCATTGGCTGAAGCTGATGACGACTTCAAATATGTTGTCAAGTTCCGTGGATCGGGACATGGCACCAAAATGTTGATTTCAGAATTGATTGGCGGCGTGGTTGCCAAACTGCTAAAGCTGCGCATTCCCGAACTGGTTTTTGTAGAACTCGACAAAGCTTTCGGGCAAACCGAAGGCGATGAAGAAATTCAGGACTTGCTGCAATGCAGCCAGGGATTAAACCTTGGTCTACACTTTCTGTCCGGCGCGCTCACTTACGATCCCGTTACCACCAAAGTAGATGGACGAACAGCATCTCTCATTGTGTGGATGGATGCTTTCCTGACGAACGTCGACCGCACCGTTCGCAACACCAATATGCTGATGTGGCACAAAGAACTATGGCTTATCGACCACGGAGCAACGTTGTATTTTCATCATTCATGGACAAACCACGATAAGCAAGCTTTGACACCATTCTCATTTATAAAAGACCATGTGTTGCTGCCTTTTGCCGACCAGTTGGAAGCTGTGGATGCAGAATGCAAGCAAATTCTTACGGAGGAGGTCATCCGCGAAATAACAAATCTGATTCCCGACGATTTCGCCAACTGGACAGAAGACGAGCAAACGCCCGAATCAATTAAAGAAGTATATTATCAGTTTCTGACTTCACGACTCAATAATTCATTCATCTTTTTAAATGAAGCACTCAATGCAAGGAAAACAGGTATTTGAATACGCCTTGATTCGTGTTTTGCCAAGGGTAGAGCGCGAAGAATTTATCAATGTGGGCATTATTTTGTTTTCCAAACGGGCAAAATACATCCGCATGTTGTGGAAGTTAGACGCAGAACGCCTCAGTGCCTTTTCAACTGAATTGGAATTTGATTTGCTCGAAGAATCGCTGAAGTCGTTTGAGAAGATTTGTAATGGGAGCAAGGATGGTGGTGTAATTGCGCAACTGGACATTCCCGAACGTTTCCGCTGGCTTACGGCTGTTCGTAGCTCGTGTATTCAAACTTCACGTCCGCATCCGGGCCTTTCGGATGATATGGATAAGGAAGTAGAAAAATTGTTTGAAGAGTTGGTGTTGTAAAAAATTTATGGTATTAAAAAAGAAAAGCCATTCCGCAAAAGGAATGGCTTTCTTGTTTATATCAAACAGTTTGATAACTGATAACTGATAACTGTTTAAAGTCTTGCTTTAATGGCTTTTGTTTCGGCTTCGAAGCCCGGTTTTTCGAGCAATGCGAACATGTTTTTCTTGTAAGCTTCCACACCTGGTTGGTCAAATGCATTTACACCAAGTAGATAACCGCTTATGCCACATGCTTTTTCTAAGAAGTAAATCAATTGTCCCAAATAGAATTCGTTTAGTTTAGGCAATTCAATTTTCAGGTTTGGCACGCCACCATCGATATGAGCAATCATGGTACCAAGTTCAGCCATTTTGTTTACTTCGTCCACACGTTTTCCGGCAAGAAAGTTCAACCCGTCCAGATTATCTGCTGAAGTTGGGAAGATTTTGGTATAGTTGCTTTCTTTGATAGTAATAACGGTTTCGAAAATATTACGCTCACCTTCCTGAATCCATTGTCCCATAGAGTGTAAGTCAGTAGTGAAGTCAACAGCAGCTGGGAAAATGCCTTTATTGTCTTTTCCTTCGCTTTCACCGTAAAGTTGTTTCCACCATTCGCCTACAAAGTGCAATTTAGGATGGAAGTTAACCAGAATCTCAGTTTTCTTTCCGTTTTTGTAAAGTTCGTTACGAACAGCTGCATATTTTGCGGAAAGGTTTTCTTCGAAAGGAATATCAAGACCAGTAGAAGCTTCCATAGAGGCAGCTCCGCTAACCAATTGACGGATATCAAACCCGGCAACGGCGATAGGAAGCAAACCAACCGGAGTAAGCACCGAGAAACGTCCACCAATGCTATCTTCAATCACAAATGTTTTGTAGCCTTCCTGAGCAGCTGCTGTGCGCAATGCACCGCGTGATTTATCGGTAATAGCAACTATTAATTGTTTTGCTGATGCTTTACCTTGTTGTTCTTCCAATTGTGTTTTCAGCAAGCGGAAAGCCAATGCAGGTTCGGTAGTAGTTCCTGATTTTGAGATAGAAATGATACCGAATTTTTTGGTTTTCAAGAGTTCCTGCAATTCGTACAGGTAATCTTCACCAATGTTTTGTCCGGCATAAACCACAATCGGTGATTTACGTTCGGTTTGTAACCAGTCAAAGCTGTTCGAGAGTGCGTCGATAACCGCTTTTGCACCCAGATAGCTTCCACCTATACCGATAACTACAACTACCTCGCAATTATCACGAAGTACTTTAGCCGTAGCTTCAAGATCCGCAAACTGAAGTTCATCAATAGAAGTAGGCAGGTTTAACCAACCTAAAAAATCACTCCCTTTACATGTACCGTTGTGCAATGCCGCATTTGCAGCTGCAACTTCTGTTTTGTATCCGGCTACACTTTGTTCTGATATAAATCCAAACGCTTTGTCGATAGATAATTTAATGTTTTGCATTATTATAATAATTTGATGTTTGACTTGTTATTTGAGAATTGATAGTTTTTTTTTGTCTATAAACTACTCACTATGAGCTATAAACTACTTTAGTTTTTCCGACAATTTCCGAATTTCCATCGTTGGCGAGCAACGGTTGTAAAGGATTTCGAAAACTGAATCCACAATCGGCATACTAACTTGGTATTTTTCATTTATTTCGTGAATACATTTGGTAGCGTAATACCCTTCGGCAATCATTTCCATTTCAATCTGTGCTGTTTTTACCGAATAGCCTTTTCCAATCATGGTTCCAAACAAGCGGTTGCGGCTGAATTTAGAATAAGCTGTTACCAATAAATCGCCTAGATAAGCAGGTTCGTTAATGTCGCGGTGAAGTGGGTTGGTGGCGTTACAAAAGCGATTTATTTCCTGTATGGCATTAGAAATTAATACTGCCTGGAAATTATCGCCGTATTTCAAGCCGTGACAGATACCGGCTGCAATGGAATAAATATTCTTCATTACGGATGAATATTCAATACCTAATACATCATCGCTGATAGAAGTCCGAATAAAGCTTGTGGTAAAACGTTGTGCAAGCAGTCGCGCTTTTTCGCGGGAAGCACAGGCAATAGTCAAATATGAAAGGCGTTCAAGTGCGACTTCTTCAGCATGACATGGTCCGGCAAGTACCGCAATATTATTTTTCGGAACATTGTACATTTGCTCAAAGTAATCCGTTACAATCATATTTTCATCCGGAACAATCCCTTTGATGGCCGAAACGATGAATTTTTTATCCAGTTTTCGGTTCAATTTTTTGAGGTGCTGCTTCATAAACGGCGATGGGGTGGCAAAAATCAGAATGTCCGATATGCGAACCAGTTTGTTGATGTCGCTCGTAAAATGAATTCGATCGGTGTCAAATTTGACTCCTGTCAGATAAGAAGGATTTTTGCTCAGACGTATAAATTCATCAATTTGCTCCTGTCGGCGCATATACCAATTTATGCTATCTGCATTGGTAAGTGCAATTTTAGCTATTGCTGTAGCCCAACTACCGCCGCCTATTACAGCAATTTTACTTTTTTCATTAATCATATAACCCCTAGCCCCTAAAGGGGGACTATATTAGTTTTGTTTTGTGAATATTTGTCTTAATGCCCAACTCATAAAAGAGATAAGCTTATGTCTTTTGTATTGTTGAATATCAAAGATGTACTTGCATAATTCCCCTTTAGGGGTTAGGGGTTACTTTTCAGCTCCTGCAATCCATGCTGCCACATCTTCTTTCGAAGGATTGGTCAGTTCCAGTTTATTCTTTTTGTTTAATCCACAAATATCCTGATGAAATTTATTTGGGTTCAGTCCTTGTAGGTCTGTTACCATTACAATACCTGCTTTTTGAACCACTTCAACCCATGCTTCAGGAATTCCCAATGCCATAAATTTTTCGGGTCCATCTTTTTTAGCCACTTTTTCGGGTTTCATTTGCGGGAAGAAAAGTACTTCCTGAATGGCTACTTGACCAGTCATTAACATAACCAGACGATCCATACCAATTCCCATTCCTGAGGTCGGCGGCATTCCATATTCCAATGAGCGCACAAAGTCCATATCGATAAACATGGCTTCATCATCACCCTTTTCACTCAGTTTCAGTTGCTCCTGAAAACGTCCCAATTGGTCAATTGGATCATTCAATTCCGAATAAGCATTTGCCAATTCTTTTCCGTTTACCATTAATTCGAAACGTTCAGTCAGTTCCGGATTGTCGCGGTGACGCTTACACAGTGGCGACATTTCGCGGGGATAATCAGTTATAATGGTTGGTTGGATATAGTTTCCTTCGCACTTTTCACCGAAGATTTCGTCAATCATTTTACCTTTACCCATGGTGTCATCGGCCTCTATATGTAGTGTTTTACAAACTTCACGTAGTTGAACTTCGTCCATGCCGTTGATGTCGATGCCGGTAAATTCTTTGATAGAATCAATCATGCTGATTCGTTTGAAAGGCGTTTGAAAGCTAATGACATTATCACCTACCTTAATTTCGTTGGTGCCGTTCACGTCCAGACAGATTTTTTCAATCATATTTTCGGTGAAAGTCATCATCCAGTTATAGTCTTTGTAGGCTACATATATTTCCATAGCGGTAAATTCAGGATTGTGTGTGCGGTCCATACCTTCGTTGCGAAAGTTTTTGGAAAATTCGTACACCCCTTCAAAACCACCTACTATAAGTCTTTTCAGGTACAATTCATCGGCTACACGCAGATAAAGTGGCATGTCCAACGCATTGTGATGTGTGGTAAACGGACGAGCTGAAGCACCACCCGGTATTGATTGGAGGATTGGAGTTTCTACTTCAATATATCCTTCGGCATTGAAATAATCGCGCATCGATTGATATACTTTGGTACGTTTCAGGAAAATATCTTTTACGCCTTCGTTTACCACAAGGTCCACGTAGCGTTGACGGTAGCGTTGTTCAGGGTCTTCGAATGCATCGTAAGCCACCCCGTCTTTATATTTTACGATTGGAAGAGGACGAAGTGATTTACTCAACACAGTCAGCTCTTGTGTATGAACACTAATTTCGCCAGTTTGTGTACGGAATACAAATCCTTTAATACCTATAAAATCACCAATATCAAGTAGCTTTTTGAAAACTGTGTTGTACATTTCCGGTTGAGCTTCGGTGTTAATGTCGTCGCGACTAATATATACCTGAATACGCCCTTTAGAGTCTTGCAATTCAACAAAAGCTGCCTTTCCCATAATGCGGCGGCTCATAATGCGACCGGCAACACAAACGTTTTTTCCGCTTTCCCCGTCATTAAATTCTGCTTTTATGTCGGTTGAAAATGCATCGGTTGGGTACAGGGCGGCTGGGTAGGGGTCAATACCCAAATTGCGGAGTTCATTCAGGCTCTGACGTCTGAATTGTTCTTGTTCGCTAAGTTCTAAGCTCATAATCTTTTTTATATACAAAATTGCTGCAAAAATACAAAAAAAGCATGAATATGTAATGCGAATTTTCCAATTAGTGACTGTAATTTAGTAATTACTGACTTGGCACAAATTTGCCTCGATTTAAGCACAAATTTTATCCGGTAATCAAAGACAAATTGATAACATTTAAAATGTTGTTTGTATCTTTGCAAATATAAACTCAATTTCAACAGCTCCATGGCTCAATTAGAAACTCTTTTTCATCAATATACTCACGAAAAGCCACTTTTAGTAACCGAACTTTCGGCTTCCGGTTCCAATCGAAAATATTTTCGCTTGGTAGGAGAAACGATAACATTAATAGGCGTTGAAGGTAATTCGGTGGAGGAAAACCGCGCTTTTATTACTATGTCGTGCCATTTTGCAAAACAAGGCTTGCCGGTGCCACAGGTTTTAGCCGTGAGCGAAGATGAACTTTTCTATATTCAGGACGATTTAGGCGATACCTTGTTGTTCGACTATATAGCCGGTGGACGTAAAACGGGTGTTTTTTCAGAGGATGAAAAAGAAATACTGCGTAAAACGATGCGTAAACTTCCGGCTGTTCAGGTACTAGGAGCAAAAGGGTTTGATTTTTCGGTGTGTTATCCGCAACCGGAATTTAATGAGCGTTCCATTTTGTGGGATTTGAATTATTTCAAATATTGTTTTCTCAAATCTACAGGATTGGAATTTCAAGAGAACCGACTGGAAGATGATTTTGCAAAACTATCTTGCGTTTTATTACGCTCGCACTCAAATACTTTTATGTATCGCGATTTTCAGAGCCGAAACGTGATGGTAAAAGATGGTGAACCTTATTTTATTGACTTTCAGGGTGGGCGGAAAGGTCCTTTGCAATATGACGTAGCATCATTTTTGTGGCAAGCTAAAGCACAATACAATGATGAATTACGTGAAGAATTGTTAGACGTTTATTTGGATGCATTGAAGAAATTGATGCCCGTCGATGAAAATGATTTCCGTGAACAACTAAAGCATTTTGTATTGTTCAGAACCTTACAGGTATTGGGTGCATACGGTTTTCGTGGCTATTTTGAGAAGAAACCGCATTTCTTGCAAAGCATTCCGTATGCTATCGAAAACTTACGTTCGTTATTGAAAACCGGTAATTCAGAATATTCGTATTTATTGGAAGTGTTGCAGGAAATGACTGAACTGGAGCAATTTCGTGAAGTAGAAGTGCACAAACCGCTGGTAGTTAAAATCTATAGTTTTTCGTATAAAAAAGGTATTCCACAGGATAATTCGGGCAATGGTGGTGGATTTGTATTCGATTGTCGTGCAGTGAATAACCCCGGGAAATATGAACGCTATCAAAGCTTAACCGGATTGGATAATTCTGTTATCCAGTTTCTGGAGGATGATGGCGAAATCCTGACTTTTATCGATCATGCTTTTGCCCTTGTTGATACTTCTGTTAAACGCTATAAAGATCGTGGATTCACAAATCTGATGATTAGCTTTGGTTGTACCGGCGGACGTCACCGATCGGTTTATTCTGCACAAAAAATGGCTGAACATATTAGTGAAAAATTTGGAGTAGAAGTGCAACTTGTTCATCGTGAACAGAATATTGAACAAGGTTTTGCTCCTCGCGATTGACATAGCCAACTAACACGAAGTATATGAAAGCAATGATATTCGCTGCAGGATTAGGTACTAGATTAAAACCGCTTACAGATAATTTACCCAAAGCTTTAGTCCCAATTGCCGGAAAGCCACTGTTGGAACATGTTATTCTAAAACTTAAAGCTGCCGGTTTTGATGAACTTATTGTTAACATTCATCATTTTCCCGATCAAATAATTGATTTTCTGAAAGTGAATGATGATTTCGGTATACGTATTGAGGTGTCAGATGAACGTGATAAATTGCTCGATACCGGTGGCGGAATTCGTAAAGTTGCTTCCTTTTTCGATGATGGAAAACCATTTTTGGTACACAATGTAGATATTTTGTCAAATGTAGATTTGAAGGAGCTTTATAATCAACATCTTTATACTAATTCATTAGCTACTTTGGTAGTAAGCCAACGCGTTACATTCCGTTATTTGCTGTTTGATGACAATTTGCGACTAATTGGTTGGATTAACGAGAAAACCGGCGAAACTAAACCAGTCGATTTAAAGAAAGTTGAATTCTATAATAAGCTTGCTTTTTCTGGTATCCAGATACTTTCTCCTCAGGTTTTTGGGTTGATGGAAAACCTTGAGTCCAAATTTCCGATTATGGATTTCTACTTGTCGACCGCTGAAAATCAGATCATAAGTGGTTTTATACCTGAAAATTACAACATGCTGGATGTAGGGAAATTGAACGTATTGGACGAAGCAGAACAATTTATTAAGACGATTACTAACTCCTAATAATAGTAAACCAAATAAAGTATCAAACTCCAACAATTATTAGCAGTATTAAAAAGGATCATTTATAATTAAATATTTTATTAAATTCAGATTTCCTGACCTCTCGTATATTTGCTTTTCGGTATTTCTTTATTACACACCGAAAACTTTATTATCACTTTTAATATCAATAATTTACAGATAAAACCCAAAAACATGACCTGTACGACATCTAGGTTTTCGATAGGGACAATGTAACTTATTGCTTTATATTATAGGGTCAGGAAGTCTGAATATGCTCGCCATGCTCGGTGCAATCCCAAAAAGTGGGATTAAAAAGAAAATCCCACCCTGTAGTTTGCACTTTTGTGTAAGTTATTGATATTTGTTTATTGTTGAAACAAGGGTTGATTGATTGACAATTTTAATCAAGTGTGTCCACAAAATTTCCTTGCAGGTAATTTTCTTAAGATGTAGAATATCTCCATTGATGATATATTTCACTCATCAATAAATAAATATTTATAAGTGAATACAAACGACTTTTAATATTCTAAAACCGTGAATTCTGTGCGTCTGTTTGCCTGGTGCTCTTCTTCCGAGCAATCGACACCATCCGAGCAACGGTTTAATAGACGTGATTCTCCGTAACCCTTTGCTGTCATTCTGGTTCGAGCGATCCCTTTACTCACTAGATAATCTACAACGGATTGTGCCCGTCGTTGCGATAAATCCTGATTGTATTCAGTAGTGCCACGACAATCAGTATGTGACCCTAATTCTATCATAAGTGTTGGATTTTCGTGCATGATCTGAACAAGTTCGTTCAATATTATCTCTGCATCAGGACGAATATTATCCTTGTCGAAATCGTAAAGTATATTCTTCAGACGGAATATTTTCCCTTTTACGAATAGAGGATCTAAGTTGAGATTTAATTGTATCGTATCCTTATCCGTTATTTTCCCATTCACAGTAGCAGTATCAGGATAATAACTGAACTTGGTTCCTTGTATATGGTATTGCATTGTTTTATTCAATTCAAAAGCAAAACCTCCGTCTGCCTTCGTTTGTTGCTGGGCTACAATATTATTGTTTTCATCAAAAAGAGTTACTGATGCATCTGGCAGGGTTTTCAAGGTTTTCTTGTCAAATGTTGTTCCGGCAAGTATCAATAATGTTTTGGGTTTTTTATAAAAAAATGAATAAATATCGTCATTCCCTTTCCCATTTTTCCTGTTTGAGGAAACAAAACCCGAAATGGAACTATCATTAACCCAGTAAGCGAAGTCATCGGCTGGAGAATTCAATGGATAACGAA
>Ga0118677_10003100_pt1 | contig 32151 bp, 25 predicted proteins | sample AliMusrvi5mmetaG_FD_86154 | JGI IMG/M metagenome (GOLD analysis project Ga0118677, IMG submission 86154) | reverse complement strand
GTCGGAGATGATGAACAATCAGCTGACGGCCCCCACCCGGATTCCGCACGACATCAAGATGGTGGCCACCAAGGAAGCGCCGCCGACTTCAGGGTTTGGCGTAGCCGGCATGGAAGGCTTGGGCGGTAGCGATTCGATGGCCGGTATGTTCGGCGATTCGAACAAGCCCAAGATCAAGGCAGAAGCTCCCAAGAAGGTCAACATCTCAGCCGGCGTTGCCGTAGGCCTGCTGCTTCAGAAGACCCAACCCACTTACCCGCCAATCGCCAAGGCCGCTCGCGTCTCCGGTACCGTGGTGCTGCAAGCCACCATCTCCAAGACGGGATCGATCGAAAACCTGCACGTCGTCAGCGGACCGGCCATGTTGCAACAGGCCGCTCTTGATGCCGTGAAGTCCTGGCGCTACAGGCCTTACCTGCTCAACAACGAGCCGGTAGAAGTGGAGACCACTGTCAACGTGATCTTCACCCTGGGTGGATGACAATTCTCATGGCTCTTTCGCGGTTTTGGAAAGAGCCCCGCTTTTAACCTGAATGCGAATCCTGATAGAGCCGCATTCTCACCGCAGCAATACACTTGTAGTTCACAAGAAAACTCCTTAGGAGGAACGATTCAGTGATTCTCGCTCAGCTCGCACATTTCGCTTCGCACACGGTCAGCAGCCTTGCTTTCTTTCAGGAAGGCGAGCAGGCAGTCAGCTTCAGCCCCATGGGGCTGTGGGAACACATGGGATGGCCGGCACGCACTATCGCCATCATCCTTTTCATCGAGTCGATCTGGTCCCTGGCCGTTATGATCGACCGCTACCTGTATTTCTCGGCAGCCCGCAAGCAGTCGCGTGAATTCGCTCCCAAGGTTGCCGGCGCCCTCAAGGACAGCAAGCTCGAAGAAGCCATCAAGATCGCCGACCGCAACAAGAAGTCCCACCTCGCCGAGGTTGTGACCTCCGGTCTGCAAGAGTTCCGCGCTTCCGGCGGCACTGCTTCCGACGAGACCATCGCCAGCTCCGGCCGCGCTCTCGAGCGCTCTGAAGCCATCGTTCACGCCAAGCTGAAGAGGGGCCTGGGCGTCCTGGCCACCATCGGTTCCACGGCTCCCTTCGTCGGGCTGCTCGGCACCGTCATCGGCATTCTGAACGCCTTCCAGCAGATCGCCACCCAGAAGACTTCGGGCATCGGCGCGGTTGCCGGCGGCATCTCTGAAGCCCTGGTCACCACTGCATTCGGCTTGCTCGTGGCTATCCCTGCCGTTATGGCCTTCAACTACTTTACTGGCCGTGTCGAAGCTTTCGACGTCGAGATGGACAACTCCTCGAGCGAACTGATCGACTATTTCATCAAGCAGAGCCACAAGCGCTAAGCGGGGCAACTGCTGGTTTGAGCGAGAAGCTGCGGAGGGCGGGAGAGCCTGAACTCTCTCCCGCCCGCCGGTTTCCCTCCCGAACCTGTCATGGGTCTCTCGAGTAATACCGGAGGCCATCCGGAATAAAAATTTTCAGGCAACGGAGCCCCAACAATGGGAATTTCAAGTCGCGACGTAAGCAAAAATGTGAGCTCCAACATCAATGTCACCCCCATGGTTGACGTGATGCTCGTGCTGCTCATCATCTTCATGGTTATCACCCCCATGCTCCAGAACAAAGTGCAGATCGAGATGGCTACGGTGAATAATCCCACGGTCATGCCGGATGCCGACAAAGAAGACGCCATCGTCGTCGCTATCACCCGCGACGGACGGGTTTTCCTGGGGCAGAACAAGACCACGATCGGTGAGCTTGGCGGCCAGGTCCGCGAGAAGCTCGCTGACAAGCCAGGCAAAACAATCTATGTTCGCGCCGACGCGCGCTCCCAGTTCAAGGCGGTTGAAGACGCCATTGACGCTGTGCGGACCGCGGGTGTGGACGACGTAGGCTTGCTGGCCCAGAAGCGCGAAAGCTTGGGCAAGTAAATCCGCCCTGGCGCGGATCATCTAACGATTTTCAAGAAGCGAGGAGTTCTAAGCCATGTCAATGACAACGGGAAGCGGGGGAGGCTACTCGTCCGACATCAACATGACCCCGATGATTGATATTCTTTTGGTGCTGTTAATCATCTTCATGGTCATCGTTCCTGTTACCCCCAAGGGTCTGGACGCGCTGGTTCCTCAGCCGCCGAAGAACCCGCAGCAGCAACCCAAGAATCAGGATCGCACCATCGTGGTCCAGGTTCTGTATCTGGCCGGCAGAGCTCCGGCATACAAGATCAATGAGACCGACGTAGCCAAGGGCGAGCTTCAGCAGAGGCTGACCGACATTTACGCCAACCGCGCCGAACGCATCATGTTTATCCGGGGCGACGACGATGTCAACTTCTCCTACATCGCGGAGATTTTCGATATCGCCAAGTCGGCAGGCGTCGATCACATCGGACTGATGACTCCGCGCATCATGGCTGGCCAGTAAGGATCGGCCGTAGCGGCAAGTCCCCGGTTTCGGGGAGCGGCTGCGGAGGCAGTGGACATTCGCCCATCTGGGAGTGTGAATTGCGCCGGGCCAATCACTCGCGGTACTCAGGCTGGCAAACCGAGGGAACTGGGGCGGAAATCATGCCCCGGTTTTTCCTGGGTTGAAGGCCCGGTCCGGAGGAAGTTCAAGCGATTCATTTGGGCGGAAAACAGGAGTACAATTTTTCCATCCTGGTTTCGGTTACTCCCGCCCGCGGCCAGCTGCATACAATTCCAGGGCGTGCACTCGATAGGCACTCGCCTGAAGGAGAAGGATACGAACATGAATGGACCCGCACGAATTACGGCGCTCGCGGTTGCCTTGGCCGGCATGGTGCTTTCCATGAGCGGGTGCAACCGCCTTGCAGCCCGCGACCAGTTGAACAAGGGAGTGGACGCTTACAAGAGCGCCCGGTTTGAAGAGGCGATCGGACACTTCCAGAGAGCCACGGAACTCGATCCGAGCTTGCCGATGGCCAAGAGCTACCTGGCCACCGCCATCGCTCAGAACGTGGTCCCCGGACTCAATTCGCCCGACAACCTCAAGACTGCAGAACAAGCCATCGATATCTTCAAGCAGATTCTGGAAAAGGATCCCAGCGATATCAACAGCCTCAAACAGGTTGCGGGCCTCTATTTCAGCGTCAAGAACCTTGACGAAGCGAAGGTGTGGCAGAAGAAGGTTCTGGCTGCCGATCCCAAGGATCCTGAAGCTGCCTATACCATCGGCGTCATCGACTGGACCCAGGCCCACATGAACAAGCTGAAGGCGCTTGGCGATGCCGGCATTGACGACGACGGCAAGGGCAACGTAAAGGCCCCCAAGAAGATCATGGAGGCCCTGAAGGTTCAGAACGCTCCTCTGGTCGATGAAGGCCTGCAGTATCTCAACATGGCTGTCGCGAACCGCGCCAACTATGACGATGCCATGCAGTACTTGAACCTGATCTACAGGAACAAGGCGGACGTGGACTTTGGCAATGCAGACGCGGTCAAGGCCGATGTGGCAGCTGCCGAGGATTGGACGACCAAGGCCATGGGTACCCGCAAGGCGAACGAAGAGAAGAAGAACAACAAGGGCGCCCAGGGCGGCATCACCATGGACTCGAGCGGCAACCTGAAGTAGGCTGTGTGCAGTATTCATCAACGGCCTCCGCCACTCGCGGGGGCCGTTTCACTTTGGGCGCATTGCACGTTCTTGCGCGGGGCTCATACCGGTCATTGCCGGGCACCGCTCCCACTCTGCAATCCGCCCTGCTAAACGCCCCTAGCGCTCGAAGCAGACAGGCGCCGGGCTTGAGCGGAATGCCGCGGCGCCCATTGAGCGTTCCGCCTCGTGCGCCAGATCCATTCTGCCGCTCGGGCCCGTTATCCAATATGCCGATCAGGACAGCGAGCCGATCGAACTGCGCTTCCATCCGGGAGTGGACGGCGAGTTTGACCTGTATGAGAACGGGCGCAACAGCCACCGCCACGAGGCAGCGGCACGCGGGTCATCACTTCCACCCGCTGGGACGACGCCAGCCTGTCACTGCCTACCGGGGCGACGCGAGGGTGCCAACGCGGGGATGCTGCATAGGCAAGCTGTCAATGGGATGAATGTCAGGAATGGCACGGAGTGGGCGCGGAACCAAGCGTCGCCGGAGATCAGGTCAATCTCTATAAAGGAAGCAAAACTGCTTCCTGTTTCCAGTCCGGAGCCAGAGATCTATTGAGGTAGATTCAGCGTGGGCCGGGAGGCCGACGCTACAGCCGGCCAACCACCCCAGCGACGAGGACCTGTCGCTGGGGACCCCGGCCAGGAGGCCAGCGCCACACGTTCTTGCAGAGATCAGAAATTGCTATCGACAACAGGTTTGACACGATACCAATTGGAGAGATGTCTTAAAGGCCGAGCAGCGGCGCCTTACTGCGCGCCGCGCTTGACGATCTCCTCAGCGAAATAATTGTGCACCTTGGCTTCGTTGTCCAGCAGCTGGAAATACGCGTTCTTCAGAAGCTGTGAGCGGGCTTCGCGCAAGCCCTGCCGGATGGTCTGCTGTACGCGGGGATCGTTCAACTCCCGCTGTCCCGCCGGTTCGCGCGCAATCAGCTTGAAAATCACGTAGCCTACAACCCGCCGGGCGGGCCCGGAGGAGTCAATGGCCGGCAGAATGTCGGTAATCTGACCCGGTTTGAGTTTGATGATGGCTTCGTATGCCTGAGGCTCGCTGTGCAGCGACGACTCAGGGATGAAGCCCATATCGCCGCCGCTCGAACTGGTGTTTGGATCCTCTGAGAAGTTCTTGGCTAAGCCGCCAAAATCCTCGCCGCTCTTCAGCTTCTCCTGCAACACCTGGATCTTCTTCTTTGCCTCAGCCTCATTGCCGGCCTTGTTATTTTGCAGGTTGGGAACCTGCTGCGCGGGGATGCCGGTTACCACAATCTGCGCCAGGTGGTACTGCGGCTCAATCACGTTGAAGTCCGCCTTGTGCGCCAGGTAATTGCTGCCGATCTCGGCGTCGGTGATGTTGATCTTCGACTCTACTTCCTTGTTCAGCAGTTTGTTCGCCGTCAAAGCGCGGCGCAGCTTTTGCCGTAGATCGTCCACCGTGAGGTTCCGCTGTTTGAGCTGCTTGTCGAACTCCTCCTGCGTAAAGGGCGCCTTGGACTCGGTGAGCTTTGCATTCACGTCCTCGTCGCTGGCGGTGAGGTTGAGCTTGGCAGCGCGCTGCTGCAGAATCTCTTCCTCGATCATCTGGCGCAGAATGTTGAGCCGTTCAATGTCGGCCTGCTCACGAGTGGGCTGGGCCTGGTTTTCGCCGAGATTCGCCTTGAAGTTCTTTTCCACTTCAGAAGTCAGAATCTCTTTGCCATTAACGGTGGCCGCCACATCGGGGGCAGGGCCGCGGTGGCAGCCGGCTGCCGTTGCCAGTACGGCTCCGGCACAAACGAAGAGGAGGACCAAACGTGACTGAGCACAGGAAAACGAATCGGATTGCAAGCTGACGTCTCCTACGGGACTCCAAAGGTCCCGGCATTCAAGGATAAATCCACAGACCGGTGCCACGATACGCATTTTCACATCGGCCGTGACTGATCGGGAGAATCTTCGAAATCCCTGCCATCTCCCGGGTGTTCCAAAGCTCTCTATTTCGCGGCCGTTGTGGGTTGCGTGACCGGAGGGGCCACGCCCGCAGCCCGGAGCGCGCGGTCAATGACAGCCCAAAGTTGAGCCTGAGGCACCGCCCCCACAATCCGTTCACCGTCGACAAACAAAGCAGGCGCGCCGTCAGCTCCCAATGCCTCGGCTTCTTGCATTGAAGCGCGAACATCGGTCACATCTTGCCGCGCCAGGCAAACATCGAGCTTGCCCAGATCGAGCTTGGCCAGCATGGCATGCTGGCGGGCAATGCGGTCAAGCGCCGCGGAACTCTTCGCCTGGTCCCGGTCTTCGCCGTTTACTTCCTGGCCGTGAGAGTGGACGTAGTCCATAAAGACCCAATACGAGTTGCCATCCTGCACCGCAAGGCAGTTGGCATCCACCGCCGCGTGCATCGCCCAGGGGTGAATCTCAACCAGGGGATTGTCCTTGTAAATAAAGCGCACCGTATCCTTGTAGCGATCCAGGGTCGCCGGAAAAAGCGTCTGATGCATCCGGGCGCAGTAAGGGCACTCGAGATCGTCAAAGTTGATGACGGTGACCTTGGCCGCGGGATTGCCTCTAACCGGCCTGCCGGCGGTGTCAATCGAGAAATTCGGGCTCTTGAGCAGGTCAAAGGTGTCAAGGCGAGCCAGGGTCTTGTTGTCGGTGGAGATCAGGAAGTCCAGAACCGTCTTCTTGGCGCCGTGCGACAGCGTAATCGGCAGGGAATCATAGCCGGCGAACTGGCTCGGCTTGCGATCGCCGATGGTCATTTCGAGGTCGGGTGGTACGTTGAACTGCGAACGGACTAGAACCTCGATTCGCCGGGTCATCATCGGTTCAGGAGCAGACGGCGCGGCGACTTGGGCTTTGCAGCCTGCGGCCATGCCCACCGCGAGCAGGGCGGCCATTAAGTGGATTCGTGACAAGATTTAACCCTCTGAGAAAAGGATACTCCAGCGGAACCCGCTGGAGCGTGGCCACCCGATTTCGCGGATGATATTGAGTGGACGCAATCGGGAACGAAAAGCAAGCAGTCGCCCTTGTGCCGGAAATTCCCGTCCGAGGTGCGGGAATTGGCTCTAGTACGGCGGCGGCAAGCTTGGATCGCGGAACACCGAGTTTACGCGGCGAATGTCGCCGACAGAGCCGAAGTTAGCCAGGGTAAAGCTATAGAGCCATTGGGTTTCATCCCGCACTGAGCCAAGCGAGAATCGCCGGTAGCCGAAACTGAGGCCGCAGCAGTTCCAGTTGTATACCGACTGGATGCCGGCATATTGCAGCGCCCCGTTTACAAAGTCATAACTTCCGTTTGCAGCCAGGTTAAAGCCGGCCCCGCTGGGCTTGCCAATAGTGAGGAAGGGGATGACTTCATTGCTCTGGATAATGGCGGCAGAGCTGCCGCTTTCATCTACCGCGTTCAGCAGGGCGTGGCCGAGCCCCACGGTGGTTCTGCCCTTGCTGTAGCCGGCGTAGATGTTGTTGGCGCTCAGCCGGCCGTCCTTGGGGTCATAATCCAGGTCCCACTCAATGCGGAGATTGTCGATAGCCTCGAACCGCAGCCTCGAAGTCACCGGTGCAAGGTTGCGCGGATTGGTTAGAAACGCAACACCGCTCAGGTCCAGCGTGGCGTCGAAGACGTTGCGACGGTCCGGGATGAGCGCTCCCCCAAAGTTTGAGTCGATGAAATACTTCTGCGCGATCTGCCAGCTTGCCCACTCGCGCGGCTTGGCGTTGCAATCGTCGGCGGCCTGGTCTTGCTTCGCCGCGCAAGGCTGCTGTTCGGCGGGCCGGACGTAGAAGCGCTGGGTGAGCGAAAATCCGGCCTCATTCGTGTCGGTGGCAATGTCTGTCGTGTCGATCAACAACACATTCCGAGCCTGGCTGCCGATGCCCTTGACCAGTTTGTATGTGAAGTCCGGCTCGATTACGTGGCGGAGCACCTTGTTCCAGTGGGCCAGCGTAAAGTCCTTTTCGATTGCCGGGGGACGAATATCTACCGAGAACTCAGCATCGCGACGGTCAAGCGGATCGTGGCTCAAGGTCGGCGTTCCATTGCCGGCGCTGCTCAGATTGGGGGTCTGGCTCACGGTATAGAAGGTGGCCCGCAAAGCCGCCTCGGGCACCACGCTCCAGCCCGCGGAAAAAAGGGGCATCGAGAGATGCGGATAGATATCTATCCGTCCTACGTTCCGCGCATGAAAGTTGGATTCGGACCGGGCAAGGTAGTCAAGAGAGGAACCCAGGCCCCAGTAAAGGCCTGATGAGCGGAGCGGCTGGTCCACCACGTCGAAGCGCAGGTTGGGCAGGTGGAGAATTCTCGCTTCATTTCCAGTGGTGGTGCTGGCAAAGGTCTGAAAGCGCTCCATTGAGGCAGAGGGAACAAAGCCCTTGTGCGCATGCGTGATTGAAATGTTGCTCTGCACCTGGGAGCTGACCGCCTGCCAGTAGTTGTCGTTGAAGACCAGGCGGTAGATGTAGCTTGAAAGAAACTCGGCGGTGCCGGCCACCCTCGTTTCAGGGGAAAGGTCTCGGCGGCCATCGGCGTATATGTCAACGCCGCCCTGATTTACCAGTAGCGAGCTGCCATCGGGCTGGGGAGTCTCAATCCCGCGATCGAACAGGCCATTCCAGCGCATCGTCACGTGGTCAAGGCCGCGGCCCTTGTATCGGAAGTCGCCGTTGGGGGCGAAGCCGCGCTTGCTGAAGTACTCAGAGCCCACCACCATGTCCATGCTGCGGTTGATGACCCAGTAGATTTGCTCACCCACCACAACCCCCTTGATGGACGAGTTGCTGAGCACTGGGATCAGAATCCCGCTCTCGCGTCCCGTGCCGTCGGTGGGATGTTGCACATACGGCAGGTAGAAGATGGGCACGCCGAGGAATTTGAAGAAAGTCCTGGATGCGGAAGCCTTGCCGTTGGCCAGTTCGATCGAATGTGAGATCAGGGTCCAGTCGGGTTTCGGGAGCCGGCAATTGGTCATGGAACCATCGACAACCCGATACTTGCCTTCCCCGGTCTGCAAAAGAACGCGGCCTGAGAACAGAAACGGGTTCGGCGTGCTGTAAACCGTGGTGCGGCCGGCCCTGCGGACTCCCATCGAACCGTTCACGTTGAAGAATCGCGCGGTATGCATATTCAGCCGCATGTCGCCGTGCGAGGCTTCAATGAATATGTCTTCAGGGCCGCCTGAAACCTGCAGGTGTCCTTCGGCCTCCAATTCCGCTGTCGCCTGGTGGTACACCACCTTGTCCGCTTGCAGAAGGTAGCCGCGATAATGAACCGCCACATCGCCGCTCAAAGTCCATGTGTCGCCCACGCGCGTCTGGCGGCGTGCATCCCACTGGATGGGAATGCCTGAAGGGGGCACGGCCTCAGGCTGGGCCAGCGGCACAATCTCCTGGCTGGGATCGTCGGGGATGGATGCGGCTGCGGTCCCGGGAGGTAACGCATCAGTCAACGCCTGCGCACCAAGAAGCTGGTGACAGAGGGCGAGCAGCGTGATAAATACTAAGTAACGAGGACGCATCCCAAGACCAGGTGTTAAGGCTCAGCATAGCAAAAGCCCCCCACTTTGGCTCCGGAAGCGCACCTCGCAGCTCCGGCACCAGGCAAATTCGTCTTGCTTCACCCGCGCACGGGTTCCACGACCCGGGCTACGCCTGTTTTTTCTCCGCGAAACCTCCAAACTCTCTTGATGGCAACCGTCCATGTTGCCCCCGCTTGCCCCGGGCGCATGGACCTCGGCAGCGGGCTCAGCGCCTGGGAACAGGAACTGGAAACCGCTTTGGAAGAGAAGCTGGAGTATTGACCATAATGGCAAGCCAGGCCACCCCAACGTCTTCTTGGAAACTGGAAGTGAACCGGCGCGTTGCAGCGCACAAAAACCGCAGGGGCTCCGCCGCCGCTGAGCAGCAGCGGCCGGTGGAAACGCCCTACAGCGCCGGCGGCCGTGCGGCAGAGGCCGCCGCGCGCGTGGCGGCGCGCTTTGCCTCGGCTCCCAGTTATAGCCAGATGCAGACCGCGGAGGCCAGAACCGCCGTGCGCGCGGCCGAGATCGCCACCGAGGTGGCTCTTGAGGCTCAAGCCAATGCCCGCGCCGTGCTGGCAAGTCTTGAGCCCGCGAGCCATCACCAACCGGAGCAGGAGCCCATTCAGCTTGCCGCTGAGCCTTCTGCAGCCCAATCGTCATTGCAGCCAAGCCGCAGGCCGCCGCTTGAGTTCCACCTGGAGCCGGAGACGCCTGCCCGGCAGGAAAAAGCACGGGCCCAGAAGCACTCGCGCCAGCAGCGCGAAGTGGAGGCCTTTCCCCGCACAGTAGAGGAATGGTGGCAGGCAGAGCCGCCCGCCGATCCTCAGCGCGTCAGGGAGCTTGACCGGCTTGAGGCAGCGCTGCCTGAAATGCCGGCGCACGCCAAGGTCATCGAATTCCCCCACGAGCAGTCGTCGGCTCACTCCCAGGTTGCTGCCGCCCCGCAGGCACTCCCAACAACCGAAGGGCAATTGAGCATCTTTGAAGTTGACCCTGTGACAGTTTCAATTCGCATGGAAGAAGCGCTCGCTCAATCAGACGCCTCGCAGTGGTCGGGAATTGAACTGGATGCGCAGCCGCTGGATGGCCCCGATACTGATGCGCTGCCCGTCCCAGAAGCTGCGGGCCTTGAACTGGCTGCCTTCAGCCGGCGGATGATGGCGGCCCTGGTAGACGGCGCGCTCACCGTGGGAGCTTCCCTGGTAGCCGCTCTGCTGGCTGCGGTCAACGTGGACCAGCTTCCCTCATTAAGGCTGCTCGAAATTGGCGCCGCTGCCGGGCTGTTCGCCATCGGGCTGCTCTACCAGGCAATCTTCTTCACCCTTTCCGATGCCACGCCGGGCATGAAGTACGCGCGCATCTCGCTCTGCACCTTCGACGACCAGAGCCCCACCCGTGCGCAGATGCGCGCCCGATTGGGCGCCGTGCTGCTGTCGATTCTGCCGCTGGGCCTGGGCCTTGCGTGGGCCATCTTCGACGAAAACCACTTGAGCTGGCACGACCGCCTCTCGAAAACCTACCAGCGGAAGTGCGAGCCATAGACTATCCACCTTGTTCAACCATCTCGCCCAAAAGGCAGTTACCCTGCCCGAGGTTGCTCCCTGAAGAATCCCGAGCGCAGCGAAGGATCTGCGGTTGTTCCTCTGGTCACAGCCAACACACCCACGATCAAGTAGGATGCCACCGATGCACGAGCACAGCTATTGCACATACATCATGGCTAGCCGAAGCCACACGCTCTACACCGGCGTCACAAGCGACCTCCACAAGCGTGTTTGAGCATAAGTGGAAGGAGCACGACGGCTTTACGGCAAGGTACAGCTGCGATCGACTCGTCTGGTTTGAAGAACACCAGGAGATCGCGATGGCTATCTCCCGCGAGAAAGAACTGAAGAGTTGGAGGCGGGAAAGAAAGATCACGTTAATTGAGGCTACGAACCCCACCTGGATGGACCTAAGCCGCGATTGGTATGACTATGAGCCTGCCGATTATCGCCGTGCGTCGGATCGAATGAATTCTTGAGAAGCGACCGCAGATCCTTCGCCTGCGGCTCAGGATGACACTGCTGTGGGTAGAGAATGATAGCGCCGGACCGGCGTTTTGGTCGATTGGCCGGCAAATCGGAAATTACCCGCGCAAGTGCACGTCGATGCCCGCAACTCCCACACCACCGCAACTCCCCAAGCCCACAAAATATCCCCCACCAGTTTGCAGATAATTACGGCCCACTGGCGCAGAATCATTTCATGGTTTTGTTCCCGGCCCGGTAACCCAAGAAAAGTGCCGGGAGTGAAGAGGAATAACCGCTTTGCTGTCAATAATCTGCGCGTAACCAAAACAGAATCAAAGAGTTACCGCGCCACGCCTGCCGCATCCAGCTGAAACCAGGCCACTTGCATCAAGAATCCTGCCCTTTAGGGGGGGTACCCCAATGTGTCCCGAATGCCATCACATCATGCCCACCGGCGCCAAATGTCACTCGCCCGCGCTCCGTGGCAAACCATACTGCTACTTCCACATCCGTCTCCATACCCTTACCCGAAAGCCCGGCCCATCCCCCGAGGAGCCAATCAATTTCTCCGACCTTGCCGATCGTGGAAACATCCAGACCGCGCTCGGCCAGGTCCTCGACGCACTCAGCTCTTCACGGCTCGCCCCACGCCACGCCGGTCTCCTTCTCTACGGCCTCCAGATTGCTTCTCACAACTGCGAACGCGGGCCTGAAGCCCGTGCAGGATCTGCCGCGCACATCGAGACCCCGAAGTCGTGCCCTGACACAAAGCGGATTCCTGAAACACCCTCTACGAATTCAGCGCACCCAGCGCCGCTACGCCAGCGCCAAGCAGGCCGGTCTCGTCTTCCGGCTGCAGAATCTCAAGCGAGAAGCTTTGCAGCGGGCTCATCTTGACCATGGATTCAAGATGGCTGCGCAGCAGGGGCAGCTCAAGGAATCCGACATTGTGGCCGGTGAAATAAAAGCGTCCCGGTCCGGCCAGGTGGATGAACGAGGCGGTTGCGGCGGCCAGCGCGCGGTGCCACAGGTCAACGAACTCGCGGCAGCGGGCGTCGCCCTGGCGGCCTTTGGCAAAGACTTCTTCCGGCTCCAGGTCAAGAAACCGCATGCGCATGGCGCGGTAGCCCATGATGCCTTCAAGGTGTCCCACGCCTCCGCAGCCGCAGAAGCGCTCTTTGGGGTCGAGGGTGACGGTGATATGGCCGCCCTCCCACACGCCTTCAACGTAAGGCCAGCGGCCGTAGCCAATGCCGTTTCCGATGGTCCAGACGCGGGTGAGCCGGTCCAGTTGGCCGAGAGTGGCGGCCACTCCGGCGGCGATGGCATCGGCGTCGTTGGCCGCATGCACCGGAGCCGTGATGCCGCGGTTTGCCAGCACCCTGGATAACTCGGCAGCCAGGCGCATGCCCTTGATCTGCGGCAGATTGGGCGAGTCCTCGACCACGCCGTGGCGCACAATGCCGGGCACGGCCACGCCGATTGCATCCACAGGCTTTTCGGCATCGGCGGAGAGGCTGACGATATGCGTGGCCAGCAGGTCAACCAGGTCGCCGCCGGGGATGGCCGTGAGCGCGCCCGCCTCTTCAATGCTGCTGGGATAATGCAACACCCGTCCGGTGAGCCGCTGGTCCTCAAGCCGGCCAGCCACAATGTGTTCGGTCATCACAACGCCGATGGCGGTGGTCATTCTGGTTTCTCCCTGGGGATAGGAGTGGGTTGCTGCTTATTCGGTCTGGTAGCGGTGCAGGCGGCCGAGGCCATTGAAGGCCGCCACTTTGTAACACTCGGCGAGCGTTGGATAGTTGAAAACGGTATCGATGAAGTAATCGACGGTGCCGCCAAAGGTCATGACGGCCTGGCCAATATGCACCAACTCTGCCGCGCCTTCGCCGATGATGTGAACGCCCAGCACCTTGCGGGTGTCGCGATGAAAGATGAGTTTTAGCCGCCCGGTGGTGTCGCCGCGAATCTGCCCTCGCGCCACTTCACGGTAGTAAGCCATGCCTACTTCGTAAGGCACGTCCTCGCCGGTCAACTGCTCTTCGGTCTTGCCGATGAAACTGATTTCGGGAATGGTGTAGATGCCGTAGGGATAAAAGCTGGGGTTGGAGGTTGCGGCCTTGTCGTCGAAGGCGCGGGCGGCTGCAATGCGTCCCTGCTCCATGGAGACAGATGCCAGCGACGGGAATCCGACCACGTCGCCTACCGCGAAAATATGTTCAACCTTGGTCTGGTAGTGCTCGTCGACTGGGATGCGGCCACGGTCGTCGGCTTGCAGTCCGGCAGCGGCAAGGTTCAACTCATCGACGGCTCCCTGGCGGCCTACGGCGTAAAGCAGCGCGTCGCCAGAGACGCGCTTCTTGCTGAGAAGGTTGGCCACCACGGTGCCCAGGGCCAGCTCTTCAACGCTCTCAACCTCTTCGCCCAGCCGCAGGGTTACGCGGCTGTCGCGCAGGTGATAGCTGAGGGCTTCAATAATCTCGCGGTCGGCGAACTCCAGCAGCCGGTCGCGCTTCTCAATCAGCGTGACGCGCACGCCGAGAACGGCGAACATGCAGGCGTATTCCACGCCCACCACGCCGCCGCCTACTACGATCAGCGAGCGAGGCAGTTCGGTCAGGTCGAGCACCTGGTCGCTGTTGACGATCGTCCGCCCGTTGATAGGCACTTTGGGCGAGCAGGCAGGCTTGGTGCCCACCGCGATAATGACGCGGTCTGCGTCGAGCGTGGTGTCGGTCTGAGGCCCATCCACGCGCACCTGCCGCGCGTCAACAAAGCGGGCAATGCCATGCACTACGTCGATGCCGTTGCGCGAGAGTTGCGCCTCGGTCACATCCACTTCGGTGCGGATCACCGCCTGAACGCGGAAGGCCAGGTCGGCCATCGTGATCTTTTCCTTGACCTTGTAATTCATGCCGTAGACCGAGCGGTAGTTGTAGCCGGAGAGATGCAGCACGGCTTCGCGCATGGTCTTTGAGGGGATGGTGCCTGTATTGACGCAGACTCCGCCCACCACGGTGCGCGCCTCAACCACGGCCACGCGCTTGCCCATTTTGGCGGCAGCCACGGCTGCGCGCTGCCCGGAAGGACCGGACCCGATGACAATCAGGTCATATTTGACGGCGCTCATGCCAATTACCCCTAAGGTCGCTTTCTCCGCCGGGAAGCGCGCCCCGGCGGGGATGCGCCCGATGGTCCTCACACGGAGGCTACCATAGCGCCCGGCGCGAGCGAATGACAGGGAACATGAACTGGAGGGGAAGATAGGAAAGAGGTTGCGGCGAGAAGGACTAAGGATGGATTGGAGGCGGCAGGCCGGGTTCCCTGCGGCTAGGCTCTACGCTGCCGCAGGGGCTGCAGATCTGGACCTGGCCGCCGCCATGTGATCCTGCGTCCTATGCGGGCCGCAGGGCCGGCTTGTAAGCCGGATTGGGTCTGCCGGCAACTGGCCCGGCAGCCTGGTCTGCATCGTCAAGGCGGAACTGTCGAATAATGCCGTCCAGATCGCTGGCCAGCGAGGCCAGGTTCCGCAGGGCTTCAACGGCCTGTTCTGCAACTTGGGCACTTTCGTTTGCCAGTTGAGAGATATGCCCGGCAGACTCTGAAATTTCACCTGAAGCCGAGGTCTGCTCTGTAGCGGCTGTGGCAATCAGCTCAATCTGGTGCTCCACCTCTCGGGACGATCGAATGATGGCGTCAAGGCTCTGGTGCGCTTTGGACGTCTCATTCATGCCGGTTTCCACAGTTGAGCGGGCTTCGTTCATCACCTCGACCGTCTCCCGGGTCTCATTCTGGATGCTGCGAATGGTTCCGGCGATCTCTTCGGTGGCGCTTTTGGTGCGCTCGGCCAGACGGCGCACCTCACCCGCCACAACCGCAAAGCCTCGTCCGTGTTCGCCGGCGCGGGCGGCCTCAATGGCTGCGTTCAGGGCCAGCAGGTTGGTCTGCTCGCTGATCTCCTGAATCACGTTGACCACCTTGCCGATCTCTTCAGACCGATGCGCAAGGGACGCAATGCTCTCAGAGGCCGAACCGGCGGCGGTGGCAATTCTCTCCATGGTCGCCGTAGCCGCCTGCATGACCGCCCCACCCTGCCTTGCGGTTTCAGCCGATTGTCGGCTGGCGCTGGCGGCCGCCTCGGCATTATGGCTGATTTCGCCGATAGTGGCGGTCATCTCCTGCGCCGCCGCTGCAATCTGGTTGGTCTTGGCAGATTGCGAGTTGGCATTGCCCGCGCTTTGCACCGAGCGCGCGCTCATTTGGGTGGTGGCCGCAGAGAGTGTTTCAGCCCCCCGCGCAACCGACACCAGAACGGTGCGCATGGACTCGGAGCAGGTGTTGAGCGCAGTACCAAGACGGCCAATCTCATCGGTGCCTGTGACCCTGACGTGCGCGGTCATGTCCTTGGCGGCCAATTGCTCCAACGCGGCTGTCGCTCTTGCAACTCTCGGCGCAATCTCCCGCGTCAATAATCCGCCGGTCAGCGCGCACAGCAGGACGATCAACAGGGTGACCACGGCGTTTATCCAGATCGCGCGGTTGCTGGAGCGAGTTGCATCCTCAGCCTCGTTCATCCCAACTTTTGCGTTCAGCTGCATGTCTTCGGAAATCCCGGCCGAAGCGGCGTCAAATGACGCCACGGTTGCGTCCGACATGAGCAAGTCCAATGCATCGCCTGTCTTTCCAGCCGCGAGAAGGGCCATGGCGCGATCGCCAATCTCTCTGTATTGCGTGACGGAGACCATGAATTTCGCGTAGATAGCGCGCTCCTGAGAGCCGGCGATGAATGGCTCATAGGTTTTGATGGCCTCCTGGTAACTCGCCGAGGCGTTCACACGCTTGGCGTTGAAGGCCGAAGTGCAGGAGGGTGTGGCGCACAGCAGCATTGCCAGTTCTGCCCGCCGGGTTGTGTTGAAGCCGCCTCGAATGTCTGCCAGGTAGATTACTGACGGAAAGGAACTCGCGCTTACGTCATGATTCTTCGCGGCGATTCCTCGAAACGCGAGAAACGTATAGGTCCCCAACAGGATGCAGAGACCGCAAACGATGCCGAACGCAAAGAAGAACTTGCGCGAGATGGGGAGGTTACGAAGCCACTGCATACCTGAAGCCCTTTCTGAGGTCGTTCGCTGTTTGTATCGGCGGCGCGCGGCTTAGCTTGAGTAGTTTTGATTTATGAATGAAGCCCGCCCGCGAAAACGAGGGGGCGCGCTCTGTATAGTGAATCCGCCGTTTGCCGAGCACCATCCCGAATCAGTACGACTGCAGCCCATGCTTCCCAAAACGGCGCAATCGATCTCAGAAGCCAGATCCGCACAGGCCGACTGCGCAATGCCTGCCCTAGAATTCCTGAGGAAGTCTCGGAGAGAAAGCATGATTCGACCGTTTTTTGTTTTGTCCGCAATTTTATCTCTGGCCGCTGCCGGCGGCTACGCGCAGTCTTCAGGAGAAGCAACCTACAAGGCCAAGTGCATGGTCTGTCACGGCGCTGCAGGGCTCGCGGACACGGGTGTGGGCGTGGCTTGGAAAATCAAGCCGGTGACCAGTCCGGCCGTGAAAACGTTCACCGAGGCGGCGATGATTGACGCCACCAAAAACGGCATGGGGAAGATGCAGGCCTTCAAAGACAAGCTCACCGACGCCGAAATCAGGAGTTCGGTTGCTTACTTCCGTACGCTGATCAAGTGAGGGGCCGCCGACTCGCGTTGAAGTTGAAGTTCCCGCTTGTCATCCCGCTTGTCAATTGATAGTGAATCGTCAACCCATAGTTTTCTTCAGGCGAAGTGCGCGGGCCTTCGCCTGAAGAAGGCAAACCGCCTGACAGATCGGGCTTATTTGGCGAAGGACTGGAGGAGCTGGACGACCGCCGGACTGACTGGAACGATGCAGCAGGAAAGGCGCCTCAATTCTCGGCACCGGCTTTATGGCAACCTGGAACAATGGTCGTTAACTTCGAAAGATCCATTTACACCGGCCTTGATGAGGGCCAATGTCGATGCGCCTCAAATGCCCCTCTGTTCATACTCTATTCATCTGCGTTGCCGGACGCGTGCATTGCAGGGGCCGGCTTCTGCTTTGCCAACCATGGTTGTCGATCTGTAGAATTGGAATTAAATCGATCGAGCAGGATCAAGGTGGAGCGCGCCATTAACCGTTATGCGGCGGGATATGGAGCAAAGGATGATCGCCCGTCTTAAAGTTAAGGAGAGCAAATGTCCACAAGTGCAAAGCCCACTGTGCCTTTGTCTGTGCGTATCAGGGCTCACATCTCAATTGCCAGGCTCGACCATTCGATCAAGAACCTCTTCGTTTTGCCTGGCATCATTGTGCCACTTAGCGTCTCACCTGATTTGATTAATTTCCAATTAATACCCAAGCTGTTGCTTGCCTTTGCGGCGATTACGCTGGTTGCTTGCAGCAACTACGTCATTAACGAGGTACTCGATGCACCTTTCGATCGATTGCACCCGGTCAAGTGCAATCGTCCCGCGGCGCGCGGTCTCGTAAACATCGGCGCCGCTTACGCGCAATGGATGTTGATGATGCTTGCCGGCATTGCGATCGCACTGCTCATCTCGAGGATATTTGCGCTTACGGCGCTCGTGCTTTGGATTATGGGCTGTCTCTACAACTTCCCCCCCGTCCGGACAAAAGACGTGCCTTACCTTGATGTCTTAACTGAATCCATCAACAATCCGCTGCGCATGTTGCTGGGTTGGTTTGCGGTTACCAGCGTCCTCGTCCCGCCGGTTTCGTTGCTGATTGCTTACTGGATGATTGGATGTTATTTCATGGCGATTAAGCGATTCAGCGAGCTAGCCGAGATCAAGAGCCGCGCTGTGGCAGGCGCCTACCGAGCCTCGTTCAAGCACTACACGCCCGAATCCCTGCTCGTTTCCGTGCTTTTCTATGCATCTACGGCAATGCTGTTTCTTGGCGCGTTCATTATCCGCTATCGCATTGAATTGATTCTAGGCTTCCCCCTTGTTGCCTTGACCATGGCCATCTACCTGAAGCTCGCATTCAAGCCTGGCAGCTCAGTCCAGAACCCGGAAAAACTCTATCGTGAACCGCTCCTGATGGCATCTTTCACTGCGACTGTTCTTGCAATGTGTTTGTTGCTCTTCATTCGCATCCCGCAACTGGAGAGATTCTTCCTGCCGACCCTGCCGCAGGTGCAGAGCACCTCAGTGACTTCGGCAGCCGGTCTTTCCGGCACGATTGGTTCCTAACTCTCTCACTTAGATTTCCGAGAACTTTCTGAAAGGAAAACCCACGATGGATTCTTCCGCACAAATGAGCGGGTTTGTTGGCACGGCGAAATCCTCTCGATTCCCAAACGGAAGATTCCCGGCGTCAGCGGTTGCCTTCCTCGCTCTCACCACGGCTATTTCTCTCGTCTTGTCCCATTACTCGTTGCTGTGGTACGACGAATTCCTGGTCCTGTGGACAGCTAACGTTTCCAGCATTGGCCAGTTAGCGCACATACAGCTCACATGTCCTATTTCCCTTCACCCGTTTGGGTATGACCCAATCGTATATGCCTCGATGCGGCTTTTCGGCGCGGGTCCATTTGGCATCCGCCTGCCCTCGCTTCTCGGCTATCTGATGATGCAGGTATGCCTGTATATATTTGTCCGTCGCATAGCTCCCGAGCGGGCAGCGGTGTTTGCTCTTGCATTTCCCGCGCTCAACACCACGCTCATCTATGCTTCGGAAGGGCGGCCCTATGCCCTGATGCTCGGATGGTTCGCCCTGGCCATGGTCAGTTGGCAAACCGCAGTCCGCCGTGAGTCCCACCGCACATGGGCACTCCTGTCCCTCGCTCTGGCAGTCATCATGGCGCTTAACACACACTACTTCGGCGTTTTGCTTTTAGTGCCGCTTTGCGGCGCGGAACTCTACCGCAGCGTGCAGCGCCGGCGGCTGGATATTCCGGTCCTCGCATCGATTGGCGCCGGCGCGGCAGGGATACTCCTGACCCTGCCCTTTATGAAAGCCGTTCGTGTCTTTCACGACCACTACTACCAGCACGACGGGGCGCGGCTGAGCGTGATCGCGAGAACGTATCTCTCTGTCTTGCCTGGATACGGCTTCACCCATCGTCACGCAGCGATTGCGGTCGTCTTCCTGGCCGTTTTTGCTGTGGCTTTGCTTTGGGAATTCCTTCGCCAATTGCGCGGCGCAACCGTCAATCTTCCCCATGCCGAGGCCGCCTTTCTCATTTTGCTCGCCGGCCTGCCTTTCTTCGGATACTTGATGACCTTTGTTTTGGCCACCAGCCTCGAGGGCCGTTTCCTGCACGGAGTGCTGGTTGGGATAAGCCCGCTCGCTGCCATAGCATTTATGCCGCTTTTGCGCCGTCAGATGGCTGGAAGAATCGTTCTGCTGGCGCTCTTCCTTGCGATCGCCTTTTTTGGATTCATGCACATTCGCACATTTCGAAACGACGGGAAGAGAGTCATGTCGGGGCTCGTTCTGGCGCCGGAGGTCAAGGCCGCACTCATGTCCAGCCCGACCAAGCTACTCTACATCGGGGCAACTTACGAATTTTCCCAAGCGAGTTACTATGAGCCCGACCCGGAAGTGCGCTCGCGCCTGGCCCTGGTCTATTCTGAAGAACAGGAGCTACGCTGGCATCACGGAAACACCGGTGCTCTGACCGGGCTGCACATGCGCTCCTTTACCGGCTTCCCTATCGTACCTTTCGAGACGTTGGCCAAGCAGCCCGGCGACAACCTGATAGTAGTCTTTAACGCACTTGACCATACCGACGACTGGAGCGCGGAGGCCTTGGCCGCCGACCATTCTTCCTCTACGCGACTAGGCACGTTTGCCGGTGGCGATGTGATGGCGGTTCACTTCATCCCGTGAGTCTTGCGCGCGCCGGGATCTGGAACTCGATTCGCTCGTTCCTCACGTAAATAGGACTCGGGCGCGTTCGACGCCGCGTTTTCGCTTGCCCAATTGAAAGTGAATCGTTATGCTGGGGGCCGATTCTTACTCCCGCACGGGGCGATGCTCTGGAAGTGAGGCTCATCATGACGATTCGGTGGTTGATTGTTCATCTCGGGCTGGCACCGGTTGCGTTTGCGCTTCTTGGCGGCCCGGCGGTGCTTCGGGTGGCGGCGCAAGCTGCTCCAGCCGCACCCCGGTCGCTGCGTACCATCGCGCCAACACCGGATCAATTTGCCATCCAGACAGCCAATGAAAAGGATCACCAGCGCCTCCTCGATCTGTTGGGCATCAAGGAACTGCGCCACCCGTCCTCCAACGACGCCAAGTCGCCGTACGCAACCAACTACGACGAATCCAAGGCGAATGTTTATCCCAGCCTGCCCGATCCGCTGCTACTGAAGAATGGGAAGCGCGTGGCCTCGGCCAAGGTTTGGTGGTCCGAGCGCCGCCCGGAGATCGTCGCTGACTTCGACCGCGAGATTCTTGGGGTTCCTCCGGCCAACCTGCCCCGAGTGACCTGGGAGGTGGTCAGCACCACGAAAGAGAAATTCGGCGATATTCCCGTGATCACCAAGCGGCTTGTGGGCCATGTTGACAACTCCGCATGGCACTCGATCACGGTGAAGATTGACATGGTGCTCACCACGCCGGCCAACGCCGCCGGTCCGGTTCCGGTGATTCTGGAGTTGGCTTTCCCCGCCGAGTTCAAAGTGGCGCTCGAACGGCCGCGCCCGGAAACCATCACGTCCGGCATGGGTTACTACGGACAGGCCTGGCAAGACCAGGTTCTGGCCCGGGGCTGGGGCATTGCCGTTCTCTCACCCAACAGCTACCAGGCAGACAACGGCGCCGGCCTCACCGAGGGCATTATCGGCCTGGCCAACAAGGGGCAGCCACGCGGGTTGGGTGACTGGGGTGTTCTAAGAGCATGGGGATGGGGCGCCAGCCGCGCACTGGATTACTTTGAGACCGACAAGGCCGTCGATGCGAAACAGGTGGGCATCCAGGGCCATTCGCGCATGGGCAAGGCTGCGCTGGCGGCCATGGCCTACGACTCGCGCTTCGCCATCTGCTACATCAGTTCCTCCGGCGAGGGCGGCGCCAAGCTTTACCGGCACATCTTCGGCGAACAAATCACCAACCTGGCTGCAGCCTCTGAGTACCACTGGATGGACGGCAACTTTTTGAAGTACGCCGGCCCGCTCACGCCCGGCGACCTGCCTGTGGACAATCACGAACTGATCGCCCTGGCTGCCCCACGGCCGGTGTTCATCGGCGGCGGCGCGAGCAATGGAGACGGGTACGCCAACCCGGCCGGCGATGCATGGGCTGACACCACGGGCATGTTCCTCGCCGAAGCAGCCGCTGGCCCAGTCTACCGCCTGCTGGGCAAAAAGGACCTGGGCGCAACAACGCTGCCGCCCATTGAAACTGCTCTTATCTCAGGAGATCTCGCCTTTCGTCAGCATGCGGGGGGACACACCCCTGCTCCAAACTGGCCGGTATTTCTTGAATTTGCCAGCCGGTATCTGCATGCGCCGGGAGAGACGCACTAGCCTACAGCGGCTTCGACATCACGATGCAGTGGCACGCCACCTCTTTGCGAAAGGTACGGCCGTAGCGGAATTCTTCGGTGCCCGTCTCTACAAAGCCGAAGCGCCGGTAGATAGGCAGCAACTCAGGTCGCAGGCTCAGAACGGAAATGTCCACAGCTTCGCATCCCAGCTTGCGCAAGTGGTCCTCGGCCGCCTTGACCATCAAGCTGGCCAGGCCCTTGCCCTGCCATGCCGGATCAACCGCCAGCATGCCCATGTATCCGCGCTGGCCGCGGGCCTCGAAGTAAACCGAGGCAAGCAGCCCGCCTGAGCCATCCTCCGCCACCAGGATGGAGCCTTTCTGCATCATCGCGGCCATGCGTTCCGAATCAGTGCGGGTGCCCTCCAAAAAGGACTCCACGGCAAAGGCTGAGTTGACCAGTTCGATAAGGCGCGGCTGATCGTCGGCGGTTGCCGGGCGAACGCGGGGCGCGGTGCAATCGGGAGTGCTGTGGCTGGTCATGGAGTGGGCGGGCCTTGAAGCTCATTCTCGCATGGCGGCAAGGGCGCTCGCCGCAGAGAGAAGTTAGTATGCCCTCTTGACAGGAATTCTATACTTGTTTACTCTATGCCTGTAGCGAACAAGCCTATGACAGTCTCTACTCCTCGCGATTTGTTTCCGGGCGCACTCGAAATGATGATCCTCGAGTCGCTTCGCCGCCAGCCTGCGCACGGCTATGCGCTGGTGCAGCATATCCAGCAGCGGTCAAACAACCTGCTCCAGGTGGAAGAGGGTTCGCTCTATCCGGCGCTGCAGCGGCTGCTGAAGTCGAAGCTGGTGAAGGCCGAGTGGGGCGTTTCTTCCACCAACCGCAAGGTGAGAACGTATCAGATTACCGCCGCGGGTCTTCGCCATCTTGAAGAGCAGATTTCAAGCTTTGAGCGGATGTTTGAAGGCATTGCGCTGGTTCTCAATCCGGGCAAGGCCGCAACAAGCTGAAGAGGCAAGCCAGGAGGATTTCCAATGAACTGGATTCCCGACATCTTCCGCCGTCGCAAGCTATACGACGATCTCTCTGAAGAAATCCGCCTGCACATTGAAGAGCGCACAGAGCAGCTAATGGCCGACGGCATGAGCCGCCATGAAGCCGAGCAGGCGGCGCGCAGAGCCTTCGGGAACCGCACGCTGCTTGAAGAGCGCAGCAGAGAAGTGTGGCAATGGCCGAGGCTGGAATCGATCTGGGCCGACGTGCGATTTGCATTGCGCCAGTTGAGGCGTTCCCCCGGGTTCACGCTTGCAGCGATTGTGACCCTGGCGCTGGCTATCGGCGCGAATGCGGTGGTATTCAGCGTCATGAACGCGTTCATTCTGCGTCCCTTGAATGTGCCGCACGCGGAGAGCTTCTTCGCGCTCCAGCATGGAGTCGGGGACGTAGCCAATCAGTCCTATCCCGACTATCTCGATCTCCGGGATTGCAATCGCGGCTTCGATGACCTGGTGGCATACAACATTGTTCAGTCGGGATTGGATGCGGGCGGCGATCCATCCACCATCTGGATAGAGGAAGCCAGCGGGAACTACTTTGATGCTTTGGGCCTTCAACCGTTCCTCGGCCATGTATTCCACGCCGGCGACGAGCACGGGCCCAATAGTGCTCCGTATATTGTGCTTACCTACGCTTATTGGCACACGCATTTCCAGGACGACCGCGGGGTTGTGGGACGTGTCGTTCGACTCAACAAGCATCCTTTTACCATCATCGGTGTCGCGCCAAAAGACTTCCGCGGCACGCTCCTGTTTTTCAATCCCGATGTCTTTGTGCCGATCGTGAATCACCCGCTATTGGGCGCGAATGAATTGAGTGCGCGCGGGGACCGTTGGGTGTTTGAGATCATGGGCCATCTTAGAGCAGGCGTTACTTCTGCCCAGGCGGTTGCCGATTTGAACTCGATCGGGGCATCGCTTGAAAGGGCATATCCGAAGGACGAAGGCAAAATGACATTCGTCCTCACCCGTCCCAATCTCTATGGCGATTTTCTCGGCCGGCCTGTGCGGGCATTCATGACTGGATTGATGTTGCTGGCAGGCCTTATTCTGCTGGCCGCATGTGCCAACCTGGGCAGCTTGTTTGCCGCACGCGCCGCCGATCGCTCCAGGGAAGTTGCACTGCGCCTGGCCCTCGGAGCCGGCCGCAAACGCATCCTGCGCGGAGTGTTCACTGAAGCCGTGTTGATTTCACTCGCCGGCGGCGCGGTTGGACTCACATGCAGCGCCGTGCTGTTGCGGGCGCTCAGCGCATGGCAGCCCTTTCCCCGGTGGCCCCTTCATCTCGCCGTGAATCCCGATGCAAGGGTATACGGGGTTGCTGTGCTGCTGGCTCTGATCAGCGGACTTCTCTTTGGCGCGGTCCCTGTAAGGCAGGTTCTCCGCACAAGTCCCTACGAGGTTGTGAAGTCGGGATCGAACAGGGTTGCCGGAAGGCGGATGATCGCCCGCGATTTGTTGCTGGTGGTGCAGATTGCGATTTGCTCGGTATTGGTCACTTCTTCGATGGTTGCCGTGCGTGGATTAGCGCGCTCGCTGCGCGCCGACTTCGGGTTCGATGTGCAGAACAACTTGCTGGCGGAAACAGACCTGATCATGGCCGGCTACAGTCCCGACCGAGTGCCCGCGATGCAAAAACGGATGATCGATGCGTTGCAGGCGATGCCTGGAGTTGAGTCCGTGGGATTGACAGACAGCCTTCCGTTGGGAGCCGGCGCGGGGAAGTCGATTGTCTTCACCGACAATACGACCAATCTGAAGCCATCGAGCGTAGTTGCCGATGCCTTCGTTTTCAACATATCTCCCGAGTACTTACGCGCCGCGGGAACAGCCCTGCTTTCCGGGAGGGCTTTTACCTGGCAAGACGACAAAAGCTCGCCACGCGTCGCGGTGGTAAACGCGGAGTTTGCGCGCAGGGTTTTCGGTTCGATGAACAACGCCATCGGCCGCTATTACAAGATGCGCGATGGAACGCGGGTTGAGGTTGTGGGTCTTGCTGAAGATGGAAAGTATGGAGGCCTCAACGAGGATCCGCAGCCGGCGATGTTTCTCCCTATCCTCCAATCACCTTCCAACTCAACAATCTTGGTTGTGCGCTCGCGCCGCGATCCCCAACTTCTGGCGGCAGCGATGAGGAGTGAGTTGCGGCAACTGGATGCCGGGCTTCCCGTTTTCATTGAAACGCGGGACAAGCCAATGGCCGTGCTGATGTTTGGTCCGCGCATGGCGACAGTCGCGCTTGGCATTTTGGGAGCGATGGGCGGCATGCTTTCGATTACCGGCATTTTTGGAATGGCGGCCTACTCGGTGAGCAAGCGGCTCAAGGAGTTGGGCATTCGCGTGGCCCTCGGAGCAGGGCGCAAAGAAGTGTTGCGGGCTGCGCTGGGGCGGGCTGTGAAACTGCTGGCGCTCGGCTCGGTAGCGGGATTGCTTCTGGGGATTCTGGCTAGCCGGGTGCTGGCTTTCATCGTTTACCAGGCCACGCCGCGCGATCCGTTTGTATTGACGGGCGTTGTGTTGGCAATGGCATTGCTGGGGTTGCTGGCTACATGGATTCCGGCGCAGCGCGCGCTTTCGATTGATCCGCTGGTGCTGCTGAGGGAAGAGTGAGTCAGCTTGCTGCCGGCAAAGCCAAATGCAGGTCCTTCGATTCGCTGCGCTCGTTTCCGATGCACGAGGCGGTCGAGAGTCGTGGTATCCCACCCATTCGTCAAAAAGCCGACGAATGGATGGGGCACCCAGCATTTGTGGAATATGCACCGGTGCATCTTTGGGTTGATCTCGCTTTCGCGGGTGAAGGTGCTGAGGATGACGGCGTTGAGAGAAGTAGAAGGATGAGAGCCTGTTTTGATATGAACGGTTAGCGCGCTACAGGGGGGCAAATGAACTGGATACCCAATATCTTTCTCCGCCACAAGCTCTACGACGATCTCTCTGAAGAAATCCGCCTGCACATTGAAGAGCGGGCAGAGCAGCTGATGAACGAAGGCATGAGCCGCCATGAAGCCGAACAGGCAGCGCGCAGGGCCTTCGGTAACCGTACGCTGCTTGAAGAACGCAGCCGCGAAGTGTGGCAGTGGCCAACGCTTGAGTCAATCTGGGCCGATCTGCGATTTGCCGTGCGCCAATTGCGCAAGGCCCCCGGATTTACTTTCGCCGCTATTCTTACGCTGGCGCTGGCCATCGGCGCAAATGCTGTTGTGTTCGGAATCATGGATGCGCTCATTCTGCGCCCGCTCCACGTGCCCCAGCCAGAGACCCTCTACGGAACCGAGTACGGGGACTATTCAGGGTTCCAGTCGTATCCTAACTACCTTGACCTGCGCGACCGCAATCACAGCTTCGAAGATCTGGCTGCTTTTAATTTCGTCTTTGCCGGACTGGACACAGGCAACGATCCAACCGCCGCCACAGGCTATTCGGCGACCGGGAATTACTTCGATGTATTGAAGGTTCAGCCCTATCTGGGCCGCTTCTTCCACGCCGCCGACGAGCACGGCCGCAACAGCGCCCCCTATATCGTGCTTAGCTACGCTTACTGGCATAGCCGCTTTCAGGACGATCGCGGCGTGGTAGGCCGAGTGGTCCAACTCGACAAGCATCCTTTCACTGTCATCGGAGTTTCGCCGCCGGAGTTTCGCGGGACACTTGTCTTTGCCTCCCCGGATTTTTTTATTCCGGTCGTCAACGAGGAGCAAGTGTCCGGTGACGGCATCCTTGGATCTCGCGAGAACACCCATGGGCTTTTTGAGGCGTTCGGTCATCTTAAACCGGGTGTAACTCCCGCGCAGGCTATCGCCGATGTCAACGCGGTGGGCGCCGATCTTGAGAAGACCTATCCCAGCCAGGTGAGCCATAAGCCATCTTCGCTGGCGCGGGAAGGGCTTACTTCTTTCGGTCGTGCTACGGCGGCATTTGTTGGGGGATTGATGGTGCTGGCCGGGTTGATTCTGCTGGCCGCATGCACCAACCTGGGAAGCCTGTTTGCGGCCCATGCCGCTGACCGCTCAAGGGAAGTTGCGCTGCGGTTGGCGCTTGGTTCCAGCCGGACGCGCATCCTGAGGCAACTGCTGACTGAGGCCGTGCTGATCTCCCTGGCCGGGGGCGCGCTGGGAGTGTTGGGCAGCGTGGCGCTGTTGCGCAAGCTCAGCGACTGGACCCCTTTTCCAAGTGCTCCGATCCATTTGCCGCTGAATCCAGACGCAAGAATTTACGGGGTGGCTTTGGTTCTGGCGCTGATCAGCGGGTTTCTCTTCGGCATCGTGCCGGTGCGGCAAGTGCTTCGCGCCAATCCGTATGAGATTGTCAAAACGGGCGCCAACAGCAGGCTGGGACGCCGGATGACGCTGCGCGATGCGCTGCTCGTGGTGCAGATTGCCATCTGCGCTGTGCTGGTCACGTCTTCAATGGTCGCAGTGCGTGGGCTGCTTCGCTCAATGACGGTGAATGTCGGATTTGAACCGCGCAAGGCGATGCTGCTTAATCTTAACCTGGCCATGGCAGGCTACAGCAGCGACAAGGCGCCCGGCCTTGAGCGGCGCATGATCGACGCCGTGGAAACGATCCCCGGTGTTGAGCATGTGGGCATGGTGAATGACTACCCCCCTTTGGTGTATGCCGCAGGCGTAAGGGCGGATGTCTTCAAGGATGAAACCAGAGAGACGAAGCAATCGAATGTCTTTGCCACGCCCTACCGGTACAACGTATCTCCGGGGTACTTTGATGCGGCGGGCACAAGCCTGCTTGCGGGCAGAGACTTTGCTTGGCGCGACGACAAGAACGCGCCTGCAGTTGCCGTAGCCAACAAGGAGTTTGCTGCCCGGATGTTCGGCTCCGTTTCCAACGCGGTGGGCAGGTTCTTCAGGATGCAGGATGGGAGCCGCGTGCAGGTGGTGGGCGTTGTGGAGGACGGAAAGTACATGAGCCTGACAGAGTCCCAACAGCCCGCGATCTTCCTTCCAGCACTGAGGTCGCCAAACCCTCAGGCGTCGTTGGTGGTGCGCTCGAATCGCGATCCTGAGCAGCTTGCCGCGGCCATGAGGAGAAAAGTGAGCGAGTTGGATGCGGGTCTGCCTGTTGACATCCAGACGTGGCACAACATGCTTGACGTGGTGTTTTTCCCTTCGCGTGTGGCAACCATGGCGCTGGGCATTTTGGGACTGATGGGCGCCATGCTTTCGATCACAGGCATCTTCGGGATGGCAGCTTACTCGGTGAGCAAGCGGCTGAGGGAGTTGGGGATTCGCATCGCGCTCGGCGCGCAGCGCAAAGATGTGAAACTGCTGGCGCTCGGCTCGGTTGCCGGTTTGTTGCTGGGAATTCTGGCCAGCCGCGTGCTTGCTTTTATCGTCTACCAGGCCACGCCGCGCGATCCGCTGGTGCTGAGCGGCGTGGTTCTGGCGATGGCGCTGCTGGGGCTGCTGGCCACGTGGATTCCGGCCCAGCGCGCCCTCTCGGTTAACCCGCTGTTGCTTTTGCGCGAAGAGTGAGCGCGGCCAGACGGTCAACAGTGCATTGACTGCCCGCTCCTTGCGCCGTAGGCTCATAGCATGGAATTCAGGATTAGCGAGCTGGAACGGGAACCGATTGATTTTGACCTGGAACTGGCTCCGGGAGCCGTCGATCTGGGGGATGAGGCCGAACAGACCGGCCAGTTGGCAACCGCAGGCCATGCCGAGGTGCTGCACGAGCACCGGGGCCCCAAAGACATAGTGGCCGATATCCGGCTCAAGGGGCACTTTGACGGGAAATTCCAGGTGCCGTGCGCCCGCTGCGTTGAGCCGGTAGAAGTGCCGCTGGCTGCCGATTTCGACCTTATCTTCAGGCCCGCGGCTGCTGATGCCGAAGCCACGGAACGGTCGATTACTGCGCCGGAGACGGAAATCGGTTATTATCAAGGAGACAGTCTGTTGCTTGAGGATGTGCTGCGCGAGCAGGTGCTTTTGTCCCTGCCGGTCAGAACGCTGTGCAAGCCTGATTGCAAAGGACTTTGCCCGCGCTGCGGCGAAAACCGCAATAGCCAGAGCTGCTCCTGTGAAGTGGGTCCGAGTGACCCCCGCTGGGAAGCCCTGGCCGGACTTCGCGGCCGGATGGAGTCAAAAGAAACCAGCCCCAAGAGAAATTGAGGGTGCTCGCCTGTGCCGGATGGCAACTTGGGTCCTGTGCGGCCTGAAGTTGACGCGGGCACCAGTAACGAAAGGAATTGCATCATGCCTAATCCGAAAAGGCGCCACTCTACGCGCCGCACCGCACTTCGCCGCTCACACGACTTCCTCTCAGCGGTAGGCGTTTCAGAGTGCCCCAACTGCCACGAGAAGAAGCTGCCCCACCACGCCTGCACCAAGTGCGGCGCTTACAAGGGCCGCGCGGTCATCGACGTAAAAGAAGCTGCCAAGTAAAGTAAACTGAGCCCCGATGCTCGTTGATATTGCGCTTGACGCCGTAGGTACCGACAAAGCTCCGGAAGCGGAGATTCGTGGGGCTATTCTCGCCTGCAAGAGTCTGCCCGTGCGGGTCCACCTGATTGGGCCCGAAGCGGAGCTGCGCGATCTTCTGGATGAACACCTCGACAACGAAGATCTGCCCATCGTCATCCACCATGCCTCTGAACGCATTGGCATGGAAGAGAAGGCGGCGCACGCGGTTCGCACCAAAAAAGACAGTTCAATGCGCGTGGGCCTCAAGCTGGTTCGAGAGGGACGCGCGGCAGGCTTTGTAACCGCCGGCAATACCGGCGCGGCCATGGCCACCGCCAAAATGGTTCTGGGCGCTCTGCCCGGCGTAGACCGTCCGGCGCTGGCAACTCCCATGCCCAGCTCCACTGGAAATCCGTGCGTCCTGCTGGATGTGGGCGCCAACGTGGACTGCAAGGCGCACAACCTTGAGCAATTTGCCGTGATGGGCGAAATGTATGCCCGCAGCGTGCTTAAAATCGAGCACCCGCGCGTGGGCCTGCTCTCAATCGGCGAAGAAGAGAGCAAGGGAAACGACCTGACCCGCGAGGCCTTTCCGCTGCTGAAGGCGCTGCCCATCCGGTTTATCGGCGACGTTGAGGGCCGCGACATTTTCAGCGGGCAGGCGGACGTGATTGTCTGCGACGGATTTGTGGACAACGTCGCGCTCAAGAACAGCGAGGGCGTGGGTCGCTTTGTACGCGATGTGCTGCGCGAGTCTCTCACCCGCACTGTTACAGCTAAGGTTGGTGCGCTGCTTTCGCGGCAGGCGTTCAACGATTTCCGCCGCCGGCTCGACTACCGGGAATACGGAGGCGCGCAATTGCTTGGCGTGCGCGGCGTGTGCATCATCGGCCACGGCTCGTCCAACGATCGCGCCATCTACAACGGCATTCGCGTGGCTTACGAGTTTGCCAATGCCGGCACAAACAAATTGATCGAAGCCGAGTTTGCCGGACATCCCACCAAGACCACTGCCAACGGCCAGGCGCCGAAACACGACGCTACGATTCAGTAAGGCCGCGATGGCAGACGAGTCCCGCCGCTCTCCCTCATTCGATCCTTCCGTAGTTGACCGGCTAGCCTGCCCGGCCTGTTTGGGAAAACTTCGCCTTGAAGAGGGTGCCCTGGTTTGCGCAGCCTGCGGTCGCACCTATCCGGTCATTGACGGTATTCCGGTGCTGATTGCCGATCGGGCCGCCGAGCCTTCCCACTAAACCGCCTGTTCACAGATCGTGGATTCTGCCGAGACAACTGGCGCGGCAGGCGTGGCCATCTGACTTCCGAGGAGGAAATCGATGCCAACCAAAACAGCGTCCAGCAAGAAAGCACCAGCGAAGAAGAAGTCTGCGGGGATATACTCTCCCGCAGCGGGAAAACGCGTGGAAGCCGAGATGAGGGCAATGAAAAAGGGACAGCTCAAGAGCGGCCGCAGCGGCAAGAAAGTGACCAATCCGAAACAGGCGATTGCCATCGGTCTCTCTGAAGCGAGAAAGGCCGGCGCGAAGGTTCCGCCGCCGAAAGAATCTTAGAGAAGCGGTTTCGCAAGTGTGAAGCGGAGTTGAAGGGGCGCGGCAGACGTCGTGCCCTCTCGATGCAATTTTGTTTTTTCAAAGTCTATTCGTGCCGTGGAATCGGCCGGTTTTTTCCGCGATTAGCTGCGGTGATAGAACGGCAGCACGATCAGCAGGGCGAAGCCGATGGCCGCGGCCAGGGCTAGCGCGACGAGAGAATAAATCAGCGTGAGGCTCGGGCCATGCGTTGCACCGTCGCGGTTTTCATCCGCATTGGCCGGCAGTTCAGGCTTACTCATATTTAAGGCTTTCGACGGGGTCCATTTGGGCGGCGCGAGTGGCCGGAACGGTGCCGAAGACCACACCCACTGCCACCGCCGCAGTCAGCGCAATCAATACGGAAAGTGCAGAAACCGGCAGGGCAAAATTCGTAAACAGGCGGATGGATATTGGCACGGCCAGGCCTAAAATTGAGCCGACAATTCCCCCGGCCAGCGAGATAATTACCGCCTCGGCGAGAAACTGCAACTTGATCTCGCGGGAAGTGGCTCCGAGGGCTTTGCGAATGCCGATTTCGCGAATGCGGGAGCGGACGTTGGCCAGCATGATGTTCATAATGCCCACGCCGCCCACGGCCAGCGTGACAGCGGCCACCAGAACCAGCACTGCGGTGAGAATGTCAGAGATGGTTGCGGCGGTGGTCAGCAGCTCCTTCAGGTTCTGCGCCTTGTAAACCGAATTAGGCTTGTGGCGTGAACTGATGACGCGGACAATTTCGCGCGTTGCATCGGGAACTTCTTCCATGCTGCGCACTGAGAAGTAAAGCTGCTTCACGCTGTCGGTTCCGGTAAAGTAACGCGCTACCGAGTAGGGAATCAGGATCGTCTCGTCGGTGATTTCGGTCTGCCCGAAGGTGTCTACGCTCTCTTTGAAGGTGCCGACAATGGTGAACGGAATGCCGGTGATTTGGAAGGTCTGGCCCACGGCGGCGTCGGCGCTGCCGAACATCTCGCGGGCAAACGGCTCGGTAACCACGGCGCACTTGATATGCGCGGCTTCGTCTTCCTCGTCAAGGTAGCGGCCTGTGAGTACCACCAGGTTGCGCACGTCTTTATATTGCGGGGCAACGCCCAGCACCAGCGTGTCTTTCACCACTCCGCCGCCAAAGCTGATGCGGTCGTGGGTCTCCAGCACCGGCGAGGAATACGACACGCTTGGTACGCGGGCGATGACGGCTTTTTCGTCTTCGCGGGTCAGGTAGTCGTTGTAGACCGCCATCTCGGTTCCGGTGGCGCCGCCGCCCTCGGCGGTATGTCTTGTGGCACCGCCGCACCCGGCGGTGCAAACTGCTGCCCAGCCGAGGGCGGCTGGGCCACATCGGCATCGTGGCGGCCACTCGGGAACGCCGCTTCGCCGTTGATGTTTCGCTTGGCCATACTGTGTCTTTACTGGGGTCCGGGTGCAACCGCTCAAGTTTACCCATTTGTGGGG
>Ga0118677_10002786_pt1 | contig 32163 bp, 26 predicted proteins | sample AliMusrvi5mmetaG_FD_86154 | JGI IMG/M metagenome (GOLD analysis project Ga0118677, IMG submission 86154) | reverse complement strand
AGAAAGACAGCCAAACAGGGTGGAACTATTACCAGTAATACCCGAAAGGAAATTGAGGCAAAAACCGGTAAAAAAATTGTATCAAAAATTAATGCAAAAGGATTAGATAAAAACCCCGAAAACAAAGAACTAACCTGATATTGCCCTGCAGAAATTAAATGTTATTGGTGATTTTAATTTTTAATTCTTACAGCTTTTTTTCATCTGTTCAATCGCCTCAGCCGAGCCTAAAAAGCCGGCTTTACTTAAATCTGAGCACGCATCATTTTTCTGACCTGTTTGAAGTTCTGCAAGTCCTCTGTAATAAAGGGCTTTCATATAATTCGGATTATCTTCTATTGCTTTGTTAAAATCAGCTATTGCTCCGGAATAATCCTGGTTCCAGAATTTTGCTGCTCCGGCTTTATAAAAAGCGATCCCCATTTCTGAAATACCTTCGGAACTTACTTTGGTTTCTGGTCTTTTCCAAACATCTTCAATTGAGGCAATATATTTTCGATAACTCTCAATTAATAATTTAATGTCGCTTTTTGCCCTTTCAGGGCTGTAATTCAGCAGATAGGTGTTGGACCGATCATATTTCCACTCCCCCATGGGTTCAATCTCAATTTTTGCTGTATTATCTTTCACCGTAATTGAAATTAAGGAATACACGTCAATAGGAGGTAAAGGGGATCGGTATATGCCTGATTCGCCAATATAAGTTTCAGAGTTCATTAAATATTTCCCCAGGATTTTACCATCTTCTTTATCTTGAAACTGGATGACACTTTTTGCATTGTTAAAATTCCGAACCATCCATTGATTAGACCTTATATAAAGTTCATTTTTTGAACCCTTGGCATCTATAATGTCTTCATCTTTTGGAGTTGATACAGATATCCAGACCATTGTTGCGCAGGAAAAAAGGAGCAGACTAACTGCAATTAAAAAAATTGATTTCATTTTGATAAAGATTTAGGATTAAGATAATTGCAAATTTATTCAAATTAATATCTTTTAATATGATAAATTTCATTTATTCCTTATTTCCCGCTGTTCTATTGTCCAAATAAACCTTTTGTTTTATACGTTTTCAAAATAATCATAATGAGAGGAATAGCCTTAGGGAAAATTTCCAATTACTTTTTTCATAACATTCTGGCAGATATTATTAAAGCTCATATTTTGATTTTTTGTACCATCTTTCCTTTTGCAATTAATTGATTGCCATACCGGTAAATCATCTTATCATTTTTACCTTTTCCAGTTCCTGCATCCCCGTTTTTTATTCCATGATTAGATTCTGATTTTTTACCACTGTCTGATAAACACCAAAAGTATTTCAGGTAATAGCATTTAAGGAAAATTCCCTGCGAAGGTGGGGTACCCCTTCACGTACCAGTCTCTTCAGTAAAGAACTTTCGCGGCATATCCTCACTCCCTGTGCTTATTCCGGTATTCCACGGTTTCTTGACTGCCTCTCACAGGCACCCCTAAAGACCATGCATATAATTTTTAACCTTAAAATGTTATATCATGAAAACTTCATTTTTAAATCAAACAGCCGGCAGGAAAAACGAAATGACTTCTATCTTCTGGAATTCAGACAACACCGATTCATCAATCACAACCTGGAATGCAGAAAATGAAGAATATGATTCAAACCCTGATTTAACAGAAAAGATGGCAGAAGAACTTCTCGCAAAATATGAGAATAATTAATTTCTCTCATTTTCCTTTAAAACCTCTCAGGAGGTTTTTTTTATGTCATTTTATTCTCTATTGTTCATCGTTTTTTTTTGAGGAAGTTTCCTTTTACACTCAAATTAGTGAGCAAATTTATTGATCGCCGGAGCGGAAAAGTAAAGGGCCGTCCGGCGCCTGGTATGACATGTTTTGACATAGCGCCTCCCGGCACTTCGTGCTTGGTCGCTTTCTGCCTCAGGTCATTGAGCGGAGCCGAAATGAAAGGCAGAAACTGACATGCGCCCATTGACACTATCCGCCTGGCTCAATATTAAATGCCCGTAATTTAAGCATAACCGGCGAGCCAGATGCCAAAATAAAACCGGAGGGCAGAGGTAGATGATTATGAGTAAGAATAATGGTTCCGCAGTAACCCGTGATGAAGCGGTTGCAATGATTGAGTTGGTTGAAGTAGAAGCAGTGGTTGCTGCTGTTGAAGTTCCTGAGCCAGTCGTTTTAACGATTGTGAAGCCGGAGCCGGTAGTAGCACCACGGAAACTTTCCCTGGATGAACGGATTCAGAAGGTAGAGGATCTGAGTCTGTTGATCGACCGTTACCGGATCTTAAACGAAAGCCGCAGGAAGTTGCAGACTTTCCAACTGGGCGCTGATGGGCTCAACTCATCCATTCAGTTGCGTGATGCTGCAGGAAATGAGTTCAGAACCTCAAACTCTGCTGTTATCAACACCGTCATCGACGAGATGAAACGGACGCTTGACACCAAAGTCAAAGATGTTGAAGAGCTGATTGACCTTTGAAAATTGGGAGCTTGCTCCCTTTTTTTGCTCGCGACATAGTATTGATGCTACAACATCGATTATGAGAACTCTTAATCAGTTCAAAAAGAAGAATTTCTGCCATATTTTGGGTTCACTTTCTTAAATATTATTATGCATTTTAAATAATTCATTAAAAATAAATTTACATGCAATAAACCCCGATAAAAGGGGTATATTGCATGCAAATTATAATTGATCATTCAATGGATAGTTCAATTAAACATACAAGTGATTTTCTTCGAAGTGTCAGAGCTAATGGCAGGTATTCTTTTACGATGGAGGAGATGACTAATAGTATTCCTAAATCAATCAAAAATATCAGGAAGGATCTCGACCGGCTAAAGGAAAAGAGTGAAATCGTCAATATCAGAAGAGGGTTTTATACTATTCTTCCCCCTGAATATCAGCGTATGCGAGTAATTCCGGTCGATTTTTACATTGACGAATTAATGAACTTTATTTCAAAAACTTACTACGTTGGTTTATTTAGCGCCGCAATGTATCATGGTGCTGCACACCAGCAGCCACAGGAGTTTTTTGTGATTTCACAATCCCCAAAACCACGGAAAATTCAAAATGACTATTTACAAATCAACTTTTCAGAAAAAAAGAACTTTCCACTTTTTGGGGTAGAGAATAAGAAAACAGAGACTGGTTACTTTAAAATCTCGAACAAAGAATTAACATTTCTTGATTTAATCTATTTTGAACAATCTGTTGGTGGATATAACCGTATCATTACGATTCTTGAAGAGTTGGCTGAATCTATAAATCTTAATAAGGTAAGAGATGCTGTTAAAAATGATTTCCCGGCAAGTACATTTCAGAGGGCCGGTTTTATAGCAGAGAATATTCTAACCAATAATAAATTGGCGGGTATTTTTGAAACAAAATTGGGTAAGCTAAAGACAAAAACTGTCTTACTAAAATCTTCAGGCCTTCAGGAAGGAGAGACAGATGATAAATGGAAAATATTAATTAATACTCAGATTGATAGCGATATATGATTCCAAGAGCACATATTATTGAGTGGCAGAAAAATACTCTTTGGAAAACCAATGCACAAATTGAACAGGATTTGGTGATTGCCAGAGCGCTGATTGAACTTTTCTCTGATAATTTTCTGGTTGAAAACCTAGCTTTCAGAGGTGGTACAGCTTTGCATAAATTGTACTTACAACCACAGCCCAGATATTCGGAAGATATTGATCTGGTTCAAATAACAGCCTTTCCTTTCGGGCCAATCATTGATCGAATAAAAGAGCGTCTGAAGTTTTTAGGAAAGCCAAAACTAAAGCAAAAAGAGAATAACAATACCTTGATTTATCACTTTGAATCCGAGTTTCCACCAGTTCAAGTACTAAAGCTAAAAGTTGAAACCAATTGCAGGGAGCACTTTTCAGTATTGGATTATCAAAGATTTCCATTTGAAGTAAAATCATCCTGGTTTACCGGTACATCCAACATTACAACCTACAAGTTGGAAGAATTATTGGGGACGAAACTTCGTGCATTATACCAGCGTAAAAAGGGTCGCGATCTTTACGATATATTCAAAGCTTTAAAACAAGTTCCTGGCCTCGATAAACAAGCCATTCTTCATTGCTACCATGAATATATGAAGTTTGTAGTCGATCATCCTCCAAATCAAAAGCTTTATCAGCAAAATTTGGAAGAAAAAATGCGAGATCCAGAATTTCTTGGTGATATTATTGGTCTGATACGACATGATGAAAAATATAATATGCAAGAAGCATATGAGCTGGTGCGAACTGAACTAATTGAGAAAATTTAGGTTATCAATTTGCAGTAAAATCAAAGAATTGAATGATTTATGCATCAAATTTCTTGAAAAATAAATTTTAGCTCCCTCCACAGAGCAATATTTACGTTTTATCGATTTCAGCATTGTGATTTGAATTTTGATTAATGCCTGTAATAAACCATGATGAAATAAATGCAGTAAAAGTCCCCAACAAACCAACACCAACAAACATCAGAAGAACACCAATAAACCTGCCCTCTGTTGTTACAGGAAATTTATCACCATAACCCGCTGTCGTGATTGTTTCGAGCGACCACCAAATAGCATCTTCTGCTGATTTGATATTGCCCGCTGGATCGGTTTCAACAAGAAGAATAGAGATGGATGAAAATATTACTACCAGGAAGGTAATTAATCCGACTATTGACATAGTATCTTGAACCCTATTCTTGAATACATATCTTAATACTGCTTTTAAAGAGCGAAATGCCCTCAGTATTCTGAAAATCCGGATCATTCGGAATAACCGCCCAAATCTCATCAATGGAAGTGACGGTATACTTGAAACAAGGTCTATCCACCCCCATGTAATGAAAGCCAATTTGTTTCCAGCTTTAAAGAACCTTAGAAAGAAATCAAAAAGGAAAATCAGGCAAATTCCATCATCAATGATCTGCAGCAGAACCTTCACATTAGGTGGTAATTCAAAAAACAGATAAACCAATAACGAAAGAAGTACATAAACTGACAGGACGAGGATTAACAGGTCCAAAAAGCTTAATTTTTCCTTAATTTTAGAAGAATCAGTCATATTGAACTTCTCTTTATGCCGATCATACGAAAGTAGTATTGTCGGAAGAGAGTGTCCAAAAATCAACTTTTGTTGCCATTGACTATTCTTCCAACTTTACTAAATTATAATTCGCCCCTTATTCAGGATTTTAAAGGCCTAAATCAATTTCGATCTGCTCGAGTGTTTTACCTTTGGTTTCGGGAATCCATATTTTCACAAAAACAAATGCAGCAACACTAAAGAATCCAAAAATTCCAAACAAATATTCTAAGCCCAGTGTTCCTTGGATTATCGGAGCGAAATAAACAGTAAGAAAAGTACACAACCAGCTTACAGCAGTAGAAAACGACATGGCTAATCCTTTGATCCGGTTGGGATAGATTTCGGAAATAATCACCCACATGACCGGTGCAAACGAAGCTGCAAAGAATGAAATATAAACCAGTAATGCTATTAAAACGCCTGCCCCGTTCTGCACCGGCTTCGCAAACTCAACTGTAAGGTATGACAACGAAGCAAACATCCCCACTGCCCCCCACAGCAATAACGTTTTACGGCCTTTCTTATCTACCAGCCACAAAGCGAATAATGTCATCAGGAAATTCACTGTTCCGACAACCATCGACATCATCAACGAATCGTTTTTGGCTGATCCGGCAGCCTGGAAAATATCAGGGGCATACATGACAACCGCATTAATACCTATAATTTGCTGAAAGGCAGCAATCAAGGTTCCGATCAGAACAACCTTCCCGATTTTACCTTTGAACAATTCAGCAATCGATATCTTTTTCTTTTTTCTTTCGGCCTCTATAGCAACTTCCATTTCTGGCAGTTCCTCATTAACGAGTTGTTTCCCACCCAGACTGGTTAGTACTTCAATGGCTTCTTTCTTTCTTCCATGCGACAGTAACCAACGGGGACTTTCAGGAAACTTAAAAGTCAGGAATATCAGAAAAAGAATCCCGGAAATTGCTGGAACTGCAAGCATATAACGCCAGCCTGCATCGACCAGTCCTACGAACAAATAATCGAAGATGTAAGCCAGCAGAATCCCGATTGTTAGCGCAAACTGGTATAGCGACACCATCGTACCGCGTTTTTTTGCAGGCGAAATTTCAGAGATGTACATGGGAGTTACAACCGATGTTGCCCCTACTGCAAGGCCTGAAAGCACACGAAAAACAATCAGCATAAAGGATGAGCCTGCCAAAGCGCATCCCGAGGCTGAGATGATGTAGAGAACAGCGGTTGCCAGCATTACATTTTTGCGACCATACCTTTCGGTGAAATTACCTGTAAACAAAGCACCTATGAGTCCTCCGACCGTCAACAGGGCAGCCACTGTACCTAATCCCGAATCGGTCAGTGAAAAACCGGTTTTAATACCGTCGACAGCTCCGGAAATACCTGCCATATTCAATCCGTACAAAAGCCCTCCGTTGACAGCAACAAAAGTCACCCAGGTTAAAACACGTGTATTCAATCGAATAGGTATTAATCGTTATTATCTGTGCTTTGAATTATTCTATTTATCATAGATTGATGTTGTAATGGAAATGGAACCGGAGTAGAAGATTTTGGTGCAGCTAATTCGGATAAGAATTTCTACATAATAAATGTTCTCCTATTTCTCTGTTTCCCTGGTTTCAGAGCCCAAAATTTAAGGCGCTATTACAATCGTTTGTATTGCCTGTGCGCTGATCGGTACTTCAACCGAACGATCAGCGATTGAAAGTTTAAGGTTCTTTGATTTTAAATTCATATTTAAAATTACAATAGCTATGGATCCGTCGGGATTCAGTGCTGTAGTTGCCATTAATGACGGGTCGGTGTTTTCAAAACCGATGCGTACGGCACCAGGCCGGATAAATTTGCTAAAGTGAGCCATGGTATAATACAAAGGGGTAAAATAGACCTCGTCCTTCACCGGATCAACAATTACTGGCGCAATGCACCAGTTTTTAAACCAGTTAGGGCCACCTTGTCTATCCAAAACCATGTTCCAGTCTACCCATCCATCTACCCAGTTATTCATGCAACCGATGATATCCCTGGCATAACGGTACACGGGAACATATTTTGGATGAAGCTTCTTCTGGTCTTCGGGCGCCCAGTTCCATCCCCAGTCGGTGGCTTCTTCCGACCAGTACCATTTATCCTCCTTCCAATGTGGAACCTGTGCGTCGATGCATGCTTCGGTTTGAATAAGATACTTGTGTGGCGCCAAATCATGGGTTAAGTTCAAGGATTTTGGGAACCAATCGAATGTACTAGCATACCAGTGGATGGCAAATCCGTCGAAATATTTTGATGACGATTCATCCTTGTAAATCACTTTTGCCCATTTCTCCATTTCATCTCCACGATTTTGATCATAAGCCAGCACTTTTACGTGGTGACCATCGGCTTTCAGTTTGGGACCGAGATGATTTTTTACGAAGTCCGCCATCTCTTCCGGTGAATAATTCATACTTTCCCAATTGCCACTATTCCCAAGAGGTTCATTCTCTACCGTAAGTCCCCAGATATCAATACCCTCCTTTTTATAAGCGTTGATATACTTTGAGAAATACAAGGCCCAGCAATCGTAGTATGCGGTCAGTAATTTACCTCCCCGCCAATCGATATTGTCCTTCATCCAGGGAGGTGCTGTCCATGGTGAAGCAATAATCTTAAACCCCTCCTCTGAATGGGTCATTGCATCCCTGATCATTGGAATCAGATCCTTCCGATCCTCGTCAATGGAAAAATGCTCCAATTCCAAATCTCCTATTACAGGTGCATAGGAATAACTTCCCAATGAAAAATCACACGAACCGATATGCGTGCGCGTTAATGAGTACCTGGCACCATTGGCTCCAAAATAGGCATCTAAAATCAATTCACGGTTTTTCTTACTTACACGGTTTAACAAGTAAGCCGACGATTCAGTAAACGATCCGCCGAATCCGGTGATGGTTTGAAATTGATGGTCAGGAAACAAATGAATGGACACTACTCCATTCCCGGAAGAAAATTCAGTTATTCTTTTGAGCTTATTGCCATTTACCGAAGTTTCAAACACCTCAACAGACAACTTTTTTGGCTTTACTTGGCAACCCATCAATAGAAATATAAAAGAAATGGTTATATAAAAACTGAATCTTTTCATTTTCGTTTTATGATTTATTTAGGGTAAGCTAGATGCTTCAGGTTGGCGCTACAAGTTACACTCTTTGGAATTTAATCACCTATAGAGCCCGGCGATTTTATTGAATTAATCGCCGGGCCTAGGGAGAGAGACAACAAACTTCTGTTCTTTTTTATAACTTTAATGGGCAAGATTGATTATTAATCTGCCTGTTTGTAAACCTTAACATAATCGACAAGCATAGTTTGGGGGAAAGGAGTTTGACTTGTAGGGAAACCCAGATAATTTCCTCCCACAGCGACATTCAGAAGAATAAAGAACGGTTGATTAAAAACCCAGGTTCCAGGAACACTGGCAGGAGTAATCTCTTCATAGAGGAAGTTATCAACAAAGAAATCGATATAATTGGTTCCCCATTCAACGGCATATAAATGGAAGTCAGTATCGAACCGACCATTCACAAGCCCATAACTTTGTGTAATTGCTGCTGCTCCTGAATATCCGGGACCATGCACCGAGCCATTAATAATATTTGGATTCTGACCCCGAAGTTCCATGATATCAATCTCGCCGCACTGAGGCCATCCTACACTATTTTCATTGGCGCCGAGTAACCAGAATGCAGGCCAGATACCAGGTCCATAAGGCACTTTAATGCGCGCTTCGAAACGTCCGTAAGGCTGACTAAAAAGACCCATTGTGTTTATTCGTCCCGAAGTAAATGCAGAACCCGAATAGTACTCACTCTGAGCAGTAATTGCTAAATTACCGTTTCCATCCAACGATACATTAGTAGGTCGGCTGGTGTAGTATTCCAGTTCAGCATTTCCCCAACCGTTGTCTCCGGTTCCAAGATCAAACTTCCATTTTGTCGTATCGGGCGACACCCCTGCCGAACCAGTGAAATCATCGCTCCACACCAGTTGCCAATTCCGTTTTGGAAGTGTTTGAACATTCTCTTTTTGACATCCTGTTAGCATTAGAATCAAAAATGAACAAATAGCTGCCAGAACCTTCTTTTTGCTAGCTTTTTTCATATCAATATTTTTTTTGATGAATGACTTAAAATATTCCAATTGTTATCGCCTGGTTTACCAAAGCGTTGCTGAAACTTCTTCATCTTATTTCTGATGAAAAGTTATATTATCAAAATATACCACATCATCAGAACTCCTTGCGTTATAATCAGGGAATACAATTAATTGAACATATGGAGTTGGATTTGAAGAGTACATGGCGGCAGAAAAGTCAAATGTAAGTTCCTCCCATGCATTCACGACTGTATTTGGAACCTTAACTTCAACCTGCGCCCAGTTAGAAGCTGTCGCAAATTTTATACCAACATCACTTATGACTGTTTTATAGACCATTATTTTGACCAGGTTGTGGGCCGCATCCAATTGAAACGTACCCATGGAAACATAATCGGTTTGACATCCAGCATAAGGCTGACCTGCCTGAAGTGCTGTGAATTTTGCAACAGTTGCAGATGTATTGATTCCTGATGGATTCGGGTTTGCTACAAACTGTAGTGCCGGATTTGTAGAGTCTTCGAACACGGTCCAGTTAAAACCCGTTCCATATCCGGACGATTCAAAATCAATTGGACTATTCAAGGAGTATGCACCGCCTGTTGGTTGATTATAAAAATAAATATTATCGACCCAGATATCCCCTGTTCCTGTAAATTTAAGTTGGAACACATTCTTTAAATCCACAGGTGAAAAAGAAGATAATGGTATATCAAAGCTTGACCACCCGGAGGTTGGGACAGCTAAACTATAAGCTACTTCAACATCTACCGGACTTATCAGGGAGACACTCAGCGAAGTGGAATTGGCTGTCCATACATCCACGTGCAGAGAACTCATCCCGGAAACATCCTGGTTACTGCCTAATACAATTCCCTGATAATTTAATCCGGCATATTTAAGAGTATTATTCCCGGCGACACTAACCTGTGAAGTAACGGTGGTTTGTCCCCAGTTGGGATTTAGATCTGTTCCGGCCACGTTGGTATAAGCATCACTGAATATAGAAATGACGTTTGCCGCACTTGCAGTTGGAGTAGGAGCTGCAGTAGTCGGCTGAGTTGGCGAAGCGCCGGTTCTGTAGAAATAAATATTGTCGATAAAGATATTTCCATTTCCTGAAAACATAAGTTGAAATAGATTCTTTAAATCCACAGGTGAAAAAACAGATAATGGAATATCCACACTTGACCACCCTGAGGTAGGAACAGTTAATGCATAGGGTGTTTGAACTGGTCCTGGACTTATCAGGTAAACGTTCAGTAAAGTTGAATTGACGGTCCAGAAATCTACGTGCAGAAAACCCATCCCGGAAACATCCTGGTTGCTGCCTAACGCAATTCCCTGGTAATTTAATCCGACATATTTAAGGGTATTATTCCCGGCGACAGAAACCTGTGAAGTAACGGTGGTTTGTCCCCAGTTGGGATTTAAATCTGTTCCGGCCACGTTGGTGTAAGTATCGCTGAATACTGAAATAACATTGGCGGCACTCTGTTTCGGAGCAGGTGCGGCTGTGGTCGGCCCCGTTGCTGTATTTCCACCTCCACCGCTGAAAGTTATGTTATCAAAATATACTACATCATCAGAAGTCCTTGCATTGTAATCGGGGAAGACTATTAATTGAACATATGGAGCCGGATTAGTAGAATAAATGGCGGCAGAGAAATCAAATGTAAGTTCCTGCCATGCATTTACTACTGTATTTGGAACCCTAACTTCCACCTGTGCCCAGCCAGAAGCCGTTGCAAATTTAATACCAACATCACTTATGACAGATTTATAGACCATTATTTTAACTATGTTGTGAGTCGCATCTAATTGAAATGTACCCATGGAAACCTTATCCGTTTGACAACCGGCATAGGGCGCACCAGCCTGAAGGGCTGTGAATTTAGCTACAGTTGCAGAAGTATTAATTCCTGACGCATTCGGGTTTGGGACAAACTGAAGCGCCGGATTTGTAGAGTCTTCGAACACGCTCCAGTTAAAACCTGTTCCATATCCGGTCGATTCAAAATCAATTGGCTTACTCTGGGAGTATGGCGCAATTGCCTTATAGAAATAAACATTATCTACATAAACATCCGGCAAATTCCCTGAAAGGACCAATTGAGCCAAATGAGATTTGCTTGTTAATCCTGTCAGGCTTGACAACGGAATATCCAGGCTAATCCACTTTTGAGAAGTCAAACCAGAACCTTTAACGGTATATGTGCCATTGGTATCATCTCCACCACCATACACACCATTAGCTCCAAAATCAACTAATTCAACATTGAAATTTGATGCACTATTTATGGAATCAGGTGTCCAGATATCCATATGGAAATTGGTCATACCACTGGCGTCGACTGGTTGCGACGAAAAATCAATACCCACAAAGTTAAGGTTTCGATAACGTATCAAACTATTTCCATTTACCTGAATATTCGAGTTTTCAGCCGTTGAATATTGCCAGTGTGTATTCCATGAATCCACCTTAACATTGGTATAGGCATTACTAAACAGCGATATTACATTTGCACTATTAACCGTTGGAGTTGAAGGGAGTGTGGTAGGCGCAACCGGTTGACCTATTGAATTAATTATATATGAACCTTTCGCAACCATATTCCCCACTTTGCCGGTAATAACTGCCGAGCCTTTATTCGCAGTTGTAACAATTCCCGAAGTACTTACCGTAGCAACTGACGAGTTGGAAGAGGCAAATGTGAAATACGAACCAGATAAATTAGCTGTTTGATCAATACCTGTAGGCAGATTAAATGTTGCATAAATACCTGATATATTATTTATGTCTCCAATTTCAGATTTGTTGATTATCGAATCTCGTCCATTTAAAATTCCAGCTCTGGAATACGCAATTGTTCCCAATTTTTCAAATTTAACCTCATCTATCCACAAGGTATAACCTTTCCCATTTTGCGGTGATGCCGTATAAAAAAACAGCCCTTTTTCTTGTTTAAGAACAGAGGGATCGGGAAGTAAAACATAATATTTTGCCCAATTTGAATTAACGGACACATTTGAGATAGAAACCAAATATTTTGATAATCCCAGGTCGTTACCAAATCCGGCCTGATCAAATGTTGCCGGTTGAGATGCTTTTGCCCAAAAAGTGAGCACGTTATATCCAGATAGATCACGACCCTTAGGTGCCAGAAAAACTCCACCAGCATACCCGCCAAGTGGGTCGCCGGTATCCGGAACTTCAAACTTCATAGAAGCCGTACCACTATATTTTACTACGCTATCTACGCTAAATGCTGTCACTTTGGAGGTTCCAAATGCTGCATACTGCAAACCGGCACTAAATCCATCAATGAATACATCAGCTGTTGTCGGAAAAGTTGCCAATTCTAATCCCTCAATTTTTCTTTTGCAGCTTACTCCTATCAATAGAATTGTTATCAGAGCAGCTATTGAAATATTAAATTTTAAATTTTTCATTTGTTTCAATTTTTTCTGGTTTATTTACCAATATTAATGTGAACATAAGTTCTGATTTCCCATTCATCACCATTAGGATATCCAACGGCCAGAGGATCAGGAATCATTTGGCCTGTATTGTTCATTAAATCAGTAGGGTCATAACGTGGAGAATATCTATTCAGAGATCGCCAGGTACAACGTAATCCGATTCGTGTTTCGGGTAGATTAAACCACCCTGGCTTTTTAACTGAAGTTGATAAATCAGCCATTAACTGCAGGGGATAAGTTAAGTTATAGTCACGATGATAATCATAAGGTCCCCAGTCATTGAATTTAACGGCTGAAATGAGTTTAACCTTTTTATAGATCATTCGCAGATTGGCCCCATAACGATTAATTACTCTTTGATCACTTCCGTTTGCTTCACCTTCTCCAACATACAAGTTAGCAATAAACCCAAAATCGTGTGTCAATTTTGATACGATGCGTGAACTGGCTTCCCACAGATCACGTCCGTGAGGAGCTCCAGGGAAAGCAAAGGCTGTACGGTTTGCCATAATACCTATTGCAGCATCCTGGGTCGTAGGCATATGCCGGTAAACAAAATCCGCACTTATAGCAAACCGGGCGTCTTCAATCTCATCACTATTCCATTCGTACATCCAGGTTCCGGGCGTCGGATCATAGGTAACTAATAGTTCACCAGCGGTAGTCTCCCTGTTTTGCCTTACCGCAAACGGGTCGTCGAGGACATTTCTTGAGATCGCAGGAGCCGGAGCATCCAGTGGAATAGGTCCGACAATAGGTTTTTGCCATAAGAAATTTGGAGCTATCTGGAATTTTCCTATCCCATAGGTAAAACCGGTTAAAAAATTGTACTGGTTACCGCTTCCGCAATCTTTAAGCGTCCATCCGGTAAAAGTTTTTGTATAATCTGCTCCTCCATTGGCGACTAATCCCATTGCAGCACCTTGTGCATACCAGTTGATTGGTCCGGCCGACAAGGTCATTTTAGCCTTTCCTCCCCACGTATCTTTTGAGGATATTTTGTCCTGGTAAACAGTGTAGTTTCCGGGACTGCCATCTACAATCTGAAAAGAATTTCCTATTCTTGGCTGACCGGACCAGATACCGCCAAGTTCAAAATTTACTTTTCTGAAATTAGTTTTTAAGTCAAGTGTAGCCCTGCGGGTCTGAGGAAGCGGGACAGCAAAGGAGCTCACAATATTATTGCTTTTGTCAATATCTTCATGATAGATCCCGGTTATAATAAACTTCCCTAAATCCCTGCTGTATTTTACTAAAAATGCCGGATTAGCACCCCACCAAAGCTGAGGACCAAAAACAGCTTTAAAACCATTTAGTGATTTTTTACCGTCGAATTCAAATCCAGAGGGAGCTGCACCATTATAGATATCAATGTTTGGTCCGTAATTTGCCTCCGGATATAATCCGAAAAAGTCCCCTTCGTATCCCCAGGGACCATGGCCTGTTCGGTAGAAACCTTTAAGATTAAACCACTTGTCCTCCCAAGTTAAATCACCCCTGTATACCTGGATCCGATTATTTGAAGTTAAAGAGAGATTTCCTTTATTCGTGTTGACCTCCTGCGGGAGGCCACGATTTTCATAAAATATCTCATCAATTGGATTTTGGGCTACATTTCCAAGGATATTGAAGGTGACATTTGCATGCACATTTTCGGTAGGTTTCGCTGCAACTCCAACATAAATTGACTCCATATGATCAAAGCCAAGTCTGTTCGGATAAGTCGTTGAATTCGGAACAGCTGCTCTGGGAGTTGTAATCTCATTCCCGCCAGTACTGAAAGTAGTTAATTCTGCCCTTATATTGCTGATACTTATCTTATCTGTCGTTTCACTGATCAAAGCTGCCTTATCCCCTCTGGCTTGTAAAATTGAGTTTGTCACCGGGATATTTGCGAAATGCTTATTGATTGAATCGGTTGTTATGTTACTGGCATAAGGATTTAGTTTATGAGCTTGTTGCAATGAATAATAGGCCGCTCGGGGATACAATTGATAATGTCCTTTCTCATTGGTCTGCCCTTTTGCACATATTCCAAACCACTCCTCATTCATATTATTCTCGCCCGGTTTATAATCGTTGTAACCACCATTAATCCAGGATGCATGAGTATCATGAATATCTAAATTTTGATTCTGGAGATATTTCCACCAGCCATCGCTAAACTGAAAAGTAAATCCACCTATGCAATTTTCTGCTTTACCTAACCCTGCTGCATTTTCATAAATTTCTTTCCAGTTGTGCACCAGGTAGTATTCCTGTGATTGCTGATCTTCCTCATTGGTAAGCACATTGAAAGCATCAGCACCAAACTCGGTAAAAAACATGGGTTTATCAGGTATTGTCTTTTTCATTTTTGCAAATGCATCACCAAATGATACACCCCTGTAACAGTTAACACCAAGTGCATCAATATCTTTACATTCATCAGCAATGATATCAATGAAAAGTACGTCACCGTTACATATGGCTACCGGACAAGACCTATCGATGGCTTTCATAGCTACAGCCGCGTCGTTAAAGAGTTTATACAAGGCTTTGGCACCAATGGTTGATTTTCTTTGTTCAACTGGAATATTCTCCGTTTCTGCCCCCCGCCAGAAAAGACCATAATTATTCTCATTACCCAATAAATACATGAGCAAACCAGGGGTATTTTTATACTCCTGAACAATTTGATTAACTTCCTTAAGAAGTAAGTCATGTACACGGGGATCAGCATAGTCAATATTGGGAACCCATGTGCCGTTTAATGTTAAGCCGTACCTCCCGAAAGAGTGATTTACCAGAGTATAAATACCATATTCCTCGTAGATATACTTGATCCACTTTGGCTGAATCCCTACGTATACACGGATGGCATTTACCCCCATGTTTTTTAACATAGGCATTTCAGCATCAAGTGCCGCTTTAATAAAATCATCCGATTGCTGCCACAAACTATACGAGTAATTAGTGCCGATTGGAAAGTAATCCCAATTCATACCATTAATCATAAAATTGTTGCCATTGACTAATAGCTTCATTCCCTTGTCGTTATTAACAACTGATACTTTGTTTGCTTGCGCAATAATAATAGTTGTTGTAAACAGGAAAAGAGCAAATGTTACCAAAAATTTTTTCATATTATTATCATTTTAAGGGTTAATTGATATTGTTCTGCGATTCGGATCAGTTTTGGTATTAGTATTTGATCTTTTCATTTTTATCCCAGATACCCCAGTAAGCTCCGACATCCCCTTCGGCTCCTACTTTCCAGGACTCGTCAAATGAGGTAAAGTAAAAAATGTCAATCTCTTCTTCTTTCGACCAAATTTGAGTATTGAGAAAATATCTTAATGCGTTCTCCCACGAAGGGAGGGTTCCTTTATAATCTTCTCCTTTGCTTGGCCATCCTGTTTCTGTTATAATTACGCGTTTATTTCCGCCTCCTGCACGCAGAGCCTGGGAATACATATTTTTCATGTACATCAGGGAATAATCAATGTGGCAGCACTCCCAAAAGGGATAGCAGTTTGCTAGAATGACATCGCATGCATCCGTAATTTTTGGCCGCGCACTGAATTCATAATAAGCATCAACATAGCCTACGGTAATGTTTGGAATAGCTTCTTTTACCCTTTTTATAAAAGCTAAAAGTTCATCTTCGGTTAAATCTTTACGATACAAAACCTCATTTCCAACGGCAGCTATGTCTACATAACCAGCTTGGGCCAATTCAATCAATCCCGATATTTCCTGTTCATTTTTTTCGGGATCATCACCTAACCAGGCACCTACCAGGGTTTTAATACCAAAATCCCTGGCAATTTTCGGAATAAGCTCATTGCCTTCGATACACGAAAAAGAGCGAACCCATTTTGTGTATGGTTGAATAATCTTCATTCTTTTTCTTATCTGATCATCAGAAAGTGCATCTCCGGGCTTTTGCCCTTCTTCGTAAGCGCTAAAACAGAGTCCGTGCATCCCGGCGTTCATGACGATTCTGAACAAATCATTTAATTCTTCTTTAGGCTTATTGGCAATATCTACACCGCCTGCCAAAGCCAAAATTTTTCCTTCTCTAGCTGACATATTTTCTATTGTTAGTTGTTAATTAATTGCTACAGTTCACCTCTGCGTTCGACTAATGTTTGTCGTATTTCATGTGCCTTTTTTTCGGTAATATCATAGTTCCACATAATCGCAATTGCCAACAGACCGGTAACTGCCGGAATAATGATATCTGCAAGACGGAGTTTTGTAAGAGTATCTATAGTTTGGGTTGGAAGTGCAGGGTCAAATCCGACTCCACTCAGAACAATTCCGCCAAATAGAACAGCAAGGGAAGTACCAAGTTTTACCATCCACCAGTAAATTGCCCCAAAAGTGGCTTCTTTACGAGGCATTCCGTATTTCAATTCATCGTAGTCGCAAACATCGGCGGTCATCGACATCATCAAAGTGAATAAACCACCAATTCCAAACGAAATTAAAGGGAGCGGTATAAACATTAACCAGTGCGTTTCAATCGCATCTCGAAACCCCCACCATTTCAAAATATAACCTACTGTTGAAATTAATATGGATATAATAAAGGCATTTCTTTTGCCAAATTTTCCGGACATCCAGGTAATAACCGGAATTACCAGAAATGCCGTAGCAAAGGAGCTTACGGTACCAAACAATCCAATCCAGAGCGTTGAAATATCCTGAACCTCCTGTCCTTTTGGAAAAACATAATACATAATAATAAAAACACTAAACGAGGCAACTAACTGAAAACCATTGAATACGCAAAATGTAGCTCCGCAAAGACGTAAAAAAGGGCCGTTTTTGATTGTTTCTCCAAATCCTTTAAAGAAATGTTTCATATTTCCAACAAGATTCTTTAATGACAATTTCGATTGACCAGTTATATTGGTTTGGTCTATTTCTTTACAGAATAAAGCCGGTAAAATGCCAAGAATCAGGCATAAAAATCCGATAAAAATAGCGAGATGGCGAGAACCTGCAGCCGCCACATGGGGATCTTTACCATAAAAATTATAAATAATATATAAAAACCATGGTGATATCATCCATGCGAATTGACCCAGGAATTGGGATACAGCCATTAATCGGGTACGTTCATTGTAATCGGGTGTCAGTTCGTATCCAAGACCAATAAGTGGTGCTGCAAAAACGGTCAAACCAATATAGAAGAATAATGAAATAATCAGTACGTACCAAAAATTGAACATTTGAGTATGTCCAATAAATAATTGCCACATTGCAATAAATAAAATGCTGGTAACAATAGAACCTACGAAAATATAGGGTTTCCTCCGTCCCCACCGTGAACGAGTATTATCAGAAATATAACCCATTATCGGATCCAGGATTGCATCCAGGAAGCGAGGTATCGCAGATAAGATGCCCGCTAAATAAGGGTCCATTCCAAAAATAATTACTACAGCCCCCATATAGGCTCCAACTGCAGCGGGGAATAACTGGTTTGCCAGACTACCTGCTCCAAAGGCTAACTTTTGTCCGATTGGTACAAAATCTTTTGGGTTTGTTTTGTAATGTTCCATATTGCTCGATTTATATAGATTAATAGAATTTCTGCATGACTTTCTTTGGTTTTCGGTCAACGGTGAATAGGCCCCAGTGTTTTTCAGGCTCCATGGCTTCATGCGAACCTTTCCATGGCTCATCAAAAGCTTCAAACACAAAAGTCATAATACCCTCTTTTTTGCTCCATTTTTCCAGATAATTTAAATAGATGGTCTGGAATTCCTGACTTGCATTTTCCGGATCTATGCCACGTCCGTTCGAATTGGTAGCCCACCCTGCTTCAGTTATGATAACTGGTTTCCCCGGGTATTTACCGGCTACGCATTCATAATTTTGTTTGGTATATTCCATGGCATCATGAATGTGTTTATACTCCCAAACCGGATATGTATGAATGGATATAAAATCAACCTCATCAACCAGGGATTTCAGTTTATCGCACCAGGGGGCGTAATTTTCGCAGAATGTAACTGGCTGTTTGGTCCCTTTTTTTATCATCCTCACGTAGTTGATTATCTGTTCTACAGGTACATAATGATCAGTCCAGTCAACTATGGCTTCGTTGCCGGCCGAAAGTGAGAAAACAATATCTGGATACTGATTGGCCAGTTTTATTAATTTTCTGATTTGTTTCAAATTCTCTTTTTTGTTTCGGTTCAGCTCTTCTTTCGAATAAATCGTACCCCATGGGCAGCCAAAATTATTCAGCTCAGCTCCGATATATGCACCAAGCATCACCTTAAAATCCAGGTTTTCAGTTTCGATTACCTTTAAAACTGTTTCAGCATGTTTACTGCAATCGTACAACCGGAGGTAAGTCCAATGTTTCTGTAGGATAAGTAAGTCCTCTTTAACCTGTTCATAAGATGGATATATGCGGGATTCAGGACTTTGTCCTTCCCTATATCCGGAATAACAGATTGCCTTTCCTTCCTGAAGATTTAATTTTTTAAGTAAATTCATTCTCATTGCTATAATTAAGAATATTTCAAGTTCCCATCTTTATCCCATACCCCCCAGTAAGCGCCTACATCTCCTTCATCGCTCATTTTCCACATTTCGTCGAACGATGAAAAATAGAACACATCTATATCTTCCTCCTTACTCCATTTCTGGGTGTTGATAAAATAGCGGATCGCATTATGGAATGTGGGTTCTGCTTCTCCAATTGAAGTTCCGCGGTTTGGCCATCCGGTTTCGGTAATGATCACTTTTTTGCCATTTCCCGTTCTTAATGCACGATGATACATATCCTTCATATAAAGAAGTGAACAGTCGATGTTACAGCCCTCCCAGAAGGGATAACAATTGGCGTAAATTATATCGCAAGCTTCTGTAATAGAAGGGCGGTTGCAGAATTCATAATAAGCATCAACATAGCCAACCGGAATGCCTGGTAATTCATTTTTTACCTGTACGATAAATTTTAACAGCTCCTCTTCTGTTAAATCTTCCCGATACAATACTTCATTCCCCACTGCAACCAGATCGGCATAACCATCTTTTGCTATCCGGATAAGATTGGAGATTTCCTCTTCATTAATAGCCTGATTTTCGCCCAGCCAGGCCCCTGCCATTGTTTTTAATCCATATTCTTTTGCAATGGCAGGAATCATCTCATTTCCTTCTGTACACGAAAAGGACCTGATCCATTTTGCATATGGACTGATGAGCTTGATTCTATTTCGAATCTGCTCCTCAGTTATGTAAGAACCGGGTTTTTGATTTTCGAGATAGGGGCTAAAGCAAATACCGTGCATCCCTTTGCTGAGTATTTCGGTAAAAAGTGACCTAAGATCTGCTTCTGATTTATTGGTTACGTCCAGCCCTGCCAATGAAAGTATGTTATCATTTCTAAAAGACATATCGAATTTCTCCTCAATTAAATATGTAGCTGTCTGATTTACCTGACAAAATCCCTGAAAAAAACTTCTATTTGAACGATATCTCCCGAACGCTGAAATATCCTGGTACTCATTTCGTTATTAATAATATGACCTATTATGAAAGTCTTTTCCCCATCGCTGAATGTTACGCAGATTTTATCTTCATTTGATACACTGTATACTACCGGAACCTGGCAGAAAGTAAATCCCAGTTGACCATTATGCAGTGTGATTCGCTGTTCTTCCCCTTTCAAATCAAAATATTCAAATACGCCCCGCTGATTCACCAGTTCTGTCGGATTGAGCAAGGAGAATTGAAATACAATTTTCCCGTTCCGGATATGAATACCTAATTCTCTCATTCTGGAGATAAAGTCTTCTTTTACCAGACCTGTCATACCCGGTTGCTGAACACCTGCATTCCCGGGGGTATGCGAATAAGGATCCGTAGGGAATGCTCCGTATAATTCGGGAGATTTATTCAACCCTATTCCTGCCTTGATTTCAAAATAATGATCCTTAATCTGACCAACTACAACAGGGTCTGCTCCTTCGTCAAATGCTCTGAAATAACATTCCTGGGCAGCAAGCAATAATTTGGAAACCATGTGCCAGTAAATGCATCCCAAACCTTCGTAACCGTAAAAAGTACCGGAGCGACCAGTAAATGACTGATGATCGAAAAGTTCTTCGAAGATTTCCATTACCAGCTCTTTTTCCCTGGCAATCAGTGCCGAATATTTTGCCTTGTCAAGTTGATCCAGTGCGTTTTCAAGCATAGCGGCATTACGGAATGTTCCGTTAAAATGGTAATTCCCCAAATCATCTATATTTATAATCGATGAATCCTTATCTTCGACTAATCTGGAAAGCAGTTTCGACCCTTTTACTTTTTCGTCGGGGATATTGTTTTTTTGAATAAAAAGAGGTAACTGACGGTCGGGATATAGCAAATAACTGTATTGGTCGCGACGGAACAAGCCACTCCATTTTAACGAATTAAGCACATCCAGGCTTTCATGCGCATTCAGATAACCGGAACTTAATACACCCACCTGTCCTTCCAGCATTTCGTACAAATGTCTGATTGAAATACTTTTATCGGAGAATGAAATCAGGTTGTAGGCATGATAAAGTCCATCCTCGCGTTTGTTGACTTTAATGCTCTGATCCATATAAGCCAAAGCGAGTTTTGTAAATTCAACCAGGGATTTAACCTGAATATAATTTTTTGTGCCGGAGAGCGATTTTTTATAGATGGAATTTCGGTAATTGCTCCCTGCTTCACCCAGATAATCGACGAAACGGCGTCTGTCTGAATTTGAAAATCCGGCTTCAAGAAGGGCTGCATTCCCGGCATAAAGAGTAAATATCTTGTTGAATAATGTTTCAACTTCTTCTGAAACAGGTATCTCAACAATGTCAGATTTCTTGAAATATTCAGACCAGAATTTCAGGAAACGCCTTAAATAATAAAGCGTGACCATTGAAACACCATTGCCTACAAGGGCATTATTGGCATCATTCCATTCGGGACGTTGAGTGTTGAGCCATATCCCGGCTTCCGGAACAAAATTGCTCAACTTAGCCAGCAAGGTAACCAATATTTTTTCGGTAAGGTTAACATGGTAAATGTCATCATCCTGGCTACGTAATAATACTCCGTCGCTCCCAGTTTTCTTAACAAACTCTTTAATTTTACCATTTAATTCAAAATCAAATACAATGGTATCCTTCGGATTTTTTACAATTTCAGTGTATGGTTTTATGCGGTAAGGCACATTGGCATAGACAAATATTTTTAATTTCAGTAATGTATCCAGCCGGCCAGGATGGAATTCATCGGATAATTCAAGAAATTTCTGCAGATAAATAATCTGGTGATCACCCCAGTAACCAATGAATGACCAGGCATCGTGGGGATCAGGACATTCCCAATCTATACCTTCACGGGTTATCCGGTAAGGATTATAGCCATCAGCTGTAGTAGCATTGACAAATTTACTTATCATACCCTCTATAAACTCCGGATAAGAAAGTCCGAGTGCTTCCCAGTTTTGAAAAATGTCGCGCCAGTTTCCCTCGTAATTCAATTTTACTGTACCATCCGGATTTTTTGTTTCAATCGAAAACAGATTCCAGGGGCGACTGGGATCGCCATGTCTGCGACTGAATGTAAGAGGCAGGTATTCGTAACAAAGTCTAATCAAATCAGGATTTGAGGATTTTTCTGCCAATGCGATTAATTCTGTATATTTGATCTTTTCGGGCAGCTCTTCCAGCCATTTTTTGTATTTGTTACTCACAGCTGTATTCCATTGTCCGACAAAAAGAGTGAAGTCGTCAGTATTGATCAAATAATTTTCAAGGAAAATTCCACCTCTCATTATATTGAACAGAGTATTTGAAAAATGGCGGGCATAGCTTAGCTCGTCATTTCCCATTTGCATACCATCAGCATTTGCAACAATATTTCTCAGGCTATTTTTCCCATTTTCAATATCAGCATCAACTATTTGTGTTAAATTATCAGTTGTTTTAATCGCATTACTCAGGTTTGCAACCTCTCTGGAATCCTGGTTAATTTCAGCCACAATCATCCACTTTTTAGAACCATCTTTTTCAAGTTCCAGGCTAAAATTTACAAAATATGCGCCCCGTATTGCCCTGATATCGGTTTCAGTTTCGACAGGCAGACCCTTTTTGAAGTTCTCAACCTGTTGGGTTGAAATCAAAAGTTTTGCATCAGAATTGAGCCCGCCCGACCAAACAGTTGTTGTTTTAAGCGACTCGCTCGGTTCGGCTTTGTCCACCGGAATTGAACTCAACATATATAAGCCCAGTTTGCTTTCTCCGATCAGTTCACATTTTTTATAGGCATCCAGCAAATTACTAAATGAATTCTGAAAATCGTAACCTACCCCATTGGGAAGAATGTTCTTAATTCCATCAAGGATGTCAACTGAAACAGCTTTTTCGTTGTGATTAGTGATAACCGATTTCTTTACGAACCCAAATTTTTCGCTGTTATACCATCCATACCGAAAGCTGACATGCAGGTCCAGATTTTTCTCTTCAAAAATGATTTTATTGCCATAAATGCTTTTATAGATATTTCGTTCAATCGTATATATTTTCTCGGACTCTGCCGAAAATGGTTCCCATAAAAAGGTTTTGTCGTCCTTGGAAACAAGCAGGTACGTTTGACTTCCTGTAATACCTTTCCCATCATGTATTTTATCGACAGAATAATAGGGGAACAAAGCGTTATTGCGGTCTTTCCTTCCGGCTGACAGTGAGCCGTTACTCGAAATAAACATCCAATGATCCGAATTGCTGACAATAGTCATAAAGAAATCAGCCATCTGGTTGTAGTTGCTGATCTTATAAAATTGTTCGTTTTCTATTTCGATAAATTCGCCATTAACTCCCTGCCTCAAGCATTTTAAAGGTGAATTTCCCAGGAAAATGTTTTTGGTATTCATAAATTTATGTTTTTAAAATTCTTATAATTTCAGAAGTAAATTTTAGAGGAGCGTTAGGTTACTCAACATGAAACTTGCTGGCAGCATAAGTTGAATTTCAGAACATCAATAGATGTTTCAGTTGATGCAGTTAAAATGAAATTATCTGTATTATTTTCAAAGGTAGATTGACTCTCAAAAAATTAAAAATTTTGAGATGCATCTAATACACATCAACCCTTTTTAGCAGTACATCATTTTTACATCAAATAATGTATCTATCTGTTTATCAGGCATATATAAGGCTATTCAGAGGTAGGATAATGCCTCCTACAGGATACAATTTGTTCATCCTACCAATTTATGCTGCATTAAGTAAGAATAAGAAAGGACTGTGTTATTTACTTTATTGGTTCTAGCACGTTTGGGTGTGAATATTAGCATTACTTTTATTGTCCCGAGGTGTCGGGAGCAACTGGCTTCTAGCAGATTTTTCCGGGAGAAAGTTCTATTTTTCAGAACAAGGTTAAGAATTAAAGTTAATCCATTATAAACTTATCCTAAAGATCATGATCTAGATGGAATGAGTCAAAAATTAATCATAAATTCTGTCAGGTTTGCCTCCCGGTCGAGTCTGAGTTTTTTACGAATCCGATAGCGGCTTATCTCTACACCTCTTGCACTAATGTTCATTAGTGTTGCGATTTCCTTACTCGAAATATTCATCCGAAGGTAAGCGCATAGGCTTAATTCACGTGGAGTAAGATCAGGGTAATTTTCAATTAATTTCTTAAAAAGGTCCTCATAAACCTGTTCAATATGCAGATTGAATACTTTCCATTGTGTTTCACTGTCAATTTCCTTATTTATCCTCGTTATCAGGATGTTGATATTATTCTTTGCCAAATCATTTCCAAGTATTGAATTTATATTCCGCAGATCATTATGTAATTTATTGAGAAAATTATTTTTCTGAATAACAAGCATCGTTGAATTGGCAAGCTCTTTTTCTTTATGGATCATTTCACGTTCAAGATAAATTTCTTTTTGTTTCAGAATCTCAGCAACGCGTGATTTTTCAATTCTAAAATATAAATATTTTCTCCCCAGGTAGACAAAAAGGAGGAAAAATAGAAAATAAATGATCCATGCATAAACTGAACGATACCATGGCGCCAAAATAATGAATTTGAAAGATAACGTAGAAGGGGTCGCAGGGTCGCTGTTGCGGGAACGAAGCATAAATGTGTATTGTCCTTCAGGCAGATTTGTATATTCTTTAAAGTTCCGGGTTGTCCATTCAGACCAGTTTTCATTAAAATCTGCTAACTTATACTGAAAACCAATATTTGACGACTCAAAATTGTTTGCTGCAAAAGAAATGGATATGTTATTTTTTTTATACTTAAACTCTGGTATCAGAGTCTGAATTAATCTCTTGCCATTATATCGGTAGATTCCTTCAATTGTATCGCCCGACCTGAGATCGCTTATATATATTGTACAGAGTTTAGAGTAATCTTTTTTATATTCCGAAGCGTAATTTGCAAATCCCCCTTCAATACCAATAAGAACATTATTCTGATCCAGGTCTTTAATATTCTCAAACGATCGAAGACTGATATTCGTAAGTTTTAAGAATGGAATATTAATCTTATTGTATGAACCATCTTCCTGTAAACGCAGCACTCCAATTTGTTTGTCGGCAGAGAACCAAATATTTTGCTTCGAATCCTGGTATAGATAATCAATCTGCATCTCTTTATCAAAATAAGGTGAATATTTTATATCCTTCTCAAATTTCTGTGTGCTATTATTGAATTTGCAGATTCCCTTCTCAGTTGCAACTAATATATCAGATTGAATTTTGAAGAGTAAATTAGCCTGATCGGAAGGCAAGCCATTTTTTGAATTAAAAAATTCTACTTCCAATATGTTTTCCAATCCGCTATCACATTTTAACCTGAAAATGCCTTTATAGGTTTGGCTTACCCAAATATCTCCCTCCTGATCCTTTTGGACAAACCGTGATGACTCATTAAAACCTCTTAATTTATTTCGAAGCTTCCAATTGCCGTTATGGTTTTCGAGAGTAGACAGTCCAGAGTAGGAGCCTACCAGAATAATCCCGGAATTATTGATTTTTAAAAAGTTCCATGCTCCTTGAACTGAAGATATTTTAATAGCTTTATTGTCCTGAACCTGAAATACCCCGCTATTATGACCGCAAAATAATGTATTATCAATTACTGAGAGGTTCCACACCTGCCCTTCTGTTCCTTCAATCAATTTGAAATCAGTCTTAGTTTTCGAAGGATCAATAAAATCTTTAGCTTTGATATAGAAAAGCCCCTGATTGGTACCGAGGTAAATATTATCCCCGAATTTAGCAGATGCGTAACCGGTTCCAATGTCAAAATATTTTTGAAATAAAGAAATGGGCGAATCAAATTCAATCATTGAAATCCCATTGTCAAGGCAGAGCCAGATATTGCCTTTATAATCCTGACCAATATTTAAAACTGTATTGTTCTGCAAACCACGCTCCTTGTTCATTTCAAATGTAAGGTTACCATCCGTATCGGTAACTATTAAACCATTCTGAATTGTGCCAAAAGCAAGATAATTGTTATTAAGCTTCTTTGCCGAATAAAGCTGATACTTTTTCAACTCTTCATTTACTTTTGATGCCCAGGGAGTTACTTTGTTCCCGTTGTAGCGAAATATACCGTTTTTACTAGTACCAATTAAAACTTCATCATTATTTAAAGGTAATATAGACCAGATTTCTGTCCCGATAAAGTAATCACCACCGGGCACTGCTTTTACTTTACCATTCTGGTATTGCATGAGTCCTTGTTTTTCATCTAATAACCACAATATGCCATTAACATAGTATGAGAAGTGAAAATCAGATGGGGGATAAATAATGTCTATTTTCCCGTTATTGTAGATAAATATCGCCTTAAATGATTGAAATACAATGCCAAAACTTGTTTTGTAGATCTTCCATATTTCATCAAAATCTTTTATCCTATCCTGAATCAAATAAACTAACGAATGGTAAATCAAAACTCCACGCTCATTCTCTTCATAAAACCCAAATTCGTTAAATGCCCCGGTGTAAATCCGGTTATTGTCGGCACAAACTGCCCTGTTTACTGCCTGAACCGATTTGTACAATGACCAGTGGACTCCATCATATTCCAGTAGTCCGCTGTTATTGGCAAAATACAATAATCCATTTTCAGTTTCAGTACAAGACCAATTTTGAAGACCGCCAGCATACTCCAAACGAGGAAAATTTCTTATTTCCGGCAAGCCAATCATGGGTAGTCGAGCATTTAAATTAATGCTTATTACTAAGGCAAACCATAAAAGCAGAAATGTCCTTTTACCATTAAAATTCATAGGCCATCATTTTTCTGTAAAATTTGAGCTTCTGACAATTGCTTTATCAGCACCACTTTGCTGTTTACTGGAAACCATAATCCCATTCAAAAAGTTGGGATTTACTTTTGATTTTATCTCGTCTATCTTTTTAATCCAATCTGAACCTTTGTGTTTAATTGGTTTTTGAATTAATCGGCTATCATTTTAGATAACGATTTATATTTTTTAAAAGTAATTAAAAAAAAGAATTTGATTATTGATTTGGGTTTGGTACTAAAAAGGAAAAATAAGTAATAAATTTCACAGATAAAATATACCGATTTACCCGGAAAATCTTCCATTCACTTGATCTTTTTTGTGTCAGCTTATATTCCAATTTAAATTTGTTCAGGTTATTAGCAAATTTAAATTCTATAATGATGCGAAAGTTCAGTCAACAAACCAGACTAATTATATTGCTTATTCTGCCCATCACTGCAATTACGTACGCACTTTTTGCCTGCGAAAAGGTTTATGAAAGGAGAACCGAGAGTTTAAATTTTACATTAACAAGCTCTTATATTAAGCCTGACAGCATACTCCCGATGGAATATACCTGCGATGGTGCAAGTGCTACGCTGCCTCTTGAATGGAGCGGTTACCCGGAAACCACCAAATGGTTCGCCCTGATTATGTACACTGTTGCTTCCCCGACAGATATTCACTGGTATTGGGTATTATACAATATCCCCGGATCAGTAAACAGTCTTGTAAAAAATGTTACCGGAGTAGGTAGGCTTGGTAATAACAGTCTGAACGACAAAACAAGTTATTCGCCCCCTTGCTCACAGGGACCGGGGTATAAATATTATACCTATACAATTTATGCCCTTTCAGATTCAGTCACATTTTTGGTACAACCAGCTGAAGTGACTATGGCGGTCCTTCAGTCAGCCATAAAAAAAAACACACTCGCAAATACCAGTCTTATTGTTAAATATTCGAGAAATTTTTAATCCTAATTTTATAAACACCTTTTTTTTTCAATTCCATTATCACTTACAAATCAACGTCATGAAAACTAAAAAACGGATTCTCCAAAATGGATTGCCTGAAGTTGCAGGCAACACCAATTATTGCACAATGTTTAGATCTGTCAGGAAATCATCTTCCCTTGCCTTTGTCATTCTAATTTCAGTTCTTCTTTCTTCGATGTTCGCACAATGCAGAAAAGATTTGCCGGGTACAGTTATCCCTACTGACCCAGATGCCAAGGCACAGTACACCATTATCCAGGCGATTTCGGACCAGGCTCAAAAATACACGATATCCTTCGATGGACTGGCATTCCTGACCGGATGTGTAGGTGCGCAATCGTTTATTCCCCCCGGTAAAGTTGCCGATTACAGCGGTTTTCAATACCTGCGTGATAATGATCCGACCAATATGGGGCATAACACGAGTTTCGTAACGATTATTTCGAACAATATTCTGAGTATTCTCAACAGCGACCAAATCAATATGTTTGTTCAGCGGGCACAAAGCCAGATCGATTCGATCAATGCTTTTGCCTATAAAAGGTATCCCTTGCTTGAAGCTTTCCGTCGGCTGCAGCAGGGGACTTTTCCAGTGGGGACAACCCAGCTCAGTGAGAATGCAGTTAAGACTTATGCCGGGTCATTATATGAGACTGACGGGCAGATCAGTTACAGCAGGTATCAGCTTTTTGGAGCAGTCGTTAATTCATTAACTGCTGCCCAGAAGACCAAGCTGGCTGCTTTAAAAGCACTGAACGGAATTGGACATTGGGACAGTACCCTCGTAAATCCGCTGCAAACCCCTAATCTTCATTTGTCCCAGGATATGGGTGTGGCAGTGATGACCTACGCCAGTGAGATGTATGCCTGGTACGTTGGCGATGTTTACTCTGATACCTATTTCTGTCCTGAACGGCATGGCACCTACTTTGGCTCATTTTACCTTAAAGATTGGCCGGCAATGGGAAATCCAAATTATACCATTGATGAAACGCTCACCGGTAATGCAGGTCAGAATTTTCTTGGTGTCCTAACTACAGCTCAGGCAGCTCAAGTGAGTGGAATTGTTAACCTCCAACGAACTGCACTTGACAATATCGTTGCAAAAAGGACGGCGATCGCTACAGAACTTCGAAAATTCTATACGGGAAATACCGCTGATTTATCAACGGTGCTATCCCTTTCAGAAAACTATGGAGAGCTTGATGGAGAGCTAAGCTACCTTTATGCAACGACGTTTTCAAAGGTTTACAACCTTCTGACTACAGATCAAAAAGCAAAATTGCTTAGTCTTGTAAATCAGCTTGGATATGTGACTCCGACTGGAGGGTTCCTTTATTCTCAGCCGATTCCAATGCCAGCCATTGAAAATACCGATTTTATGTTCAAGTAGATGCTGAAGAGTCATTAAGGATGGTATTCTGAGCCATCCTTATTAATTCAAATTAATTGCATAAAAAACAATCCTATGAATTTTATTATATTTAAAAGTTAATTCAAATCAAAATGAAAAACATATCTTTTCCAAACTTAAGGACTGCTTTGCTGATGATCAGTATTCTGCTGGTTTATCATGAATCAGCCTATTGCCTGGGGAATAAAGATTCGAAGCAGGCACCGCAGGGAAATTCCATCGGGATAAGTTCTGAACAAACTTCCCAAATCAAGAAAATTTTATCTGGCTATAATCCGTTAAAACTAACAACCGAAGAGGCAAAGGCAATTCAGGAAAAATTCAGGAATGCCGGTATTCATGCAGGGCCTGAATGTGACAGTGTGATCAGGTCTGCAGGATTCGATCCTGAAAAGCTTCGTCAGCTTGCTCCTCCGCCTGAATCAAAAAGAACAGAAAAGTCAGAACCTCCACCACTAATGGAGAGATTAAAAGTAGTGGATGAAAAAATCTGCAAACCCCTCTTTTTAACTGAAGCACAAAAAGAGAATTTAGTGAAGGCTTTCAGCGAATTTTATACGGAAATCGATAAACTGAGGAAATCAGAACCTAACCGACAGAAGCCTCTGGATAAATCAAAAGTTGATCCTCTTGAAAAAGCAAGGGATCTCCAGATAAAGAAGGTCATCACCAGTGTACAATTCTCAAAATACCTGGAGCTGGAGAAGGCTTCCAGGCCTCCACAACCAGAAGGAAGGGAGCAATAATGGCTTAAATAGGACGAAAATTATACCTGAATTTGTAAATTTAAACCCGAAACCCTATGCATCAAAATGGTCAGATGCGCGACAGAAAAATTAGATATGCAGAAATCATCTTAATCTCGTTAGTATGGATCGTTTTACTGGTCACCCCGATCCTTTTCAGGGAAGATAATGAAAATCCGGCATGGAACAGCATCAAAAATCAACTCGAGATTCTGATTCCCATTTCTGTTTTATTCGTTTTGAACCGTTTTATTTTGGTTCCCCGGTATCTGTTCAGAACAAAGTTAATCAGCTTTATGGTCACAACAGTGGGGTTGATCACCCTGTTTTCCTTTGGATTAAATTATTACGATTCCAAAATTGATCAGCCACCCAATGATATCAGTCAGGCCGACCAGTACCGGAATCCGCCTCCCAAACCTGTACCTGATCAGGTAGATCAGCAGGAAATGACCCCGTCACCCAGGCAACGCCAGCCCAGACCAGTACCTCCCTTTGCAAATTTTATTGTGCTCTCGGTACTTGTACTGGGATTCGATACCGGGCTGAAAACAGGACTCCGATGGATAACCTCTGAAAATGAAAAGATACATCTCGAAAAAGAGAATGTGACAACTCAGTTGGCGATGTTGCGAAATCAGATCAGCCCCCACTTCTTCATGAATACCTTAAACAATATTCATGCGCTTGTTGACAAAAATTCAGAAGAAGCCAAAGAGGCCATTATTAAGTTGTCAAAAATGATGCGCTATCTGCTCTATGAAACCGACAGCGAAATAACGACTTTAAAGAACGAGGTTGAATTCCTTGAAAGCTATGTGAACCTGATGAAACTGAGGTATAGTTCGAGAGTCAGGATCAACTTCAAACCCCCTGCTATTGTCCCTGAAAAGACGATCCCTCCGCTTTTATTTATCTCACTCATAGAAAACGCGTTCAAGCATGGAATCAGTTATCGGGAAGAGTCGTTCCTCGATATTGACCTTATCACAGGCGAAGAACGTCTGCTGCTGATTGTTAAAAACAGCAAGACCACCAAAGACCAGCATCAGACCTATCCAGGAATAGGCATCGAGAATACGCGAAAAAGATTATCTTTACTTTATGGGAACGATTACCACTTAGATATTATCGATACTGCTGAATTGTTTACTGTAAACTTATCAATTCCATTATGATCAGTTGCATTGCAATAGATGACGAGCCACTGGCACTGGAACAGCTCGCGGATTATATACATAAAACGCCATTCCTTAAACTGGAAGGGTTGTTCGATAATGCCTTACAGGCCTTAGAGACATTGGCAACAACTCCGGTTAACGTGATTTTTGTTGATATTAATATGCCGGACCTTAATGGTATGGATTTTGTAAAGTCCCTCGAAAATCCCCCCTGCATTGTTTTTGTCACCGCTTACAGCGAATACGCAGTGGAAGGTTTTCGGGTCGATGCGCTTGATTATCTGCTGAAGCCTGTAAGCTACAGTGATTTTCTCAGGTCAGCAAACAAAGTGATAAAGTGGTTGAATATGCAACAGCGGAATACTTCTCAGATCAGCAGTGACAAAGATTTTCTGTTTATTAAATCGGATTATAAACTGTTACGCATCAACTTTTCGGATATCAGGTATATCGAAGCGATGAATGAATATATCAGGATTCACCTTACCAATTCGAAACCGGTCTTGACGTTGACTAGTATGAAGTTGATAGAAAACCAGTTACCGGTAGATCGTTTTATGCGGGTTCACCGCTCCTATATCGTAAACCTTTCAAAGATTACTGTGGTCGAAAGGAACCGCATTGTTTTTGATGGAAAGATATATATTCCTGTTAGCGAGCAATATAATAATAAATTTCAAAAATATATTATTGGAACTTTATTTTAATATCGTACTTTTCAGGTTGTGTGGAACTCAAAATGGCTACTCCTTGGAGAAGGGACCATTCAGGAAAATGGTCTGATTAATCGAACAAATACTCCACATCAGGAA
>Ga0118677_10002440_pt2 | contig 32166 bp, 27 predicted proteins | sample AliMusrvi5mmetaG_FD_86154 | JGI IMG/M metagenome (GOLD analysis project Ga0118677, IMG submission 86154) | reverse complement strand
GTCCTGGCGCGGGCGGGTCGCCTCGGACCATGGCGGCGGCGCGTCTTCGGGGCCGCGACGGCGTTGCTGATACTGTTCTGGGCCGGCTTGACATTGTCGCGCAATCGCGACTATCGCAGCGAGCTGTCCTATTTCCGCGCCACGGAAATGGCGGACGGTAGCGTCGCGCGCGTGCATTTGGCCTTGGCCGGGGTTTACGAGGGGCTGAGGCAACCCGCTGCCGCGGAGGCCGAATTCCGCGCCGCCCTGAGACTATGGCCACGGTATCGCAAGGCCCAACTGCTCTTCGCCGGGTTCCTCATGGACAAGGGACGAGCGCAGGAATCGGAGGCGTTGCTTCGTTCCGCAGGCGCGCTTTCCCCGGGTGATCCTGTGATCGCCCTGCGCTTAGGCGTCTGCTTGCTCGAGCAAGGCCACGCGGAGCAGGCCATGGAGCCTTTGCGGGCGGCGCTGGAAGAGACGAATTGGGCTTCGCCCTTGGCGCTTTACCATCTCGCTCTCGCCTGCCGCCGGTCGGGGCGGCTGCCGGAGGCCGGAAGGCTCGAAGAGCGCTTGCGTCTGACATCCCCGGATTTGGCCGACCTTTTTCGCAGCAGGAATCCGCGCATTATCAGGCCGGCCTTTTTCTGATTCGTCCGCGAATGGGGCATTTTGCTACGATAGCTCCTCGGAGGAGGTCCGCAGGGGTGGCCAGCTAAGGGCGGCCTGCGGCCTCCGCAAAGGGCATCGATGACTCCGCTATTCCCGCGAAAATCCCCTCCGTTCAAGGTCCACTGGAACTGGGAACTGCTGCTCGCCTGCAATTATCGCTGCAGCTATTGCGCCGCGCATAAGGAAGGCGCGCCCTGCCTGGAGCTGGACCTCGCGCAGTGGCGCCGGATATGGGGGCGGATCTTCGACCAATACGGCTGCTGCCAGGTCCGTTTTGCGGGAGGCGAGCCGACCATCTACCCGGGCTTCATCGAACTGGTCAGCATGCTCCTGGAACGGCACACCGTGGATATCACGACGAACCTCAGTTTCGACATCGCCGAGTGGGTCGCCAAGGTCCCGGCGCAAGGCATCGCGATTTCGGGCAGCCTGCATCCCGAGTTCATGCCCGCGGAGGAGTTCCTGCGCCGGCTCCTGACCTTGCGCGAGCACGGAGGCCGTCTCATCTCCGCTTGCATGGTCGCCTATCCGCCTCATCTAGGCCAACTGGAGAGCACACGGCAGCTTTTCGAGCGGAGCCAGGTACTCTTCAAAATCATCCCGTTCAGCGGGGTCTACCAGGGCCGCCGCTATCCTGAGGCTTATACGGACCAGGAGAAGGCCCTGCTGCAGGCCCAGGTCGACGGCAGCAGCGACCCACTGGGCAAGACCTTGAACCGCCAGTGGCAGGATTATGCCAAGGCTCCTGCGCAAGACAAGGACCGCAAAGATCTAAAGGGCCGGCTTTGCCATATGGGGGAGCTCTACGCCAAGATCCTGCCCGACGGGAAAGTCCTGCGCTGCTGCCATCCGGACGTGGCCGCGCTCGGACGCATTACGGATCCGGACCTCAAGCTCTGCGAGGGCCCGCAGCCGTGCACCGTCGACATCTGCCCCTGCTGGAAGGCTATGGTGGTGGGCCAGTACGAGGAGAAGGTGGGCCAGCTTTGGCAGTCGCCGGAACATCCGCGCTATCCCCTGGCCCAGCCCACATGAACGACCAGGAACTGGAGCCGGAGATGCGTCCGGAACAGAAGGCGGCTTTGCACGAGAAACGGGCCAAAGAGCATTACCTCAGGGACGATTATTCGGCCACGGTCAAGGAATTGGAGCTTTGTCTGGCAACGGAGTGCGTGCCTGAGCACAAAAACCTGAGGATGATGTTGTTGATCCTGCAGACCCATCGCCGCTTTGCGGATCTGGACTCGGCTGGGGCCATGCTGCGCCGGATGGAAAGCAAATACGGTGGCAGCGACGACAAGTTCATCCGGAATATCCTCCTCAACGAGAGGGAGATCACGGAAGGGGCGGTCGAGTTGCAATCCTATCCCACGCGCCTGACCGTGCGGCCGACCAGCCGTTGTTCCATCCATTGCAACATGTGCACGTTCTGGAAGGAGCCGCCGTGGGACATGCCGCGCCGGACCTTGGATGAGGTGGTCGCTCTCTATCCCTATCTTGAGGACATACTTTGGCAGGGCGGCGAAGTCTTTGAAATGAAGAGGGATGTTTTTGAGGACATTCTGTTGCGTGGGATCGACTATCCGCACCTGCTTCAGAACATCATCACCAACGGCCTAGCCATCGATAAAAAATGGGCGGAAATCCTGGTGCGGACCAATATCCACATAAAAATCTCCATAGATGGGGCGACTCCTGAGGTCTATGAGAAAATACGCGTTAGGGCCAGATTTGCGGATATCTTGAGTTCGGTCGACAATCTGAACAATGCGATGGTAAATCGCAATAGGCGCATTTGGCTTTCTCTGCACATGGTCGTGCAACGCCATAATTACCTGCAAATCGAGCAGATGTTGGAGTTCGCCAAAAAGCACCGGTTTGACGCGGTGGCCTTGAGTCCCGTCGAGGGCGATCTGTATCGGGCCATAGACATTTTCAACCACGGTGACAGACAGATTTGGGACGCCATAGAGAGGCAACGTGCGGAGGTCAGGAAGAAGGCCTTGGCCTATGGGATCTATTTGGAAGACAATTTGCCATTCCCGCCTGCGGCCGACAGGCCGGCGCCCCCGCGAGACCCCACCCAGCCGGAAAAGAGATATCCTCTTGCGCCTATGACGATGGAGGAAGGCGCCGAATACGAGTCGGCGCGATTCTCTGGTTTCTGCCTATCTCCTTGGAAGAACATGATCCTCCGCAACGGCGGCGGGGTGTTGCCGAATTGGCATTGCGGGGAAACCTACATCGGCAATGTCGAAGAACGCCCCTTGCTCGAGATCTGGAATGGGGGACCGATGCAGAAGTTCCGCCGGGCTATACGCGACCGGAGGTTCGGCGGCATCTGCAGGGCCTATTGCCTTTCCGGAGCTCTGATGGAGCCTTGGAAGCATCATATGGAGTGGTACTGGTCCTGAAGGAGCATCTTCACGCGCCGCCGGTAATCTCCCGAAGAACTGTCGGTGTAGGACGGGGTAGGCGGCAGGTGGCGGGCCTACGCGAAGATAAGGTAAACTGACAAGCCGCAGTCGCCATAGGAGCCGGTCCGGCTCGGCGAGGTGCCGGCCTCCTTGAGCTAGTAAAGATGATCCCAACCCCAAGCGCGCGCATTGAGAAGACAGTTGACCGGCGATTGATTCCGCCCTTCAAGGTTTTTTTTACCTGGGATCTCCAGTACGCCTGCAACTACCACTGCACTTATTGCCTGGTCTTCAAGAGCCCCCAATGGGATTCGGTGCTTTCCAAGAAAGACCGGACGGTTCCGGCCGAGCGCTGGATGGAGATTTGGGACGACATCTATGAGCGCTACGGAAGCGTCCACATCCATTGCTCGGGTGGGGAGCCGTTCCATTATCCGCGTATCATCGATATCCTCGCCCATATCACCCCCAAGCACACCATGGAATGCGATACCAACCTCTCTTTTGATGTGGGGGAATTCATCGGCCGCGTGAAGCCCGGCACATTCCGGTTCTCGCCCGCCTTTCATCCGCAGTTCGCCGAGTTGGAGCCGTACGTCGAAAAATGCCGCAGGCTGCGCGACGCGGGCTATGACCTTCAAGGGGTCAACTTTGTCTGTTGGCCGCCGCACCTCAAGCGCATTCCGGAGTTGAAGAAGGCCTTCGACGGCATCGGCGTGGTTTTGACGCTGATGCCTTTCCGGGGGAGCTTCGAGGGCCGGGACTACCCGGATGCCTTCTCGCCCGAGGATAGGCGCTTCATCAATTCACACAGCGGCAATCCGGTGTTGTCCGAGGACTACGGTTCCTGGTACCAAGGCGCCAACCAAGGCGGCGAGAACCGTACGCGGCAAGCGGCGCTCTGCCGGGCCGGGCAGATGTACGCCAAGATCCATCCTGACGGGACCGCCCTGCGCTGTTGCTTTATTGACGATCGCGGCCGCATCGGCAATCTTATCGACGGGACCTTCCGGCTTCTGGAAGAGCCGCGCTCCTGCGAATTCCCCGCCTGCCCCTGCTGGAAATGCATGATTGTGGGCGAGGAAGACCGTTGGCTGCGGCACTGGCGCGGCGTGGTCGTCTAGGGCGCCACGATGCGTGTCTATCTGAGCCCCAGCGTCGCTCCCGCTGAAGAGCGACTCTTGACGCGGTTGCAGGCCGCTGGCCGCCTGTTCGACATCGAGGCGACGATCGGGCGCCGGCCCTGGGAGTCGAGACAGACGATTCCGCCGGATGTCGCGCAAGCCATCATGGACTCGGAGGTCGTGGCTTTCTGGCTGTTGGAGGGCGGCCCGCATCTGTCCTATGTGGACATGGAGGCGGGCTTCGTGCGCAACCTGCGCCCGGCGCTGCCGATATCGATCGTCGCTGACGAAACCGTCCGCCCCGGAGGCTGTCTTGAGTGGCGCGACACGGTCAGCATCCCGCGGGCGGAGCCCTGGCAGGCCGCGCAGAAGGTCTGGCAGGCAACGGCGCGGCCCTGTGCCGCGCTCCAGCCGGATGCCGTGGCGCGGCTGAGGGGCTGGCTGATGGCGGGCGTCGGCCTCCGAGTGGCCCAGGGGATTCCGGCCCAGCCCTAGCCCATGTCCGCCAAGCCCAAGGTCTTCTTCCTGCAAATGCCGGCCTGGGGCCGGGAGCCTAATCTGGCAATCGCCCAGCTTTACGCTATTGTCAGGCGCGAGGGTTATGACGCGGAGGTCGTGGACCTCAACATGGAGCTGTATCGCCGCTTCGGCGTGGCGCAAGGCCAGCGGGACTTGTGGGCCGCCGAGATCGATAATTTGTGGCGCCAGCGCGAGTTTTGTTCCCGGATACTGGAGCAGAACCGACCGTGGATCGAAGCGGAGTTCCTGGACCGCATCTGCCGCGCAGACCATCCGGTGGTTTGTTTCCCGGTGACCGCGCCCTCGCTTCCCGCCAGCTTCCTGCTGACGCGCTGGATTAAGGAATTGCGTCCCGATGCCACCATCGTTTTTGGAGGGTCTTTCTTCACCGTTTGCCCGGAAGTCGTGGACGGCGGTTTGTGGGAATGCGGAGTGGACGCCTTGGTATCGGGGGACGGAGAGGAAACCCTGCTGGAGATACTGGCGCGGCGCCAGGAGGGACGGGAGTGGGATGGCTGCCGCGGCCTCTGGTACCGGAGCCGTGAGAAAGGGATTGTCTTCACCGGAGAGCGGACCCCGGTCGATTTAAACGCTCTCCCGTTCGCCGATTTTTCCGGCTTCGACGGCAGCCTCTATCCCACCAAGGCCTCCTCCGAGACCGAGAGATTGGGGGTGGTGGGAACATTCGACGACCTTTTTCTGATGGCCAGCCGGGGCTGCCTTAGGAAATGCTCTTTTTGCGGACACTGGCCTTCCTGGAAGGGATTTCGCAGCATGAGCGGCCGTCGGATATACGAAGAGATCGTCCATCAGAGGAGTGTCAGGCCTGAAATCCGGCCCGGCGACAGCCTCATCAAATTCTATGACCTCATCGTAAACGGGGATATGCGGGCCTTGGGCGAGCTCTGCGACCTCCTGATCGCGGACCCTTCGCCGAAGCTCTTGTGGCAAGAATGCAATGTCGCGATCCGCCCGGAGATGACTTTCGAAGTCTGCGGGAAGCTCCATGCGGCGGGCTGCCGCCAGCTCATCGTAGGCCTGGAATCCGGATCGCAGAGGATGTTGGATCTCATGGGCAAGGGTCAGACCGTCTCTCAGATGAAGGACGTCCTCCGCAACGCGTCCCGGGCGGGACTCCAAGTGCGCGGCAATTTCATGTTCGGCCATCCCGGAGAGACCGAGGAGGATTTCCAGCAGACCTTGAACTTCCTCAGGGAAATGCACCCGTACATCCATTTCATCTATCCCAGCTATACCATGACCCATCTGGAAGGCCGGCTCCACAGTCAACCGGAGAAATGGGGGCTGGAGCCCGGGCAAGACGCGCACTTTTGGCGGTCTTCCGATGGGACTAATACATACCCCATCCGTCTGGAGCGTTACCAACGGTTCGTGAGGGAAGCGCAAGCCTTGGGCGCCGGCTTCGGCCATTGTTTGAATATGCCGTTGGAGGACCTGGTGGAGCTGAAGCTGGGGGAATACTATCAGTTCACGAAGGAATACGATTTGGCCTTGGCCCACTATAGGCGGCATTTGGCCTCGGGAAGGGGCAATGCCTTCGTCTTGAGCCAGGTCCGGGCCTTGGAATCGCAGGCGCGAGGGACATCAGGGCGGGCGGAAGATTGCCCGGGACAGAAATGAGACCGTTGCCGAGATGACGATGGCCGCGGCGCGCTGGGATCATTCTCGCAGGATGTGGCAGGGCGCCTCCTTTACGTGGGATCTCTGGTACGGCTGCGACTATCATTGCCCTTACTGTTGGTTCGAGATGGATCCCGTCTGGGACCTGCTGGCCAAAGAGCACGAGGGTATTCCCATCGAGCGCTGGCTGCAATCCTGGCAACGCATCCACGACCGGCACGGCGTCGCGTCCATAGACGTCGTCGGCGGGGAGCCGTTGCGCTATCCGGGGGTCCTGGACCTCTTGGGCGGACTGGCGCAGTGGCACCGCCTCGAGGTCGTCACAAATTTGAGCGTTCCGCTGGAGTCCCTGGAGGATTTGACCGCCCGAATCTCCCCTGAGCGCATGCATATTTCGGGAAGCTTCCATCACGAGTCCGCCGACTGGGAGGATTTCTTGCGCAAGATTGTATTCCTGAAATCCAAGGGATATGAACCTGAGGTCGCTATGGTCGCGTGGCCTCCGCATCTGGGTTTGATTCAAGAGAAGAAGACGATTCTGGGTCGGATGCATATCCCGGCTAGCATTCTCGTCTTCCAAGGCGTCTTTCAAGGCCGGGATTATCCCCGTTCCTACACTGACGCCGAACGCGAGCAGCTGGGGGGCTTGGTCCCGCCGCGCGAGCGGGAGTACCGCATGCATGAGCGGCGGACTTTGGCCAGGCCATGTGGGGCGGGACACATCCACGCCCACGTGCGGGCCAATGGGGATGTCTTGCGTTGCGGCAAGGACAGTCAGTATTCGCGCCGAATGGGGAACTTGCTGGAGGCCGACTTCGCGCTGCATTCTTCGCCCCAGCCTTGCCCCTACCCGTACTGCAATGCCTGCGGGGAGCATGTATACCTTTGGGAGGATTGGACGAAGAAAGCGGCCTCGACAGGAGGGCCGCTGGTGGAGGATTCTGGTTCGCGCCATGCCGCGGCCCTCAGCGATTGACGGCCGCCGGCATTGCCGGCCCTTATGACCACGGAGACTCCCGGCTTCGGGCCCGGTCGTCCGGCCCTGGCGCGCGAGACGCTATTGAAGAGCTCGCGCGTGTTCTGCATGCTCCCATGGACGCACATGAGCGTCTATCCGGATGGCCAGACCTACCCTTGCTGCAGCGCCTCGGGATGGCCCTTGGGAAGCGCCGGCGAAATTTCGCTGCAGGGGTTGTGGAATTCCGAACCCCTGAGACGCCTAAGACTGGACATGCTCGCGGGCCGTGAGAGCGCTGCATGTGCGAGGTGCTACAAAGCGGAACTCTGCGGCATGGGAACCTTGAGAACTTGGGCCAATGCGGAACTCGCGCAGCACTTCGGACTCGTGGGGCAAACTCGGCCGGACGGGTCCGTGGAGCGTTTGAATCTGCCCTATTTGGATGTCCGGTTCTCTAATGTCTGCAATTTGCGGTGCCGGACCTGCCGGCCGGAGCTCAGCAGCGCTTGGCAGAAGGACGGCCACTTGCTGGGCGGGACGGCGGATTCGGCCCGGACCACGATCTCGACTCAAGCGCGCACGGCGCTGATGGAGCAGGTCAGGGCGCTCCTGCCGCAGGCCGAGATCATTTATTTTGCAGGCGGCGAGCCATTGGTGATGGAAGAGCATCTGGAGATCTTGGAAGCGTTGATCGCCCGAAAGCAGTTCCGGGTCCGCCTGCAATACAACACGAATTTTTCCGTTTCGCATTTCCAGGACGTCGATATCATGAAATGGTGGGACCGGTTCGATACGGTCGTGGTCCAAGCGAGCTTGGACGGCATGGGACGGCGAGGCGAGTATCTGCGCAAGGGGCTACTCTGGGACAATGTGGTCTCCAACCGCGAACGCATGCGCAAGGTCTGCCCGCGCGCCACGTTCATCGTCTTGGCCACGGTCAGCGCCATGAACGCCTGGCATCTGCCTGACTTTCACGCGCACTGGCTACGCGAGGGCTATGTGGGGCGCGGGCAGTTCCAATTGAACCCCCTCTTCACCCCGGAGGAGTACTGCGTGCAGGTCCTGCCCTCGCGGCTCAAGCAAGCCGTGATTCGGAAATATGAGGAGCATATCGAGACCGTGGCGCAGGCTTCCGGGGATGCGGCGGGTTTCGCGGGCGCCGTGAGATTCATGCGCGCCCAGGACCGGTCGGGTTTGCTTCCGAGATTCCGCGAGCTGACGCTGAAGCTGGATGCTGCGCGCGGCGAGCGTTTTGCGGAGGTGTTCCCGGAATGCGCCGAACTCGTCGCCGATTGTTCGAGAAGGAGCGAATAAGCTAAAGTACCGACGGTTGGACGGATGGGAGCGAGGGCGTGAGGGATGACTCGATGAAATGCGACGCCAGTGATGCGGGAGGGGCGGTCTGTGGCCGTCGCGCCCATTGACTCCCGGCAATCCAGAGCGGCAAATGGTGGCGTGGTGGCTGGACGACCACCCGTTGACTCTCTCATGGGACATCTGGTATTCCTGCAACTACCGCTGCTCCTATTGCTGGTGGGAGATGGACCATCTCTGGGGCGAACTGGCCAAGCAGAATCGTCTGCTGTCCCCGGAGGAGTGGGCGGCCATTTGGGGCCGCATCCACGCCCGCTACGGCCCGGCGCTCATCGACCTCCTGGGCGGCGAGCCGATGCTCTATCCAAGGTGCAGCGAGCTCCTCCAGGAGCTTGCCAAGCAACATCGATTCCGAATCACCACGAACCTGTCTTTGACGACCAACGAGCTGGAGAGCCTGCTGGAGGGCATCAGTCCGGAACGCGTTCATTTCAATGTGAGCTTCCATCCGCAATTCGCGGATTTGGCGGGGTTCTTGGAGAAAGTGGCGAAGCTCCGGGAGAGGGGATATCAGCCGGGAGTACTGTTCGTCCCTTGGCCGCCGTTGCTGTCCAAGATCGCTGACTATCGCGCGGAATTCATCGCGCGCGGGCTGCCCTTCACTCCCATGATTTTTCAGGGACAATGGGAGGGGAAGTCCTATCCGGATTCCTACACGCATGAGGAGCGGGTGCTCCTGGCGGATATGATGAGCGACCCGTCCATCAAGGAGTCCGAGGTCAAATACCGTTTGGAACGCCAGTCGCCCCGGGGCAAGCTCTGTCATGCCGGGAGGAAATACGCCAATATTAAGGGTAATGGGGACGTTTATCGTTGCGGACAGGATGCTTTCGGGCGCCGCCCTATGGGGAACATCTTCGATCCGGACTTCACGCTCCATGAGGCGCCCAAGCCATGCCCTTATGAGAATTGCAGTTGCCTTGAGTTCCGATATCTGGATAAGGGGCAGGAGTGAGAGGCCTCAGGCGATCCGCCCAGCCGCGTCGGGCATAGCGTTGGCCCGCTGGGAAAGGAGATGACCCATCGATAATCCATCTGGAGGCGGGCCTTTGCCGGAGCCATTGGAAAGGTCCAAGGTGTTCTGCGCGGCGCCATGGCGGAACTTGTTCGTGCGCGAGGATGGGCTGGCGTCCGTGTGTTGCATGGCGACGGACCAAACCAAGAATTCCCTCAGGGAGATGAGCCTGCAGGAGATCTGGAACTCTTCCGAGGTCAGGCAGATGCGCCTCAACATGCTGCAGGGGAGAAAGAGCCTGCCCTGCATGAAATGCTATGAGATCGAAGCTGCCGGCGCGGGAAGTCTGCGCACAGAGCAAAACCGAACGATGGGACACCTGACGGATATCGTGGCGCGTACGGGATGTGATGGTTGGGTGGACCATTTCCATATGACGTCTTTGGAACTGAATCTCTCGAACGCCTGCAATTATCGATGCCGCTACTGCACTCCGCGGCGCAGCACCGCATGGCATAAGGACTTCATGGCCGTCTCCAGCAATAATTGGGGGTTCCCAACAGCATTGACGGCGACGGATGATTTCCCAGGGCTTTATGACCAGATCAGAGTCATGCTGCCGCACCTGCAACGGATCAGCTTCGCAGGCGGAGAGCCTTTGATATCGAATTGGCAATGGGAGATTCTTGATATCTTGTTGGCCGGCAAAAGGCCGGATGTCGAGCTTAGTTACACCACGAATTTTTCCAACTTGGTCCATCAAGGGACCGATATCTTGGAGTTGTGGAAACGATTCCAGCACGTTTCAGTCATGGCGAGCCTAGATGCTCCGGGAAAGCGTGGGGAGTATATTCGTAAAGGGCAGGAATGGGATCAGGTGATAAGAGACCGGGAACGATTGATGCAGGCTTGCCCCCATGTGCTCTTTGGCATCGCCCCGACGCTCTCTGTGATGAATGCGCTCTGTCTGCCCGATTTCCATCGCGACTGGTTGGAGAAGGGGTATCTCGGCCCCAACAGCATCTGCATCGGGACGCTGTTCGTGCCTTTGGAGTACCGTATCCAGATACTGCCGGACCATTTGAAGCGTAAGGCGGTCGAAAGATTTAAAGAGCATATCGCATATCTCTCCCGCAGATTCGGCGTGCGGGCGGAACGCGACATGTCCAGATTTGAAGATGCCGTCAGCTTTATGCGGAACAAGGATTTGAGTTGCCTTATCGGGCGTTTCAGGAAGAAGACCCGGGAGTTGGACGAAATCAGGAAGGAGCGATTCGAGGAGGTCTTCCCGGAACTCGCGGAACTCATGAATGAACCTTGGGAATCAGGGGCAGGCCAGGCTCCGGGTCGGTCCTGTTCTGAATCGGTCGCGGCAACTTCGGCTATGCCGACAACGCAACAGGTGGCCGGCGCGATAGCAAGTTATAGGGATTTGTTGAGTCTGGATACGCTTCAGCCGTTCCAGGTGGCCGAAGCCCATTTGGAGATAGGGGCTTTATATACGCGGATAGGCCGCCTTGATGACGCGGTTCAGGAGTTCTTGCAGGTAATCAGGCGGCATGCTTCGCCCGCGGAATCATGGATGGACCTGTGGGGCGAGGTCGGGTTTCTATGCGCGGAGATGGGAAGAATCAAGGAAGTGGAAGAGGGGTTCCGAGGATTGTTGTCTGAGTGGGCACGCACTCCGGATCAGAAAGCCGGGGCGAGGATCGGGTTGGGGAGATTGTACCAGTGCGCCGGCCGTCCCCTGGACGCCCTGCCAGAATTTCAAAAGGTCTTAGAGGCGGATGACTCCCCTGCCGGCGCCAAGGCGCAAGCCGCTCGCGAGATGGACCGCATCCTCTTTGAAATGGGATTTACCCTACAGTAAGATGCCGCAGCCATCCGCAATGGACAGCCGACTTCCAAACCGGGGCCGCCCATGTGAATTCACCTGGAAGATCATCAATCGTTGCAATTATCAGTGTGAGTATTGTTTTTTCACGCTTACTCGCAGTTGGGAGTATGAAGCCGCGCGCGAGGTCCTCCTGCCTACGGCTGACTGGATCGAGGCATGGCGGAGGATCTATCAGAATTACGGTTCGGCCCAGATCGGGATCACCGGCGGCGAACCGATCTACTATCCGGGCTTTGAAACGCTCGCGGAGCAATTGGCGGGTTGGCATCGTTTGTCCATCGTGACCAACCTGTCCCGAGACCTGCGATGGGTCAAGGAATTCCTAGGGCGGGTCAGCCCTGACCGGGTGGATTTTGGGCTCAGCTTCCATCCGCAAAGCGCGCGAATAGAAGAGTTCGTGCCCAAGCTCGCCTTGATCCATAGGGCGGGCTTTCCCTACAGGCTGTATCTGGTCTGCTATCCCCCGCTGCTGCCTCGGCTGCTGTCCAGCCAGAAGCTGTTCGCGCGGGAAGGCTTTCATGTGGTCGCGGCGCCGTTCAGAGGGCGCTATCAGGGCCGGGAGTATCCCATGGCCTACACTCCGGATGAGGCGGCGGTCATCCGGCAGATGTCCGAAGCCTCGGGACAAGAATCCCAGTCCTGGGTATCCCAGCAGATGGACTCGCAGAGCACTTACGGCCGGCTTTGTCATGCCGGCCAGTTCTATCTGCGGGTCGAGAATGACGGCAGCGTCTGGCGTTGCGGTCAGTATTGCGAAGATGCCATCAAGCTGCCGATGCTGAATTTTTTGGACCCCGCCTTCCGTCTTTGCGCCGAGGCGGCTCCGTGCGCAGCCAGGCGCTGCGGCTGCGAAAAGCGTTTTCTTCAGGAATCCTAGGCCCGGCGCGCCCGCGCTACGGCAGCCATGCCCCGGCCTGCTGGGGCGGCTTCTCGTCGGGGATGACCTTCCATTCATCGCATGGGCAGAAGGGCACGTCGCAGGGCAGGGGCCCCGGCAGCAAGGAGAATGACGGGTCGAATATGTTGCCGATGATGTGGCGGTCGCCGATCTGGCCGCAACGGGCGACATTGCCATTGGGCAGAAGCAGTGCCCCCAGGCGTCCTGCTTGGCACAAGACCCCCTGATGGCCCTTGTCCGCTACCCAGTGATCCGACATGCCGAGGATGCGCTTCTGTTCGGCGTTGTAGCCCGCCGGATATTCCACGCCGCCGTGGGTCCCTATGAAAGGCACCAGTTTGAGACTTTCTCCGATGGCTTTGAACGCTGCGACGTACCGCGGGATGTCCGGGATGAACGGCGGCCAAGCCACCAGGTTGATGACGCCCAACGCGACCCCGCGCCTTCTCAGGAGAGCGACCGTATTCAGGAAATCGTCGAGCCGGTGATGCTCGGGATGGAAGCTCACCGACAGGGAGACTTTCGCCGGGTCGCAGCGCGACGCGAATTCCTCCAGGTGGACGGAGACGTTAGTGGTGATGTTGATGGGCCAATGCCAGCGGGATATCCTCGCGATGATGTCGAGGAAATCGGGGTAGGTGAAGGGCTCCCCTCCGTTGATGACCAGGAAACAACGTCCATAGCGCTCATGCATCCGGCCCCAGCATTCTTCCCATTCTGCCGGGCTCTTGTAAACGTTGCGCTTGGCGTATTCCTCCCAACGCGCAGCGAACAGGCAATAGGTGCAGCGGTAATTGCAGCTCCAATGGATGTTCCAGCTGAACCGTACCTGCTCTTTGATTTCGGGCATGCCAGTTTCAGTGCCCAGCTAGGGCTTCGCCATCGCCTCGTTGTACTCCGTCATGATCTGCATCGGCTCCTTGGGGCGATGGATTACGTGCGCCGGCCATTCGTTGATTCCGGCGGGGTTGTGCCGCGGGCAGGTGCGGAAGCAGCCATCCCCTTCGCGCAAGGCGCGGCGGATGGCCCGGTAGCGCGGGCCATTCCATATCTCCATGAAGTTTTTTTCCGCCAAGCTATCCTCGAAGCCGCCGTAAACATCGCAGGGCAAGACCCGTCCGTCCGTGCTGAACATGAGCTGCCCCCAGGGCTCCCGGCAGAAATTCATGGCCGGGTCCGGCGCGGTCGTCTGGCCGAACTTGTGCGGCAATTCGATTTCGATGCCCAGCTCCGTCGCCACGCGGCGGGCCTCGTCGATGTAGCGGTTGGCCAGTTCCGGTTTGAAGTACAGGGAAAGGTATTTTTGTTGAGACTCGTAGATATAGAAATATCCAGCCCGGACCCGGTCCGCTCCCATGTCTTTGGCGAAGCGCACGAAATCCGGTAGCCTTTCCACGTTCAATGTGGTCATGACGAACATGAAGTACAGCGCCGGATTCCCAGTGTTCCCGCGCAAGCGCTGAAGCTCTCGGATGTTCTCCACCACGCGATCGAACGCGTTGTAGCGCATCATCATCTTGTGGGAGGCGGCGTCGCTGGCATGCAGGGAGAGCTGCAGGGTGTAGCGGCTTCCCGAGCCGGCGATCAGCTCGCGCATGCGCGGGTTCAGATGGGAGGCATTGGTGGCGATGAACTTGTCCACATGGGGGAATTCGCTGTTGAGATACTCAAGGATGCGCTCCGCGTCTGGAAGGCCCAGGAATTCGCCGGAACCGGACAGGACAACCTGCTGGGCCCGCCGCAGCACCGGAGCCAGTTCCCGGCCGAAGCGCTTGAGGTATTCGTCCAGATGAAACAGGGGGTAGCCGCTGCCTTTGGAGCAGAAGATGCAGTCCGCGTTGCAGGCGGCGTGGAGCTGCATGAAGAAGGTTCGCGGAACGCTGGAGAGGATGATGCGGCGCTCCTGCCATTCCCGCTCGTTCAGGTCGGAATTCTCTTTCTGCAGTCTCTCCCAGGACGTGCGCCGCAGGGCGGAAGGGCGTGTCAAGGCGGCCGTCGTCATGGTCTCGTGCCGAGGGTCCGCTCCTGGGCGTCCGCGGGCTGCAGACGGTTCTCCTGCAGCATTAGCTCTTTCTCGTCGTCTCCCCAGGCGGATTGGAACTCTTTGCACCGGCAATAATCGACCGGGCAAGGCCGCCCGGTTTCCAGGAGATTGACTTCGGGGGCGAAGATGGAGGCGATGGACTGATCCTCATGGCACAATTGTCCACACCGATAGATCTTCCCGTCGGCCTGGACGACGGCGTATCTCTGTCCGGCGCCGCAGATCTTGCCGAGCACCGGGATCGGGTCGAGATTGACGGTCTCCGGACCGACCTCCTGGCCGATGACTTCCTTGATCAGTTGGCGCTCCGCCGGTGAATACGCGAAGGGATAGTCTTTGGCCTGGTAGGTGCCCCAATACATCGCCAGATTCATGTGCACGCCGTTCTGCGCGAAGCGCCGTTTGAAATCCGGCATGCCCGCCAGCTGGGCGGGATAGGCGAGATAACACACATTGGCGGTGAAGCCATGCTTACGCAGAAGCAGAACATTATTGAGAAAAAGGTCAAAATCGGTGTTCAGGGGATGGAAGGTGCAGTCCAATTCCGCATGAGCGGGATCCACGACAGCGACGAACTCGTGGAGCTCATCGGTGCGCGAACCGTTGGTCGTCACCTGGACATCGTGCCACTGCGTGATGGTCGCAATCACCTCGACGAACCTGGGATAGGTGAACGGCTCCCCGGCCGTGATGCGGAGTTGGCAGTTGCCATACCTGGCATGCATCCGCTCCCACACCCGCCCCCATTCCTCCGGGGACTTGTAGGTGTTCTTTTTGGCGAGCTCGGTCCAACCGGCCGAGGTATAGAAGCAGTAAGGGCACCGGTAGTTGCAGTTATAATGCATGTCCCAGGCCAGGACCAGCCGCCTTTTGGGCAGCTTCGAGTCCATGTTCATCCGCGGCTCCGGTTGAGACACGCTTTCCCTGGTCGGGCTCATTGAGGAGGTCAAATCGTTGTGGCGGATCGGAACGCCTGGTCAGTTCCCGAATTTCAGATTGTAGAAATTCCAGAGGGGCATTGTCCACGCGAACGTCGGGCCTCGGGCGCGTCGCATCGCGTCGCAGTGCTTTGGTATAATCAAACGCGGACGAACCGTATTGCCCGCCCAATAGCTCCCAGTGCCATCCAAGAACGCGCCGGACCCGCAAGCCGCTGGTTGGACCGGAGGCGAGGTGTGCGCCCAGCCGACCCTTGACCTGACGAGCCGGCCCATCAAGCAGCCCTTTGAAAAGAACCGAGAGCTTAATGATGCGGAAACGCGCTCCCGCAAGATCGTGCTCCAATCCAACCCCCTGCGTTTGGGCGTCATCGCAACGACTGTCTGCAACTTGCGATGCATCATGTGTCTGAACTCGCGGCATACCAAGGCCGCCACCCTGTCTGCGTCTGCGTTGGCTAAGATAGATGAATTGCTGCCTTTCTTGGAAAGGATTGAATGGCAGGGCGGTGAGGTTTTCGGGATCGACCACATAAGGGATTACTTCGCCACGCTGGCGCGCTATCCGCAGATCAGCCACCGGTTTACGACCAACGGACTCTTGCTGGATGAGGAGTGGATTGAGCTTTTACTCGCGTGCCGGTCGGAGCTCACCTTCTCCATCGACGGCGCCCGCAAGGAAACCTATGAGCGCATCCGGCGCGGCGGACGCTTTGAAGACTTGATGCGCAATTTGAATCTTATCAGAAAGATGGAAATGGAACACCATAAGAGCATAAGGCGGCATCTTACGGTCGTCGTGATGGCATCGAATTGCCAGGAACTGGCAGAGTTCGTCCCGTTCGCGGCGGCGTTCGGATTTTATTCGTTGAGTTTCCGGCCGGTGATGTTCTTGGAGAACGAAGAGAATATATTCCGGAGACCGGATTTCGATGGCCGCAGCCTCGCCGCCACGGGCGAACTCATGAGGCGCCAGTGCGAGGAATTGAATATCTCCTTTTGTTGGACGCTCCCGACGCCGCCGGAAGACCAGTCTCTCCGCACCGCGGTTCCCACCCTGCCCGCGGACGACCGGCTCTTTTGTAATTACCCGTGGAAGTCTCTATGGATATCCGCCGATCGGGAGGGCGGCATCTTCCCTGATTGCTGGTGCCGGCAACCCATCGGCAATGTCTCGACCGAGACTTGTCTGCAGGCTTGGAACAGCGAGAAGATGCAGGAATACCGTCGGCGCATCATCATGCATGACTCGGGCCTCTGCAATAAGGATTGCGTGACCGGCTATTCCGCGGCCGTGGACCCGAAGAACTATGAGTGATTCATTCGCGCCTGCGCGCAGACCGGGCCCCCGTTTTCCGCGCCAGGGCCCGCTCACCAGGGTCTATTGGAATTGGGAAGTCACATACGAATGCAATTACCAGTGCTCCTACTGCTACTTCTGGAAGGAGGAGCGCTACCGACAGGCCTATCCGAGTGTCCCCACGGTGAGATGGCGGCAGATTTGGGAGGCCATCTTTGAGGATTACGGCTGCGGGCACATCCGGTTCTCAGGAGGAGAGCCCTTTGTCTATCCTGACTTCATCGGGCTCGTGTCGGCTCTGGCTGAATTGCATACCGTCGATGTGACCACCAATCTGGCTTTTGATGTGCAGCGTTTCTTGCGGGAAGTCGAACCAGGCGGAGTCACTCTGTCCGCGAGCTTTCATCCCGAGTTCGTCGCTTTGCGGGATTTCTTGGATTCGGTTAGGCTGCTGCAGGAGCGCGGTTTCCCGACCAGCATCGCCTATGTCGCATATCCGCCCCACCTAGCGGACTTGGAGCGATACAAATCCGAGGCGGAGAAGTGCACGCTTTTCAAAATCATCCCGTTCCATGGCGAGTTTGAAGGCAAGAAGTACCCTGCCGGCTACAGCCCCGAGCAGAAGAAGCTCCTGGAGGGTGCGGCGGCGAACACCACGAACCCGTCTCAAAAGGAGATCAACACGCAATTCCTGGATAGAGGCGCAAGCCAGAAGGGGCCCTCGACGGAGAAATCCTGCCACATGGGCGAGCTGTATGCCAGAATCCTGCCCAGCGGAGAAGTGACCCGATGTTGTCATCCCGACAGCGGGAAACTTGGGAGCATTTTCAGTCCCGACCTCAGGCTCCTGGACGCCCCGGCACCGTGCGCTGTAGAGGCGTGTCCTTGTTGGAAAGCCATGATCGTCGGCCGCAGTGAGGACAAGTACTCGATCCTTTGGGAAATGCCGAAGCCCAAGAAAGGCGGATGTCCGGCCCCGCAGTTTTGATATGGATGATAAGATTTCGTTCAGTTGGGACCTCCACTTCGCTTGCAACTACCGTTGCCCCTACTGCTGGTTTGATGGGAAATGGAGCGACCTTTCCAAATTCAACCACTATCCGCCCTTGGCCGAGGTGCTCAAAGCGTGGGAGCGGATTCACGATAGATATGGCGCCGCGCACATCCATTTATTGGGGGGAGAGCCGCTCGTATATCCTCAGTTTCCTGAGCTCCTTAGGGCCTTATCCCGTTCCCACTACGTTTCTTGCACGACCAATTTATCCGTTGATGTTGATGAATTACTGCGCGATATCGACCCGCTCCGGGTCCGCTTTTCTCCGACTTTCCACCCACGATTCGCTGATTTCGATCGATTTGTCTCCAGGCTATTGAAGCTACAGGGACAGGGCTTGGCGGCAGCCAAGGTGGGCTATCTTGCCTATCCGCCGCAGATTCCGGACTTTGAATCCTTCCGGCGCAGATTTGCGGCGCATGGGATTGCGCTGGTGGCCATGACTTTCTGGGGAGATTATGGCGGCACTGTTTTTCCAGCAGGCTATTCTGAGGAGGAGAAATCAGTCATCGCGCCGTATCTGGCGGAGCGCGACGGAGAGAAGTTCCAGCTGGAGCCGAAGAAAGTCAAAGGCATGCTCTGCGGGGCCGGACAGCGCTATGCGGTCGTGAAGCCGGACGGAGCCGTGGTCAGGTGTGGCGGAAGCAGCGTCCTGCAGCCGGTGGGCAATTTGTTCGAGGAGAGCTTCACGCTAACGGACCACCCTCTGCCTTGTATTTCGGAGCATTGCCCCTGCAACGAGTGGGTGGCCTTGTTGCTGGAGAAGGCCGCATGAGCGACGCCATCGCCAGCGCGGCTGGGCGGGGCTAAGGAGCCGGGATTGAATCCTACAGAATCTAGCGGGGGCCTTTCGTTCGCGTGGGACCTTCATTACGCCTGCAATTATCGTTGTCCGTATTGCTGGTGGCACGGAAGGTGGGAAGATCTCGCCCGAGGCAACGTGTATCCCCGCTCGGATAAGCTGGTGGATATCTGGCGGAACATTTACTATAGTTGCGGGGGAGGGCATATCTCCATCGTCGGGGGAGAGCCTCTCATTTACCCGGAATTCGGCAAGGTGGTAAGAGAGATCTCCCAGATGTTCTCGATAGGCATTGTCACCAATCTGGCGGGCGACATTGCCGACCTGTTGCGGGAGACTTCTCCTTCCCGGGTCGCCATCACTCCCACCTTCCATCCGGGATTCGCGGATTTCGATGAATTCTTGGTTCGGGCGGTGCAACTGAAGGAAAACGGCCGAGGCTCCGCCGTGCTCTATGTTGCCTACCCTGAGCAGATCAATTGCATCCCGGAGTACGGGGAGAGATTCAAGAAGCATGGTTTGGAGCTTCAGGTTTTTTCCTTCTGGGGCGAATTCCAGGGCAAGACCTATCCAGCCAGTTACACCCAGGAGGAAAAGACCATCATCGGACCGTATTTGGGAGAACGCGCCGGGAAGAAGTTCCAACTCGTCCCCAGCAAGGTCAAGGGCAAGTTGTGCCGGGCGGGCCAACGCTACGCGGTCGTAAAGGCTAATGGGGACGTTGCGGCCTGCGGTGGGGATTGGCCGCGAATGTTGGGGAACATCTTTGCCGGCACGTTCAAGCTTCAAGACCAGCCGCTGCCGTGCCAATCGGGTTTTTGCCCCTGCAACGAATGGGCCTATCTTCTGTTGCCCGACGACGCAACTAATTAGTAAGGGAGATCAAATGGACCAGAGTGAAAGCTACATCGAATCAGTACTGGGAGCGCGCAGGCTGCTGCCGCAGGAGGACGAGAAGGTCGTCGCCGCGGAGCACTATATCCGGGTTGACAAGCCTTTCCAACCTCTTCCCGAGGCTACCGGCGTGTTGGATCGCAGCCGGATCGCGCCGAATCACGTCTTCTTCACTTGGGATATCCATTACGCCTGCAACTACAATTGCACTTATTGCAACACTCCAAAACGGGTGCAGCCGGCTGATATGTGGACCTTCCGGGAGCGCAAGAGGGTCGTGTATCCGGGATTGCGGCGCTGGCTGGAGGTGTGGAGCAAGATTCACGATCTTTATGGAAGCAGCGAAATCCATATCACCGGCGGGGAGCCCTTTATTTACCCCGACTTCCTGGAACTCATCACTGAGTTGTCCAAGATACACACCCTGGAGATCATCACCAACCTGGCCGTAGACGCCCAGGAAATCGCCGCACATGTCACGCCTGACCGGGTGCGGATAGGGACTACCTTCCATCCCGAATTCGCCGATTTGCGCGGCTTCCTGGAAAAACACAAGGCGCTGCGGGCCGGCGGTTTCGAGACTTGGGCCAATTACGTGCTCTACCCGCCATTGTTGGCGGAGGTCCCCAATTACAAGCGCGAATTCGATGCGCTCGGCATTCCTTTCAACTTGCAGCCTTATTTAGGCTGGTACAACAACAAGGAGTATCCCATGGGTTACTCCGATGAAGAGCTGTCATTTCTGAAGGCATGCTATGGCAGCGATGATATCGTCAACAAGAAGACCATGGAATGGAAGACCGGCGCCCCTAAACGCGATATGAGGGGGCAGCCTTGCCGGATGGGCCAGATGTACGCCAAAATCTATCCGACGGGAGATGCCTATCGGTGCTGCGCCAGCGGCGGGGCCTACATAGGAAATCTGATTGAAGGCACCTTTCATCTGAACAGCGAGCCCTTGCCCTGCGACGGCGAGCATTGCTATTGCTGGAGGGGTATGCTGGTCGCCCAGGAGGAAGGCTGGAAGCGCCATTGGGTGATTCCCCACAAGCAGGCTGTCAAGGCGTGAATCCCCGGCCAGTTCGTCGCGGCGCAGGGACCTTATGAAGATTGCTCTGGTCTTGGCGCCCAACTTGTTTAAGCGCGGTCCCCTGATAGGATTGGCCTACCTGGACGCCTATCTCAAGGCGCATGATTTCGAGGTTGATATTTTCGACCTGAACACCGAGATCCAGGTCCCGCACGAGGGCAACGAGACGCTGTGGGGCCAGAAGGCATTCGTAGACGACCTCATTTCCACAAACCAAGGGGCGTGGGACCTGCTGGCCCGCAAGGTGTTGCGGCCCGGCGCCGAGGTCATCGGATTCTCCGCATGGGCGAGTACCAGCTTCGCCTCCTTGGGCCTAGCGAGGATCATGAAGCGTGAGGATCCCAAGAGGATGGTCGTCTTTGGGGGGCCGCAATGCAGCTTCTTTCCCGACGAGTTGCTCTCCGACGGGAGCGTGGATGCGCTGGTCTTCGGCGAAGGCGAGGCGACCTTTCTGGAACTGGCGCGTCAGTATCGGGCGCAGGGCAGAGTCGAGGCCTGTCCGGGCGCGGCGACCAGACGTGACGGCGCGGCTACCCCGGCCACCTTCAGGCCGGAGATCCCGGATTTGGACGCCCTGCCCTTCCCCGATTTCTCCGGATTCCCACTAAAGAAATACTATTTCCCCAACCATCTTCCCATCACTTTCTACCGGGGCTGCGCTAGGCGCTGCGTGTTCTGTAACTCTGCCTCAATATGGAAGAAGTTCCGCGCGCGTTCGGCACGGAACATCTTCCGCGAAATGCTCCATCAGAAGAACCTTTACCCCAATCTCGAGAAGTTCGAGGTGGACGATACCGCTCTGAACCTGGATCTGAATGTGATCTCCGAGTTGTGCGACCTGATGTCGGCCCATGATTTTAAAATCCGCTGGGGAGGCGCCGCCATAATTCATCCGGACCTCGGGCCGGAACTGCTGCGCAAGATGGGGCGAGCTGGCTGCAACAGCCTGGCCTATGGTCTGGAAAGCGGCTCGCAGGTAGTGGTCGATGGAATGCGGAAGGGTTTTAGGATCGATGCCGCCGAAAGGGTCATCAGGGATACCCATGATGCCGGCATAGGCGTCGACCTGAATGTGGTGGTCGGCTTCCCGGGCGAAACGGAGAGAGAGTTCCAAGAAACCTGCGCCTTCATTCAACGCAATAGGGAATTCATTTCCTTCGTGAGTTTCCCCAGCGAATGCTGGGTGGGCAACGACACCTACCTGCACACCCACCCGGAAGATTTCGGGATCGTGCTTGGGGAGTCCGGCCATCTGTGGCGTTCTCGAGACGGGACCAATACCCATGAGGTGCGGCAAGACAGGCTCAGTAGGTTCAACGGCATGGTTTCGTCCCTCGGTCTCTCCCAGCACAATTACGCCACAGAAGCGGCAAAGCGGCAAGGAGCGGCGCGCCTATGAAGATTACTCTGGTGTTATGCCCGAGTTGGGGGATCGAAACGCCGCACCTGGGAATCGCGTTGCTGTCGGCCAGCCTCAGAAAGAATGGCTTCGCCGTGGATGTGCTGGATCTTAACATCAGATTTCATAACCGGCACAAGGAAGACGGCCTCTGGAAGTCGGAGGAAGACGTGCATTGGGAGGATCCCCAATCGTTGAACCGCTTCGTCCAGGAGAATTCCGCCCTCCTCGACTCATTCGCCAATGAGATCCTCACCACCGGTTCGGAGGTGATAGGATTCTCGGTCTATAGCACCACGCAGAGGCTTTCCTTGGAACTGGCCCGCCGCATCAAGAGCAAGGACAAATCCAGGACCATCATATGTGGCGGGCAGATGTGCTATCCCCAGGCCCGAGCGATGAGTCTCATTCGTGAGGAATTCGTGGATGCCGTGGTCTTGGGCGAGGGTGACGAGGTTATCGTGAGCCTCATGCGCAAGATGGCCGAATCCGGCAAGCCCGACCATTGCCCTGGCGTGCTATGGAAGGAAAATGGGACAGTCCGCTCCGGAGGCCTGGCGCCCGTCATTGCTGATTTGGACGGCCTGCCTTATCCTGATTTCAGTGATTTCAATCTCCAGGACCACGGCAACCCGACACAACTCCCCATGCTCGCCAGCCGAGGCTGTCCGTATCCCTGCGCGTTCTGCAATACCAAGCTCTTCTGGGTCAAGCATCGCTCTATGAGCGGCGAGCGGATGTTCCGCGAGGTTCTCCATGATTTGGATTCGTATCCGGAGGTGCATTTCATCACCTTCAATGATCACACGGTCAATGCCGACATGGAGGCGTTTTCCCGTTTTGTGGATCTGGCCACGGAACTCAAGGAGACGAGGGGCCATCTGAAGAGGAATTATGCCCGCCTGGGTTGGAAGGGAGCCGCTGTCATCCGTGAGGAAATGACCAGGGAGTTGATGGGGAAGGTCAAGCGTTCTGGCTGCATCGAGCTGGAATATGGTGTCGAGAGCGCCTCGGACAAGGTCAGGAGGATCATGCGAAAGCCTCCGAAGGATATGGGGACGTTAGAAAGGGTGATAAGGGATACCGCCGAGGCGGGCATCGATGTGCGCGCCAATTTCATGTTCGGATTCCCTGGGGAGACGGTCGAGGATTTTGAACAGACGCTGGAATTCCTTCGGAGAAATAAGGATTACTTCAAGCAGGTGCATCCCAGCGAGACCTTCTGTCATATAGATCCCGATACATATATGTACAACCATCCTCAAGAATTCGGAATCACTAACTTCCTTACGAATTCCCTCTATTGGGAGTCCGCCGAGGATCCGCAGAACATTTATCCCGAAAGATTGAGGCGGCATCAGGTTTTTTGCGATCTGGCAAGCTCCTTGAATATCCCCCTTAGTCCGGGCGGACTCAAAATCCAGCTCCATAAACAGCATTTCTTGGATGAATACTTTCGATATAAGGCAAGGATCTCCGGCCAGCCCGCCGTCTAAGGGTGCTCGACAGCCGACCGAGGCTTCTTGTGGGAAGGTCAAATTTATATAATCTGAGAACTTTTCAATATTGAATGGATACTCCCCTCGCTAGCATCGTCATTCTGACCCACAATGACGTGGAGTATTTTAGGGAATGCTTGGCCAGCGTCCGGGCCCGCACCGACGTGTCGTATGAGGTCATCGTGGTCGACAACTCGTCCACCGGCGCGGCCGTGTCCGCTCTCAGGCGTCTCTGCCGGGGCCCGAACATCCGGCTGATTCGCAACGCGGAGAACCGCTTCTTCGCCGCGGGGAATAATCAGGGTATACGCGCCGCGCGCGGGCGGTACGTGGTGCTGCTGAACGCCGACGCCGTCGTCGGTCTGCAGTGGCTTTCCCGGCTCATCGCCTGGGCGCAGGCCGACCCCGAGGTCGGCCTCGTGGCCCCCGTGACCAACAGCGCTTCGGGATTGCAATATATCGCGGCGCCCGGTTATCACGGCGTCGCTGATTTTGCGAAGTTCTCTTGGGCCTGGGCCCAGGTGCACGCCGGGCGCAGCCGCGAGGCGCACCGGCTCATCGCGTTCTGCCTGCTGATCAGGCGCGAGGTCATCGACTGCGTCGGGTTGCTCGATGAACGCTTCGGACCGGGCGGCTACGAGGACTACGACTACTGCTTGCGCGTGCGCCAAGCGGGGTTCAAGCTCTTGCTGGCTGAAGATGTCTTCGTGCACCATTACGGCGCCAAGGGCTATGAGGGCATGGACTACTCCCACCACCGCAGGATCAACCGGGAGATTCTGGCGCGAAAATGGTCTCAATTCGTGTTGCACGCCCTCGACGACGTGGATAAGGCCATCGAGAACCTGCGGGCGGTCCCGCGATGAACAAGTGCCGCAGCAAGGATGGGAAGGGCGTGGAGCCGCCGGTCTCGGTAATCACCTTGCAACGGCATCCGGACTTCATTTAGGCGGGGCCTTGAAGCTAAGCATCGTCATCATCAGTCACCGCCCGGAACTGTTGCGGCGCTGTCTGGACAGCCTGGACCTCTCGGGCTGCGAGACGACCGAGATAATGGTTTTGCTCAACGGTCAAGACGAGGGCGTAGGCCGCCTGCGCGCCGAGCTGGAGGCACGTTGGCCTCATGTGACGGTATGGGATGTCCCGCGTACCTCCCGGGGCGCCGCGCGCAATCTGGCTGTGGGGCAGACGCACGGGGAAATCCTCTATTTTCTTGATGACGACGTAGTCGCGCCCCCAGGCTTCTGCCGGAGGGTGGTGGAGAGATTTGAGAGGAACCCTGAGCTTTGCTATGGCGGTGGCCCCAACCTCTGCGCGCCGGGCGCCACGGCGTTCCAGGCCGCGGTGGATGCGGCGCTGAATTCTCCCTGGGGCGCGGGACCTATGAGGGTGCGCTACCGTCCGGGAGGCCAAGAGCGGCTGCTGGACTCTTGGGGCTTCATGCTCTGCAATCTGGGAGTGCGGCGCCGGATCTTCGCGGAGGACGGACTTTCATTCCCCGAATCCTGCGTGAGCGCGGAGGAGAACCTCCTGCTCTACCGCGCGCAAAGGCGGCATGGCCGCGGCTTCTTCAGCCCGGAACTGTATGTCTATCATGTCCGCCGCCGGGATATCGGCGGCTTCTGCCGCCAGGCTTTCCAGTGCGGCGCCGGCCGCATGCAAGTAACGCTCATGGAGCCGGGGTCCCTGCAATGGGTGACGCTGCTGCCGCCTCTTGGGCTGGTCCTCCTGATTTTGCTTTTTCTAGACCTGCGCACGACTGCGGCGGGGGCGCTGCTGGTTCTCTATTCCGGGTTTTGTGTCGGCGCCGCGGTGCCTCTGCTGCGGACGGCGCGTGGCCTGGCGGCAGCCATGCGGCTGCCCTGGGTGCTGGGGTTGGGCCATCTCTGCTACGCGGTGGGGATGCTGGCCGGCATCGCGCGTTGCCGCTCGGCCCGCGACATCATCGCTCCGGTCTGTCTCCCTGTAACCCGGGCCAGCCTTCCTGGCGCACCGCTGCGCCCCGCCGCAAATGAATGAGGCGGCCCGTCCCATCTACGGCCGGCGCAGGGCCCTATGGTGCTCCTGGACGATTTGTCCGTCGCACTTGTGCCGATGATCCACGTGCGCTTCCCAATCATTGATGCTGGCGGCATTGTGGCGTTGACAGGTCCCTAGGCAGCCGCCACCAGCCCGCAAGCTGCGTCTGATGGCACGGTAGGCGGGTCCGTTCCAGATTTCCGCGAAGCTTTTATCGGCCAGCGATTCCTTGAAAGACCCAGTCAGATCGCAGGGCAGTATCCTGCCTTCGGAATCTACCACCACCTGGTGCCAGGGCTCGTTGCACCGGGCCGGCGTCCGGGCCGGTGCCGGCCCTTCGCCGAACTTTTGCGGGAGGCTGATCTCCATGCCCACCTCCTGCGCCACGCGGCGCGCCTCGTCTATGGCGCGGTTGGCCAAGTCCTGCTTGAAGTAGAGCGAGAGGTATTTTTGCGCTGCTTCGCATATGAAGAAGTAGGTGGCCAGCACCTTGTCCGCTCCCAGCTCCTTGGCCAAGCGCACGAAATCCGGCAGCTTGTCCGCATTGAGCGTGGTCATCACGAATTTGAAGTGCACCCGTACTTGGTCCGTACCCCGGCGCATCTCCATGAGTTGCTTGATGTTCTTCATGACCCGCTCGAAGGACCAGTACCGCATCATGAGTTCGTGCGTTGAGCGGTCGGGCGCGTGGAGGGACAGCTGGAGCGTGTAGCGGCTCGCCGAGTTCACTATCAGATCGCATTTCTCATGCGTGAGATACGAGGCATTGGTGGCGATGCGTTTCTCCACATGCGGGAACCGGCCGTTGAGATAGCCCAAGAGAGCGGGCGCCTCGGATAGCCCCAAGACCTCGCCCGAACCCGAGAAGGTCATCGTCGCCGCGCGTTGGAGGACCGGCGTCATTGCTGAGTCGAATCGAACCAGCCAGTCGTCCAACCGGAACGACTCGAAGCCGTCGCCTTGGGAGCAGAACACGCAGCCGGCGTTGCAGGGCGCATGAATCTGAAGACGCACTGTCTGCGGCGTGCTGGCCAAGATGATGCGGCCGGCTTCGCGCTCCTGCCGGTTGAGGGCCACATTCTCCGCCTGCAGCTGTTCGAGCCAGAGACGCCGCCGGCCGGCGGCGGGCTCGGGCGACCGGGCGGCGGAGGGCAGGGCCTTCATCGCGCGCAGAGAGGGGCGGGCTGGGCCGATTCGCCCCGAGCGGTCTCGGACTTGGCCAGGCTCATCGCCAAGCGCAGACGTTTGGCCAGCAGGTGCAGAGTGTCCGGGTCCGGCGCTCGTTCGCCGGCCCAGAAGATGTCGAAATGATCGCCACTCCATTCGATGCGGACCTTTTCCCCGGCCATGGCTTTGAGGAACGAGGCGGCCCGAAACAGGAAACGCTCGAGGCTCTGCGGCGCTTGCCGGGAGCCCGCCAAGAACTCATCCCAGGTCAGGCCCGCGTCCAAGCGGCTTCGGAGTCCCTCCCAGACCGCCGCCGGGTCCGCCTTGCCGGCGGCCACAATCCGGTTGGCCTTGGCCAGTGCCCGGGCGGCGTGCCGGAAGCTCTCCAGATGCGGGAGCGCCCGGACCAGATGCTTGAGCGTCGGCCCATGGTAAAGGTCCAACTCCAGGTATTCTAAGTAATTCTGCAGGGCCGCTAAGGGCCGGCCTGCGAAATGGTGGTACGCCGCCAAGTTGGAGAGATGATCCAGGTCGAGGGCGCCGTTGACCCCCTTGTAAGCGTCTATGCCCAGAGTGATGGCCAGGGACCGGAACCTCTTGTAGCGTTCCAAACGCACCGGATAGGTATTGATCCCATCTTGGGACTCCCAGTAGAGATTGTGGGTGAACTCTTCGGAGCGCTGGCGAATGCCCAGCTCCTCCTGGTGGTCGATCAGATAGCTATGCGCCTCCAGGCTTGTGAATGTGGCGCTGGCGTAGACTCGGTCCAAGTGGCTCCGGTTGCGGCGCAGGAAATCCAGAGTCATCTGCGCGTCTTCCTCCGTCTCCCCGGGAAAGCCGAACATGAAGTTGCCGGTCACGATGATGCCGGCTTCATGGGTGTCCCTCAACACCCGCTCGGCCACGTCGGGAGAGTAGTTCTTGTTCATGGCCTTGAGCACACGCTCCGAGCCGCTCTCAATCCCGTAGATGATGTCGTGGCAGTTGGCGGCGCGCAGGTCCTTCAGGACTTCCGGCGTCATCTCCGGGCGTATGACCGCGTTGATCTTCCATCCGATCAGATCGTTCTTCCACCGGTCTTCGGCTACGGCTGCGCTTACGAGCCGGCTGAACCTTTGCAGGGCCCGGACGTCGCCGTTGGCCGTGATGTCGTAGAACTCCCTGTGGCGACGGTTAGGGAACAGGCGCAGGTTGTGCATGACCTCCGCGAAGATGCGGTCTCCGCCCATGTGCGCATAGCCGGGCCAGAAGGAGTGCGCGCTGCAGAACCGGCACTGCCAGACGCATCCTCGGCTGGCCGCGATCGGGATCCGCTCTGGGTCGGTGTAGAGTTCCATGGGGAACCCCGTGAAGTCCGCGAACGGGACGGTGTCCAGGTCACGCACCGGCACCGGCGCGCCGGAGGTGAAGGGCTCTCCCTCGCGCCAGACCCAGGCGCCCGGCAGAGGCTCTAGTTCGCCCGTGTTGTCGAAGCGCTTCAGTATCTCCGGGAAGATTACGTCGCCCGCGCCCTGGACCACCATGTCCACGCAAGGCTCCCCGAGCATGTCCTTGATCTTGTCCCCGAAATAGAAATAAGCCCCTCCCAGGACTATCTTGACCTTGGGGTCGGCGGCCTTGAGGCGCCGCGCTACCTCCAGCGCGGCCCAATGGGAGCCGCTGTGCACCGAGAGGCCGACGACGCGGGCGCCGGTCTTGAGGATGTCCTCCAAGCAGCGCTCCACCCGCGCCGAATTGTCCTGGAAGAAAGTGGCGACGAACGCCTGCTGGTTCCAAAAGTGGAACTGCTCCCAGAGCCAAAGGTTCTCGTATTTCTTCACCCGGTCCTTCCAGAGCAGGATATTCAGGTCGAACACTGAAGGCTCGCAGCCGGCCGCGCGAGCGCAGCCCGCCAACTGTGCCAAACCCAAGGGCGGATCGGTGATGCCCCAGACCGGAGGTTGAATCAAGGCGACTTTCATGAGTAGCTCCCATGCGGCGGAAACTTGAAATCGGCTCGGCCGATGGACCGGCAGCGTTCGCAGACATGGTCGGAATCAGTCCGCACTCCGGCTTGGCCGCGGGCGAACCGGCGGACATGGTGCCGCGCGGCGCGGTAGCGTGACCCATTCCAGAGCGCGCGCCAACCTTCCCTGGTGAACACGCCGAAATCGTCCGACTGGTCCTCCACGCTGCAGCAGGGCGAAGCCGAGCCGTCTGGATTGAGTGCCAGTCCCGCCCAGGGCCACTTGCACAGAGTCCTGGGCCCCGGCGGCGCCTCCTGCCGCTCCGGGCTGCGGCCTTCGCTGCGCCCGGCCAAGTGCGCCGATCGTTTGAGCGCGAAACCCAGGTCTGCCGGACGCCGGGCTCGGCGTAAGACCTCGAGCCAATACGAAGCCCGGCGCAGGTGTCGGGCCTGGAAGCGCCGCGCATGGAGCACGACGGAGGGCGCGCCGGGCTTCACATGGGCGCATTCGCGGGCCCGGATCAGCTCTTCCGGAGGCGGCGCTTCGGCAGGCATCGGATAGGCCTGGTAACGCGGGTCGCGCGCCATCCATTCCCAAAGATAGCCCCTTTCGTTGGGCAGATACGGTGCCACCAGGCTCGATTGGTCCGCGCCGCAGGCGCGTGCGAACTCCTCGACCCGGCCGGCTTCGTGTTCGTTGTGCTGGAAGACCAGGAACTGCCAGATGATCCAGGGATTCTTGCGCCCCAGCGCTTGGCGTTTCTCGATCAAGGTGCGCAGGTTTCCCAGAACCCGGTTGAAATCCCCGCCCGCCCGGTAGCGCCCGTAGGTCTCCGGGGAGAGGCCATCTACGGAAAGGCTCAGGATGTCCAGGCCGGAGAGGATCAGCCGCTCGATGTCCTCCGCGCTGACGTCATTGAAATTGGCGTCCAGCTTGACCTCGATGCCGTAGCGCTTGGCCAGCGCGATCATTTCCGGAAGCTGCTTGTTGAGCAAGGACTCGCCCCAGTTCATGAGGTCCAGGTGGATGGCGGATGGCCCGACTTCGGCCAGGATCGCCGTGAAGAGGTCTAGAGTCATGGTGCCCTTGTTGCGGACGCCGCGGTTGGCTCCGGTCGGACAGAAAGGGCAATGGAGCTGGCACAGGTTCGAGGGATCCAAGGTAAGCCAATAAGGCCGACCGCCCCAGAGGCGCCGGCTGCCCCGCGCCATCAGGAATTCCACCCAAAGATAGTTGCCGAGCTTGCGGTAATGCCCTTGTCGCCAGAGGCTGCTCGATACGGCCCAATCGCTCAAGGGGCAGAGTCGCGCCTGGAGCCGGCGCCACCGGCTGGAATTCTCCCGCGTCTGCGTCATGTCCAAGGCATCCATGATATCATAGCGTCGACGCGTTCGGGGCGTCGATGCGGGCCTGGTTGAGCCTCATGGGCGGGGTGGACGAAACGCAATCCGCCATCCTGACCCAGCCGTGATCCAAGGCGCACACGGCCGACTCCGTCTGCCCTTCGAACCGGCAGTCCGTCAGGTCGACCAAGGCCCAGCCCGAGGCGGAGCAGCCTTGCTCGCCGCCGCGCAGGAGGCTGCGCTCCAGGCGCACCTGGGCGCCTTCGCAACAGATCGCCCCCCAACGCCCGGCCGCGATCTCGCCGGAGACGAAGCGCACGCGCGCCAGGCCCATGGCCCAAAGTCCCTTTTCGCTGCCCCGCATCACGCAGCCCACGCAATCGATCCAGGCATCGTCGAGAGCCTGTATTGAAGTCTCGCGCGCCCCATCGATGCGGACCTGCCTCAGCCGGCCGCGTCCTTGGCCCAGGAAGCAGAGGCCGCCCCAAGGCTCTCCCGGAGTGCCCAAGGAGACCGACGCCTCGGCGGCACCCAATATCTCGAGCCGGCCCTGCGCCACGATGTCGCAGAGTTCGCGGCGGGTCGTCTCGATCGGCCAACCCTCCGGCGCGCTGCGGAATACCGCGCATGACCAGGTCGGTTTTGGGGCGAAGCGCACTTTCGTCCCGGCGCAGATGCGTAACGACTTCCCCTGCGGGATCAGGAGGTCCCCATCCACGAGGACTTCTCCAGACCATTCCGTGTCGGCGGCGAGGACCCCGTGCCAGCCCATCAGACCTCCACCGCCAGCTTGCGGACTGCCGCCAGGATGGCAGAGCGGGCTTGGGGGCGGTTGGTGATGTGGCAAGCCAAGTCATCCACGTTGTAGCCCGCGTAGCGCGCGCAGCGACGGCACCAGGGATGCGGCTTGCCTTGCGCCATGCCGCGGCGCAGGCTGCGATAGAAAGGGGAATTCCATATGGCCCCGATCTCCGACTCCTTGATGTTGCCGATGTGCTCGCCCCAGCGGCAGCAAGGCAGCACCGAGCCCTGGAGTTCCACGTAGATGTGCTGCCAGGGCTCGGGGCAGAGCGACTGCGCGAGCGCGCCGCCGCCGAACAGGGGGGGGAGGTCCACGCGGAAGGGCCGGTCCGGCGCGCCCTGGCGCAACTGCTCCGCCGTCCGGGCGGCCGCCTGCAGCGCCGCATTGGCCGGGCCCTGGTGGAAGAAACAGGAGAGCGGGAGTTGCTCGGGTGTGAAGACCTCCACGTGCAGGCCGCGCACGCTTTGCGCGCCCAGGTCCCAGGCCAGGCGGATGAAGTCAGGGAGATCCGCGATGTTGCGGCTGTTGATCACGCTGACGAGTTCCAGGTGCAGCCGGCCGCTCGCGGGGCTGCGGTCGCGCCGTTCGGATAGGCCGCGCAGATTGTTGACGATCTCCTGGAAACGGCCTTTGAGACCGGTCAGTTCTTGGTGCAGGCCGGCGCGGGAGGCATGCAAGGAGACTTGGACCGCGTAGCGTCCCTGCAGCAGATGTTCCACCACTGAGGGCCGCAGGGGGGTGCCGTTGGTGGTCAATATCTTTTCGGTCTCGGGCAAGGACCGGTTGATGTAATCAAGGAACGCCTCGGCTTTCGGCATGAGCAAAAGCTCCCCGAAGCCGGTAAAGGTGATCTTCTGCGCGTTGCGCAGGAAAGATCCCATCCGGACCTCGAAGAAATCCCGGTAAGTCTCCAAGGAGAAGCGGGGGTAATCGCCCTCGGGGCAGAAGATGCAGCGGGCGTTACAGGCCTGATGCGCGCCGAGCGTCATCAGCGCCGGCGTCGAGCGCAGGCGCTGCTCCCCCGCCTCCGCCTCGCGCTGATTGAGCGCCATGTTGAATCCGCGCGGAGTCAATTCTTGAGGCACCGGCGGGAACGCCGGCCCGCGTACCGGCCGGCCGGCCTTATCGTAGCAGCGGCGCAGGGCTTCCCGAAGAGTCTCATCCTGGGATTCCAGGCGCCAGGAGCGGCGATAGCAGAGGATGGCGCGGGGCAGGTCCGCCTCTCTCTCGTAGTACGCGCCCAGCAGAAGCCACTTGTCCGGCTTGCGCCGGAGCACGCCCGAAGTCTCGGGCAATCCCAGGGACAGGGCCAGGCGGCAGAATTCTTCATAGCGGCGGAAACGCTCCGGATAATCGTTGCGGCCGCCGTCAGATTTCCAGTAGATGTGATGTTCCGCTCCGGTGATGCCGAACTCCTCTGGGTGGTTGTGGACTG
>Ga0118677_10003097_pt1 | contig 32186 bp, 28 predicted proteins | sample AliMusrvi5mmetaG_FD_86154 | JGI IMG/M metagenome (GOLD analysis project Ga0118677, IMG submission 86154) | reverse complement strand
ATGTCTTGGCTACCCCGGTTCCCTGCCGGTGATGAACCGCGAGGCGATCCGGCTGACCGTCACCTCGGGGCTTATGCTGGGGTGCCGCATCAACCCGTTCAGCAAGTTTGACCGGAAAAATTATTTCTATCCCGACATGCCCAAGAACTACCAGATTTCCCAGTATGACAAGCCCCTGTGCCTCGGGGGCGGCGTGGATATCGAGGTGGATGGAAAACCCCGGCGCATCGGAATTACGCGCATCCACCAGGAGGAGGATGTGGCGAAGAACCTGCATTACGCATCCTGGAGCGGAATTGATTACAACCGCGCCGGTGTGCCGCTCATGGAGATCGTCTCGGAGCCCGATATGGAGACGCCGGGCGAGGCGTTTGCCTACCTGCTGGCATTGCGTCAGATCCTCGTGTATGCGGGGGTCAGCGACTGCAATCTCGAGGAAGGCAACATGCGTTGTGATGTGAACATCAGCATCCGTCCCGAGGGGCAAAAGGAACTGGGCACCAAGGCCGAGATCAAGAACATGAACACCTTCAAAGGGGTGTTCGCGGCGCTGGAATACGAGATTGCCCGCCAGACCGGAGTGGTCCGGGATGGAGGGAAAATCATTCAGGAGACCCGGCGCTGGGATGCCGATCTCGGGCAGACATTCTCCATGCGGACCAAGGAGGATGCCCACGATTACCGGTATTTCCCGGAACCTGACCTGATGCCGGTGGCTCTGCCTGAATCGCTTCTGGCGCAATGGAAGGCAACCCTGCCCGAATTGCCGGCCCAGCGGCGTGAACGGTTCGTGCGCGAGTACGGCATTCCGGAGTACGACGCCAAGGTGCTGGCCGCCGAAAAGGCCGTTGGCGATTATTATGAAACGGCGGCGAAGTTGTCGAGCAATCCCAAGGCCGTGTCGAACTGGGTAATGACGGACGTGCTCAGGACGTTGACGGGAAAGGCCATCCCGATCACGGAATTTTCGATTCCGCCCGAGGCGCTGGCCGAACTGGTCGGGTTGGCCGAGTCGAAGGCGGTCAATTCCAACACCGCAAGGGATGTATTCGCCATCATGCTGGCGGACGGGGGCCGGGCGAAGGATATTGTCGCCGCGCGCGGGTTGGCGCAGGTCAGCGACTCCGCCGCCATCGAGAAAATCGTGGACCAGGCCATCGCGGAGAATGCGAAGTCTGCCGAGGATTACCGGAAGGGCAAGGCGGCGGCCTTGAAATTCCTGGTGGGGCAGGTCATGCGCCTGAGCAAGGGCAAAGCCAATCCCGCGATGGTCGGCGAAATGATGGAACGGAAGTTGTCGAATTGACCGGCATCGGTTGAAGATGTTATGGTCTCACAAATGGCGCGGAAGTGATCGCGCAACGAGGGCACATAGTTGACATCGAACGATGATTATGTCTTGGAGGTCCTGAAGGAAGAGGGCTTGGTGACGCCGGAGCAAATTGCGGCGGCCCAAAAGAGTAACCCGCTTCACACCTCCATCGTGGATGCCCTGATCGCCTCCAAGACCCTGGCGTTTGAAGAGGTGCTTTCCGTTCTGTCCAGCCGGTTCGGCATGGAAATGATCAGCCTGGTCAATCTGCACATTCCCCCCGACGCCATCGCAGCGGTGCCGGTGGATGTGGCCCGGAAATACAAAATCATGCCGGTCTCGAAGCACGACAACGTGCTGACGGTGGCCATCGGCGATCCTCTTGAGGTTGACACCCTTGACAGCCTCAGGTACGTGCTGAAATGCGAGATCGAGGGAGTGGTGGCGCCGCCGTCCGAAATAACGGTGGCCTTGGACCGGTTCTACGCCACCGAAGCCTCGATGGAGACGATGATTGACCAGCTCACCGAGGGATCCGTCGCCATGGTGTCCTCCGGCCGCGCCGACATGCGCGAGGAGTCCGATGTTTCCGAATCCGATGTCCCGATCATCAAGCTCGTGAGCCTGATCATCTACGAAGCGCACCGGAACCGGGCCTCGGATATCCATTTGGAACCGCTGGAAAAGCGGTTCCGTGTCCGGTACCGCATTGACGGCGTGATGCAGGAGGTTGACAGCCCGCCCAAGCGCCTCCAGGCGGCGATCATCAGCCGTGTCAAGATCATGGCCAACATGAAGATTTCCGAGAAGCGCGTTCCGCAGGACGGCCGTATCCAGGTGAACGTCAAGGGGCGTGAACTCGATCTCCGTGTCTCGACGGTCCCGACCGGGCATGGCGAGAGCATCGTCATGCGTATCCTGGACAAGCAGAACCTGGCCCTCGGTCTGCCCAAGCTCGGGTTTCTGGCCGATGACCAGGAGACCTTCACCCGGTTGATCGGATTGCCCGACGGGATCATCCTGGTGACCGGTCCGACCGGTTCCGGGAAAACGACCACCCTGTATGCCTGCCTGAATTTCGTCAACCGGCCCGACCGGAAGATCATCACCGTCGAGGACCCGGTCGAATACCAGATGTCGGGCATCAACCAGGTGCAGGTCCGCGAGGACATCGGGCTGACGTTCGCCGGCGCGCTCCGGTCCATTCTCCGTCAGGCGCCGAACATTGTGATGATTGGTGAAATTCGCGACGGCGAAACCGCCCGGATCGCCACGGAGGCATCGCTGACCGGGCATCTGGTGTTCAGCACGCTGCACACGAATGACGCGACGAGCGCCATCGCCCGTCTTCAGGATATCGGTGTGAAGCCCTTCCTCGTGGCGTCCTCGATCCGCGCGGTGGTGGCCCAGCGGCTGATCCGGAACGTCTGCGACAGTTGCAAGGAGGAGCACAAGCCGACCAGCACGGAAATGAAACTCCTGGGGGCGGCGGCCGAGCAATTTGTCGGGGTCCAGCTCTACCGGGGCCGCGGATGCAGCAAGTGCTCGCTGACCGGGTATACCGGACGCGCCGGGATTTTCGAGATATTTGTCATCACGGAAGAGATCCAGCGTATGATTTTCGAGAAGGTGTCCGCCGTGGAAATCCGCCAGCGCGCGCGGGAACTCGGGATGAGGACCCTGCGTGAGGATGGATTGCGGAAGGTGGTCATGGGGACGACGACGCTGGATGAGGTGCTCCGTGCCACGATGGGAGATGCGGAATGATTGACAGCAGCCAGATCGAGATGAGTGAGCTCCTCCAGCTTGTCGTGGACGAGGGTGCCTCGGATTTGCATTTGGAAGTGGGTGTTCCACCGGTGATCCGGCTCCACGGGCGCATGAGCGCGATAGACGCCACACCCCTCAAGCCCGAGGATACCGAGCGGTTCATGAAGAGCATCACCTCCGAGGATCACCAGCACAAGATCCGGGAGGGGGGCGGGACGGACTTCGGGTTCGGGTTCGGCAAGGCCGCCCGGTTCCGCGTGAGCGTGTTGAAGGCGAAGGGGAATGTGGGCATGGTGCTCCGCCAGATTCCCTCCAAGTTGTTGTCGTTGGATAAGATCGGCCTGCCGGTGCAGGTGAAGGAACTCCTGTTCCGGCCCCGCGGGCTGATCCTGGTGACGGGGCCGACCGGATCCGGGAAGACCACGACACTGGCCTCCATGATTGATTTGATCAACAACGAACGCGACGGCCATATCATCACGGTCGAGGATCCCATTGAGTATTACCATCCCCATAAAAAATGCGTCGTGACCCAGCGTGAAATCGGCGTGGACGTGCCGTCGTTCAGCGAGGCATTGCGGCGTGCACTCCGGCAGGATCCGGATGTCATCCTCGTGGGCGAAATGCGCGACCTCGAGACCATGTCAGCGGCCATCACGGCGGCGGAAACCGGGCACCTGGTGTTCGCCACGTTGCACACGACGGGCGCCGCCCGCACCGTGGACCGCATTGTTGACGCCTTTCCGATGGGGCAGCAGTCCCAGGTCCGGACCCAATTGGCCTCGGGGATTGTCGCCGTGATTTCCCAGCTCCTCCTGATCCGGGCCGACGGGCCCGGCCGGGTCGCGGCATTTGAAGTCATGATCTCGACGCCCGCCATCCAGGCCCTGATCCGGGAGAACAAGACGTACCGCATTACCTCCGAGATCCAGACCGGCGGCAAGTGGGGCATGAGCACCCTCGACTCGAACCTGATGTCGCTTTATCAGGCGGGCCACATCACCTATGAGGACCTGATTACCAAGGCCCAGGATCCGGACTCGATGGTCGCGAAACTGGAAGAGAATCAAAAGGCAAAAAAGAGGTAGATGACGCATGCCGGATTCCTCTCATATTGATCCGATCCTCCAACTCCTGGAGGCGCAAGGAATGGTGACCGCGGAACAGCTCCAGGAGATCATGGACGAGCATCAACGCAGTGGGAAACCGGTGCGGGAAATCGTCATCAACATGGAGGTCTGCCCCCAGGATACCATGATGGAGATGATCGCGGAGAGCCTCGGGACGCGGGTGGTCAATCTGCCGGCGACGGATATCCCGCCTGAAGTGGTGCGCTCCATTCCCGCCAGCGTGGCCCGGATGTACATGGTCGTCCCGGTTGAACGCGGCATCAATTCGGTGACGCTGGCGACCTATGACCTCCTCAGTCCGGGAACGATTGACGAATTGACGTTCGTGTTATCCAAGGATGTTCAACTGGTGGTCGCCCGTGAAGACGATATCCGGGCCCATGTGAACCAGTTGTACGGCGACGACAGCACGTCCGTGAGCGACATGCTCAACGCGCTGGAATCGGAGATTGAGCAGGCGGACAAGTTCCTGGAACTCAACACGGTGCAGGAGGATACCCGCGGGATCGAGGAAGCGGCCGGCTCGGCGCCGGTCATCCGGTTTGTGAACCTGGTGCTCTACCAGGCCGTCCAGGACCGGGCGTCGGACATTCATTTTGAGCCCTTCGAGGCCGAGTTCAAGATTCGATACCGCGTGGATGGAGCCCTTTATGAGATGGCGCCTCCCCCGAAGCGGCTGGCCCTGCCTGTCATTTCACGCCTCAAGGTCATGTCCGGGTTGAACATCGCCGAACGCCGGCTGCCGCAGGACGGACGCATCCAGTTGACCATCGGCGGGCGGCAGATTGATTTTCGTGTCTCCTGCCTTCCCACCCAGTTCGGCGAGAGCGTGGTGCTCCGCGTGCTGGACCGCGGTGTGGTCTCGCTGGACATTGACAACCTGGGTATGCCGGAAGACATTCTTCAGGCGCTGCTCCTGGATATTGACAAGCCGAACGGGATCGTCGTGGTCACGGGGCCCACCGGGTCGGGGAAGACGACAACGTTGTATTCCGCCTTACGCCGGCTTAACACGTCGGAAAGCAAACTGCTCACGGCCGAGGATCCGGTCGAGTACGAGATTGACGGGATCATCCAGGTGCCCGTCAATGATGCCATCGGGAATACCTTCGAGCGCGTGCTCCGTGCCTTCCTGCGTCAGGATCCGGACGTGTTGATGATCGGTGAAATCCGCGACCTGACCACGGCGCATATCGCCATCCATGCCTCGCTCACGGGGCATCTTGTGTTCAGTACCCTGCATACCAATGATGCGGCCGGCGCCGTGACGCGTCTGATCGACATGGAGGTCGAGCCCTATCTGATTTCGTCAACTCTGGAGGCGGTCATCGGGCAGCGTCTGGTCCGGAAAGTCTGTGCGAACTGCAAGACCGCCTACCGGCCGGATGATCAGATCCTGGACCGCCTGAGCCTGTCGCGGCAGGATGTCGGCGACCAGAATTTCTATTACGGAACGGGATGCGGACAGTGTAACAATACGGGTTACAAGGGCCGGAAGGGTATTTATGAATACCTTACCATCAGTGATCCGGTCCGGGAACTGATCAACCAGCGCCAGCCGACCCTGGTCATCCGCGCCAAAGCCATCGAACTGGGGATGCGCACCCTTCGCCAGGATGGAATCAAGAATATCTTCGACGGGTATACCACCGTTGAGGAAGTGTTGCGCTACACCTGATTTATTTCATCGCCCACACCGGAGGATTCAAACATGGAGAATGTCATCATTGTTGGAACGGGGCCGGCGGGCCTGACCGCCGCCATCTACACGGCGCGCGCCAACCTCAAGCCGGTTGTCATTGAAGGGACGCAACCCGGGGGGCAGTTGACCACCACCACGGATATAGAGAACTTTCCGGGCTTTCCCGAGGGGATTGACGGGACGACGCTGGTGATGAAAATGCGTGAACAGGCGGAGCGGTTCGGGGCGCGGTTTATGCGCGGAGAGGTGGCCGGTGTCGATTTCTCAGGGAATCCGTTCCAGGTGAGGCTGGATGAGGGCCAGGTTGTCGAGGCCCGAACGGTGATCATTGCCTCCGGTGCGAGGGCCAAGTATATCGGCATCGAATCGGAGGAAAAACTCATGGGTCGCGGGGTATCGGCCTGCGCGACCTGCGATGGCGCCCTGTACCGCGATGTGCCGGTGGCCGTGGTCGGCGGCGGCGACACGGCGATGGAGGAGGCGTTGTTCCTGACCCGCTTCGCCAGTAAAGTATCCCTGATCCATCGTCGCAATGAGTTCCGGGCATCCAAGATCATGTCCGACCGGGTCAAGACCCATCCCAAGATCGAGATTCATTGGGACTCGGTTGTGGAAGAAGTGCTTGATGTATCCCGAAATGAGGTGACCGGCCTGCGTCTGAAGAATGTCAAGACGGGTGCGTTGACCGAAATTCCCGTCATGGCCATGTTCGCCGCCATCGGGCACGAGCCGAATACCAAACCCTTCGCGGGCGTTCTCACGATGAACGAGGCCAGGTATCTGGTCACGCAGCATACCCGGACAAATGTGCCGGGCGTATTTGCCTGTGGCGATGTTCAGGATCCCCACTACCGTCAGGCCGTCACGGCCGCCGGGTCCGGTTGCATGGCCGCCCTGGAGGCGGAACGCTACCTGGGCAGCCTTGGCGGGTGACTTCTCTCTTGCAAACACCCCGGTGGGGTTTGCAAGGGTCTCGATTACCAGCGTTCCCAGGGACGGCCGAATGAGCGGTAGGTCTTCAGGATGTTCTGGACATAGTTCCGGGTGCCGGGATAGTCAATCACGTCCGTGAACAGGCCGGTGGTTTGGATGGAATTCCGGTCCCAGCGAAGGGCGTTTGCCCGGCCGGCATTATATTCGGCAAGGGCAAAGGGGAACGGATCCGCCTTGGTGTTCCAGCGCCCGATGGCCCGGCCCAGATACCAGGTTCCGGCGAGAACGTTGGTGGCTGGATCGAATAAGGTGCGCGGATCAAAATTCTCGATTTGCTCGGCCTTGGCCCACTCGCGCGCGCTTCCCGGCATGATTTGCATCAGTCCGCGCTCCCCGGCCTTGCCGCGGCAGGCTGGATTGAATCGGGTCTCCTGCCAGATGACGGAGGCGACCAGTCTGGGCGGCACCTGGTAGCAGTCCGCCGCGGGATCAATGATGTCCCGGTTTCTGTAGTACTGGATCTCGAAACGGAACGCCCAGAAAAGCGCGAGACCAAGTATGGCCAATGTCGAAAGAATCAGTATAATACGCAGAAACCATCTGATCATGCCGGTCAGGATACAGGGGAATTATGAAAAGTTACAGGAAAGAACTCTGGTTTGAGACGCCGACCCGGCGTGCCTATATCAACGTGACCCCGGAGGTCCAGGAGTGTCTGGGCGAGAGTGGCATCAAAGAAGGCCTTTGCCTCGTCAATGCCATGCATATCACTGCGAGCGTGTTCATCAACGATAACGAATCCGGCCTTCATTCTGACTTCGAGAAGTGGCTGGAAAAACTGGCGCCGGAGAAGCCGCACGCGCAATACGCGCACAATGGATATGAGGATAATGCCGATGCCCATCTCAAGCGCCAGGTCATGGGGCGTGAAGTTGTAGTGGCGGTGACGAACGGTGCGCTGGACTTGGGACCATGGGAGCAGATATTCTACGGCGAGTTCGATGGAAAACGGCGGAAGCGGGTTTTGGTCAAAATTATCGGGGAGTGAGGCAATCGGCTATGAGTTTTCATTGGCTAGACCAGGTATCGTCTATTCCAGAGGGATTATGGCTGGTACTCGTCCAAATGGCCCCATCCCTGCTGCTGGGGTTTCTGGTGGCTGGAATCCTGTCGGTGTTCATTTCTCCGGCAGCGGTGGAGCGTCATCTCGGGGGAAGGGGAATCCTGTCGGTGCTGAAGGCCGCCGCGTTCGGGGTGCCCTTGCCACTGTGCTCCTGTGGCGTCATTCCGGTTTCCGCCTCGTTGCGGCGGCATGGGGCGTCGCCGGGCGCCACAACGGCGTTCCTGATCTCCACGCCGCAGACCGGCGTTGACAGCATTGCCATCACCTACAGCCTGCTGGGCTGGGCATTCGCGCTATTCCGCCCCATCGCGGCGCTGATCAGCGGCATCATCGGCGGTGCGGTGGTGGATCTTGCCGAACCGGATGAGGCCGCTCGCGCCACCCCGGCGCCGGTGTCCGGCGGCGCAGGTCATGCGGAAAGTTCAGGCGGCCGGATCAAACGAATCCTTATCTATGCCGCATCCACGCTGCCTCGCGATCTGGCCAGGCCGTTGATTTTCGGCCTGATCGTGGCCGCATTGATTTCCTCCGTGCTGCCCGAGGAGTTTTTCAGGAATTCCCTGGGACCCTCGCTGACGGGCGGTATCATGGGCATCCTGATCATGATGGCGTTGGGCATTCCTCTCTATGTCTGTGCGACGGCCTCCGTGCCCATTGCCTGGGCGTTGATCCATCAGGGCGTGTCCCCCGGCGCGGCTTTCGCGTTCCTGGTGGCCGGCCCGGCCACCAATGCCGCCACCATCGGAATGGTGTGGCGCGTCATGGGACGGCGGACGGCCTTGCTGTACCTCGCTACGATTGCCTTGAGCGCCATCGCGGGCGGGCTCATCATGGATAATCTCATCGTTCCACTCAGTCTTGTCTCCATTTCACCTCTGCATCATGGGGCGCACAACCACATGGCGATGACTGCCCCGGGATCGGTTGTTGGAATACTCTGCGCCGTGACCCTGCTGGTGATTTTGGGCGTGGCGTTGCTGCGCGGCGAACCGGACGATGAAGTCGCTGCGGCAACCGGTGATGATGCCATTGGATGTGGTACGGTCACGATCGGCATCACCGGAATGACCTGCAGCCAATGCGCCGCCGCCGTGGAGCGGGCGCTCCGCGAAGTTCCCGGGGTCAAGACGGCCAGCGTGAACCTATCCGCCGGAACCGCCACGGTCGGAGGAACAGCGCCGGATCCCGATGCCATGCGCCACGTCGTTGAGGCGTTGGGTTATAAAGTCACAGCGATTGTGGCGCCTTCGGCCTGATGGAGCGATCTCACCGATGAATACATCCGAGTTTGAATTTGAATTACCCCAGGACCTGATCGCCCAGGAGCCGCTGGAGGACCGGGAGGCGGCGCGGATGATGGTGGTGGACAGGGCTTCAGGGGCCTTGTCTCACCATCATGTCAGGGATCTTCCGTCCTTCTTGAAGCCCCATGACTGCCTGGTGTTGAACGATACCAAGGTGATCCCCGCCCGGATTCACGGCCATAAGGAAAAGACAGGCGGGCGGGTGGAACTGTTGCTTCTTGAGGATCTTGGCGAGGGCGTGTGGGATGCGCTTTGCGGATCGGCCCGGCGTCCCAAGCCCGGAGCCCGGTTGGTCATGGCTGGAGGGCGCATCCAGGCGGAGGTGCTCGCCTGGCGCGAGGGTGGGGGCATTCAGGTGCGATTGGCCTCTGAGCGCCCGTTGATGGAGGTTTTGGAGGAGGTCGGGTTACCGCCACTTCCGCCCTATATCAAAAGGCCGCAGGTTCCTGAAAAGGCTGTTTTGGAACGCGACCGCCTGTATTACCAGACGGTATACGCGAGGGTTCCCGGTGCCGTTGCGGCGCCGACTGCGGGACTGCATCTGACCGGATCCATGCTGGAGGAATTGGGTCGGCGAGGCGTGTCCCATACCGCTGTCACGTTGCACGTTGGCATGGGCACCTTCAAGCCGGTCAAGGTGGAGAGCGTGGAAGAGCATACGATGGAGGCGGAGCGGTACGAGGTGTCGCCTGACGCCGTCGCCGTCATCGCCAAGGCAAAACGGGAAGGCGGACGGATTGTTGCGGTCGGTAGCACGGCGGTAAGGACGCTGGAAACGGTGGCCGATCCCTTATGCCTTCCGGAAACCGGGAGCGGGCGGACCTGTATTTTCATCTATCCTCCGTATCGTTTCAAAGTCGTGGATGCGATGCTCACGAATTTCCACTTACCCCGCTCAACCCTCATCATGATGGTCAGTGCGCTGGCGGGCCGGGACTTGATCCGGAAAGCCTACGCCGAGGCCGTGCGGGAGCGCTATCGGTTCTATAGCTACGGCGATTGCATGCTGATAGTGTGATTCTGAATAATTATTATTGCATGTCGTCACTATTGGCGATATATAGTCAATAAATCAAATAAGTCGTCATGAGTGGCGAATATGAAAATAACCAATAACCTAGCCGGTGAAGTTATCCTGACGGAGTTAGGAGAGCGGTTTACGCAAAGGCGAATCGAGATTCATCTGACGCAGGCGGCTCTGGCCGAAAAAGCCGGCGTTTCAAAACGTACGGTGGAGCGGGTGGAAGCTGGATTATCCGCGCAGATGGCGAGTGTCATTCGGATCTTCAGGGTATTGAATCTTCTTGAGGGGTTGGACGACCTGATTCCCGAATCCGGTCCTACACCTATGGATATGCTTAAACGGCAGGACAAGAAACGGCAACGAGCCTCAACCGTCAGCGCCGGTAAGAATACTCAAAAACCATGGACATGGGGTGAAGATGCCCACCCTCGCTAAAATCAATCTCTGGGGCAGCATGATCGGGGCGGTCTCGTTACATGAGACCGCGGATTACGCCACTTTCGCGTATGACCCGGAGTTCGCAAAAAGTGGTATTGAAATCGCACCGCTCATGATGCCGATTTCAACCCGCACCTATTCCTTTCCAGGATTGGCCCGCGAAACGTTTCACGGGCTTCCCGGCCTCCTGTCGGATTCGCTTCCCGACAAATTCGGCAATGCCCTGATCGACTCCTGGCTGGCCACACAGGGCCGGGAACCGGGCTCTTTCAATGCAATCGAGCGGTTGTGCTATACGGGAACGCGCGGAATGGGTGCGCTGGAATTCGAACCTGTGACAGGTCCAAAGGATACGAAGTCCACCCGGCTCGAAGTCGATGAACTTGTCAAACTGGCGTCTCTTGTCCTGACACATCGCGATGATCTCAGAGCCTTGTTTTCGGGAAAAGAGAGCGAGCACGCGCTCAAGACGATCCTTCGTGTCGGAACCTCTGCTGGTGGAGCGAGGGCCAAAGCGGTTATTGCCTGGAATCCCTCAACCAATGAGGTGCGTTCAGGGCAGGTTCCGGCAAGCGATGGGTTTGAGCATTGGCTGCTGAAATTCGACGGTGTGAAGGGCAATAAGGACAAAGAGATTGGCGAGCCGCAAGGCTATGGGGTGATCGAATATGCTTATTCCCGGATGGCTTTAGATGCAGGCATTCAGATGAGCGATTGCCGCCTCTTTGAGGAAAATGGCAGGAGGCATTTCATGACCCGCCGGTTTGACCGGCCGGGTGGACATGAAAAACTGCACATGCAGTCCCTGTGTGCGCTGGCTCATTACGATTTCAACATGGCGGGGGCCTACTCCTATGAACAGGTGCTGATGGTCATCCGGCAACTTGGCCTGCCAATGAGCGCGGTTGAACAGCAGTTCCGCCGGATGGTATTCAACATTATCGCCAGGAATCAGGATGACCATGTGAAGAATGTCGCGTTCCTGATGGATAAAACCGGGCAATGGTCGTTGGCGCCAGCCTTTGATCTGACCTACAGTTATGATCCCGCAAACATCTGGATGGCCAGCCATCAAATGACGATGAATGGCAAACGCGACGGTTTCACCCTGGCCGATTTCAAGGCCTGTGCCAAGACGGCCTTCCTGAAGCGAGGCCGTGCCGAGGCCATCATTCAAGAGGTCGTCAAAGCCGTGTCCTGCTGGCGGGATTATGCCGATGCCGCCGGTGTTGCCGCCTCATCGCGTGACATGATCCAGCACACACTCCGGTTGGACATCGGTTCATCGATATATTGACACGCATCCTGTGGCGGAATGTTCTTAAACCATGAAAACAGCGATGACATTTGACCAAATTGTGGGATTGGCCGATGGCTTGTCTTTACCGCAAAAGGAATCTCTGGTTGAAATTCTCACCAAGCGCTTGATGGAACAGCGGAGAAAAATTCTGAAGAACGACATTCAGGAAACAAACCGTGAGTTCAAGGCCAGGAAATGCCGCGCCATCACACCCGCCGACCTCATGAAGGAGATCACGAGGTGAGTTGGACGCTTTTAGATTGGAGTTTTTTCAGAGCAGAGTTATTCAGCAGAATCGAAACAAGAATGTTGCCTGTTCGGTTCACGCCTTTTCGCCTTTCTGCATGATCGTATTTTGACGTATTTTCTAGTTTCTGGATTTGACCCTAAGGGTGCCCAGTGATATCGATAGATTGACAGTGAGTTCAGAACCTGTGATACACAAGCCATCAAGTAACTTCAGAGAGGGAGCAGGATGAGACAATGACTGCTGAACCGCGTCTTGAACACCAGACCACCAAAGTCAAACAACTCGTCGAAGACTACCGCACTGGGCGGATTGTTATTCCAGAATTTCAGCGGGAATATGTGTGGCGCCCCAGTAAGGCTCCACGCCTGATCGACTCACTTTATCGTGGTTTTCCCATTTCCTCCTTACTCTTATGGCAAAGCACCGAACAGACGCGTGCGCGCCGGAATGATCCACGACCTCAACGGTCTGCACTCATGCACTGGTTGATTGACGGTCAGCAGAGAATCATTACGCTCTCACGCACAATGAGCGGCGACGAGGGCATCGACGTGGTGTTTAATCCAGATGAGGAGGAGTTTCGATTGGCGAACGCTGTCACCCGTCAAGACCCGAACTGGTTTCATGTTTCCGATATATGGGATGATAACATATATCGCAAAGTGAGGCACAATCTTGACGGCACTCGGAATGAGGTAGACCGGGAGGCGCGGCTGGATGCCGTTCGTCGAATTTTAGACTATGTGATACCAGTCGTGCAAATGGTTGATCATTCTTTCGACGACGCGGTGGACGCCTTCACTCGGATCAACACGTTGGGTGTGCGGCTCAAGGGGGACGATATCGAGAGCGCCAAGATTGCAGCTCGTCACTCAGGGTTTATTGCAGATGAGGTGTCGCCGTTCCTTAAGATCCTGCATTTGCAAGGGTTCCGGCGTCTCAATATTATGCATTTATTCCGAGCTTGCGCGTTCGTGGCCACACCGGATGGTCGAAATCGTACGCCCCTTCATGAAATGAAGCGACAAGACGTACTTTCGGCGTGGAAGACAACTACGAAAGCCACTCAACAGGCGATGGGCCTGATCAGGGCTGAACTGGGATTAGTGAACATGGACATCTTGTGGTCTGGTGCTTTAGTTGTCCCTTTGATTGCAGTATGTGCCAAAATGCCTCCGCGCGAACTTGACCATAAAGAGCTTGCCGGATGGCTTCTACTCGCTGCTCTTTGTCACCGATACAGTGGATCAAGTGAGACTGCGCTCGATCAAGATCTTCAGGCATGCCGTACCCCGGATCCAATAGGTGGACTGCTCGCTAACCTGCGGAAAGTGCGGACCCCACTTACAGCGAAGGAAAAGGATTTCGCCGGTACCCTTGCAGACCGAGGCGGACTACTAGCGCTTTATGTTGCTTGCATGAACCGTGGTATTCTTGATCTGTACAAGGGCGGTAAAGTCCTTCTTCAGAGTGACGTTGATCGTCACCACATTCTTCCTCGTGCACAGTTTTCGGAAAGAAATCGCGCAAGTGCTGACAATATAGCGAATATGGCGTTTATTACCGGCTCGGTGAACAAATCTATTGGGCAAACCGGACCCGAGGTATATCTGAAGTCAGTCAAGCCGCAGATCTTGAGAAGCCAATGTATTCCGACAGACAGTGCCACATGGAGGATTGACAGGGCCGAATGGTTCTGGAAGGAAAGGCGAAAACTGCTTGTGGAATCATTCAACGACAAGATTCACAAATTGCTTCCACAACGCCATATTTAATGACCCAGCGGGGAAGTATTGGAAATGCTTCTCAGTGAGCATTGATTGGACTTGGCGATCACACGATAGGTCTAAGATAAGAGGATGAAGTGATATGACACTCAAAATACGAGTCACACCCCGCTTGAAAGTCGAGAATTTCGGCCCTATTAAACAGGCCGATGTCACGTTCGGAGACCTGACGGTGTTCGTCGGCCCGCAGGCTACAGGCAAGAGCATTTTGCTGCAGTTACTGAAACTGTTGGTGGATACGGCGTATATCAAGAAGGAGTTTAACCGGGCCGGGGTGGACTGGTCAGGAGATTTCGATGGGTTTCTCGATGTCTATTTTGGAGAGGGGATGCATGCACTCTGGCAGGACGACACCCTGATCTCGCACAATGGGAAACCTGTTGAACTACCCCGCCGTGTCGAGGAAAAGCGGCCCCATCGCCAGGAATCCATGTTCTTCATTCCGGCGCAACGCGTGTTAGCACTGCGCGATGGCTGGCCCCCTGCGTTCAATTATTACGACGCCAGCGTTCCTTTCACGCTACGTGAATTCAGCGAGCATTTGCGCCTCCTGATGTCCGATTTCGGATCGGAAGGAACCCTTTTCCCCGTTCCTCGTCGGCTGAAAGCCGAGTTCCGCGATTTGCTACAGGACCACATCTTTCCGGGATTCGATCTTAAAATCGACACCCAGCACGCACAAAAGCGATTGGTCCTCACCAGCAAGAAGAAAAACGGAGGCGGGCTCCCCGTCGCGGTATGGTCTGCCGGCCAGCGCGAGTTCGTGCCGCTCCTTCTCGGGCTCTATTGGCTCATGGTTTCTTCAAAGACACCCCGTCGAAAGGGCGTGGAATGGGCGATCGTTGAGGAATTGGAGATGGGGTTGCACCCGCGGGCCATTGCCGTCGTCATGTTGATGCTCTTCGAGTTGATGGCTCGCGGCTATCGGGTCTGTATCTCGACCCATTCGCCGCAAGTGCTTGATGCCGTTTGGGCCTTGCAGCGATTGAAGGAACATGGCGCACCTGCTTCGGCGCTACTGAAGGTTTTTGATGTGGATCCAACTCCACCGATGGTGCAACTTGCAGAGAAAGTCATGAAGCGGAATATCAAAGTTTATTACTTTGACCGGAATACCGGCGTGACACGTGACATTTCCGCTCTTGATGCTTTCGCGGAAGAAGAAGGCAACTCTGGGTGGGGTGGTTTGACGGAATTCAGTGGCCGTGCTTCGACGGCCGTGGCGCGGGCTGTTGCCAACTCTAAGAAGGAGGCGTCGTGACTTTCAAGCAAGCCGTAAACGCCACACCAAATTTGACGGGAAAGTGGAAGGCTGGACTTCAGGCGCTTAGGGCGGAAGACAAGTCGCACATCAATGCCGCCAATACACGCGCCATTACCGGAAGTGTGGATGTGGATACCGCTTTGATGCAAATCCCCAAACACTCCCAGGCGAACCGCTGGGATTTTGCCATCGGCTACCAACACGCTGATCGGAAAACTGAATGCATCTATTGGGTTGAGTTGCACACAGCCAGCACCAGCCAAGTGGATGTGGTGCTCGCCAAACTCCGCTGGTTGGTACGCTGGCTAAAAGGGGATGGAAAGGCATTGGATAAGGACAATTTCGAGAGAGATTTTGTGTGGGTGTCCAGTGGTGACACTCATTACTCGCTCAATTCGTCCCAGCGCCGGACTATCGCGGATCTTGGGCTGAGACAGACTGGCTCAAGGCTGATGATACCGAAGAATCGGGGATAAACGACCAACTGATAATGGTCTTAGCGTGATAGTTCATGCCTAATATTTAACCGAATACCTCACCCGAGAGGCGGCTTCTGAGGCAGCACGCGAAGCACGATCCGCGGCGGCTTTAGCAGAAGCATAACGACCGGGGTCGAGTCCGGCGGTTCTAGCCGCGACTGTTGCCGAGGCTTCTGCGAGGAATGCTAAGTCGGCGGCTAAGTCTGCATCCCTTTTTCCATAATCTCCAGGATTTACGTCGTATGCTTTGTGTGCAGCGCTGTACGCAAGAGTGAGGGCTTTTGTGATGATTGTACCGTCGGGGGCGCTTGTGATGGTGGCATCGAGATCAGCGAACGCCTTGACTCGCTCTGTACAAGCTCTTACATAGATTGCGAGAACTTTTGCCCGAGCAGCGGGTGTGGCCGCAAGGGCTTTTGATCGGGCTTCACTTCTGCGGGCCTTGGCACGCTCTCTTGCGCGTGCAACTCGCTCTTTTTTGACAAGATCAGGACTCTTTTTCACGGTAGTACGAGCAGCAGCAAGTCGGGCTGCTGCTCGTTTCTTTCGCAGCTTGTGGACGACTTCAATTTGTGAATCCATGTGAAAGTCCTTCAACTCAGATCTTTGGAATAACTTACCAAGACATAGAAAGCATACATTCCACCTCGCTCCCGTGCAACCATTGTCGCCATCCCGGATTAATTCGCTGATATGCGTTTGAAATACGACGTGCCCAGATTGAACAGCGCCTCGGCTTCCTTCTGTTTTGTCAGTTTCATTTCCGCCTCGCCTTCCGCTTCCCGGCTTTTGCCTGGTCGTCAAAGTACTCCGTCAGGGGATTAATTCTCCTGACGACACCGAGTCCGGGCAGGGACTCACCCGTCTGGCGATTGGGCAGATATTGCGTGAGCAACCCGATGATGGTGATCTCCCCGCCGTCATACAGGAACGCCGGTCCGCCGCTGACTCCGTGGATGACCACCCCGTCGATCAGGTAGTCGCCGTTTGAGACGACGCACGCGCTGATATGACCGGAGAAAAGGCAGTTTATACCTTCGACGATATTGGGAAAGCCGCACCAGGCAATCGGCGATCCGGTGGGCAGGACATCCTTGGGATTGGCTGTCGGTAGGGGCTGTGCCGGAAAGTCCACGGCTTCCCAGGGAACTTCAATAATGGCAAGATCCAGCCCGTCACTGGACTGCATCTCATATTGCCCCGGCATGAGCATGGTTGAACTCTTATGACCGGTCAGCCTGATCGGTTCCGCCCATTTGAATGCATGTTCGATCACATGGGCCGCCGTGGCAATGACCGCGCGTTTCTCCTTCTTTACCGTCCGGGTGGCGATATAGAACCCGCTCCCGGCGGAGTCCGGCATTTCCAGTTTCGCCACATGGGGGTAAATGATTTCCGCCGCTTCAACCCATCCGTTCGTCTTCATATTGCTCCCTTCGCTTTCCCGAATACCGCCTCGGGTTTGGCCATCGCATCCGGTTCAAGACGCCATTGCGGGTCAGACGGCAATGTCCACATTTGATCAACTGATACAGAGGGTTTATTCGAGGCCAGATTTGCGAGACAGGATTCCAGTTCTTTGGTCTGCGGGGCTTCCACCCCCTCCTTCTTGCAGGAAATGTCCAGTGCCCGTCGGTAGGCAGCCTCAGCGTCCTTCTGGTGACCTGCCATGGCGAGGACATCCCCGAGATTTTCAAGCTGCTCGACCAGATTAATGCTCTGGGCGCCAAAGGTGTCTTCGATGATCATCACCGCACGACGTAGATGACCCACCGCATGCTTATAGGCCTTGCAGCCTGCGCAAGCCAATCCCAGGCTGTTTAGCATGGGCGTCAGGTTCACGTGATTGGTTCCGAACGACTTCTCGGCAATCACCAGCGTCCGCTGCAACAGCCGCCGGGCCACCCGGTTGTTTCCCGCCGCGATATGGACCAGCGCCATGTCGTTGAGACTATCGGCGACCAACGAGTCATCCCCTTCAGCAGTCTTGCGGATCTTCAATGCCTCCTTATGGCTCCGCACAGCCTCGCCGTATGCCCGCAAAACCGAGAGCACATTGCCCATGGCGCTCAAAATGTGGGCCAGCATGGCATCATTGGGTTCGAGCCACTCGCGCGCCTTTCCCAGCACGTCACGGTAGATGACAAGCGCCTTGCGGTAACTGCCCCGTTGCACATGAATTCCGTGCTCCTCGTAGGCATTGCCCAGGTGGAACCTGTAAAGGACGGCATCCATCCGCTCGGCCTCATCATCAGAACAGAAAGCAGCGGCACGCTTGAACCATGCGAATGCTGAGGAATAGTTATCGGATGCGAGATAGGCCGTGCCAAGCCGATCAGCGATATCAGCGATGATGAACTCATTATCGTTTAGGTTCTCTTCCTGCTCCAGCGCCAGTCGTTCCTTCAAGACCTCAATCTGCTTCGGCCGGTCATTCGCCTTCTCGTAAAGCCTGTCCAGACTTTCAAGATGTTCCAGGTGATCCCTCGTGCAGAGCCCGGAAAGGCGCTCCTTGATGGACTTTATCCATTCAAGGGCCGCAACGGTCATGTCTGTGTCGCCTCGCGCCTCGCACAAGCTGGCTATTCCTTCCAGGGGTTCCAGGAGTTGTTCGTTATAAGGTCCGAAGAGAATCGAGTACCGGTCAATCAGCCACCTGTAAAGCAGCACGGCCGTATCGCGCTTGAAAGCGACCTCCTTGCCGGGGGCCACCGTGGAATATGCACGCTCCCGCGTCTCCAGTTCTTTGGAATTTACTAACCCTCCGATTGCCATGCAGGCCAGGTAGCCCGTGCCGTACAGGCGCTGGGCCATTTCGATTGCGGCATTGGCGCTTTCGTTGGCCGCCTGCTCCAAATCGCCAGTGGTAGTCCGCACAACGATGCCGGCCAGAACCTCAGCCATTCCAGGGTTGTTTGGTGACAGAATGCCTTTGCGAATGTCTGCGGCCCGCGCGATGTGTGTGAGCACGTCCGTTTCCTCCGCTCCGGAAGCCTCCTTGGCGGCGCCAAGGAGTATGAGGCAATCCGCTGTCCTCGCGTCCTCATGCATGCCGCACAACTCAAGAATGGCGATGGCTTTTTTGAGACATGCCGCCGCCTCCTTGTGGCGATTCAGCCCCATGAGAGACTGGCCTAGCATCCTGTGCGCAAGTGCGGTATCGGGGTGCCGCTTCCCCTTGGCCTTGATTGTGTGCGCCAACAACCGCTCGCATGAGCGCCTTGCCTCCGTGAATTGGCCGTCCGCTATCAGTCCTTTCGCCTTCTCTTGCATCGCTTTTTCCCTAGCATTCATCGCGACCTCCCTTGTTGCTTTTCAATTGTTTATTCATGCCTTCACTGTAGCATGAAGGGTAGGACAGACATTGTCCCAGACTGGATGAAAAATATGTCGGGAGCGAAGTTCAAACCCCAGTACAAGCGGCTGCTGTTCATCGATAAGATGATCCGCGCCGGGGAATATCCGAGTTGCGCCTCCTTGTCGGCTGAGTGGGAAGTGAGCGCCAAGACGATCCAACGGGATATCGACTACCTTAAATACGAGATGGATGCTCCCATTGAATACGACAAGTCACGCCACGGGCTTTACTACGGCGACAAAACCTGGTTTCTGCCTGCCGTCATGCTAAGCGAAGGCGACATCCTTGCGTTGCTTGTCGGCACCCAGGCTCTTGATCTGTACAAAGGGACACCGGTTGCCGATGAATTGAAATCCATCTACACGCGGCTCGCCCAACTCCTTCCTGGCAAGATCTCCATAGCGCCTGAACTCATTTTCAATCGATTCAGTTTTCATGGCACTCCGTCCAGGCCGATCAGCGGGGATATTTGGAAGACCCTGATCCGTGGAGTGCTCAGTCAGCGGGTCCTCAAAATGCAGTATGCATCGCCCCGTTCAGCACAACCGAAGGAGCACACGGTTCACCCTCTGCATGTGACCAATATCGAGGGCGACTGGTATGTCCTCGCGTTCGACGACCGATGGAAAGACGTCGCCCAGTTTGCCGTGTCGCGGATAATGAAGGGGGAACTCATGGATGAGACCTTTGTTGTTCCCAAGGGGTTTGACGCCAATTGTCTAATGAAAGACCGGTTCGGGAAGTTTGTTCACACCGACGGCGGACACCAAATCATGGTCCGTCTTCTCTTCAAGCAGAAGATCGCCCTTTCCATTGCCGAAAGGACTTGGCATCCCAAACAAAAGCTAAAATGGCGCCGGAATGGACAACTGGAACTTGAATTTCCAGTCAAGGCCCTGTGGGATATCGTGCCGTGGATCCTGAGCCATGGCGCCACTGTGCGGCCACTGGCACCCGTGAAGTTAAGAGCGACGATAAGAGCGGAACTCGAGAGAATGCTGGCCGAAAGTTGAGGCTTTTAACTTTATCCTCTGCCCAGGCTCAAATAGAGGATAAAGGCGAGATAAAACAGGCCCCCCGTCATGAGGACGTAGGGATTCAGGCTCTTCTTGATTCTCACCCAGGCCAGGACAAGACCGGCTGAACCCAGGGCCAATAGGGCGGAGACGAGGGGGACGCCGGTGAGATCCCATGACGTGAAGGCGACGCCGAAGGCCACCGGGAAGCTGCTCTGGAATACCATGGCGCCGGTGATATTCCCCATGGCCAGGATATCTTTCCTCTTGCCAATCCAGATCACCGAATTGCATTTCTCGGGCAGTTCGGTGGCGATCGGGGTGATGATGATGGAGAGGATCAGGGCGGAGATCCCCAGCGTTACGGATACCGCGCTCACATACCCCACAAAAAGATGGGCGCCCCAGGTCATCAGGATGAGGGATGCGATAATTTGGATGATCATGACGGTCCGGGTATCCGGCAGGCGGAGATAGTGATTGAAATGGAGCGTCTCGACGTTTTCGATTTCATGGCCATCGGAACGGAGTGTCAACCGGATATACCAGGCATATCCCAGCACAAGCCCCGCCGCCACCCCGTACTTCACGATGTGGTGGTGATGGAAGCAGGATGCCAGGATGGCGATTCCATAAAGCAGGATGAAAAAGATCAGGTCGCGTGTCACTCCCTCCACACTCGTATGAATGGCGCGCGACCTGCGTCCGGCGGCTGCGTTCAGCACCACGGCGGCCCCGGTAATGAAAAACGCCAGAGTGGCCAGCATGAACGGCGCCCCCGCGATGGCGCCAATGCCGACTTCGTGAGCCGAGGCGCTGTGGAAGAACAGGATGGCGATAACCGGGATGATGGTTTCGGGGAGAGCCGTTCCCACCGCCGCCAGAATGCTCCCGACCACACCCTGGTGGAGTTTGAAGTGGTGCCCCAGCCGTTCAATCCCGTTGGTGAAGATGAGGCTGGCGAGCAGGATGATACCCAGACTGACAACCAGCATGATGATGTCGAAAATCATGGGCACGGACTATAGGCCATCCCCCCATGGCGGTAAAGCAATATGACCCCGTCATTGACAGGGAGCCTAGGATGGCGTATCATAAACCCCGTTTTCAACCCATAGAAGGAGAAACAGTATGTCGTATGTAATCTCGAACAAGTGTACAAAATGTGGTAGCTGCGCGCCGGTTTGCCCGCAGGAAGCCATCGCGGAAGGCGACAAGCAGTTCGTCATCGATGCCGACAAGTGCGTGGATTGCGGCTTGTGCGCGGGCGAGTGCCCGGTTGAAGCCATTTCCCCCGGCTGATGAGCAAAGGATATAGTTTTCTGTTCGGCCCAGTCCGCTCACGGCGGCTGGGCCGTTCTCTTGGCATTGACCTCGTTCCCCTCAAAGTGTGTTCCTGGGATTGCCCGTATTGCCAGGTAGGGGCGACTACCGATAAAACGGTCATCCGCCGCGAGTATGTTCCTGTCAAGGCCGTTCTTGCCGAGTTTGACGACTGGCTGGCCCATGACGGGCAGGCCGATTGTGTGACGTTGGCCGGGGGCGGGGAGCCCACGCTTCATTCCCGGTTCGGCGAGGTCCTCGACGCCATCGGAGCCCGTTCCAAACTCCGCCGTATCCTGCTCAGTAACGGGTCCCTGTTCTCCCATCCCGATGTCCGGGCGGCGGCATGCGAGGCGGACGTGGTCAAAGCCACGTTCAGTTCCTGGGATCAGGACTCGATGGCCGCCCTGCACCAGCCCCACGCCTCGCTCACGTTTGATACCTATCTTGATGGACTCAAGGCCTTACGCGCCGGGTTCAAGGGGGAATACTGGCTTGAAGTGTTTGTCGTGCCGGGGCTGAATGACAGCCTGGGGCAGATGTCCCGCATTGCCGCCCTGGCGGCTGAAATCCGGCCGGACCATATCCACCTGAACACGGCGGTACGTCCCGCGCGTGACGGTTCGACCCAGCCGGTTTCCGCCGTTGTGCTTCGGGAACTGGCGTCTCTTTTCAAACCCGTGGCGGAAGTTATTGCCACGGTGGCATTGTCTCCCCAGCCCCCCTCCTCCGTGGATTTTCCGGAAAATCCGGATGGACGGATCCAGGGATTGCTTCAGAGGCATCCCTGTACGGCGTCAGAGATTTCGGCGTCCCTCGGTCTCTCCGACGCCGAAACCCGGGATGCGGTGGAGCGATTGTGCCGCGAGGGGTTGATCCGGCGCGAACACCGGGACGACCGGGATTATTACCTGCCAGGATGAGTCACGCTATTCCAGCCTGGGATTCAAGTGGCCGGTATTCGGATCGGTGATCTTCTGGAGATACATGAGCAGTTCCCGGTCATATTCCGCATCCGCATCAAGCCCCATCTCGCGGTAGATTCCGCGCAACCGGTAATAACTCTCCTCCGCCTCCCTCGCACTGGCGTATCGGTGGGCGGGTTTGGGATGGAGGAAGCGCTTGAGTAACTTCACCAGCCGCTTGCTGGTGTGGATATGGGGGGGGAGCATGGCTTCCATGCGATCCATCAGGGTCATCTTGAAGGCAAGCAGTTGTTCATCGGTCATGTCCATGCAATTGTGCAGGATTTCGCCGCCGAGCATTTCAAGCCCCACCATGCCTGTGCTGAAGAGGTCGGTCTGGGCCAGTCCCGGTTCCAGACGGTGCGTTTCGGGCGCCATATAGATCGGGCTGCCGAGAAGGATGCTGATGTGCTCCCCGAGCTCCACGGCCCGCCCGAAATCGACGAGTTTTACCGAGCCCATCCTGTCGATCATGATATTGGAGGGCTTGATGTCCGCATGCAGGTAGCCCGCCTCATGCAAAACCATCAGTCCCAGCAATACTTTCCTGAGGATATAAAGGGCCATGCCGGGTTGGAGCATGAACCGCTCGTCCTCCATGCGGAAGAGCGTGTTCATAAAATGCTCCCATTCCTCATCGGTGGACTGGCTTCGGGCGATGGCCAGATGGGTTCCACTCAGCAGATATTGGAGGTCAATGCCGTCAATCACGGCCATTTGGAGAAACCCGATGCCGTTGGCCTCATCATAGGTTTCGCGGGTGACCAGGTTATCGCTGTGGACGGGCTGCAGTTTCGACACCTGGTTGGCCAAGCGGCCCATATCGGTCCAGTACTTCTCGACAGAGGAATAGATGCCCGGGTCATGCAATTTAACTGCGTGGCGGGTCAGGCAGCCGCGGCCTCCCTGCCGTGTGGCCAGGAAGACGATCCCCTGCCGGCCCTTGCCCAATTCGCGGGCGAAACGATAGGGAACGGGATGATTGATCGCCCGTTCCTGGATCAGTCGTTGGTAGTGCAAGACCAATTCCTTCATGTCCCCGTTGTTTTGCGGGACCTGCGGAACCATCTCCAAAACCGTTTCGACCTCGGTCTGAGCCGCGTTGTTTGTCTTCTCTTTCATGACTAATCACCGACTTTACCACAACGTATTCGGGCTGGCAATCATGGCGGTAATGACCTAAAGTGCCGGACTTAATTGATTCCGGCCCCTGCGCTGGAATGGGATGTTTTGCCTGAAGAATGAGGGATCAAACGTATGCAGTGGTTGTTAAAAAAAATCGTCGGAACCAAGAATCAGCGGGATGTGAAGAAAATGCGGCCGCTGGTGGACCGGATCAATGAGCTGGAACTTCAATACCAGTCGCTTTCGGAAGACCAGATCAAGGCCAAAACCCAGGAATTCAAGGCGCGCCTTGCCAAGGGGGCGACCCTTGACGACTTGCTGTGCGAGGCGTACGCCGTCGTCAAGAATACCTGCAGGCGCCTTTGCGGAAACAAATTTCAGGTGTGCGGCCATGATTTGACCTGGGATATGGTTCCCTTCGACACCCAGTTGATGGGCGGAATCGCCCTGCACCAGGGGAAGATCGCCGAGATGGCCACCGGTGAAGGCAAGACGTTGGTTGCCACCCTGCCGCTCTACCTCAATGCGCTCAATGGCGACAATGTCCACCTGGTCACCGTGAATGACTACCTCGCCCGCCGCGACTCGCAGTGGATGGGGCAGGTCTTCACCTATCTCGGGTTGACCGTCGGCTGCATCCAGAACAACATGACCTCGGAACAGCGCCGCGCCGAGTACGCGAAGGACATCACCTATGGAACGAACAGCGAATTCGGGTTTGACTATCTCCGCGACAACGGCATGGCCTGGCGGCCGGAGGATCAGGTCCAGCGGGGATATCATTTTGCGCTGATTGATGAAATTGACAGCATCCTGATTGATGAAGCCCGCACCCCGCTCATCATCTCGGGCCCGGCGCCCGTGTCGTCAAACCAGTATCTCGAATTGAAGCCGCGCGTGGAACGGCTGGTGCGCCGGCAATCGGAGGTCTGCAACAAGCTGATGGTCGAGGCCCGCGAGGCCATTGAGGCCAAGAACGACGAGCTGGCGATGCAGAAGCTGTACCAGGTCCACCATGGGATGCCCAAGCACAAGCAGTTGATGCACGTCCTCGAAGAGCCCTCCGTCCGCCGTCTTCTTGAAAAGGTCGAGGGCATGATGCTGACCGACATGTACAAGGAACAGGCCCGGTCCCTCCGTGAGGAGTTGTTCTTCAACATTGATGAAAAGGGGCATGACGCCACCCTGACGGAAAAGGGTTGCGAGGAGATGAGCCCGTCCGATCCCGAGGCCTATGTGTTGCCGGATCTCATCACCATCATGTCGGACCTGGATGGGAACACGGCCCTGACCGAGGCTGAACGCGCGAAACAGAAGCTGGAATTCCAGGAACGGGTCGCCCTGCGAAGTGAACGCATCCATAACGTGGATCAGTTGATCAAGGCCTATTGCATCTATGAAAAGGACGTCCAGTACGTGGTGCAGGAGAACCAGGTCCTGATCGTGGATGAATACACGGGGCGCATCCTGCCGGGGCGCCGCTGGAGCGACGGCCTGCACCAGGCCGTGGAGGCCAAGGAAAGTGTCAAAATCGAGCGTGAAACCCAGACGCTGGCCACCATCACCATCCAGAACTATTTCCGCATGTACAAGAAACTGGGCGGCATGACCGGCACCGCGGAGACGGAGGCCGACGAGTTCCACCAGATTTACAAGCTCGATGTGATGGTCATCCCCACCAACCGGCCGGTGCGGCGTGTGGACCGCAACGATGTCGTCTACAAGACCCAGCGTGAGAAATTCAAGGCGATCATTGACGAAATCGTCGAGTGCAACACCCGCGGCCAGCCTGTTCTCGTCGGTACCATTTCCGTCGAGACCTCCGAGTTGGTCAGCCGGATGCTGAGCCGCTCCAAGATTCCGCACAACGTGCTGAATGCCAAGAATCACGAACGGGAGGCCGATATCGTGGCCCGCGCGGGCCAGAAGGGCGCCGTGACCATCGCCACGAACATGGCCGGCCGCGGAACGGATATCAAGCTCGGCGAGGGCGTGATCTGGGTGCCCCGCGAGACCATCCTGTCGCAGACATCGCTGGCCGACAAGATTGACGGGAAGCCCCTGAAGGAGCGGTTGCTTGACAACCCCTGCGGGCTTTACGTGATCGGGTCCGAGCGGCACGAATCCCGCCGTATTGACCGGCAGTTGCGCGGCCGGTGCGCCCGGCAGGGCGATCCTGGAATGTCCCGGTTCTATGTGTCCCTGGAAGATGACCTCATGCGCCTGTTCGGCTCCGACCGGATCGCCGGGTTCATGGAGAAATTCGGCATGGAGGAGGGGGAGATGCTGGAGCACAAGCTTCTCAACCGGTCCATCGAAACCGCCCAGCGCCGTGTGGAACAGCAGAATTTTTCCATCCGGAAACGGACTCTGGAATATGACGATGTCATGAACCGGCAGCGGACCATCATCTATTCGTTCCGGGGGGAAATCGTGCGCAGCACGCAGACTCGCGATCAGCTTTACGATGTGATCTACGAGGTGATTTCCGGTAATGTCGCGGAGATGCTCCAGGGCGGGAAAGAGGACGCCTGCGAGGCCTTTCTGCTGTGGCTGCACAGCGCCTTCCCGATCGCGGTGAAACGGGAGGAATTGAGCCTCGGCAAGGACGACCTGGATGTGGTGACGGATCGCATCTTCGAAAAGGTCAGGCAGGCCTACGAGCTCAAGATCGCGAACGACGGGGGCGACCTGATGCAGAACGTGGAACGCCAGGTAATGCTGCAGTCCATCGACTCCCACTGGCAGGATTACCTGCGCAGCATAGACGGCCTGAGGCAGGGAGTCGGGTTGCGCGCCTACGGGCAGCGGGATCCCCTGGTGGAATACAAGCGCGAAGCCTATGAAATGTTCGCGACCCTGATGGACGACATCCGGGAGGATATTTGCGAAAAGATTTTCCGGACGTCTTCCCAGATGCTTGCCTTCGAACGCATGATGCGCCAGATGCCGATGCAAACCATCCACGATGGCGTGGCCGTGCTCGGGCAGGGGGGCGAATCCCAGGCGGCCGGCCGGCCCGCCGTCCGCGGCGGGAACGAGGTCATGCAGGCCGCTCTCAAGGCCGCCTCCATGCCCGTGCAGCGGCAGGTGCAGAAGGTCGGGCGGAACGATCCCTGTCCCTGCGGCAGCGGAAAGAAATATAAAAAATGTTGCGGGGAAAATGCCTGATGGAACGGTTTGCCGCCCAGGGGCGACTGATGGCGGCCCTGCTGTCAGGGGTTCTGCTGGCGTTATCCTTCCCCCCGTTTGAAATAGCCGGCCTGGCGTGGCTGGCCCTGGTTCCCCTCCTGCTCGTGATCTTCCGGCAGCCGGAGGGTGGGGGACTCGGTTTCGGACAGGCCTTTCGACTCGGCTTTTTCGGCGGCCTGGTCTTTTGGCTCCTCTCCATGAGTTGGATGCTCCGGCTTATAGAAACCTCACCTGCGCCCGTGATACTGATCCTTCTCGGGTGGCTGGTGCTGTGTGTGTGTTGTGCCTTGTATTGGGGGGCGTTCATGGTGGCGGCGGCTTGGTTATGCCGGGCCATCGGCACAGTCAGGTTGTGGCAATCCGTCCTGCTGACAATCCTGCTTCCGATCGTATGGGTCGGTTGGGAAATGGCCCGGTCCTGCTGGATCACAGGCTTTCCGTGGAATCTCCTGGGAATATCCCAATACCGGAACCTGGTTCTGATTCAATGTGCCCAGTGGGTTGGAGTTCCCGGCGTTTCGGCGTTGGTCATGCTGGCCAACTCCGGCCTGGCTTTCACGATCCTGCGCTATCTGCCACCCCGCGAAAAGACGTACCGGCCCCATCTCGAATTGTTCGTGGCGTTGCTGACGATCGCCGTTTGTTTCCGGGCGGGAATCGGCCTGGTGCGCCAGCACGAACCCGCCGGTGGCGGGGTCGAGATCATGGCCATCCAGCCGGCCATTCCCCAGGTCAAGAAGTGGTCCCAGGAGGAGATTGATCTCGTTCATTCCACCTTTCGCAACCTGCAAGGACGGGCGCTCCAGGCGGGACCGACCCTTCCCGATCTGGTGATCTGGCCCGAAACCGCGACCCCGTATTGCGTGACGGAGGAGGGGGAATCCCGGGATCTGGTTCTGGAATTGAGCCGGAAAGGCGCCCCGATGCTGGTGGGCTCCATGGACATGATGACCCTGGGCGGTGAAACCCTTTGTTTCAACGGCAGTTTCCTGTTCAATACCAATGCGGTTCTGGTGAAAAGCTATTACAAACAGCATCTGGTTCCCTTTGGCGAGTATGTGCCCCTGAGCGGCTGGATCCCCTGGTTGGCAACCCTCGCGCCCATGGGCTGGAATTGTTCGGCGGGAGCCCAGGCGACGGTGTTCACGCTTGGACATCCGGCATGGTCTTTTTCCTGCCTCATTTGCTTCGAGGATATCATGGCGGATCTGTCCCGCGACTTTGTCAAGGCCGGTGCCCGGATGCTGATCAACCAGACCAACGACGCGTGGTTTGACCGTTCGGCGGGGCCCGGGCAGCATCTGAGCCATTGTGTATTCCGATGCGTGGAAAACCGCGTGCCGGCCATCCGGGTCGGTAATTCGGGAATTTCCTGCATGATTCTCCCGACGGGCTCCATCGTGGAGCCGACGGAGAACGCCCCCGGTCATCCCCCTGTGGCCTCCACGCCCCGGTGGCAGGTCGCCATTCCCGATTCCGATTTCCAGCCGACATTTTATACCCGTCACGGGGACTGGGTTTTCGGAATTCCCTGTGGAATCATCGCTGTCGGGTGTCTGGTCCTGGCGCTGATCGAAGCTCGCCGCAAACCTAATCCTGCATAATCCAATGGCTGAAATCGGCGATCGCACGGTTCCCGTTCAAGTCCTGTGCGCACAACCCGGCGAAGGCGCCCGTGAAGTGCAACCCCTGCCCGTAATCATCGGATAGTTTTCCCGCATCGAGTTCGGGGCCGATGGCGATCCAGTTTATCCCATCCGGCGAGGCGTGGAACCGCAGTGTGCCGCCGTTCAGGACCGCCCTGAGATGGCAGCGTTTCCAGTCCGCGATCGCCATCTGGCTGTCGGCAAGTTCGTCGTAGATGCCATCGTCAGTCAGGACGATGCCGAGGATCTTTCCGCGTGTCTCGTCATGGGTCACCCGCAGATAATAATGGGTACGGGTGTCGTACCAGCATATGAGCCCGGCTGACTGGGTGAAATGGACGGGTTCGAATTCCATACAGGTTTCGAGGGTGGTCTGGACGGATTGGAGGCGCTGGGCCACGAGGCTTTGCTCATGGAGGGAATGAAGCGATTCCCTGCCCCGGAGGCGCAGCCAGCCCGGGCGTTCCCGTTGCGAGACCCAGGACTCGTCCGCCGGAATCCGCAGGGTACTCCAGTGTACCCCCAGCCGGGGCCCCGTGAAGTCGTCGCGAATAGGTTTGGCGGGAAAGGGATGGGGCGCGAGTTCCGAAGGCGCCGGGACCTCGACCTGGGGATGAATACCGCCGGAGGCCAAACGGAGCCAGCCGTCATCCGTCCATACCACTTTTTGGATGCAGGTTTCGCGGCCGAGAATGCAGCGCCGTTTTTCTTTCTCCCCGATGGGTCGGCTTGCCAGATGGGCGAGATACCAGTCCCCCTGTGGAGTTTCCATCAGTTCGCCATGTCCTGCTTTTTGGAGAAGCAGGGACTCGTCATCCCTGGCGGTGAGCAGGGCCGGCAGGGGATCGATCTCGTAGGGGCCGGCGATGGACCGGCTGCGGGCCATGGAAATACCGTGCTTCCATCCGGTACCGCCTTCGGCCAGCATCAGGTAATACCAGCCATTCCGCTTGTAGAGATTCGGTCCTTCTATCAGGACGTCTTTTTTCAGGAGGGTTCGGACGGGACCGGTCATTCTTTGTTTCACCGGGTCATATTCCTGGAGAATGATGCCCCCGAACCGGGGTTTTCCTTTCCGGTAATCCCATTGGATCTGGACCACCCATTTTCGCCCGTCGTCATCGTGGAACAGCGAGGCGTCAAACCCGCTTGAGTTGAGAAAGACGGGATCCGACCAGGGCCCTGTGATCCGGTCGGCCGTGACCAGGAAATTATGCATGTCCTTGAACGGCTGGCCCATGCCATAGGTCCGGACAACGGTATAGGCCAGATAAAACCGGCCTTTGTCCCAGGTCAGGGAAGGGGCCCAGATTCCGCCGGAGTTCGGAACTCCCAGGAGATCGAGTTTGGGCTTGCCTGCGAGGCCGTGCCCGATCAATTCCCAATGGACAAGATCCCGCGAATGGTGGATGGCCACACCGGGAAACCATTCGAATGTGCTGGTGGCGATGTAGTAGTCATCGCCCACCCGTAGGAAAGAGGGATCCGGATTGAATCCCCGAAGCACTGGATTATGGATGGCGTTCATGAGTCGTCACCATAGCGTATTCAACCAGTTTCGTCATTTTGAAATGCGTTTTATCCGGTGTGGTGCAGGGCAGGGTCTTTTGAGTGTTCCAACTTGATGCCGTCTGCCACATTGATCATGATGGGGAATATATACATCAATTAATATAGAACATCATATTGATCTTGTTATTACTCGAGGGATCTATAATCTATGTGCCTCAATTAATAGGGAGAATCGACTAATGGATGTAACAATCACACTGCAAGAAGAAGCTGTTTGGGCAGCCCGGTTTACCTGCCTGATGGCCATGATTAGCGACGATGAGGACTCCATGTCCACCGCCAGCAGGGCGATGGTGCGCGAACTGTTCGTCTGTTTGACCGACCACCTGCCGGAAGATCTCGGCGTTGAAATCATCGTCACTGCCGACAAGAAAAAAAAGAGAAGGAAACGGCCCGCATAGTCTGGCGCCAAGCGTCAATTCGCTACGGCGACGCGTCAGGTACAACACGAGATCGCGGCATACACATACTGGGTTCCCATGCCCACCGTCAGATCCTGGGCAAAGAAATTGGTCCCAGAAACCGTTGGCTTCACCACCGCATTGGCGGAATTACTCACCCAGAGCCACCCGAAACTGTCATTGGTTCCGATCGGATCGCTGGCATACCCAACAACCGAGAATCGCGCCACAAGGTCGGTCTCGGCAACTGTCCAAGACCCAATCCTGTTCCCACTGGAAAGCGAATAGTTCACCGTGACCAAGGCCTCCCCGTTGCCATCCAAAACGGTCTTCCGGGTCCTGTTCCCCGCCAGATCATAGTCATATTTCTCATCTGAAATCACCCGGCCATAATAATCCGTATGTTTCTCGCGAGTCAACCGGTCAAGAGAGTTATGGGAATAGTTTGCTAAGAAGCTTGTCCTTGACGTAAACGTCTTTGTCTAATCCAAACAATCAACTGCGCCCAAATGATCCATTGGAACACAAAAAGAAAACACATCACTGGGGTTGCCCACCAATCGTCTCCAGGTTTGAGTGGGCCTGTCTTGCGAATGTAGAAATCGAAAAGGAGGGTCATCGGAGCGCCTAGATTGAAAATCTGGTCCCCCAACCAATAACCGTAGCCCATGAAGCCTTTCTGATTCTCGAGATGCCAATAGGTCGCCGCGATGCCAATAAACGGAACGGCACAAAACGAAGCAATAAGACTGGCCTTCGTGCGTAGTTTCATCATTTGCAATCCTTGTTGTGAGAGACATTGTATTGCCAGTAAGGATTGTTGCGGTTGACGAGAAAGTCTGCCGCATTCGCCATGTTCACGTTCTGGTTGAGGATATAGAATTGGTAGGATTCCATCCAATGAGCCAAGCTGCTCGTCGGAGGCGTAACCGTACTGATCTGGCCACGTGTCGGATCGTTGTAGTATTTCACAACGTAGGGACTTCCCGGAATTAGACCGGATTCATATGCCGCGCCATGTCCTGAAGTGGATCCTGACCAGTTTGCCGCGAAACTTGTATTATTCACTCCGGCGAAATCAGGCAAATATGGATGGATATTTCCAGGAGCCTGTGGCTGCCCAAGATCACAAAGACCTGCATTGACCGCATCGGCTATTGTGTTGGCTTGAATTCCGGAAACGGCTGGGCCTGCACCGATCCAAGTGCATGTAGACGCAGATCCCGTAACATTCTCTGTCATGCCTTGGCCAAAACCGCCCCAGGCATCGAACCCGAACGGATCCCTGAAGTTCACGGGATTGTTCCCGACGAAACAGTACTGGTTGAGCCCGCCGCTTATCCCGATAGGGTCGTTAGAGAGCCAGCGCCCTGTAACCGGGTCATACCATCGTGCCCTAAAATAGTAGAGGCCAGTATACCAAGAGTATTCCCGCCCCTGCCACAAAATCCTATTCCCGATGGCAGATGAATCAATCTCGCTACCGCTTGAATTGTAGGCACCCAAGACCCTGCCCCAAGCATCGTAGCGGTAAGATTCCACGATGTTTCCGGCACCATCCGTCAACGCCAGCACCGAGCCGAGATGATCCTTCAGGTAATAATACGTGTTGGTTGAAGAGCCAAAGACTGTCATGGAGTTGAGGTTATCTACGCCCGTCCCATTAACGTAGGCTTTCTTGAGATTGCCAGACCCATCCACTTCCGCCACCACCTGATTGCCATCATATACCATCCAGTTCGTGGTGCCGCCTTGGACAATGAATATCCTTC
>Ga0118677_10003096_pt1 | contig 32188 bp, 28 predicted proteins | sample AliMusrvi5mmetaG_FD_86154 | JGI IMG/M metagenome (GOLD analysis project Ga0118677, IMG submission 86154) | reverse complement strand
CTCCCGGCCCGCGTGGAAGCCCGTGAACCCAGGGAACAATGCATTGTTCTGTTTGGCTTTCCCGGGGTTGGATTGGCGGACGCCCGTCGGGATTCATTGCTACTGCTGGAAAACGCCATGAGCGGGATGTCCTCGCACCTCTTTGAAACAGTCCGTGAAAAACGCGGCCTTGCCTATTATGCCAGTACGAGCCAGCGGGTGGGATTGGACACGGGCCTGTTCGTGATTTATGCGGGAACCCGGGCGGAGTCCCTCCCTGAAGTGGAGAAGCTTTTCCAGGCGGAGATAGACCGTGTGACAACCAAGGGGTTGGATCCTGATGAAATTGAGAGAGCGCGCAACATGGTGATTGCAGAGCACGAGATGGGGCTTCAGGATAACGGGAATCTCGCCATGACCTGTGCTTTGAACGAGCTCTATCACCTTGGTTTTGACTATGAGTTCAAGACCCGCGCACGCATCGAAGCCGTGACGCCTGAACAGATCCGGCAAGCCGCCACCTCCCTCCTCTCTACTAACAAACTGGCCATTTCCATCGTTCTTCCAAAGGCCGGGGAAAAGACCGGCCCATCTGCACATTGACATTGCCCCCTGCAAGTCGCTATCATACAACCCATTATGTTGCAGATGGAGTCACGAAATTAATGAAATTATTTGATTCGATTAAGAGTTTTTTTGCTCAGAAGCCCGCCCGGAACGGCTCAACCGCTTATGTCTATGTTTACTCATCGGGTAGAGACGCCTCGGCGGAGATCAATCCCAACGACCAGATCGCCATCCTCCGCCGGCTTTCTTCCTTTGTCGCCAAAAAAAACAGCCCTGTTACCATCATTTTCCCCGGCGTCCCGTCTAAAAAAATCCCCGACGGCGCCAAGCAGGACGGCGTTCAAGCCCGCTTTGCAACCAGTGATCAACTTGCCAATGTGGTCAAGCTCAGCGTGGCTGAATTCCGGAAAACGCATTCGGTGGTTTTGGCTGCCGACCGCTCGGAATTCCAAAAGCTGTCAGAGAAACTCAAGGTGCGTTACAGTCTCGCCAGCACCTTCACCAAAACCCTTGAAAGCGTTTGCGGTCCCCTCCAGCGTGATTCCAAACCCCAGCCCCAGCGCCGCCAACCCCAGTCGCCCAAAAAGGAACCCAAAACAGTGGATTCAACCCCGGCGACGATGCCGTCGCCTGAACCGGTTGCCATCGCCACCCCGGACGAAACGCCTTTGCTGGAAAATGCGGAATCGGAGCCTCAAAGCGATCCCCCTGAGACGGAGGGGACTCAGACGGTTACCGAATCGCCTTCATCTAAAATACCGCCCAATTCCCGACCCAAATTGCACCGCCATGTTCCGTCCCAGAAACGGGAATTAACCGACCGGGCCATTCTCGACCTGATTGATCCGTTGTAAACCAAATTAGGATTTGAGTTGTATCAAACGAAAATAAAGGAGCTTCGTATGACAAAGAATATGACAAAATTAATCATGGCCGTTGGAGTCTGCATTCTCTGTGTGGCGGGCGCTCTGGTGTGGACTGGTTGCGATACAGCCAGCGCGACTGACACCCTTGTCATTTCCCCCTCTTACGTCACCCTTTCCTCCGGGCAATCACAAACTTTTACCGTCAGCGGGGGCTATCATTACACTTGGTCTCTGTCAGGAACCGGCAGCAGTACTACTTCGATTAGTTCGGCACAGGGATCCCTGTCCTCCGTGACGGGCAGCCAAGTGCTCTATACGGCACCAACAAGCGACAGCTTGAGCGGCGCCGTTGTCCTTCAAGTCACCTCCACTATTCCCGGTACTGCCTCATCTTCTTCCAACTCCCCCGCCTATTCGGTCTCAGGACAAGCGATCATCACGTTCAAGTAATCTTCTGTGGTCATGCCTACCCCGTTGCTGATCACCAGTCTTCAGAATCCCCGCATCAAGGCGGTGGTGGGATTACGACAACGCTCAGACCGTGATGAGCATGGGGAGATGATTATTGAGGGCTACCGCGAACTCAAGCGCGCCCTGGAAAACAAACACCTTCCCAAGGCCCTCTTCATCTGCCCTGATTTCTTCATGGGCACCAATGAGCCGGCCCTGATCGAACAATGCAGGCAATCAGGCGCGGAACTCTTTGAATGTACCAGGCCGGTTTTCGAGAAGATCTCCTACCGTGACCGACCCGAAGGTCTTCTGGCAATTGCCCCACAGGTACGCTGGTCACTCACGGATCTCGTTCTACCGGAAAATCCCCTGCTCGTCGTGGCGGAATCCATTGAAAAACCGGGCAATCTGGGAACGATTCTAAGATCTGCGGATGCCGCCGGTGTGAATGCCGTCATTATCTGTGACCGTTGTACCGACATCAATAACCCGAATGTCGTCCGGGCCAGTACAGGCACCCTCTTTGCGATGCCGGTCGTCGAGGCCACCTCCGATGAAGTGCTGGCCTGGCTGCACAAAAACAACATCCAGATTCTGGCCGCCACTCCGCACACGGAGTTTGAGTATTATGCCGTAAATCTTAAAAAAGGCACCGCCCTGGTGGTGGGAACGGAACAATACGGCCTTACTGATAAGTGGATGAATGCCGCCGACCTCAAGGTCCGGATCCCCATGCTCGGTCAGGCCGACTCCCTCAACGTGGCGGCGGCCACCACTATTCTGCTTTACGAAGCCGTCCGTCAGCGGAAACTGAGGTAGGCATTTTAGGGACGGACTCCCGGTCGATCCTCTTCAGCCCCGCCCAAATGCGGCGTGGAGTTTTTCCATCGTCACACCCGTTGCGGGCTGCAGGCGCTCCAGATAGCGTTGAACGTATTTGCCGATAATGTCGGACTCCAAGTTGACGGTATGGCCCTTCTTCAACACCTTCAGCGAGGTACTTGCCAGTGTGTGGGGAATGATGTGGACCGAGAAGGATTTCGGGCCTAACGCCACTACCGTCAGACTGATCCCATCAATCGCAATGGAGCCTTTGGTGACAATACCCCACAGCAGTGGCTCGTCACAGGCGACCTCAAGCACCCAGTCGGAACCTTTCTGGTCAAAAGCCAGCACCGTACCCGCCCCGTCTACATGCCCGCTGACAATGTGTCCCCCCAACCGCTCATCGGCACGTAAAGCCCGCTCCAGGTTCAGGGGCGCCCCGAGATCTTTTGTACCAAGATTCGTTTTGTTCACGGTCTCATTGAGGACATCACAGGTGAATTCACGCGCCCGGATCGCCGTCACAGTGAGGCATACCCCCTGTACCGCCACGCTTTCGCCTTTGGTCAAAGGGGATTCCCAGGCCTCATGTTGGATGGTATACAGCATGCCATCCCCCCGCGATTTTTTCGCCGCCAACTTACCCACCTTTTGAATCAAACCGGTAAACATGCTTTGCCTCCTAACGCCCCGCCGACTGCAAGCGGATCATGACATCATCGCCAACACGGCACGACTCCTCCACTTTCATGCGGGGGGCTTTTGTCAATGCCCAGTTGGACGCGCCAATCGAAGGCAATCCCCGCTCACCGAGAATCACCGGCGCCACAAACAGAAGCAGGTCATCCACCAGCCCCGCCTTCACCAATGAGCCCACCAGCACCCCGCCCCCTTCACATACAACGTGCATCACTCCCAGGGTATGCAAAGCCTTCATCAAAGCCACCCATGACACCCCCCGCCCTGAAGACGGGAGCATCATCACCTGAGCGCCGGATCTCGCATAGGCTTCACGCAGGCGCACCGGACAGCGCTTGGTGGTCGCAAGAAGGGTGCAGGCAGCAAACGCATCAGTGAATACGCGGGCTTCGGGCGAGATGGCACCAACGGCATCCACAATCACACGATAGGGTTTCCGCCCCTTCGGCGGCCGCGGAAGCAGGGACGGGTTATCCTTGATGACGGTGCCGGCTCCCACCATTACGGCATCCGCCCGGCGTCGCAGCCCCTGTACCCACACGCGGGCTTCGGGCCCGGACAGCCATTGGGAACTACCCGAGGAATCCGCAATCCGCCCATCCAAAGAAGTTGCCAGCTTAACCGTCACATAAGGCCGTGCCCGGAGCATGGAAGAGGCAAAGGGCCGGAGTATTTCGGCACACTCGACAGCCCCGACACCGCATTGCACGTCCACCCCGGCTTTACGCAGTAACGACAGGCCTTTGCCTGCATGCCGGGGATTTGGATCAGGGACCGCGCAAACCACTCGCTTGATCCCCGCCGCCAGAATCGCATCGGTGCAGGGAGGGGTCCGGCCCCAGGAGGAACAGGGTTCCAACGTTACATACAGGGTGGAGCCATCCGCCTTGGAGCCGGCTTGCCGCAGGGCATAAATCTCGGCATGGGGGCCACCGGCCTTGCGATGATAACCCCGGCCAATGACCTTGCCGGCCTTGACCAGCACCGCCCCCACCGGTGGGTTGGGTCGAGTCAGCCCCTCACCCCGTCGAGCCAGTCTGATCGCCTCGGTCATCCATTTAATGTCTGGGATATTCATCATCAACCCGAAATCTCATTATCAAATCAAAAATTTCACAGGCCCAGAAATCCCTTCACAAACTCTTTGGAATCAAATGGGGCGAGATCATCTTCGCCTTCACCAAGGCCCACAAAATGGACGGGCAAGCCGAGTTCCCTGCGGATGGTAAAAAGAAAGCCGCCCTTTGAGGAGCCATCCAACTTGGCAATGACGACGCCGGTCAGGTCAACACATTCCTTGAACATCCGGGCCTGAATAATGGCGTTGTTTCCCAAGGTGGCATCGAGAACGATCCAGTTTTCATGGGGCGCACCGGGCAGGGCCTTACCGATCGAACGCTGGACTTTCTGAAGTTCATCCATTAACGGCTGCTTAGTATGCATGCGTCCGGCGGTATCGATCAGCACAACATCGGCTTTCCGGGCCACGGCCGCCTTCACGGCATCAAAGGCCACTGCGGCGGAATCCGCCCCATGGGCGCCCACCACCACATCCAATTTGAGACGATCCGCCCACAACTTGAGTTGATGCGATCCCGCCGCACGGAACGTATCGGCCGCGGCCAGTAACGGGGTGAACCCCTGACGTTTCGCCAGATGGCCAAGCTTGGCAGTTGTGGTGGTTTTCCCCGATCCATTCACCCCGGTAATCAGAATGACTTTCGGGGATGCGGGGAGTTTCCAATGATATGGCGCCTGTTCAGGAAAGGCCGCAAGGAGCATCGCCTCCACGTGATGGGTAATGTCCCCGCTACCCGCCTTGCGTTTCAAGCGGGCAATCCATTCTTCCACCAAACGCGGGGCAATATCTGCCTGGATCAACAATTTCTCCCACTCTTCCAGGGCGGCAGGATCCGCCTTCGTCAAGCCGGGGATCAAGCGTGAGAGGCCCTCCGCAATCTTGTCACGGGTACGTGTCAGCGCCTTCAACCAAGACTTCATGACTCGGATCCCGAACCGGCCTCAGAACCTGCGGCCCCTTCCATATCCCGATGCACCCGATCCAGCACACCATTGACAAAGCGTCCGGACCCCACATCCCCCATATTCTTTGCAATGGCAACAGCCTCATTAATCGAGACGGCATGGGGAATGTCGTCCCGGAACAACATCTCATAGACGGCGAGGCGGATGACGTTCCGATCGACTGTCGCCATACGGGGCAAATCCCAATTCTGGGCACACTTGGCAATAACCGCATCCACACGAAAGCGGTTATCGATAACCCCGCGCACCAGTTCTTCGACGAACTGACGGGTCTTGGCTGGCATTTTCCGTTCCAACCAATAAGAAGCCAGGGTGGTATCCAATTCACCCGGATTAAAATCCAGTTGAAACAGGATTTGCACCGCTGATTCGCGGGCATCGCGTCGGGATCCCATAGATTATGCTCCCATCTGTTTGCACAAATTTGCCATTTCAATGGCGGCCAGCGCCCCACTCCAACCCTTATTTCCAGCCTTGGTGCCACAGCGTTCAATCGCCTGTTCCAGATTATCGGCACAAACAACGGCATTGATAACCGGCACCTGTTTATCCAGCGCAATACCCGAAAGGGCCCGCGAGACCTGGGAATTGATCAAATCCGCATGAGGGGTCGCGCCTTGAATCACCACGCCCAGCGCCACAATGGCGTTCTGGCCTTTTTGGGCCGCCAATTGTTGCACCACAAACGGTAATTCATTGGCGCCCGGAACCCAGGCCACGGTGATATCTTTTTCATTCACTCCATGTCGCACGAAGCAATCAATGGCGCCACCAACCAATTCCTTGGTAAACAAATCATTAAACCGGCTGACCACAATGCTGAATTTAAGTCCCTGTCCAATCAGATTACCCGACACTTCTTTGACCATTGTACTCATCATTTTCCCTTTCTTAATTCCTCTATCCGCATTCTGTATTCCGTATTCCGTGCTTCGTACTCCACATTCCGTCCGTACTTCTTTCAAAGCCAGTGGCCCATTTTTTTCTTTTTTGTCGCCAGATACCGCTGACTATGCTCGTTGGCGGGCAGGACCAACGGAACCCGTTCCGTAATGCTCAAACCATAGGCTTTAAGGCCTACCACCTTGCGCGGATTATTGGTGATCAATCGGATTTTGGTCAACCCCAGATCTGCCAGAATTTGTGCCCCGACGCCATAATCCCTCAAATCAGCCTTGAAGCCGAGTTTTTCATTGGCTTCCACCGTGTCCAGCCCCTTTTCCTGCAAGGCGTAGGCGTGCAGCTTGTTGGCCAGGCCAATGCCGCGCCCTTCCTGACGCATGTAGAGCACGACCCCGACCTTTTCGCGGGCAACCATGTCCATGGCCTTGGCAAGTTGATCCCCGCAATCGCACCGCAGGGAGCCAAATACATCACCGGTCAAACATTCACTATGAACCCGTACCAAGGGTGACTTTGCCTTCCGCGGATCCCCCATCACCAAAGCCAGATGGTGTTCATTATCCAAAAGAGAGCGATAGAGTTTAAGTTTGAAGAGACCGTGTCGCGTTGGCATGTCCACGGTTCGTTCGAGTTCGACCAACTGCTCCTCACGGCGTCGGTATTCAATCAAACTGGCAATGGTCGCAATTTTGAGGCCATTTTTTTTAGCGAATTTATGCAGTTCAGGCAATCGAGCCATCTCGCCATTGTCCTTCATAATCTCACAAATCACACCCGCCGGAGCCAGCCCGGCCAACCGGGCGAGATCCACAGCCGCTTCTGTATGGCCGGCCCGACGTAGAACCCCGCCCTCTTTGGCTTGAAGCGGAAACACATGCCCCGGGCTCATCAGATCACGCCGCTGCGCCCCTGGCCGAACCAGGGTTTTAATGGTCTTTGCCCGGTCGTGCGCACTGATCCCGGTGGACACCCCCTCGTAGGCATCCACCGACTCCATAAATGCCGTACCGAAATGATCGCCTAAACCGCGATTCACCATGCTGCGAATATTGAGTTCTTCAAGGCGCTCCCGGGTCATGGCAACGCAAATAAGACCACGTCCGAAACGGGCCATAAAATTGATGGCGCGGTCCGTCACCTTGTCGGCCGCCATGATGAGATCCCCCTCGTTCTCACGATTCTCATCATCCGTGACCACCACCATTTTACCACGGCGGAGATCGGCCACCACCGCTTCTATGGGGTCAAACACATCATTTCTTTTCGGCATACCCGTCTCCATTAAATCTGAAACCTTCACGCACAAGCCCATAAAAAAACCCGGAGACCATCAAGGTCTCCGGGACAATAAACGGCAATACAAATGCCGATTGTGTCTTCTCCCATCCAGACTGAGAGGCGTATGAACGCCACCATCACTGTCGGCCACGGCATTTCACCGTGTCTGTCAAGCTTTCGCAAGACTCGCGGGCTTTAACCGCCGGTTGGGATTATCATCTTCCGATGAGGCACCCTGTCCCGAAGACAACCACATTTCTTATAAACTCTCGCAACATTTCTCCGTTGCGATGAGAACCATAATACAACCGCCGTATCTAATCAACAATCAACCGTCAGGCCTTATTGTGCATGTTTTGCCAGGTATGACGCCACTCCGGCGGCAGTCGGCTTCATGGCCTCCTCGCCTTCCTTCCAGTTGGCCGGACACACATCGCCATGCTCTTCATGGAATTTCAGGGCATCCAGCGTGCGAATCGCCTCCTCCACGTTTCGTCCTATCGGAAGGTCATTAACCAACTGATGACGCACGACGCCCTTTTGATCAATCAGGAACAACCCCCGGAGCGCAACCGCTTCGTTCAATAGTACATCATAATCACGGGCGATTTTCTTACTCAAGTCTGCAATCAACGGGAAGGCAATCTCGCCAATGCCACCCTTGGCAACAGGCGTCTGGCGCCAGGCAAAGTGGGAAAACTGGGAATCCACGGATACACCCAAAACAACTGCCCCCTTCTTTTCAAAGACCTTGACCGCCTTGTTGAAGGCCAGGATTTCCGAAGGACACACAAACGTGAAATCCAGCGGATAAAAGAACAACACCACATACTTCCCCCGGTAGGAGGAAAGGGTTAACTCCTTGATCTGGTTATCGGGCATCACCGCTTGGGCGGTAAAATCAGGCGCTGTTTTTGTGACTAGGACGGACATGTTATTTCTCCTTAATAATATTTATTCCTTAACTCCAAACATTTCCGGCACACACCGGATTATTACTACGACAAGATAATGACACTGCCGACGTATCATTATCAATGAAATTTTTTTATTTTTTAAACAAGATCCGCGATGAACACATTTTTTAGACGCAGATCCACTTCCATTTGGATATTAGAAAATTCCCGCTGCATCCTGCACAAAGGGGAACGCGCACAGGAAGTGGGGTCGGAGGAACAAATATTCAATTCGACTCCTCGGGGTCCCATCACCTGCAGAATGTCGTACAACGAGATGTTTTTGTCCGGTTTAGCCAAGGCAACCCCACCGCCTTTTCCTCGACGGCTCTCTATAATCCCTCCGCCCACCAGGCGTTTAACCAATTTTCGCAGGAACCGATAAGGGATCTCCAGCTCCTTGGCCACCTCAAATGAGGAGACTGACAAAATCCCCCTCTTTTTCCTTTCGGCCAGCGCCACCACCAATCTCATTGAATAATCCGCTTCGCGAGTAATCATACCTCTCCCTATTATTGATACAATGATAGTAGCATTATTAAATAGTGAAATAAAGCGAAAAAAATAAATGAAGTCACTCGTACGTCAGAATGGATGAATTCCAACGCCCCGCATCCTCAAGGCTTTTCCAGATGAGCCACAATGTCGGCGAAAACGTGAGGGGCGTGAGCATGCAGCACTTTCAAGATTGCCAGGCATACCTCGCGGATTTCCCATTGGGCGCGCCGATGGCAACGGACCTGAAATACATGCCGCCACTCGCGGAAGTTGGCCGAGACCACCAACTCGGTGGTACAGGCGTTCGGAAGAACGAAACGCGCATCTTCGCTTTTCAATCCTTTCTTCTTCCACTTTGTATACATATCCCGAATGGTTGCCATATCGCGGGCGAACTCAGGTTGATCGTCTCCGGACACGTCGGGGGGCACCACCCAGCCAAACGTCGATTCGGAAACATACCGTTGGCTTTTCTGGGAAACCGATAGCAATCGATGCCGTACCAGTTGGTGGGTCATGGCGCGGGACACATCACTGATCCGGAACGTCGCGTAAGCATGTTCAAAAGGGGATTCATGTTCCATGGCGATAAGTTTTGGAAGCAGTTCCCCCATCTTTTCAGGAACCATTTTATCCCCGCTCTGGTAACAGGTCCGCGCCGCAATTTCGATGATCCGTTCAGCATCAGGCGTAATGGCAAGAAGTTCAACTTTCATAATTTCCAACTATAAATGTTCGCGGGGAGTTCATTCAAGCGCTTCTTTTTACGATTTTTCCGGCAAATCAGCTGTCGAGCACTTCACGCACCTTAAGGGCGAGAGCGTCACACGAGAAAGGTTTCGCCAGAAAATGCACTCCTTCATCAACAACCCCCTGCCGGACAATGATATCGGCCGTGTAACCGGACATAAACAAAGGCCGGATATTTGGCTTGAGGGAACTCATCGTTCGCGCCAGTTCACGGCCATTCATCCCGGGCATAATGACATCCGTCAATAGTAAATGAATCGGTTCCGTATACTGGCCCGCCAGATTCAACGCCACTTCCGGAGTCTCCGCTACCAAGGTCTTGTACCCCAACCGATTCAGGAATAACCGGCATATTTCACGCAGCGATAGTTCGTCCTCCACCACCAACACCGTCTCCCCGCGAGCCTGAGGCACAGAGATCGCGCCTCGTGCGCGAACTTCCTCAACTTCCCCGGTAAACCGGGGCAGGTAGATCGAAAACGCGGAGCCCTTGCCCGGCGCACTGATCACATCGATATAGCCTTTGTTCTGCTCGATAACACCATGCACCGTGGCCAGTCCGAGACCCGTTCCCTCGCCCACATCCTTGGTGGTGAAAAACGGCTCAAAAATATGCTCCTGCACCTCTTTCTCCATCCCACACCCATTGTCATTAACCTTCAGGTGCACATATTCACCCGGCACCACCGTTTTGTGATCGACAGAAAAGGCTTGTTCAATTTTACAGTTTGAGGTTTCGATGGTGATGGTGCCAACCCCGCCAATAGCATCACGGGCGTTCATGCAGAGGTTAACAAGAATCTGATCGATCTGGGAGGGATCGATTTTGACCGGCCACAATTTCAGCCCTGGTCTCCAAGACAAACTGATATCCTCACCAATCAACCGTAGCAACAGACCCAGCATCTTTTCCACTGTAGCATTCAGGTCCAGAACCTTGGGCAGAACGACCTGTTTCCTTGCAAAAGCAAGCAATTGCACAACCAGACTGGATGAGCGTTGGGAGGATTGAGTGATTTCATTCAAATAGGCGCTTGCAGGGTGGTTTGCGGGCAGTAATTCCCGGCACAACTCAACGTAACCCATGATCCCCATGAGAAGATTGTTGAAATCGTGCGCGATGCCGCCGGCAAGGCGTCCCACCGCTTCCATCTTATGCGCCTGACGGAGCTGTCCTTCAAGGTTGGCCTTCTCATTTTCCGCCCGCTTTCGCGCCGTGATGTCAATGGCAGACTCGAGAATCGCATAGATTTCGCCCTGTTTATTGCGGAGCGGCACAGCGCGAACCCACCAATCGGTAGGGGAAGCACTGCCGACCCCAAGACGGGTTTCGTAGTCGCGCGGTTTCCCATCACGGAACATGTCCGGATGAACGCAGTGCGGACAACGGGCATCCCGCCCCTCAAAAACCTTCCAGCACTTTGCGTCCGGCGGGACAGCGTGAGGCCCGTAACTCCCCTGATTATGCCAGAGAACGGTCCCGTCAGGCGCAATGATGTTGATGTGCTCCTCGATGGTATTCATCACCATCTGGAGCCTTTCATTGGTCTCCTGGAGTTGATCAATCACCCGGCAGTATTCGGCGGTATCATCCGCAGACTTCACCCCTGTCGCCTCAACCAAGCCGCCCTGAGGGGACGCTGATTCAGGGCCGGCGATCGGATTCTCTTTTGGTACACCTGTTTCCATCTTTGCCTGAGGCTATGGGGACACAAATTGTTTCTCTATTCGATTCATGGCGCAACTACGGTACATAAGGGAGAACTATAATGTCACGATCTAAAAAGGGCGCCCTTCATTTCCTCAGAGGACCCGATCAATGCCGCTAATAGCGCGGTTAAAGCGGCCGATATGCACTGAGAAATGATCAGTCCCACACACCCCTCAAACTCAATCAGAATGGGTTCCTGACATTGTGTGCGCTCGTAACCGCCACAGCCTTCGGCAACTTGCCAACAAAGCTACTTGTCGAGAAGCCGGGCCCAATCCAGTCTGGCCTTCTCCCAACTCTCTGGGTCCTCATTCCACTTCCCGGGAGCGGGGCAGATGGTAGCAAGAATCGCGTTTGCTTCCCTCTCCATACCCTTCTCGCGAAGAAGCCACAGGTACTCGTAATCCTGCGCACCACGACGCAAGGACTTCATCTGATAGCCGGCAACGGGGCCGTTGATGCCCACCTCGAACCCTGGATAGAACAATACGCCATCGCCGTTGATCCGGATCGCATACCGTTCCGGATACCCCGGCTTGCGGGTTTCGTCAAAAGTCATTGGATCATTCCAGACATCGGTCATCCACTGCGACGGGTTGGCATTGGCTTTCGCATATGAAAAACCTTTCTTCCGGAGGCACTGCTTGTCCAGCCAGTAGCAACAATCCCAGAACTGCCACCCACCTAGTTTCATTTTCCAGTTCATCAATACAATCGACCTGCCACCAAAGCCCGGCGAATCCACATAAGGGCCCGCACCGTATCCGCCATTCACTGCCCAGACGTCTCCGCCGCGCTCCGCAATTTTCTGAATGTCCTCTGCCGCAGGTTCAGAGAAGATATTGACATCGCCGGCGTCGTACCGCTGCCATTGGGGCGTGGCGATAAAGGTCAGGAGTTTATTGCCTACCGCGTCATGCACCCACTTGCACCGCTTTTTCGATTCGGCAAAATCCGCATCCGAATGCGGTTCATCCCAGATGTAACTCACGACCGTGGTCTGGAACTTCTTTGTCTCGCACTCTGCCACAATCTTTTTTGCAAAATCCTTAAATTCCTGCTCACTTCCCCCTTCGGGAGTGATGAGCGCAAGGTTTTGCCCCACCCCCTTGCCCACACGATCCTTGAACGCGCTGCCGTCGTAATACTTGTAGAGGCGGACAAATACTTCATCGAAACCGCTTCCCGCTGTCGGCTGGAAATTCAACCTGTGCTGGTGGGCCATCTGAAAATAGGCATCATACAGAGGCCCCTGCGAGGGATCATCCCACCCCTCCGTCAAGTGATGCCCCCACCGCAGGTTTTCCGGTCCCGTGTAAAGGAAGGTGCGAAAATGCGTTTCGTGCGGTAACGTGAATTTCCAGACGGTCATGGCGACCTTGATTTCGGAGGTCACCTTCCCGCCAATCTTGACCTTGAACGTCCCTTTGTAAGGACCCGGCACCGCATCTTCGGGCACATAGATATCCACCCAGACAGGTTGATTACGACCGGCTCCGATCACAAACGGCGCGCCGTACTTCTTGGCATTGAACGGGACCATCTGGGTCGGATGCTCCCCGGGAGTCACGCCACGGAAGATGTTCCCGGGGTCACTACGCGATGTGACCTTCACATTAAGATAATGTTCAAGGAAAAGGTCAATATTGCCCACGGGAATGACGGCATTCCCTGGCCCCTGGAGATCACCCGCAACGACGGTCACGTCCTTCAACTCATCCTGACCGCTGCGTATGACGATCTGGAACGCAACATACTCGTTGCGCGCACTGCCAAGCGTGACAGTTTTCGAGGCTCCGGTCCAGGCGAGGTTGTTCTCCTGCAACGGATCACCAGGCTTCACTTTCGTCGATTCACCCACACACCATACGAGCGATTGCTGGGCTCCAACACTCGCACAGATTCCGATCCACAATGCACACACGGCCAGTCGTTTCATAGTCACTCCTCTTTCTTCGGTGGCACAGCCAGCGCTTCCAACTGTTTCCTGGCTTCAGTCTGCAAATGCCCACTTAGCGAAATTTAGATGGCGTTGGGCATAACGGCTCTTTTATGATTTGTTTAACATACGCTTATAGTACGGAATCGCCAGCCGAATGTGCAGGGCAGACCATTGCGGATGTCAGCGTACGCTCAGGCAACCGCCTCAGGCAATTCGGCCCAGCACGTTGTGTAGTTGGGGCTCTTATGTTCCTGCTTCATCCGCCAGGGCTGCGTAAATCCCTGGCGGGCAGAATGCAACGTACCGCGCCCCAAGCGGCGGTTGATCCCATCCAACACCCCCATCACGATCTTGCTCCGGCTATCCCGCCCGGCAAAAAAGTCAGGCTGAACGGGCTTGTCTGAATGCTGACCTGCACAGATCCCGTATATGACTTCTGCCGGCGAAGTTTTTCGGCGGCCCGCGCCGCATATAACGACACCGACTCCTCCATGCTCTGCAAATCAGAGACCGGCACTCCAAAAGAACGCGAACTCATAATCTGCTTTTTGGGCGGACTGATCTCTTCCATCTCGATGCACACTGTGCCATTCAACTCCCTATGAGTCTTCTCCATCATCACCGAGAAACGTGAGCGCAACATCATGGGATCAGCCCGCATCAATTCCAATACCGAACGGATCCCCAGTTCAGCCAGCTTCGGAATCAGCCGTCTGCCTACCCCCCAGACTTCCCCCACCCCCAGCTCACCGAACCAGCGCTCACGTTCCTCGGTCGTCACGGCGTTGAGATCACAGACCCCGCTGAACTGGGGATTCTTCTTAGCGATGTGGTTCGCCAGTTTGGCCAGCGTCTTCGTGGTGGCGATGCCAACACATACCGGCAAGCCGGTCCATTGCCTCACCCGCTGCTTCAGCGCCTTCATGAATTCCGCCAAGTCATACATCCGCCGGACATACGGGGCTTTCACGGCCTCCGCCGCAGACATCGAGGTGCGCCAGACCGAGTTGCGCATCCTGGTCGCACCACTGAGTTCAGCGCACCGCACCCGTGTGCTCGCCACGCTCTGCGGTGAACTCAACGCGACCGCAACCCCGTTCCCGGGCACCAATCTGATTCTGCGATACGAGGTCGGCGAGATCGGAAAACGGTGAAAAAACGGACAGAATGTCATGCCCCTATGTCAGGAGGTCTGAATTTGGTCTCAGGATTTCCTGTTTCCCGAATGATCCTGTTCATTGTCTTCTGCAAACCTTTCATTACGCTACATCGGGCAGATAGGCGCCATACTCCTTCAGCTTCGCACGCAGTGCCTGCGTGTCAATGGCATGCACGTCGCCGGCGTTGTCCCTGACGGCCTGTGCCGCTGCCACCCCGGCCGCCTCACCCATTACCAGACATACGGGCATGACCCGGACGCTTCCCTGCACAGAGCGGTCACAGCTTACGGCCCGGCCAGCCACCAGCAAATTCCGGATTCCTTTGGGCGTCAAACAGCGGTAGGGAATACCGTGGCTTTCGCCCGGCGCCATATGTTTGCAGCGCGCTGCATCGTCGAGTTTGCCGGCGAGTGCCAACTTGGCCTCCTCGACCGAGTAATGAATATCCATGTAGTAGGAATTCCGGCCAATCTCGTCCGGGAATGAACGGCGTGCAATGTAGTCGTCCGCCACCAGCACATAGTCCCCGACAATCCGCCGGGTTTCGCGTGCCCCGATCAGCGAACCGGTGGCCACCAGGAAAGCATTCGCAAAGGCTTTCGGCATGTATTCCGCCAGTGCCTGCTGGAAATCCTTCGCAATCTTCCGTCCTTCGATCAACCCCTTTGAAATGCTTTCCGGATTAGTATTGTCAACATCCCAGACGTGCCCCGAGTTGAATCCTACGGTTCCGGGTCCAATCATGTTATTGCAGGAATGAACATCCTTGATATGCGGGAATTTCCCGGACGCCAGGATGTCATAGACGGGGCTCTTCTTGTTGCCGGCCTGGAATCGTGGCCCGGTGTTATACCCATACTCATCCACATTGGTGAGGATAAAGCAATGGGTGACGGGTGCGAGTTCATGGGTTACGGGATCACCCTTGTGAAAATCAGCCCCAGCCCAAGCCGCCAGATCAGCATCCCCGGTGCAGTCGATATAGACTTTCGCTTTATACGCGGTGAGTCCGGCCTTATTGCTCACAATCAACGTAGCCAGTTGATCCCCGTCCATGTCAACCGTACAAACGGCCGAATTAAAAAGAATGGTGGCACCCGCCTCCGTCACCAGATCGTCGTAAATACGCTTCAGCAATTCCGGGTCGATGGGTACCCAATCCAAGGCATTCTTGGAGACATGAGGCATACCGGCTTTGCATTGATTGAAAACTTTTTCCGCAAGGCCGCGATAGATGATCTCTTTTCCGTTGGAAAAAGGGCACCAGGCTGGAACAAGCCCGCTCGTCCCCATACCGCCGAGCGCACCAGTGGCCTCCAGCAGCAGGACCTTCATGCCTTCATGAGCGGCAGCGGCGGCGGCAGCACACCCTGCAGGCCCGCCCCCCGCCACAATCACATCCCACATTTCGCTTAACGGAATACTTCGTTCTGTAAGATTATACTGATTCATATTCATTCTCCTTTAGTCTGAATTCGTTGCACAACACGCAAAATGAGTGTTGTGCAATGCATTTTTATCCAAGATAAGCCCCCCCTTTGAGAAGAGTTTCCCGGAGTAGCTTGACGTCGATGTCTTGTGCGCAGCACTTGGTTTTTGCCATGAGTGCGGCGGCCGTAACATCTCTTTATTTGATAGACCTGCTTCGCGCCGGATGACCAGCATGGCCCACGAAAGCCAGGCAGCTTGTTCCCCGTTTCCGGCATCCCGTAATTTCCACATCCTCTCTTTCGGCAGCCAATCGAAAATCTCGGCATAAAGTAGGGCTGTATTCACCGTTTCCAGAAAATTTACTATTAGCCTGTCCCTATAAGTTCTCCTATAAGTTTCTTGGCCAGCCCCATCACGGCGCGCCATGGAAACGCGCGAATTCAGCTCCACCATCATTGATATCACGGGCACGTCCGATAGTGCTTATATTCACACATCGGGGTTCCCCACTCTTCTTTTCGGGGCTCCCACTTCGCCATCGCCTCTTCGGCCTCCGCCACCGGCGTCAACGGGGCATAGGGGATCATGATTTCCTGCGTCAGCACCTCAAGTTTAAGATCGTGCCGCCACTCGCGGATCGACAGCAACGCCCGGATGGCATCGGGCAAGAATTACGGGGAGATTTTCCATTAAATATATGGGCAGGTTGATGACACGGCGATCTTCAGGCAGTGTGAAAACGTTATAGGGCGCCAGACTGACCACGAATCCAACAGGCTGCCGGTACATTGCCAGGTACTCGCAAATGCCCCGGCTGTTCTTTCGATCAAACGTCAGGGATGCCTTGCATTCAATAGGGCAGGTTCCGGCACCGTGCTTGACAACAAAGTCGATCTCACCGCCTGAAGGCGTTTTCTTCCAGCCACATAGACTCATTCCTTGTCGCGCCAGTTCGATTGCCGCTTGATTCTCGATAACACCACCAAGCGGTTGCCTGGCCATCGGCGCAAGCGTACCCAGAATTCGGATGGAAGGCACAGCGACCTCACGCAGATGGCGGAGAATGCCGGTATCGAAGAGATAACGCTTGGGAAGGTAGGCATGACTTGCTTCGGGACCGGGTCCCATTTGATCGGAGCGCAGAATGAGATGCCACGCCTCAAGTCGCGCAAATACCTCATTGATACGCGCATTAATGCGTGAACTCGGAGACGGAATCACTGACGAGTTCTTTGATGGCCCCCCAACAAAATTGGACACACTCCGGAAACAGGCCTTAACGATGTCCGCATCTTTCTCTCCGAATATGCGGATAAAATCCTGCTCATAGTCGGCAAGAATCTGAGTCAGTACTTCCAAGGTATCCTGATTTCCTGTATGCGCCAACACTGCGGCCGGGAGACCGCCGGTTAGCAAAAACTGGTCGTACAAGGTCAACAAATGCTCATGTCGCGTTGTGCCAATGGCCGGATCCTCAATCAATATCGATTGCGCAAGATGGGGGTGCCCGGCGGCAACAAGAAACTCGGAAAACGAAAAAGGCCCTAACAATAGACGTTTTACGCGCCCCACCGGATAGTGAGTCCCTTCCCTGAACAGACGCGATAGCGTCGAGCCGGAGAGAATCACAGTCGCACCGGACCAGTCCTCCTTCATGTAACGAACAAACTGCCCCAACTTGCGGCTTTCCTGTGCCTCATCGAAGAAAAGCACATGATCCGCACCAGAATCAAAGCCTATTCGGTCCCGCAGAAGTTGCTCGAAATCTCTGAACTCCTCGCACGCATCTATCAAAGAGCGCAAACGGGTTTCCTTCTCAAGGTTTAGCGAAAAAAACTTTTTTGAGGATTTCCGAAGTGCCTGCTCCATCAGGAACGACTTACCAACCTGACGGGCACCTTCAACCAACAAAACGCTTTTATTGGCCTGCGGCTCATTAATGAACGACAGTATTTCCTTATCCAACCATCTTGGAATGTAACTCATACGACTATTCTCATTGATTTACGTGTATAGAATAGCCATATTCCGCACTGAAGGCAATGTAATTATGAACCGGCAATATGAATTTGTAGTCACCCCGGGTATGGGGTGCAGATGCGCCCCCAATAAACCTACCTTGACAACCGGCGGATCCAGTGGCCGTTCAGATTCAGGAAATACCTTGTCCAGACTATGCGTTATCCACCAATCAAAAGCCATGGTCATGCCCTCCAAATCTTAATTAAGGTCCAGCAGAGACAGACCAACAGACCTTTGCAAAAGCCCCGGCGCGTCAAGGCTGCCGCGCCCTTCGCACTCACGCCCGGGATCCTTGAAAAAGCCTAGCTGAGCGTCGAAAAACAAGGGAAACGGAGCTATGCGGGCAGCCACCTGCTTGGGGCGCGGGTTTGGCCGGCCCCGAAGGGGTGCCCGGAGGGCAAGGCCAAGCCCGCGCCCCAAGCAGGTGGAGATGTTCCGTCGCCCCGATTACGGAGCCGATACCATGAAGAGCGTCATCTTCTCCCTGGGCGTCATCCATCCCAAGCATTTGAGGGGGCGGTCATTCACAAACCGGTCGATGCGATCAAGTTCTTTGCATCCAATCCCAGCAAAAGAGGCCATCTACGACTGTCACTTCCGCAAAGTCGGCAAAAATACCTGGCGTGGACACACTGCGGTTGCACTTGTCATGTCTGGAAAACGGCTGTAAAAGGAACGGCATGCCAATGGATATGACAAGTGCCGTTTTTGTCAAACCACGGACGGTATCTTTTTCTTTGGCGGCGAATTATGATTTGGAGTTGATCCCAGCCCTCGCCAAATACCCGGTGGATGAAGTTTATGGCAAGTTGCCCGCAGATGGGGTCAGCGGCGGACGTCCCCGTTATCAGTCGACACCGCTCCGTGAAGACGGGCTGCGCCGGTATATCGATCTGCTTAACCAGCATGGCATCGCCTTTAATTATCTCCTCAATGGCGCCTGTTTCGGAAACCACGAATGGACACGCCCCTGGCAGAAACGCGTGACGGCCCTGCTGGAAAAGCTGCGCGATTGGGGTGTACGCCGGGTCACCGTATCCACGCCTTTCCTTCTGGAATTGGTCAAGCATCGCTTCCCCGAGTTCAAGGTGAGGATCGGGATATATGCCCAGGTGGATACACCCCGGCGCGCACGGTTTTGGGAGGAGCTCGGGGCGGATGTCATCACGCTGGAGAGTTTCTCGATCAATCGTGATTTTCCCCGCCTGGCAGCAATCCGGCAAGCGGTCCGTTGTGGTTTGCAACTGATCGCGAATCACGTCTGTCTTCCGAATTGCCCGATGCAAGTCTACCACCAGAATGGTTTCGCCCATGGGTCGGACGACACGGGTACGCTTTTCATCGACTATTGCCTGCTGCGTTGTTCACGGTTGCGTCTTGCAGATCCGTCGCAGTTCATCAAAGCGTCATGGATCCGACCGGAAGACCTCGCCGTTTATGAGGCGATGGGATACACAACCTTCAAATTGCTTGAACGGGGAATTCCATCGGCGGAATTGCTGAAACGTGTCAAAGCCTACAGTGAGCGCCGGTTCGACGGCAATCTGGCCGAACTGCTGCTGTCGTACGGGTTCAGGGAGCCGGTCCGCAAGGAAACATTCTGGGCACTGCGCCACTTCTTGAAGCCGCGACAGGCGAATCCAGTGCGACTGAAACCGCTGCTGGACCTGGCCCGCCTGCAAGGCATGCTCTCCCCGCTGTCGGAATGTCCGGTCAAGGTGGATTCGCGGCGGATACCGGCTGATTTTCTGGACGGTTTCTGTAACCGTGACTGTGCTGCAACGGACTGCAGGACTTGCGGTTATTGCGAGCGGATTGCCGCCCAGGCCGTTTCAATATCCCCCGGGTTTCGCGGCGAGATATTGAAAAAATACGCGGCGGTGGATGATGCTCTGGTGCGAGGAGGGCTTTGGAATGGCTGATGTACGCGCTGGGGAAATGGAATTCCTGGACCAGCCGGATTGTGATCCGGCACTCGCCTCCGCCAGCTATCGGTTCATGGAGATGGTCAATGGTTGTTTTGGCGGTACCCGGGTCGTTCAGCGTTTTCTGGCCGCAGAAACAGTCGGACGGCACGTCGGTAGCGCCCTGCGTATTTTGGATATCGGCTCGGGCAGTTGCGACATTCCGCTGGCCATGAGCCGCTGGGCGGGTGCGCGCGGTATTCCGGTGCAGTTCACTTGTCTGGAAACTGCCGGTCATGTGGTTGACCTGGCGCGCGGGAAACTTGCCATGGCGGGAGACCCGGCGGTGCAACTACTGCAAGAGGATGTTTTCACCCACACGCCAACCGTACCCTATGATTATGCCGTTGGTTCCATGTGCTTTCATCATTTCAGTGATGTCCAGATTCTTGCCCTGCTCAGGCGGCTCCGCGGGTTTGTTCGCCATAGTGTATTGATCAACGACCTCCGGCGCACGCCACTGGCGTCACTGGGGGCGAGACTGTTGCTAACTGTGGCCGCGGCGCCGGCAGGGGTGCGGCACGATGCTTTGCTCTCCATCCGGCGCGGTTTTAAAGTCAATGAACTGGACGCCTTGTTGCAGCAACTCGACATCGTCACGGTTTCCGTGTCGGCCGCCCGCTGGTTCCGGGTCGCCGCCATCATCCGCTATCAATAAGGAGCGAAAAGCAGGTTCTATCGCGTCCGATCCATTGCCGTAAGGACTCCGGGCCTCAGCCACGCGGCGTTGCGGAGAAAGCCGGTCGTCATCTTTCGCGGGCACATCAGGCACGGCGGCCAGAGCGTCCCTGAACGACGCGTCATTGAAGCGGGCGGAGGCTTCCCGGAAGAAATCGCTGGTCTCATGGCGAATCACTTCGTTGGAGACGGATGACCCCGAGCTGCGGGACACTATGGGGGATTATCGAAAAACAGGCATGAGCGGGGCAAAGTGCTGAGAACCCTACTTTTATTGCGTATTATAAGGGGTTTTGCGGGTTTTCTGATGGTGGAGGATATCGGGGTCGAACCGACGACCTCTTGAATGCCATTCAAGCGCTCTACCAAACTGAGCTAATCCCCCATCAGAAAACGTCCGTTGTAAAACGGGGCGCAATAGTGCCGACTTGTGCCTGCATTGTCAACCCTTCGCCTGAATAATTTTTAGGCCGCCTACAAGTTCGCGGGCAAACTGGGAAATTCCGGGATCACGGGCCCCCATACAAAGAACGACGTCGCCAGCTCCACCCTGCGCCAGCATCTCCGCCATTAACCCCTCATAATCCGTCATCCACACCGCCGGAATCCCCCGACCAACGAGTTTGGCAACCAGTTCATCGGTGTCGCGCTGTTTGCTGACAGTTCCCCCGGCATAGTACACCGGCATCAGGTAAAGGCGATCCTGCGGGCGGCACAGTTCCGCAAAGGTGGTGACCAGATCCTCGAACATCAGTGACAGGGGTTTATAGCCATGGGGACGCCAAAACGCCAACACCCGCCGATAATGCGGCGCCACGGCGCGCCACGCGGCGGCGATTTTGGCAGGATTGTGCGCGTATTCATCCAACACCGTCACACCCGCCGCCGCCCCGATTCTCTCCAAACGCCGCTGGATTCCCTGAAACCGGCTTAGGGCATCCCGGATGGGTTTGAGTTCATAACCCATCCGCCGACAGAGAATCGCCGCCTGCAGGGCGTTTTCGGCATTATGCGCCCCCAGCATCGGAATCTCAAAATCAAGCCCTTCATACGTGAAGCGGACCCCTGATTTATCCAGAGTCGACACGAGTCCATGCCACGGCATACCGGGCTCCCAGCCAACCAGGCATTCCCGCCTCACCTGACTTTTAAACTGGGCAAACAGGCGCTCCGTCTCCTCAAGGCTGAAGTGATCGGCAGACATATTGGTAATCAGCGCCCAATCCGGCGAAAACCGCAATAACGATCGATCACTCTCGTCGGCCTCAATCACGCAAAGTCGCGATTGCCCGGTTCGAACATTGCCAATGCGGTGCCGCCCCGCCCAATTGACCAGTGCCCCTCCATTCACCACCGTGGGATCGGCCCCCAATTGTTCCAGCAACCAGCCAACCATACCGGTTACTGTAGTTTTTCCGGATGTCCCGGCAATCGCAACGACCTCTTTGCCTGCCACCAATTCCGCCAACATTTCGGCGCGATGCCGCACAGGAATGCTTAATCGCCGGGCTTCTGCGATATCCGGGTTGTCCTGTTCGATTGCCGTACTGACCACGACAGCCCCGGTGCCGGCTTGTACCCCTTCACCATTCTGGGGAAAAAACTGGATGCCGACCTCCTTGAGTTTGCGAATGATCTCCAGATCCTGACCCTGATCCTGATAGCGATCGGATCCGCTCACGGACCATCCCCCGCCCTTGAGCGCCTGAGCTAGCGCATTCATCCCCACCCCGGCAACGCCGACCAGATGGCAGGATTTGGAAATTTCCGTGGTCATGTCAATGCCCCTTCGTCTCCGGGAAAAGAAAATCCATAAAATGGCGAACCACGATATCCCCTTCCGGCGGGGAAATGGCAAGATCGGGGCTCAGTTCAATCAACCAGAAACGCCCGGTCTTTTCATTGACCAGAAAATCAATCCCGATCACGGGAACCTCCAGCGTTTTCGCCGCCCGGGCAGCCAGCTTCACCAATGTGGGATTCACCTCCCGGGTCACAATATCCACGCTTCCACCAGTGTGATAGTTTGACGTGAGGCGCACCTGGACCGCACACCCTGCCGCCGGTACGGTCCCCCACTCAAGTCCCAATGCCGCAAGATTGCGTCCGGTTTCGGTATCCAGGGGAATGATATGACTGGGATCGAGCTTCCGTTCAATCCGGTTCTGCGCCTGGATGAGTTTCCGGATGGAATCCCTGCCATTACCCGTAACCCGGGCGGCCCTGCGTCGAATCGCCGCCACATAACGGTAGTCCACAAATATCAGGCGATAATCTTCTCCGCTGACAAACTCTTCCAGCACGATTTCCTCTTCATACTTACGGGCAAATTTGAGAGCCCGGCTCAGTTCTCCAATTGTACGAACAGCCACGGAAACACCACGCCCGCCCCATTGGGTACAGGGCTTCACCACAATCACCTTATACTTTTTCATGAACGCTCTGGCTGCGGCCAGATCCGAAAAGGATTCCTGGGCCGGAACGGGAAACCCCTTCGACTTGAGAAATACATTGGCCAGCCGCTTATTTTGCGTCATGTGGAACGTCACCGCACCCACCTGATCGGTGAGGGCATTAAAGCATCTGATGCGCCTGGTTTTGTGTTTCAAAACAAAGACCGGCGTAACCGGGTCGATGACTTCAACCGCAATCCCGCGCCGTTGCGCTTCCCGGGTAATTGTCGTGGTGTAGACCGAATTCATAGCCGGATATACTAGGCCATCCCCCATGTCGGATAAAGAAAAGAAAACGCGCAAAGAACTGTTGTTTAACCGTTGCGAACGTTGATATGTTATCTGCCCATGACGATCCGAATACTAGGCGAACATCCGCTTGCTGTTGACCAGGAGGGCCACCTGCTTTCCAGGATTGGCACTCTTTTCCCCCGTAGCAAAACGCTTGTGACCCGGCCCGGCATCCATGCCACACAACGGGTCGCCTATATCTCCGACATGAATACCAGACGCATCGCGGCGGGCCTTTCCCCCCTTGATGAAGAAGATGAAATGAGGGAGTGGCAGCATTCCGTCGACCTGATCATAGACTCCGACTGCATCCTGATTCGTCCTGATCCCGAGAACATGAACCTCGCCTACGAGGCTGATGATCTGCTTCAAGAATTGGTTTCCAAACGGAAGATCAAATTTTTGAACCTCATGAATGAAAACGTCCGTTTGGCCATCAAAAAAAGGGGAGAAAACTGGCGGATCGCCACCCTGCCCCAGACGCCGGATGAAATGAAGCAGATGATCCGTTCCTCCATCTCTCCCATCGGGGGGAAGGCCATATACTATTATAGTCGGGATACAGGGACTCGTTTCATCAGTTTTGAGCAGTTCTGCAATTTGGGCGACCTCCCGGACGGCGAATTGGAAAACCATCTCATAGAGATCCGTGATTTTTCCGCAAAATACAACCGTATGGCCCATCCGGAAGTGGCCTTTTTTGCCGCCGATAAAACCTTTACGCATACCCGGTTCACCAAAGTCATTCAGGATCCCATCCGCCCTGCTTACGAAGCGCTTAAAAACGCTTTCCGCGATGCCGTTCCAGTGGAATTGCGCGAGGATAATATCGAGGACATTCAATGGCGTAATTTCATGTTTTCCGCGCTTCTTGGCCAACACGACAAAACGATCCCCGAAGAAGTTCTGCTGGGGTTGAGTCCCGAGTTCTTTATGCAGATCGAATGGTTGCCGGGAGGCAAGATCGAGGAAGGCGAACTTATGTTCGATTCCATTTTCGATGAATTGGATCAAAATCCCGAATCCCCTGATTTGCAGATGCTCTGTGATGAAAAAGCCCGCGGGTTTATCTTTAATTTTGTCAGGGAGTTCGGCGATATTGAATATGTCAACATTGGAAGGGTGATCGGCTCTCTTTCTCACCGCCCGTTCAGCGCCGGACGCCGCGATGTTTACGTCTCGGAGATCAAGCAGGCCAATATTTCCCACCCTGTCGTCCGCATCAGCCGCATGCAGAAATGGGGAATCCGGGAACATCTCAATGAGGGAAAAGATCTGCTCCCGTCCATCATGGAAGCGGAGGAATACACCGAATATATCCTGGATCGGCGGCTGGGATGCCGCCAACTTGGCATGAATCTGCCTCCACGCATGACAACCCGGAAGATCAGCGAGCATTACCGGGGATTGAAATACGATGGGCAACTTATCTGGTCCACCTATTTTGAACGCGATTATCTGCCCGGACTCGCAACCGACAAAATTCCGCGCTCCCGGTTCGAGAAGCCGGCCTATAGCCTCAAATTTGCAGAATTGCTGGGCCGGGCGGCGGCCTCCAACCTCATCGTCGGACGCATGAACCTCAAAAATGCCGTGCTGTTCGATGATGGCGATGAAGTCATTCTGGAAGACAGCGAAGGAATCCCCACGGAACTGATTGTATCGGATCATACCGGCACATTTACGGATTATTCTTCTCCTCTGGAAACGTTTGCAGGGGCCTATGCCGCGCCGATCCTCCGGCGGTGTCCCTTCTTTCCGGCGCCCCAAGCGGTGATCGATGCTTATCTGGCGGCTTTTCTTGAACGGTTCTCGCACATTCAACAGGATTACCGTTTGCGGAAGCGGGCTTTTGACAGACTCTTCAAACACCGTCCTCGCGATGAGCGTGGCAGTTTTGCCTATCGCTGGGAACGGATTCTGGACAGGCTGAACCACACCCAACCAACGACCCTCGAAAAAGCCATTCGCAAAGAACTTGCGAAATAACCCCTATTTCAGGGATCAATCCCAACGCGAACTGATCTGGTTCCGGACCCGTCCGACGATGTCGCTCTGATCATAGGAATGATCATCCGAATATCTGCCACTGTCGCCGAAAGACATCAGGGTACAGGAGGCACGGACCTCATCCGTGATAAAACGGGAAATCTGGGCATAGGCATTCCGGTCTCCCATACCGCCCCATCGTTGAAAGACCCGCATCGGCCAGGTAATATAGAGGTAATCTCGGGCTCGCGTCATGGCCACATAGGCCAGCCGCCGCTCCTCCTCAATCTCACTATCGCTTCCTGTCGACTTCTCGGACGGCAGCGAACCTTCCGAAACATGAATCACAAACACAACATCCCACTCGCACCCTTTGGCGGAATGAATCGTGGACAACACCAGGCGATCATCATTCTGCGCGGCATGCGAAGCGATGTCTCGGGTTGAGTTCGGCGGATCCAGCGTCAAATCCGTCAATAGCTGCCGCCGGGACTTGTACCGAGAAGCCACCTGTTCAATATGATCCAGGTCACGGACCCGGGCCTGGGCATTCTCATAGCGGAGACTCATAAGACGCTCATAGAAAACCCGGATGCGCTGGACCTGCGCCGCCGGCTCGGTCTCACCTGCTGCAACCAGATCCACCATCAACTTGCCCAATTCCAGCCATCCGGCCTTCGCGGAGGCGGGCACCGGAAACGTTTTCATCGCGAGGGGATCCTGGGCCCGGCTGATATGATTGACAATTTTCGCCGCTGTGGCCGGCCCGATTCCGTCAATCATTTGCAGAACCCGCAACCAGGCAATTTCGTCGGAGGCATTTTCCGATACCCGGAGGAAACTGATCAGGTCCTTGACATGCGCCGCATCCAGGAAACGCAATCCCCCATATTTATGATACGGAATATTGCGGGTCGTGAGCATGATTTCAAGGGAGTCCGAGAGGTGCCCGGACCGGAACAGCACCGCCTGTTTACTCAGGGGAATGCCTTCCGCCATGTTTTCAACAATACGATCAACCACAAATTTATCCTGCGACGCCTCATCCCTGCAGGTGACAATCATCGGCCGCTGCCCTTCCTTGCGGGCGGACCAGAGATCCTTCGTAAAACGATCATGGGCCTGGCTGATCAGACGGTTCGTCGTCTCCAGAATGGGACAGACCGACCGATAATTCTGCTCAAGGGTGATCACGGTGGCGCCAGCGAATTGCTTCGGAAAATCGAGGATGTTCCGGATATTGGCGGCACGGAACCCGTAAATACTCTGGGCATCGTCTCCCACCGCCATGATGTTCGGCTTGAATTTGCGCAAGGCCCGCAAAATGTCGGCCTGCACCAGGTTGGTGTCCTGGTATTCGTCCACCAGCACATGCTCGAAACGACCCCCGATGTCGCGGGCCAAATCGTCGTTGCTGAGCAATTGGAGCCAGTACAAAAGCAGGTCATCATAATCCATCACGCCCCGCTGTTGTTTGCGCACCACGTAGTTGCTGAACAACCCCTTGAGATCCTCCTGATATTCTTCGCACCAGGGAAAATACCGGGTTAAAACCGATTCCAGTTTTTCGCCGCCGTTCACACAACGCGAATAAATGGCCAGACACGTGTTTTTGCGGGGAAACCGTTTGTCGTTCTTGCCGAGGTTCAGTTCCTGGCGGATCACATTGAGCAAATCCTCCGCATCGGACTGATCCATCACCGTAAAGTTATTGGGAAGCCCGGCTTGTTTGGAGTAGGTGCGAAGGATCCGGTTGGCGATGGCATGGAAAGTCCCGCCCCAGACGCGCCCCGTCATATGGGCACTATGCATACTCACGGCGGCGGCCCGGCTGAGCATCTCCTCGGCGGCCCGCCGGGTAAACGTCATCAGTAATATATTCGACGGATTGACCCCCTGCGAAATCAAATAGGCCACCCGATAGGCCAGGGTTTTGGTCTTACCGCTCCCGGCGCCGGCCACCACCAAAAGCGGTCCCTCGCCATGCACAACGGCCTGCCTTTGCTGGGGATTGAGATCCGCCAGCCATTCCAAATTATCTTTCTCCAGTTCTGTCATCTGTTCCATCCATTGCAAAACGGAAATGATGACAGAAACCCCAGCGGGCTTCAAGGACACAACCTTTTGAGGACACACCATGAATAACCAGTCTTGATTTATCGGTGGCAACGTGTAACTTACGAACTCTATTTTGTGTGATTAGCGTCTTTTGTCTTGCGATGAATACCCATTCACATCTTGTTGACGGGAAATATGGCGTTCAGGATCTGATTGATCTGGCTGAGCTTCGCCAGATCTTCGAGCGTTTCACCAGCGCGACCGGTTTTACCATTGGATTCCTGGACCATCCCGGACTGAACATCCTGATTGCCACTGGGTGGCAGGATGTCTGCACCCGCTTCCACCGGGTCAGCCCCCTTTCCGCCGCCCATTGCGCGCAAAGCAATAAGCATCTTTTGGAATCCCTTGATGAACCCGGGAAACTGGTGATATCTGAATGCGAAAACGGACTGGTGGACTGCGCCTTCCCTATCATCGTCAAAGGGATACACATTGCCAGTTTGGCCACAGGTCAGCTGTTTCTCAAGAAACCCGATCTTGACCGTTTCCGGCGGCAGGCCAAGACGTTCGGTTTTGATGAGCAGGAGTATCTGAAAGCGGTGGAGATCATCCCTGTTATCTCGGAAGAGAAACTGAAAAGCATGACCTTGTTTCTCGGGGAGCTGGCCTCTGTCTTATCCCAACTCGGATACTCACAACTCATCATCAAGGAAGATGCGGAGCGACTCCAGGCAGAGGCCGTCGCCCGCAATCATGTTGAGGAGCAACTGCTTAGCCAAACCACCCATATCCGGCATCTCAATGATGTACTGCACTCGATCCGGAATGTGGATCAACTGATCCTGCGGGAGCGGGATCCTGATAAATTACTGCAGGAAGCCTGCCAGATCCTGGTGCAAACACGCGGCTACTTAATGGTGTGGGTAGGCCAACCGGAAACCGGGTCCAAACACGTCAAAATGATAGCTTGCGCCGGCGTGGGATCCAACCCCACGGAGAACACGCCAGTGACCTGGGATGACAGCCCGACTGGACGCGGCCCCAGCGGCACCGCCATCCGTGAGCGAAGAACCGTGGTGCTCAACGACATTCGCACCGATCCCAACTTTGCACCCTGGCGCCAAGCCGTTGCGTCGTATGGCGCCTTTGCCATCGCCTCCGCACCCCTATTGGCCGGCCAGAATCTCTTCGGTGCCATCACCGTCAAAGCCGATCAAGTGAATGCCTTTGACGCCGAGGAAGTTGAATTGCTGGGCACAATGGCCGGGAATCTGGCGCAAGCCCTGCAGGCCATCAAGGACGAGGCGGCGCTGCGTGAAAGCGAAGAACGGTTTCGCAGCCTGTACACTTCAATGAGCGAAGGAATGGCCTTCCATCAAATGCTCTATGACCCTGCTGGCGCCGCCGTTGATTATGTGATCACGGCGGTCAATCCGGCCTTTGAAGCCATTCTCGGCCTTTCATCTGCCATGACCGCGGGCCGAAAAGCCAGCGAACTTTACGGAACAGGCTCGGCCCCCTATCTGGATGTTTACGCAAAGGTGCTTGCGACCGGACAACCGGTTCACTTTGAAACCACGTTCACTCCCATGCAAAAATGTTTCCGCATTTCTGCCAGCGCCCTGAATAAAGACCAGTTCGTAACCGTGTTTGAAGACATCACCCAACAAAAACAAGCTGAGAAATTGCGCGAAAAAATGGAAATTCAATTGCGGCAGGCGCAAAAAATGGAATCGGTGGGCCGGTTGGCGGGAGGCGTCGCGCATGATTTCAACAACATGCTTGGCGTGATCCTTGGCCACACCGAACTGGCATCGGAACAACTGGACCCCTCCGTGCCCATCTATGACAGTCTGGTTGAAATCCGCAAGGCCGCCAGACGCTCCGCCGACCTCACGCAGCAGTTGCTGGCCTTCAGCCGCAAGCAGGTGATCGTGCCCAAAGTACTCGACTTGAACGAGGCGGTCGTTGACTTGCTTAAGATGCTACAGCGACTGATCGGCGAAAACATCATTCTTGACTGGAAACCCAAGGCCATGCCGTGTCTGGTCAAGGTGGATCCTTCGCAACTCGACCAGGTCCTGACGAACCTCTGTGTCAATGCCCGGGACGCCATTGCCAAGTCGGGGAAAATCAGCATTGAAACCGGAAACAGCACGTTTGATGAAACGTATTGTTCCTTGCACCCGGATGCGGCGCCGGGAGAATACGTGAGCCTTACTGTTAGCGACACCGGTGGCGGCATGGAGCCCCAAACGTTGTCCCACATTTTTGAACCCTTCTTCACAACAAAGGAAGTAGGCAAGGGAACCGGCCTCGGGCTGGCCACGGTTTACGGTATCATCCAGCAAAGCCAAGGGTTCATTGACGTCACCAGCACGCCCGGACAGGGAACCACATTTCGAATCCACCTCCCACTTCAGAAGGGCCAACCTGGACAGGATCAGAGGGAACGCACAGAAATACCGGACATGCAAAAACAGCAGACCATCCTGCTGGTGGAGGATGAACCGAACCTGCTCAACGTCACCAAGACCATGCTTGAAAAGCAGGGCCATATCGTATTGACAGCCAACCTGCCGTCCGAAGCCGTCCGCCTTGTCAAAATTCACGGAACTCAAATTGACATGGTCATCACCGATATCGTCATGCCGGAAATAAACGGCCGTGACCTGATCAGCAAATTGTTGGCCATGAACCCAAATCTTAAATACCTTTTTGTGTCCGGATATTCATCCAACTTCATTACAGATGACGGGATAATGGACGAAGGGGTTCATTTTATCCAAAAGCCCTTTTCCGTGAAAAGCCTCTCCTCGAAAGTGGCGGAAATCCTCAACCAGGTCTGACGGATACCGGGGATCGGTCAAGGCGTAGCCTTTTCAGGAACGATCACTAACTCACAAGTGTTTTCCGGAGCAACTGCAATTCACGCCGGCGCTCCGGCGCAACCTTGGGATATTCCATTTGAAGCCCTTTGAGCGTATCCACAATTACCTGGGAAACAATCAACCGCGCGTTCTTCTTGTCATCGGCTGGTACCACATACCAGGGCGAGTGCTTCGTGCTGGTCTCACTCAGGCAGTCTTCATACGCCGCCATATAATCCTTCCACCGGCTCCGCTCGGCAAGATCACTGGGACTGAACTTCCAGTTCTTGTCCGGATCATCAATACGCGTCAACAGCCGTTTCCGCTGCTCTTCCTCAGACACGTGTAGAAAGAATTTTATGATCCGGGTCCCATTGCGATAAAGATGCCGCTCAAAATCCACAATGGAGCGGTACCGGTCTACCCATATCGTATTCTCATCCTGCAACTCGTCAGGCAACCCCTGCCCCCGCAGGATCTCAGGATGCACGCGGACCACGAGAACCTCTTCATAGTAGGAGCGGTTGAAAATGCCGATGCGGCCCCGTTCGGGCAGGCTCCGGCTGGCACGCCACAGGAAATCATGCTTCAGTTCCTCGGCGCTTGGCTGTTTGAAACTGTAGACCTGGCACCCCTGGGGATTCACACCGGACATCACGTGCCGGATGGTCCCATCCTTGCCGGCCGCATCCATGGCTTGAAAGATCAACAGTAAGGCATAATGCTGGGACGCATAATGCAGATCCTGCAATGAACTCAATTCCCCAGTGAGCGGTTCAAGAAGCTGCCGGTATTGTTCTTTCGATTTGCAAAAGGATTTCACCTGCGTTGGCCACTTGTTGAGCCTGACCTTGACGCCTTCAGGAACACGAAAATCTTTGGGTTTGATATTCATTTTGACATCCTTACATGGGGGCATCAGGACCGATCGTCATGGCGCCATCCTGGATCTGCGCGACCACATGCGGAAAAACCAGGGTATCCGCCGTGATCACCCGGAAGCCGTCCGGACGCATCAGGTGAAAACAGCAACGGCCAAAACCGCCCCCCTTGAGGGAATTGAGCATTCCCGAATCCCAAATGGGCACCCTCACTTTGACACGGGCCCCGGGGGCACAGGCCACCGCGACATCGCGGAACTGCCGGGCCATCCCCATCCACTTACCGCCCCCTGTCTGCTGGGTGCGAATGACGCAATCCTTGAAATCAATGGCATGAAATTGATTTTCCAACTCGATCTCAAAGAAGTCGGCGTCCTTTTCCCAGGAAGCACGCGAAGGGAAATAGACCGGGCAATAGGCGTTGCGTAACCCCCAGAACTGCGGCTTGGGCAATAGGTCGGCCGTGACCACACCCCAGTCGGCATCCTCGCCCCAGCGCACCCAACCCCAGGGATTGTTCCCCGCCCCCGAACAGAGCCAGGGGAAATAAGCGCCGCCCAGGCAGGCAGGATCAGACCGCATGTTGCCCCACTCCCGGGCCATACGATCCATGAACACCTGCAATGAGTTTTTGCCGCCCAGGATATCCTCCTGCACATCGTCAATGATGGAAAGGTAGGGACTGTTGAGCAAGTCGGGAATGGTGTTGATAATCCCGTATTCGGAACTGAACCACACGCCGCTCCAGCCGCGGGCCAGGGCTTCCTCACGGGTACATTCTTCCATGTCCGCTTCCCAACTGCGGGGGTTGACCAGACGTCCGGTGGCCCGGATCTCCTTCTGCAACGCAAAGCTATAGTGGGTGTCGCCAATATCCCCCACCCGAACCTCGAAGATCGCCTTGATCTTGTTGGC